>ERZ827496.246-NODE-246-length-79902-cov-21.559357_pt1 | contig 79902 bp, 54 predicted proteins | sample MGYA00519769_ERZ827496 | MGnify/ENA primary metagenome ERZ827496 (study PRJEB31778, sample SAMEA3449327) | human gut metagenome | biome: human gut; feature: human-associated habitat; material: faeces | place: United Kingdom | collected 2010/2012 ...
TGTGTACGCGCACATGCGTGCACACGTGCAGACAAACAGGAAGAAGCATGCACACATAAAGGAATTGCAGCTGCGCACACGAAAAAAAACGGCGGAAAAACCGTTCCCGACGAGAAGAAACAACCGAAACACGGTAAAGCTTATCCGCAATCAAGGACATTTTTTTCAAGGAACGGGAAAAAAAGCCTGAAAAAATCCGTTCCTTCCCCCGAAAAAATCCCGAATTTTCCGGATCTGTTCCCCTGGAACGGTCAGTTTTATGTCATCCAAAGAACAAAAATTTTCCAGGAATCGCCGTTTTTTGCCAACAGGAGGACAAGAATTTCCCAGAAACGGTCAGTTTTATGCCAGCCGAAGGAGAAAAATTTTCCGAGAATCGCCATTTTTTGCCAACAGGAGGACGAAAATTTCCCAAAAACGGCCAGTTCTGCGCCAGCCGGAAGACGAAAAAAATGAACCCGGCGACCATTTTTCTTCGCCCGGCTAGGAAATCCCGACCAAAATTCCTCCCCCGAAAGGCAGGAAATCCGAAAAAAATTTCCGGAAAAACTGGAAACGGAGCTACATGTCCACAAACAGAACCGGGATTTTTCCATGCAGCAGGGCAAATGACGTCACGGAAATCCCGTACCGCAGGGACATTTTTGCATAGGACGGCCCGCATTTTTTATGTTCCCTTGCCGGGAAACGTACGTTCTACCCGGCGGAAACCTATGTTTCCCGACAGGAAAACCTACGGTTTCCACACCGGAAACATAGAAAACATAAAGAAAAAGAAAGGTTATCCTGCCGACACTTTCAAAATACGAAACACAGAAAAAACAAACGGACCGTTCACAGGAAAAGAACAGAAAAGCCGCATACGGAAAAACAGGGGAAACAGTCTGAGGGGAAACTTACAGAAAACCAGGAAGATAAAAGCGGATTGAAAACAGAAGACCTCACGTACGGACATAAAAAAAGGAGTTCCGCTGAACTCCAACCTTTGTTAACCTTAAATCTAATACTATGAAAAACACAGTGCAAAGGTAAGCATTCCGGTTAAAACAGCAAAGAAAGCCATCAAAAAATCATGCTTTACAACATATATTAACCAAGAATGCAAATGCATTCAACCCCGTTAACAAAAAAGGCTTTCCAAAGCCTAAGCCCGGAAAGCCTTTCAGTCACGAATTATATGCAAAATCAAAACTCACATTCACCTTCCTCTTCTGAAGAAGGAATCGTCACCAATACTTTATCAATTCTAGCTCCATCCATATCCACCACTTCCAACACGAAGTTGTTCCATTCCAATGTTTCACCACTTTGAGGGATATGCTGTAAATGTTGTAAAATCAATCCTCCCACTGTATGGTAATCCACGTCCTCCAACAAATCCTGTCGGTTAAAATAACACAAGAAGTCATACAACGGACACTGTCCGTCGACCAGCCATCCTTCCTTGTTAATCCGCTTGATGATATCCGGCTCTTCTCCGGCATCATCCATCGATCCGACCAAACCTTCCAGAATGTCGCGCAAAGTAATAATTCCCACACAAGCCCCGAACTCATCGCAGACCAGCGCACGACTTATCTTCTGCGCCTTCATCTGTTCCAGCGCCTTATATACGTTCATATTCTCATGGAAAAACGTAGCTTCATGCGTCAGGGCAGGCAGATTGAAATCCTTCTCAGGGAGATGCAATACCAAATCTTTCAGGTTCACCACTCCTTTCACCTTATCCAAATCTCCGTCTTCCGTCACCGGGTAGAACTCATACAACTCCTTCACCAGCACCTTCTTCACTTCGGCTGCCGTCATGTTGCTTTCCAATGAAACGATATCACTTTTGTGTGTCATGATGGAACCGACCTTCAAATCCCCCAGCAGAAATACACGCTGCACGATGTCCTGTTCCACAGGTTGCACTTCTCCATCATCGGCCCCTTCCTTGATAATCGATTTGATTTCCTCTTCTGTTACCTTATTATCGGTTTCCTTAATATTCAGCAGATTGAAAATCAGTTCCGTGCTCTTTGAGAGCAACCAGACAAACGGCAAAGCAATCTTAGCCAGCACATTCATCGGACGAGCCACCAGTTTGGCCATTCTCTCGGCCATACTCATACCGATACGCTTCGGCACCAACTCCCCAAAAATGATGGTCAGATAAGTAACGATGACAACGATAATCCCCTGAGCCAGCCCGGATGCATAAGTAGAAGATACTCCCCACGAAACCAGCACATTGGTCAAATCAATCGCAATTTTATTTCCCGAATAAATACCGGTCAAAATACCTATCAATGTAATTCCGATTTGGACGGTAGAAAGAAAACGATCTGGGTCCCCTGCCAGTTTTAATGCTACGCGAGCAGATTTATTACCTTTTTTTACGTCGGTCGACAACCGGGATTTTCGGGCTGATATTAATGCCACCTCGGACATGGCGAAAATACCGTTCAGTACTATCAACCCGATAATAATGATTATTTCATCCATATATAAAAACGAGTGTGTTTCAAAGGAGCAAATTTAAAGGAATGTTCATATCCAAAAAAGTGAGCCGTCTATAATTAAATAGTTTTAACAAACAGGCCGCTCACTTTTTTACATTTCCCTTTCTTCCTCAAACACACGAGATTAAAAGCCTACGCAAGAACCTCTTCAATGCGCTGAAGTTCTTCTTCCTCGAACGAAAGATTATCCAACGCTTTCAGGCTATCGCCCAATTGTTCCACGGAACTGGCTCCCACCAACACGGAAGTAACCGACGCATCTTTCAGCAGCCAAGCCAACGCCATCTCGGCTAACGACTGTCCGCGCAAGCGTGCGTGTTCATTCAATGCCTGAATCTTTCTCAAGACTTCTGGCGTTAGTGCCTCTTTTTTCAAGAAGCCTCCACGGGCAATACGGGAATCCTCCGGAATACCGTTCAAGTAACGATTGGTCAGCAGCCCTTGGGCCAAAGGAGAAAAAGCCACAAACCCCACCCCATTTTCTTTTACCGCCTTCAAGATTCCCTGTGACTCCGGCTCACGCACCAGCATATTGTAACGCCCCTGGTACAACAAGCAAGGCACATCCCGTTCCTTCAGGTAACGACTGGCAAACAAATAGGCTTCCAAAGGATATTTGGACAGGCCCACATACAAAGCCTTTCCTTGGTGTACGATATCTACCAACGCCTGAAGCGTCTCTTCCAACGGTGTTTCCGGATCATAACGATGGGAATAAAACACATCCACATATTCCAGATTCATCCGTTTCAGGCTCTGGTCCAGACTGGCCATCAGATGTTTGCGGGAACCCCAGTTGCCATACGGACCCGGCCACATGTCGTGTCCCGCCTTTGTAGAAATAAACAGTTCATCCCGGTAAGGAGCCAATGACGATTTCATGATCTGTCCGAAAGTCTCCTCGGCCGAGCCATACGACGGCCCGTAATTATTGGCCAAGTCAAAGTGTGTAATTCCATGATCAAAGGCATAATGCAATTTTTTCCGGCTGAGCGAGAGTGTATCCACGTCCCCGAAATTATGCCATAATCCCAGTGAAATGGCGGGCAGCATCACCCCACTCCGTCCGGCACGCCGATATTGCATGCCACAGTCGTAGCGATTTTCCGCCGCAGCATAAACAGGTGCTATCATAAAAATATGAATTTGAAAGGTTCAACCATCATTCTTTTGTCGGTGACAAAAATAAGATTTTATCTCGCACCTCTTTTCATTCATCCCTTCTATTATTTCCGCCTCCGTAATTTTCTTCTCAGGCTTTCTCTTTCCCAACTCTTTATTGCGCTTCTCCCCCCAAAAAGAATCACCAGCCATTACAGCTTACCCGACTGATGCAGAATATGCATGAACTCCTCACCGGTAATGGTTTCTTTTTCCAGCAAGAAAGAAGCTGCCTCATGCATCACATCCAGATTTTCCCGAATGAGGCGACGTGATTTCTCATGTGCTTTCTGAATCATTTCAAGCACTTCCTGATCAATGCTGGCTGCCGTTTCAGCAGAACAAGTGAGCGAAGTATCTCCTCCCAAATAAACATTATGCACGGTTTCCAATCCCATCATGTCATATTTATCACTCATGCCATAACGAGTGACCATCGCGCGAGCCAGTTTGGTAGCCTGTTCAATGTCATTTGAAGCCCCTGTAGTTACGACGTGACAAATTTCTTCCTCTGCCGTCCGCCCACCTGTCAGGGTCACAATCCGGTTAAACAATTCTTCCTTGTTCATCAATACCTGTTCTCCACTCTCCACCTGCATGGTATATCCGAGTGCTCCCGAAGTGCGAGGAATAATCGTAATCTTATGTACCGGCGCCGAGTGACTCTGCATGGCAGCCACTAACGCGTGTCCTATCTCATGGTAAGCTATAATTTTCTTCTCTTCCGCAGAAACGACCTTACCTTTTTTCTGTGCACCTGCAATCACGGTTTCCACACTTTCTTCCAAATCCTCGGTAGTCACTGCGTTTCTTCCCATACGAACCGCCCTCAATGCCGCTTCATTGACAATATTGGCCAATTCCGCACCCGATGTACCCGCCGTAGCACGAGCCACGATGTCTATATCCACCGCCTCATGCTTTACCTTCTTCAGATGTACGTTCAGAATCGCCTTCCGTCCCTCCAGGTCGGGTAATTCCATCTGGATACGTCTGTCAAAACGCCCCGGACGAAGCAAGGCCTTATCCAAGTCCTCCGGGCGATTCGTGGCTGCCAATATCACAACTCCTTTCCGCCCGTCAAATCCATCCATCTCTGTCAGCAACTGGTTCAACGTCTGTTCACGTTCATCATTTCCTCCTAGTCCACTGTTTCGTCGTTTGCCGATGGCATCTATCTCATCAATAAAAATGATACAAGGAGCTTTCTCGTTTGCCTGCCTGAAAAGGTCGCGTACTTTTGCGGCTCCCATTCCCACAAACATTTGCACGAACTCGGAACCCGAGATAGCAAAGAAAGGTACCTTTGCTTCTCCGGCTACCGCACGTGCTATCAACGTTTTTCCTGTTCCCGGAGGTCCCACCAGCAAGGCTCCCTTAGGCAACGAAGCACCTATATCCGTATATTTCTGTGGCTTATGCAGAAATTCCACAATCTCTTTCAGCATTTCTTTCGCTTCGTTCTGTCCGGCTACATCGGCAAATGTCGTCTTGATTTCTGCATCCGCATAAATCTTAGCCCCTCCATTCCCAAATGACATAAAATTACCTCCAGCTCCCATACGGGCCTGGATACTTCGACTAGCTCGCTTCCCTATTACATAAAACAACAGCCCCGGCAATACCCACATCAAGATAAAATTCAAAAAAGGAGAATTTTCTTCAGGAACTATCTCTGTAAAAGCTACTTTACCGTCCTCATTCGGACTTTTTGCCTTCAGCAACCTGTCCACCAGCTGAGGGTCATTTATCTCTCCAGTCTGATAAGTCGTGACGTTTCCTTTATCGGCTACCGTAAAATAAATCTGTCCGGATTTAATCATCACCTCCTTTATCGACCCTTCCTCCATCTTCTCTATGAAAGTTCCATAATCAGTGGATTTGATTTTCTGCCCCGTCAAGTTCGGGAAAATCAACCAGTTCAAAAATAAGACAATCAATATGACCCATAAAAAGGTCACAAACGGATTTCCCTTCTGAGGGCGTGAGTTCACAGTTTCTTGCTTCATGACGTTTCATTCTTAGTTTAAAGGCAAATATCGCCAATCATACATAAAAAGATATGGTCGATATGACGAGAAGAGTGTGCTAGATTTCGCAAAATCAATATTAAGCCTCAAGCCCAATTATAAAAGAATTTACCCATGATTCATTCTTGTCAATTTACAGACAATTCACCGTCATAGTTATACAGTCATTTAAATCTACTATTTTTCAGCGACTATAACCTAGAGAGGGATAAACACCTAGATACAAAAAAACTTCTCTCGCACAAAAGATATTTTCCTGTGCGAGAGAAGTCCTTATCTATTATTCCTAAAGAAAGATTGATTACCAGCCCGGATTCTGCGGCAACAGATTCGGATTACGTTGCAATTCACCTGTAGGAATTGGGTACAAATACATCTTGTCGTCCCACTTACGAGCTTTCTCTGGAGATGCATAATTTTCATAAATTACCGTTTGATGGAATTGTCCATCCTCACCCTTGACATATTTTCCCATATAAGTCTGGCTATTCTCCAACAATTTTCCGGCTTTCCAACGCTTCAAATCAGCAAACCGGAAACCTTCGCCTGCCAACTCCACACGACGTTCCCGACGAATTTCTTGCAGCAAAGGAGACAAGTCATATCCCCAATTTGGCCAGTTGGTATCTACAAACCCAATGTCCAATTTTAAATCGGGCATTCCAACACGTTTACGCAACTGATTTATCGTCTTGTCCAAATCCTCTTGTGTAATCGTTTTCAGTTCAGCCTTAGCTTCTGCATTCACAAGCAATGTCTCTGCATACCTATAAGCGATACCATCAATTGTACCTTTAGCCTCAATATCCTGTGAAGGATCGGGAGTGAAATATTTACGCACCCAATAGCCACTGGGACAATCTGCTCTCACAAAATCCTCATCCTTAGTAATAAAAGTCATACCGCCATCCACAGTCATCGTATAGGGTGCATCTCCTGTCAAAATCAGCTGTTTGAAACGCGGGTCACGGTCCTGTGCTTCTTCAGCCATCGTTTTATTACGCTCATGTGCCTTCGAGGTAACCGAAGCAGGTTTTCCATCTGTATACAAAAAGCAATCCGCAAAATCTTTCGACCATCCACTCTTCGCATTCCGTAACCAATGGCAAGCATTATGCTCACGTAGCGCAGTCGCATAGTCAATATAAAGAATCGCTTCTTTCAAACTACTTTTATCTTCCATTACAAAAAGATTATAATAATCGGCTTCCGGATGTCCAGTTTTATAGATTTCATAATGCGAAGAAGCGATTAGGGCATCTGTCGCGTCAGCTGCTTTCTGTAACAGACCTACCACATCCGCATCATATCCCAGTTCTTTATGGTACTTATAGTAAGTTCCCTCATTCAGACAAACACGGGCCATCACATGACGAGCTATATCTTTATTCAAACGATTATTCTCTTCCTTTCCTTTCTCAGGCAACCATTCGACAGCAAACTCCAAGTCCTGCACAATTTTCTTTGCCACTTCATTTCTCGGCATTTTATTTCCATACAGTTCTTCGCTATCTATAGTCAGTTCACTTTCAAGCCAAGGTACATCACCGAATGTCTGGATTTTTTCAAAATACTCTAATGCCCGGAAGAAACGAATCTCTGCCACATACGGATTCATCTCTTCCTCAGATGCATTCACCCGTTTATAATGAGTCATAAAATAATTCAATTGCCGAATATTCTGCCATGATGCTTTTGTCCACCTTCCGTCGTCACTACCTTCCGTAGGAACAGTATACTGCCCCCACAAAAAGGAGTTAGGCACGAATGGAATCTGATTATCACTGTCTTCATCCCCTAAATTGGTCACTCCCCCAGGCAATGTATTATAAAACGCATTGGCAAAAGTTTTCAAATCACTGACAGACTTCCAAAATGTTTCATCATTCAGACTTTGTGGAGATCTGTCCAAAAAAGCATCGTTACAGCTAGTGAACGACAAGGCCGCAGCCATATAAAGTAAATATTGAATCTTCATAATTATTAATCAGCTAATAGTTAAAAAACGACATTCATCCCTACCGACAACGACTTCTGTTGCGGATAACTATATGGATCAGATAATTCCGGATCAAATCCTTCCGGAGTATGCTTGAATGTCAGCAGATTTTCACCCGTAAAATAAATACGGCACTTTTGGATACCCCATTTTTGAGTCAATGCGACTGGAAGCGTATAACCAAAAGACAAAGATTTCAAGCGCAAATACGCAGCATTAACCAAATAACGAGTCTGGTTTCGTCCAATGGCTGTGCCTCCATTGAATCGAGCTACCGGAAGCCAAGCGCTGGTATTATTCACAGTCCAATAATCATTTGCCACCGCAACCGGTACCTGCCATTGACTTCCATATTGCCACTTGAATGTATTAGGAAGCATAATATCCCGTTTCCCTACACCTTGGAAGAAAATGCCCAAGTCAAAACCTTTCCAGTCGGCAGATATATTAAACCCGTACCGGAAACGAGCGCGATTGTTTCCAATAATTTTCTGGTCTCCGGGATTATCCACCGTATTATTTCCATTATCAACAACTCCATCGCCATTCACATCCATAAACCTTATATCCCCCGGAATCTTGTTGATTGCTCCATCTACCTTTGACTGGTCGGGGGCTTGCTTGATTTCATCTTCCGTCTGGAATAAGGTCGACTCATAGCCCCAGATATCACCAATAATCTGTCCCTCATAATAAGGACTCGACAATGATTTTGTAGGATTATCATACTTCGTAATCTCAGCTCTTGTATCCGATAAGTTAAATCCAAGACTGTAATGCAATCCGTTTTCCAGCTGATCATTCCAAGTCAAAGACAATTCCCAACCACGAGTCACCATATCTGCTGCATTCTCCTCAGGCTCTGCAGCACCTAAAATTGCCGGCAATATCTTGCCAGGTCCCAGCATTCCTGTTGTAGCACGCTGATAATAATCAAATGTACCTTGCAAACGACTCTGCAAAACTGCAAAATCCAATCCTAAATCCCATTGGGTTACTTTTTCCCATGTCACAATATTGCTGACCAAAGCTCCTGGTAACACATACGAATTCTTCTTGCCTCCCATTAAATAACTGTTTTGCCCTGTAGAATAATTAGACAAGTACACATACCAGCCATTATCCAAAGCCTGATTAGCCAGACTACCATAAGAAGCACGAAGCTTCAATTCATCAAAAATATTATGGGTAATATTTTTAAACCAACTTTCTTCAGACAATCGCCATCCCAAGGAAAACGAAGGATTGAACACTGCACGATTGTGTTTCGGGAACTTAGAAGACAAGTCGTACCGCCCGTTCAGTTCCAACAAATAACGGTCTGCAAAGCTATAATTCACGCGGAAAAAACCACTTCTTGTGGCCCAACTATCATCCGAGTTTCCCACATATTTTTCTCCTGTAGCGGCATCCATTGAAGGGAGTTCATTGGATACAAGATTTTCACGCTGTGCATAAAACGCCCGTGTATGCTTGGTTTCTTGATTAAAACCCAACATCACCTTAAAATAATGCTTGCCGAAAGTTCCTTCATAATCTCCGAACAAATTAAATGCATTATATGTATCATTTTGCTGATGCTCATACACATAATTAGGGTTTGTCCACTGGAACGTTTGCAGAAACTTACCATCTATACCATACTCATCAAATGACTGTAAATGATTTTTTATATGTTCCGCATAATAATTGAATGTATAATCCATATTAAGCGTCAAGCCCTTAAGTGGAGTCAGTTTCAAGGCTAGTGTATTCCAAAAATCATTCTTTGTTGTTTTACGTGCGCCCCCATCGGTCAATATTGCTGCAAAGTTCGTATAATTACCCTGTCCGGACCAGTTTCCATCCGGATGCTTTACCGGCATCAAGGGCTGTGTATCATTGCCTATCCAATTCTCTCCATGCGCCCTATCCTGCACAATACCATCCAGTTCCGTACGGATAAAGCTCGTTTTCATTGAAACATGCATCCAATCATTAATATCATAATTGATATTATTTACCATATTGAATTTACGGAAACTTTCATTGCCATACCGCAAAAGCGATCCCTGATCAGTATATCCGACCGAAGTATAATATGTAGCCTTATCACTACCTCCATTGATATTGACATTATACTTTTGCACCGGATAGCTTTTCTTGTACATTTCTTTCATCCAGTCCGTATTCCCACAATAAGCATATTTCCCAGCCTGAGAATTCGCATATTGCCAACTATTCGGATCTGTAGCCACAAACACCGGAGAATTGTTTACCGGATCATTATAGTACGCTTCTATGTGTTCCATCTCTTCCTGGCTGAAGATGTTGCGTCCATTGGTGGTCTGCCCGGCCGCATTCATCCAAGTCATATATTCCATCGAATTCATGTAACGAGGACGGGTAGTAGGACTATTAAACGAAACAGAAGCATCGAAAGAAACACGAGTAGGCATATTCTTACGCCCGCTTTTGGTTGTTATCAAAATAACACCATACGCGGCACGTGCACCATAAATCGAAGCTGAAGCCGCATCTTTCAGAACTGAAACACTCGCTACATCTTGTGGGTTGATCAAGTTAGGATCCATTTCCACTCCATCCACTAAAACCAACGGTGAACCTCCATTAATAGATGTTTCACCACGGACATTAAATGAAGAACCAGCTCCCGGCTTTCCACTCGTCGTTACATTCAGGTTAGGAATTGTACCTTGAAGTCCTTGTCCTAAGTTTACAATCGGACGATCAGCCAAGACTTTATCGTCCACAGCAGAAACAGCTCCTGTCAGGTTGGCCTTCTTTACTGTAGCATAACCCACAACTACAACCTCCTCTAAGGTCTCTGTATCCTCTTTTAAGACTATTTTTAACGGATTGCCATCCCACAAAATTTCCTGTGTCACATAACCGACATATGAAACGGTAATAACGTCACCTTTTTTCACATTAGAAAGGTTAAACTCTCCATCAAGCCCCGTGATGGTACCGTTCGTCGTGCCCTTCACCACGACTGAGGCCCCAATAATCGATTCTCCATCACGATCTGTTACAAAACCCGCACAAGTAGTCTGTTGTTGTACTACCTGTGACTTCACAGCCTCTACATCGGGCATAGCTTGCATAAATCCGCAAGGAAGCCCCGACAAAAGCAAAAATGCACTTAATGATTTTAAATGCTCCTTAGTCATAGATTTAAGTTTAATAAGTTAAAGTCTCAAATTCAGATGCATAACAAGACCCATAATTCGCCTTTACAATCCATCTGATAAGTTTAGTTTTATGATAAGTTTATAAAAAAGAGTAGTCCTTTTAAGTCTACAATTTAGTTTTATCTATTGTTTTTGCGTCACAAATATATAGATTTTCTTTATTATCGAGCAAGCGTTAAATTAAAATTGATAAAAACAAAGTCTATAAATCAATTATTTTTAACGATTATATAATATAAAACCAACCTATTTTATTTCTATTTTTAATATATATAACATTTAAAGGAAAATCCTCTGATATATATCTACTATTTTTGTTTGAAAATATAAACTCTATCATGAAAAAAATTCTATCGACCCTAATTTGTGTGATGCTGCTATCTCTCCACCTCCACGCCCAGCAAACCAACCTGCAACGAGCCGCAAACATTCTGCGGTGGATGAAAAACGCCCAGAGCGACAGTATCTACGCCTGTTTCGATGCAAAGATGCAACAGGCCGTTCCTTTGTCGCAGCTAAAGGACATGTGGGCACAGGTGGAGCAACAACTTGGCCCACTAGAAAAAGAGAAAGAATGGAAACAGGATGCCATCGACGGTACAGTGGTCTACTATACTGATTTGAAATTCCAACACGCTCCGTTACGCTTTCTGGTGGCCTTCAATGCTGAAAACAAAGTGAGCGGGCTCCGGTTGCTCCCGGTTCCTCCGGAAGAAAAACCGTTGGTCGCCCCGTTCGACAGTGTACATCTGGAAGAATCCCCCATTGAAGTGGTTTCCGGAAATTACAAACTCCCCGGCACCCTCACCCGTCCGAAAGGAAAGACCCACCTCCCGATTGTCATTTTGGTGCATGGCTCCGGCCCACAAGACAGAGACGGAAGCATCGGTCCCAATAAAATTTACCGGGACATTGCCTGGGGACTGGCCGCGCAAGGCATAGCCGTACTTCGCTATGACAAACGCACGTATGTATATGGGAAAGCCTCTGTTCCGGAAGGCAAAGAGATTACCCCCGATGAAGAAGTGGTAGAAGATGCAGTTTCAGCTTGTCAGTTGGCGGCCTCTATGCCATTTATCGACAAACAAAAAATATTCCTAGCCGGACACAGCCTGGGAGGACTACTGGCTCCGCTTATTGCTACCCGCTGTCCGTCGGTCACCGGACTTATTCTGCTGGCCGCTCCGTCCCGTCCACAAGATGACATACTTAAAGAACAAATACATTATTTGGGCTCATTGAACGGGAACACGGATGAAACGCTTCTCGCCCAACAATACCAGCAAGTGAAAGCCGCTGCTCCTCAAATCTATTGGGACTATCTGGATAAATATGCTCCTGTCATGACCGCCTGCTCCTTGTCCATTCCCATGCTCTTCCTACAGGGAGAACGTGATTATCAGGTAACAATGCAGGATTTTGCCATGTGGAAACTAGGGATGTTCGGCAAAACGAATGCCACGTTCCTCTCCTATCCGACATTAAACCACTGTTTCATGGAAGGTACAGGAAAATCCACGCCGATGGAATACAATCACCCCGCACGAGTTTCTGAAAAAGTAATGGAAGATATAGCAAAATGAGGCTGTCTCAAAATAGAATTGCAAAAGTAAAAATCTTATAGATTAAAACCTAGAAGTAAAAAATCTCCTGCTTTAGCCCTTGTTTATTGCAATTATAGGACTAAAAGCAGGAGATTTTTATGTTGTAGCTTATAGATTGTAAGTAACCCTATCTCTATTTTCTATTTTGAGACAGCCTCATTTCATTGTCTGTAGCCGAATGAGTTATCGTCCGGCTTTTACTTTATCCCAAGACGGAGGAGTAACTCCCATCAAATTGCGGACAAAGAAATCATATCGTTTATGTTCACCGAAATCTTCTCCCATGGTATGGTGAGCACCCGGAATGACTACCAGTTCAAAGTCCTTATTGGCTTTTTCCAGGGCATTGACTACCTGCATCGTAGAAGACGGGTCCACATTGTCATCCAGTTCACCGACCACCAGCATCAGCGGGCGAGTCAGTCGATAAGCATTGTCCACATTCGAACAAGCACTGTAAGACTCATCTACCGGATATCCCATCCAAAGCTCGTTCCACCAAATTTTATCCATGCGGTTGTCGTGACAGCCACAAGCTGAATAAGCCGCCTTGTAGAATTCCGGATGGAAGAGTACAGCGCCTGTAGATTCCTGTCCACCGGCAGAACAACCGAAGATTCCGACACGATCGATATCCATATAAGGATATTTCTGTGCGGCAGCCTTAATCCAGGCAATATGGTCGGGCAGTCCGGCATCTTTCAAGTTCTTGTAGCATACTTCCTCAAATTCTTTGGAGCGGAAGGAAGTGGTCATACCGTCTACCTGTACTACGATAAATCCAAGTTCAGCCAAAGAAGTCATCCACCAGTTATAAGAAGAGAAAGTCTTCGGCACATACTGGTCGCCCGGACCGGAATAGATATATTCGATGACCGGATATTTCTTTGACGGATCGAAATTGGACGGACGATAAATGATTCCCCACATGTCGGTCTTTCCGTCACGACCTTTGGCTGTGAACACCTCGGGTGCCTTCCATCCGTTTGCCAGCAACGCAGAGATATCTGCCTTTTCAAGCTGCATACGGATTTTTCCATTCTTTGCCTCACGCAACACTGCCACCGGTGCCTGGTCTACCTTACTGTACACATCCACCAGATACTTATAGTCGGGCGAGTACCAGCATTGGTGCATCCCCTCTTCCGGAGTCAGTTCCACCAAATTGCTGCCGTCGAAGTTGATTTTATAGTAATGAATCAAGTAAGGATCTTCCTTTTTATTCATGCCATTGGCAGAAAAATAGATTACCCCGTTGGCCTCATCCACATACTGTACGCCGCGCACGTACCATTCACCTTTGGTAATCTGGTTCAACGGTTTCCCTGTGGCCCGGTCATACATATACAAGTGATTGTAATTATCCCGTTCGCTCGACCAGATAATCCGCTTGCCGTCGCTCAGGTAATTCCGGTAAATACGCGGATAGTTCACGTATTTCTCTTCTTTCTCTTCAATCAACGGACGAACCTTGCCATCGACTGCCGACATTTCCAATACCCGATATACCTTGTGACCACGTTCGTTGTATTCAAAGGTGATGCCTTTGCTGTCTGCATTCCACATCGGAGCCGACAAATCATACTGGTGACTGAACAACTCAGTGGAAGGAATCAACCGACGACCAGATTCCACCTCAAAGATGCAAGGCACCTTGAAACGCAGTTCATCACCCGGTTTGGCGTACTCCTGCTTGTGCAGCTTCGGCTGTGACTGATCGGCAGGAGAAGATTCCACATAATATACATAGCGTTTCTCTACCGGACGAATCCGACAAGACACCACCGACTTGGAGTCGGGCGACCACTGGATATAAGAAGAATAGTAGTTGCTCAACGTACCGTCCAAGCTCAACTGTTTTTCCTTTCCGGTAGCCACTTCACGCGCATACACGTTGTCATTCTTGATGAAGGCCACCCATTTGCCATCGGGAGATGTCACCGGACGCCCTTCTTTTTCATCGTCCACTGCCATCCAATGGCGTTCTTTTCTGCGAGGAGGAATTACTCCTTCATCCAGCAAGCGATTATGCTTGATGCTGTAAGCCCAGAACTTTCCGTCCAGTTGGAAGCGCAAGGTATCAAGCGACGCGTTCAGCCAGCAATTCTGAAGCGGAAGATGATACGCATCCATCTTACGACCCGACTTTTCAGACAAAGCATTGGCCATTTTCTGTTGATCGAACAGCGCTGTTCTTTTGGCAGATGCCGCATCCACTTTCACATACTCATTCCCTTTCTCGGTCTGACGTACATACCAGAAAGAAGAAGTATGTTCTACCCAATGTGGCACCACTCCTGCATAGAGCACCTGATTCATGCTGTATTTCTCCCGAAGCGCATAAGCCCGGTTATAATCTTCTACTGTACCTTGTGCAAAAAGCGGCATACAAGATACACTACCCAACATGATAGACAAAAGTCCTGATTTCCAAAAATTGTTTCCCATTGTGTTTTATTTTACAATTCGGGACTTCAGATATTCTTCCATCATACCTAAGAATACCCAAAGCCCCGAATCTGGTTGCATTATTATCTATAAATCAACATGGTCATTTCACTTCCCACTCATACAATCCTGAAGAATTCTTATCCGGCTGCACAACCTCCAGTTTCACAGCCTTGGTCTTTACCGGTTCAAACTCTACCGTATTTGGATTGCCTTTCTGTACGCCATATTCCGTAAGATTCTGTACCGGAGTCCAGTTGCCGGAAGCATCCTTATAATAAATCTTCCAGGATTTCGGCACACGGCAACCACCCCATGGTGCATCGTCAAACCAGTAAACCGTAGAGCTGGATACTTCCATCTCTTCCGGGAATTCGTAGGAAATCCATTCCGTAGTACCTTCTTTCGGCCACCAGTGATAGTAAGGAATAGTACGGTCATTTTCATCCTTCGGCACCAGTCCGTCGGTGATGGCAGACAAAGAAGTCACTTTATGGGATGCATCTATCTTACTCTTGGAAGCCAAAGTAGGAATCGCCACCGGACGAGTGGCACTTACTTCATTCGGCAACCATACCGCCATGTTACCGGCACCACGATGTGCCCATGCATAATACGGAATCATTGTCAGTGTATGATCTTTAGCCACCAGACGACCTGACTCATCGTATTCCAAGGTCTGGGCCTGTGTCTTGATTTCGTTAATACCATACAGCAAATCCGGTTTTTCTACCACTTCAAACTTCGGCGTGCGGTTCATCAAGACACTCAACACATCGAAATCGTTGTCCGGCCATTCTGCACAATAAACAATCGGGCCACGTTCTACAGATACCCGGCCACGGTCGGCTTCTACCTTACCGTTGGCTCTTACCGTGCGTACGTTCATGTCGAAATGGATTTCCACCTTATCTCCCTTTTTCCATTTCCGGTCGATGGTGAGATACCCTTTCTGCAAATCCGATTTCACCTCTTGTCCGTTCACTTTCACACTGTATTTCGGACGACTTCCGTCGGTATACGTATACAAATCGCTTGGAACCACCTGATTGCGAACCCATCCCGGGATACGAATCTTCAGGGCAAACTGTCCTGCCGAATTCCGGTCGACGGCCAACGTGATGTCTCCGTTCCAAGGATAAGAAGTGGTCTGCGACAAGGTCACCTTCTTGCCATTTACTTTCAGCGTCGCATTGTTGGCAATGAACAAATTGACATACACATCCTTGTCCTTCACCGCATACACATAACCCGGTACAGACGGAATGAAACGGCAGATGTTAGACGGACAGCAGGCACAACCGAACCACGGCTGACGTTGGTGTTGTCCCATAGATTCCAACGGATTCGGATAGAAGAATGAACCGCCATCCAATGATACGCCTGAAATCAGTCCGTTGTACAACGTACGTTCCAGCACATCATAATACTTGGAATCCCCATGCAAGAGGAACAGACGGTAGTTCATATATACATTTCCGATAGCCGCACAGGTCTCACAGTAAGCCGACATGTTAGGAAGTTCGTAATTCTTTCCGAAAGCTTCCCCATTGCTCGTCGCTCCAATGCCACCGGTAATATACAATTTCTTGGAAACGATGTTTTCCCAAATACGGTCGATGGCATGCACATACGCTGTATCTCCCGTCAAGGCAGCCACATCGGCCATACCTGAATACATGTAAGCGGCACGAACGGCATGACCTACGGCCTCATCCTGTTCAATCACCGGCTTGTGAGCCTGACTGTATTCGTCCCGGCGAGAAGTGTAGCCACGCTTGTCCAGGAAGAATTTAGCTTCATCCAGGTATTTCTTGTCACCCGTAACCAAATACAGTTTGGCCAACGCCATTTCGGCAATCTGATGACCCGGCACACGCACCTGCTGTCCCGGTTTATCACCGATTCCCCGACAAACACAATCCGCATAACGAATCGCGATATCCAGGAAGTTACGCTGTCCCGTAGCCTGATAATGTGCAATGGCTCCTTCAACCATGTGTCCCAAGTTATAGAACTCATGACTCAGGTCCTCCACCAACTCCCAACGCTTGCTACCAGACCATTCATGCGGGTGTTTTGGATTCATGGTACGCGCCGTATACAAATAACCATCAGGTTCCTGTGCAGCTGACACAATCACCAAAACACTATCAATATACTTCTTCAACTTTTCATCCGGATACGTCTGAAGCAGATAACTTGCTCCTTCAATGGTCTTATACACATCCGTATCATCAAACGAATACCCTGTCACCTTGTTGTTTTCACTCGGGTGAGCAGCCATTTCAAAATTCTTGTAACGTCCGGTTTCTTCACATTTGCTGAAAGCCAACGGAATCGTCACCTCACGGCTAGCCTTCAAACGCTGTCCCCAAAAAGAATCCGTCAGTTTTACCGAAGTAAACGGAACCGGATCAATCGGATAGCCATGTGCCGGAGTTTTCTTCTGTGCGTACGCCCCGCCTCCAATCAACGAAAAGAGCAGAGCTGAAATCACTAGTTTTTTCATGGTTTCATTGTTTATTTATAGGTTCTTTTTTTCATTTATTTTCCAATGGGAGAGCTTCATCCCAAATATTCAACGCATGCACATAACCGCTGAACGGCCAGTTGCCTTCCGCATTCTGTCCCAAAGTTACAAATTGTACCGGTTTTATCAGCAACTGAATGTCTTTCGAACTGATTAATTGGTCATTTATATACACTTTTTCTATTCTTCCATCAAAAACCACATAAATGTGCTGCCATTTCCCGGCCAAACTCTTGGCATCTTTATAACCCACGTCTTCATACCAGCCGTAATGGTTCAACATACCACATCGTGGTTCTGTCCCGTTCACCAACATAATTTTTTCCATTTCATCGTGTGAACTGGTAAAATCGGCCACGCATTCATTTTCCGCCAGTTCCGGGTTCAGCACCCACGCTTCCAAAGTGTAAGGCGCATTGTCACGAAGAGTGGCCGGCAACGTAAAGCTGGAGCGGAAGAACTGTTCGCCTTCAAAGCGGAAAGCCTTCTTTCCTTGCACTTCCTCCACCACTACCGGCGCCTTCTGTGCCTCGAAATAACCTTCCACTACACCCTTATTCGGGATATATGGTACCGTATCTCCTACGGCAAAATCTTCGGCTGTCATAGACACCAGCAACCCTTTCTTTACACGGTCGGAAGCCTCCACACGTACCAGTCCCACTGTCGCATCGTATGCCTTTTCCGCTTCTTCCTGCTTCCAGTTATAATACCGGAAATTCGTCACGGCCAGTTCCTGACCTGAAGCCTGAATCACCACTTTCCCGCGTTGCACATAATCTTCTGCCGACTTGGAAGTCCAGCGGTTGTTTTCATATACCCAGACGGTAGCCGTATGTTCCTCCTTCGGATTGATGACCGGTGATTCGAATTCCAGCTGCGTACCCGGTGCCAGTACAATAGCCTCCTGTCCGACTATACGCTTGCGTGAAACCTGTCCGGTCTTCAGTCGGAAGATACCACCCAGCATACCGCCGTCGTTCTTCCATTCTGTGCCGTTCCAGTCCAAGCCTGAAAGGCCCATCCACAATTGAGGAGAGGCCGTTTCATACGCCCCAAACACCTTGATGTTCCACAATGCACCGGCAAAACCGTTTTTCTGTGTACCTGTAGTTGTCAACCGTACATAACGTGCATCCGTTTCTCCAAAATCCACCATCGGACTTCCAGCCAAATAATTGTGACGCTTGTCTGCAAAGACCTTCCATTGTTTTCCATCCACTGAGGTTTCAATCAGGTATTGATAATACGACGTACCGTATTCAAACTGCGTCCAGATGGTACGTATCTTTTCCACCTTCTGCAAATCAATTTCAATCCATTCCTGCCCCATCGTTTTCGGACGCCACAACGTTCCGTTATTGTCATCCACCGCATATTCTGGCAAGAAATTCGCATCATAATACGAAGAAGCCTTAACCGGTTTCCCGTATGCCAAGTTCTTCGATTTCAAGATGCTTTTGGCAAAAGCACCGACTCCACTGTGTGTCCCTTCCACCGGTACTATCGAACCATCGGTATTAAACTCCAGCTTGTCTATGCAAAGCTGGCGATGGAATCCCCGGTTAGAATGAGGATTGTCGTGACGATGATAAACAATATAGTAGTTGTCGCCTTCCTTCAGAATACTGTGATGCCCCGGACCATGCACCGTACCATCGGCCGAGGTTTTCAGTACCGTACCTCTGTACGTATAAGGGCCGAGCGGTCCCACCGTGCTTGTAGCATACTGCACATGATACGTACTGTCATGACAAGAATCAGAAGAATACATGAAATAATAAATACCGTTCCGCTTCATGACAAACGGAGCCTCGAAAAAGTCCTTGATTTCCGTATTGGGTATCAGCTTCGTTTCCACAAAACCTTTCATGTCGGGTGTCATTTTTCCTGCCCCGCAACCGAAGCCTTTGTAAATGCCCCATGTTCCCCAGTACAGATACACGGAACCATCGTCATCCACAAACGACTGCCCGTCCAGCGTAATCGCATTTTTTACAAATCGGTCGGGTACCAGTACTGCTTCACTCCCGCCGAGCACATTTTTCCACGGGCCACGTGGCGTTTCGGCCATTCCTTCATACACATTACACGGCTGGCAATAGAACATCCGATACGTTCCATCCGTATGCTTCATCACATCCGGTGCCCAAATCCAATGGCTGTCCGGCCAGTTCATCGGCATAATGGTCCAGTTCTCAAAATCTTTGCTGCACCACACCTGTGAAGGGCCAAAGCCGGCTCCACTTCCATCGGTCGTGGCATATACATAATATGTGTCTCCAAATTTCTTTACAGTAGGGTCTGCAAAATAACCGGGAATAAAAGGATTGCCTGCTCCCGGTGTATTCCACTCCACTTTCTGTGAATACGCCGCCTGCAAGGCCATTCCCAGAAACAAGCCCGTCAAAACTTGCTTTTTCATTGTGTTTCTCTTTTTATTACAGGTGAACTTCATTCAAAATAGGTATCTCTATCTCATAAAAATATTCTTTCAGCAGCTGATACATCTCCGGATCGTACGATTTCAGTTTTGTACGACGATTCATGGAATTATGCACCTTATTGGGAGTCTCCGAATAACGGTTGCAGTTGAAGAACGATTGTACACACTCTGCAAAATACTCTTCCTTGTTTGAGATGGCATACGTATCTTTCCACAACCCCTTGGCAATGGCATGCTGCATACATTTTTCTAGACGGTCGTTGAAATCAGGTTCTACCCCCACAATACCGATGGTATGGAACAAATGCGCGAATTCATGAATCAGGATATTCTCGCCCACATAACGGTCGCCCGGCAAAGCCAACACGTTCTCTTCTCCGCAACTGGCCGAGAAATCATCCTCCGGTGCCCCGCCAAATCCCCGGGCCCGCTTGTTCCAGAAGGCGATATTCTCCGGTGAATTGCAGATATGCGCATATTCCGGCAAGTCGCACACCTCTTCATGCTCTCCGATAATCATCACATGACAACCTTTGCTTACCATCTCTTTTCTGATATCCGGACGTTTTGCCATCATCAGTGAAATAATCTCATACGCTTTCTCGAGAGCCTCATCCCGTACATGCTCCGAAGACACAATGTACAAGCCGTCCACTGCCAAGTATTTTTTATAGAAAGCAGGAATCCCCTTTCCTTCCGGTACAGCCGAAGGTTTCACTTCTGCCACAAACGTGCGTTCCAGTTTCAAGGCAAAACCACCTCCCGAAGCCAGATGGATGGGCAGTTTCGTATTGACATCCACCAAAAGAGTTTCTTTCACATAATCTTCCGCCTGATGAGAAGCATTGATACCGTCTTTAAACAACGTACATCTATACTTCTCCCCTTTGCCTAAGAATGAGAAATCCAAGGTAATATCCCGTTCGTCCCAATTCGTCATGCCACCGATGTACCAGTTGATATCCTTCTTGCGGACCGTCACGATTGACTCACCCAGCTTACCTGAGTAAATAAAAGTAGAATCTACCTCCATCGGTATCGAACTGATGAAATCCACACATTCCTGCTCTTTCAGGTAATTCGTCGGCGCGTCACACAGCATCGTAAACGGAGAATCATATACAATATAAGCTGCCAGCTGATGACAGCGCGTACCCATACTGGCCGGAGTAGAATACATCGGCTGGAAGTCGCGTTTTGACAAGTTCCGCATCGCCCCCGGCGTATAGTCCACGTATCCTGCCATCAAGCGGATGTAGGGGAAAGTCACATCGTAAAGCGGCATGTTCTTTTCCACCTCACTCCATTTCATTTCTTCCATGCCGAACACACTTTCATAGTTCACTACGTTCGGATACGTACGATTCAACCCGGTCGGTTTATAGATACCGTGATAGTCCAGCATCAGCTTATATTCTGCTGCCTTTGCCGCAATGCGATAAATCATCTCTACAGCTTTCTGATCGTCCCGGTCCAGGAAATCCACCTTGAATCCCTTGATGCCCATCTCCGAATATTTCCGGCAAGCCTCATCCAACTGTGAATCCAACACGTTGAATACCGTCCAGAGTACCAGTTCCACGCCCTTGCTCTTTCCATAGCGGACCAGTTCCGGCAAATCCAACTCCGGAATCGTCTTCAGCATGTTCCCACTCTTCGGGTCGTACCATCCTTCATCCAGCACCACATATTCCAGTCCGTTTCGGGAAGCAAAGTCGATATAATATTTATACGTATCCATGTTGATGCCCGCCTTGAAAGGTACCCCTTTTAAGTTCCAGTCATTCCACCAGTCCCAGGCCACCTTTCCCGGTTTCACCCACGAACAGTCACCGATGCGGTTCGGTGAAGCCAAGGCATACACCAGATTGTTTACCGGCATGTCCGTATCTTTTTCCGTAATGGCCAGAATACGCCACGGATACGTACGGTTGCCCTTCACATGCGCAATGTAATCTTCCGTTTCCGTCACATACTCCTGCTTGCGCCACGGATAAAAGTCCGTTTTTTTCGGATACGGAGCAAACACCCCTTTCAAGGCCTGCTTTCCGTCCGGCTGCACGAACATACCTGGATACGCCTCCAAGTCCGACTCCAGCAACGTTACCTTTACCTGCTTGCAGTCCACCGTCACCGGCAAGAAAGCCAGTTCCTGCGGCGCTTTCGACAACGGTTTCACCTCATACGTATTCTGGAATGCCATCGCCATCGGTTTTTCCTTGTTCGTAGAATAAGGCAGATAAGCCGTATAATCACCGGCAAACCGGAATTCCGCTATTTCATTTTTAATAATCAAATCCTCTTTTGAAGAAGTATAAAAACGATAAGCCACTCCTTCGTTGTAGACACGGAAACAAACTCCATATCCACCTTTCAGCTTCAAGTTCATCTCATTGCAAACTGCCTGAAATGACTTGAAGCGATAAAAAGGTGCGTCAACATCCTGAATCATCTTTTTAGTCTTGGAAGAAATCACTTTCTCCCCGTCTGCCGAAGCAGACTTCTTTTCTGTTTGAATTAACCCTAATTTACTATTTACAACTATAAGAGAGTCTTTATGATATATACAATAAGCCAACCCATCAGTTCCGGATGAAACCTCCACCTTCAGGTGTTTGTCCGGCGACTGCACGACATATACTTTATTACCGGCCGCCATCACAGAAAAGCAACCGCAAAGCCACAAAACGGCACTGAACAGAAACGATGCATTTTTCATACTCATAGAATTATTTTTCCAGTTACAAAGAAAGAAGATTAACGAATAACTCCCTGACAGGGAAGTCTGAAACGATAACAATATCATCCCAGAATCTCCTCTCCTGCACCCAGAAGAAGAGATTCTGTATTATTTTTTCATCCGGCTGGACGATTTTTGCCTACTTCTTAGCCTTCACGAAGTACTGGTTGAACACGATGCCCAGCACAATCATCACCAGTCCGATGTAAGTGGTAAAGACGATGTGTTCACCTAATACAACGGAAATGAAGAACAATGACATGAAGGGGGACAGGTAGCACAGCTGGTTTATCAACGCCGGATTGGATGTCTTCCGCATAGCCAGTCCGAAGAAAATAAAAGGAATGCCCATTTCAAAACCTCCTACATACATGCCCGACAACACTCCGGTCAGAGAATGCAGGTTCAATCCGCAGAACAACGCGCCGACCGACAAATAAACCGAACCGAACAGGAAAGTCAGAAACAGTACCACACTGCCGTCTGTCTGTACCTTATTCCGGTTGTTGAACATCCAATAGGCAGCCCACAACACCGCACTTAACGCAGCCAGCAGAAAGCCTTCAGCCGACACGGTCATTTCCCCTTCAAAACCTGTACCAATGGAAATCAAGGCTACCCCTGCCAACGACACAAACATCCCGATATACTTCTTTTTCGGAATCGGCTGCCCGGCAAACAGCGCCAGCAAAATCAGCAGCACAATCGGCCACGCATAATTGATGGGCTGCGCCACCTGTGCCGGAAGCAGTTCATACGCCTTGAACAACACCAAATAGTAGGCCACCGGATTCAGCAAGCCCAATGCGGCATAATACAGCCATTGCTTCCCGGTCAGGCCTCCCAACAGCCTCCATTTTCGCTGTACGGTAAGCAGCACCGTAAATATCACCAGTGAGGTCAGGCTGGCCACCCACAACATTTCAAAATGCGTCAGATAACGCAACGCCATCTTGAACGCCGTGGCTACCGTCGACCAGCTCAGCACCGCCACACAGGCACACGCAATCGCTTTGTTATCGTTCGTCATCTCAAGGCCTCCACTTCTTCGGTTGTCAATGGAATCCTCTGTCCCAGTCGCCGTGCTCCGGTGGCTGTAATCAGGTAATCCTCTTCATTGCGCAAACCCGTAAAATCACGGTAACTCTCCAGTTTCTCATAATTGATGAAATCCGTAAAGCGATGTTCCGATTTCCAATAATCTATCAGTTCCGGAATGAAATAAATACCCGGTTCAATAGTCAGCACAAAACCTGGTTCCAGTTTCCGCGCCAGACGCAGCGACTTCCGTCCGAACTGCGTACTCTTGGGCTGTCCGTCATAGCCTACCCACACTTCACCCAAGTTCTCCATGTCGTGTACATCCAGTCCCATCATATGGCCCAGTCCGCAAGGGAAGAACATCGCATGGGCTCCCTGTTCCACGGCATCCGCTGGATTGCCTTTCATCAGGCCCAGTCCTTTCAAGCCCTCGCAAATCACCCGGCAAGCCAAATCATACACATCCCGGAAATATACTCCCGGCTTCAAGGCATCCACTGCCGCCCGATGCGCCGCCACTTGAATGTCGTACACATCCTTCTGACGGCTGGTGAATTTCTTTCCGGCACAGATGGTAGACGACATGTCTCCGGCATAACCCATCTCCGTTTCTGCCCCTGCATCCACCAACAGCATATCGCCTTCCTTCACCGTATGTCCGTAATAGTGGTTGTGGAGCGTTTGTCCGCACACCGTAGCGATGGTCGGGAAAGACAGACGGCACCCGTTTGCCCGGGCCACTGCCTCCAATGCGGCAGCCGCTTCGTATTCCTTCATACCGACGCGCAACACCCGCATGGCTTCCAGATGCATTTCTGCCGTCACGTCGCAAGCCCGTTCAATTTCCACGATTTCCTCCTCCGTCTTGTGATTTCGCAAGTCGACAATCCCTTTGATAAACGGTACGGAAGGCATTTCCATTCCCGGCTTCACACCCAGCAAATCCATCAATTTCAACCGATGCTCGGCACGGTAGGGCGGCAGATAATGCACCATCCGTTTTTGTGCCATTACTTTCTGCACATACACCTTCAGTTCTGCCATTGGCCGTGTTTCCATGACTCCTACCCGCTGCGCTTTCTCGTGCAAAGTGGGCTGCGTACCCATCCACACAATATGGTCGATGGTCAGTTCATCGCCAAAAATAATTTCACGATCCTCATCAATGTCAATTACTGCAGCCAGTCCGGCATACGACAATCCCCAAAAATACAGGAAAGAAGAATCCTGCCGGTAATCGTACGTGTTGTCTTCGTAATTCATTCCACACTCGTCGTTTCCTAAAAAGAGCAGCAGGCCTGAACCCACACTCTTCTTCAATTGCCGCCTGCGGGCGACATACGTTTCTTTTGCAAACATAGTTTTATCCAATTAGTTCTTTAAATCTGTTCCTTTCAGTTTGATGCGATAAGGCCATTGTGCATCTTTTTCCCCACTCCGAGGCGAAGGATTCATCCAATGCTCTTCCGGTGCCCCCATCACTACCAACCACAAATATACTAACTTCTCATTTTCAGGTGTCTTAAAAGTCAGCTTTCCTTTCTGTTTGGCACTCATTTCGCCATACAGACTTTTCCCGTCCGCCTTTACGGCTACAAATCCATACCGCCAGCCTGCCTTTTCCGGATGAAACGATACATAACCGTCCTGCGGACCTTTCAACCCTTCAAATTGCAAGGTCACCTTCGTTCCCGGCTCCGGTACCACCAACGGAATGACATTGAAGCCGTAGTTTTCCGGACAAACCTCGGCAGGCACCTGATACCATCCATCAGCCTGCTTCGACAGCTTACAATCATACTGGTTGGCATAAGGCCGCGTATTCTTCCATACCCGTTCAAAGTCCAGGTTCACCAAGTGCCGGCTGGCATCGAACATCTCGTCACAGAAAGCCTCCTGCGACAGACCTGTCAGCCGTTTATATGTCATCACCGGGTCTTCTCCCCTCTTTCCCTGCCGGAAAAGTTCGGCAATGATGGGACGTCCCCGCTTCACTCCCCAATACTCTAAGATATACGGAGAGTGATAGATATTCTCCAGGTGCAGATAAGCCTTGTGCGTCAGTTTCGTGAATGCATCCCAGTGATATTTTTCATCGGTCTGCCAGTCTGGATTGACCTGCCACAACATCCATTGTGAAGCCATCTCGAAGAAACCGGAGCCTCCCCAGGCTTCTCCTTCTCCGTCACACGAAATCTGCGACTGGAAACTGTGGCCCAGTTCGTGTGCCACACAGTTCAGCTTTTCATCCTGGATACGGTTAGGAGCCACCCACAAAGCTCCAATCTGCTGGTCATAATCCCCGCCATAAGCTGTTCCCTCGAGCGAATAGTTAATCATGACCATCATCCGGTAACGGTCGCTCTTCGACCCCGGCTTGGTAAATTGCAGGGAATCCCGGAAAAACGTGTAGAAATATTCCAGCTTGTCCGTCAAGTTGTTCAGGTCCACATGCATGTCGTGTCCTTCCAACTGAGGAGGATTCGCCAGGTCATTACCGAATCCCTTCTCCCAAAATACCGCCACATTGTCCGTGCAGCACATCCGCTGATAACTCCATTTGGAGTCCGGGTTATGGAGGTCCATGCCCTGCAAATCCTTGGGGATGTAGATTTCTTTGCCTTTTATCACATTACTACAAATTTCTTTTGGGCAAGTAACTTGCCCAAAAGAAACAAAATTTAAACCTAAAAATGCTGATAATATCAATAATTGTCTCATAATCTAAAATAAAAATGAGCGTAATAAGACTTCCATCCTATTACGCTCTACTAAAAGTTAATTAATCTTCATAAGGAAGTCCATCCAATTGTGGACATTTATTCAACTCATAACGAGGAATAGGCATCCAATACATTTCTTCTTTGAAATTCCGCTGCTGTAAAATCGTAGTCTCATGAGAATACAACAGTGAGCCATCACCTAGTTTATAAATTTTCATAGCTGTTGGACAATTTTCAGGAGAATAAGCTTCCTCCATTCTCTTCCATCTGCGCAAATCGAAGAAACGCTGTCCTTCAAACATCAATTCCACGGCTCTCTCCTGTTCATATTTTTCGCGAATATTACTTACATCAGTCAACGCCGGTAACAATGCACGAGTACGAGTCTTATTGATATAAGACAAAGCTTCATTATCATTACCCAATTCAATCTGACATTCAGCATAATTCAAATAAAACTCAGCTAACCGGAAGAAAATCCATGGAGTATTATCCATTACTGTCTCATCCCATTGGTTATAATTAGGATTCATAAACTTACGTAAATAATATCCAGTCTGGGTTGCATTCCAATATTCTCCACTCGTATAGGTAGGAGACTGTTCTCCTGAAATAACTCCTTCAGCACCAGACTCATAAATTTGAATAGGATGATTATCCTCACCATATCCCCACAATGCACCATCATAAAGAATATTCGCATAAAAACGCATTTCACGATTTTCCCATGGCGAATCCTTTGTGGCCACAACAGACTCATCCTTATAAACAATATTACCTGTAGCTGGATCTACACTTGGGACTTGAATGCTATAATTAGTCAGATTCTTCATTTCAAAGTCTGAGCCATCCTTAGTTTGGTACATATTCACTATATTATACGTAGGCAACCATATTCCCCATCCATTATAACCATTATAAGCTCCCGGAGGCGCTGACATCGGATAACTCTGAGAATAAGCTCCCCCACTCACAGTATTATACAACTTCTCAAATATAATCTCAGGGTTTTCAGGGTCACAGAATAATGCTGCATATTCTTCATAATCATTTACCTGTGGAAGAGTATACACTCCTTGATCCGCCAAATCAATCACGGCCTTCTGCGCATCCGCAGCTTCTTGCCACCTTTCTCTTGAAGGTGTACCAAACAATGGACTTGCCTTATAAAGCAGCGTACGGGCTTTTACCGCCAAAGCAGCTCCTTTTGTAGCCCGACCAAAATCTGTACTACTATAGCTAAGAGGCAAAATGGCAGCAGCTCGATCACAGTCTGCTACAATAGAGTCTGCCACTTCATCCATATCAGCCCTTGTTTCCGTCCATTCTGAATCAATGTCGCAAGTATGATAAATCAATGGCACACGTCCATACAATGAATATAATTGGTGATAATAAAATGCACGCAGAAAATATCCCTGTCCCTTGATTTCTTCCTTACGATTTGTATCGTCTTCCGAAGCTACAGGGACCTCATCCACTCTTTCCAACAACTGATTCACATTCTTTATCGCATTATAATAGAAATACCAAGTATTTCCTCTTGCTTCAGAATATCCGACATTATAATTATCACACGAAACATTTCCTAAAGTATACACTTCCGTTGCATATCCCGCACGATGATATATTTCATCCGTATAACTACAGAAAGGCACACCATTTTGGTTTTCACCTTCAACCCAGCTATAACAATTATTCAAGAAAGCCTCTGCATAATCCAAATTTCCCCAAACAGCAGCATCCGTCAGCTGATTATGTGGTTCTACATCCAGGAAATCAGAACATGCCACCATTCCTACTCCTACCAGAGCACATAATGTTTTTTTATATATAGTCTTCATATTAGTCTATTTAATATATTAGAAAGTCACATTTAAACCAAATGTCCATGTCCGTTGAATTGGATACCCCTTTATTCCTGAAGTCATTTCCGGATCAAAAATATCCACTCCATCAATTGTAAACAAGTTATTTCCATTAGCGTATACACGAAGGTTCTCAATCCCCATCTTTGTTGTCCACTTACTTGGAAAAGTATAACCAACCTCCAATGATTTCAAACGTACAAACGATGCATCACGCAACCACCAAGTAGAAGTCTGCGAATTGCGACCATCCACTTGAGACTCTTTCATAAATGCACGTGGCCATTTAGCTGCTAAATTCTGTTCTGCTGTATTTGAATCACTCCAACGACCTTCATAAAAATCCGTAGCCATATTCATTGTTGGCTGAACCAAAATTTCTGCATCAGCCTGCCCCTGAAAGAAAGCATTTACATCCAATCCTTTCCATGAACCATTTAAAGTCAGACCAAAAATCCATTTCGGAGTAGCGGATTTATCTCTTCGTACAGCATCGTCCCAAGTAATATATCCATCCTCATTAGTATCCTGATATATCAAGTCGCCAACCTTAGTTCCAGCTAAATGTGGAGTTGCATCAATCTCATCCTGAGTCTGATAAATACCTAAGGCTTGATAGTATGTACCTCCATCAATTGGATGGCCTGTCTGACGCTGCCACTCAGGAGTATCAACCGCTTCATCCATATAAACGACTTCATTCTTTGCATAAGTAACATTTCCAGTTACTCCCCAATCAAAATCTCCGGCATGATCACGATATGTAGCAATAACTTCGAAACCATGATTCTTTACCTTACCTAAGTTTTCTGCAGGAAGTGACAATCCAGAATAAGTAGGAATAGAAGCATTACGTGTAATCAAAATATCACTACGACGTGACTGGAAATAATCAAAGTCCAATCCAAATTTACCATTCAAAAATTGGGAAGAGAATCCAATATTCCATGTCTTTGCAGTTTCCCATGTAACTAAAGGATTAGCAGTAACTGTTTCATAAACACCTTGGGCAAATACGGGATCTTTACCAAATGTATAACCCGCATTTGTAAAGCCATACGTAGAAAGATATTGATAAGCTGCAATATTATCATTACCCATCATACCCCATGAGCCTTTCAACTTGAAAAAGCTTACCACATTAGATAATGGTTCAAAGAATTTTTCCTCAGACATTACCCAACCTGCAGAAAAACCTGGGAACAACCCCCAACGATGTCCTGGAGCAAAATTCATGGATCCATCGTAACGCAAAGTAAATTCTGCAAGATACTTATCTTTATACCCATAATTGATACGTCCGAACCAATTCTGACGCGCTGTTTCATCCGAACTTCCTGCATTGCTTTGGTCATCTTTATCGGTACTACCGTAATCTAAATCCGGCAATGCGGAAGATATATAGTTCGTACGATAACCATACAGATAATTATAATTATACTTACACTGCTCGTATGCAACAAAAGCATCCACCTTATGCACATCATTAAAAGTACGATTATACCCGATACGGGCATTAACCGTTATTGTACTGCTGTTACTGGACCATGAGCTGGAACTTATAGCCCCCGTTGCATCCCGATGATTAATGTACTCATCTGTAGCCGCATCATAAGAATAAATATCATAAGGTGTATTCTGCGTCTTTCCATTATTAAATGTATAATCTAATGCAGCATATCCTTCCAAATACAATCCTGAAGTCAACGCATCCAAATCGATACGAAGTCTAGGTTTCAGGTTCAATGTATTATTCGTCGTTTTATCTTTTCCAGGAAGATCAGAAACCATCAACACCGCATTGTTCGTAATTCCATCGTGACCGATTCTCAACATTCCATTAGGATAATAAGGGGCAGCCATAGGACTTGTTGTCAGAAAATATCCAAATAGGTCTTCCGTAGAATAGACTCCTCTGTTATTAACCGTCTGACGTCCTAAAATATCCATACTAAATTTGATAGCCTTCGTAATTTTCGCATCCAAATTAGTCGTAAACTGATATTGGTTGTAATTTTGCGGACTATTCTTATAAATCACATCTTGATACAGATACTGAGCGGATGTATAGAATGAAAAACGATCATTTCCTCCACTAATAGATAAACTATGTTCTGTGTTAGTAGCCCAATTTCCAGCCACTGCATTCCACCAATTAGTATTAGGATAATTTATAGGATCACTACCATCCAAAATCTTAGCAAGAGCAGTTTCTGGATAAGTCAATGAATTACCCTGTGCCGCATCAAATTCATTTACATAGGTAGCATATTGATATGCATCCAACATTTGAGGAATACGGGTAGGCTGAGAAATTGAGACATTGCCACTATAATTCACTTTCACCTTACCTTCCTTACCACGTTTCGTAGTTACAAGAATAACTCCATTCGCAGCACGCGCTCCATAAATAGCAGCAGAAGCATCTTTCAACACAGAAATAGATTCTATATCCTCCGCATTTAAACGACCAAAAGAACGGTCTGCAATTCCATCAACCACAATCAATGGAGCAGTACTTCCCAAAGTCCCTTTACCTCGAATCAGAATTTCAGCATCATCTGCTCCAGGTTCACCACTTCTTGTATTTGCAATTACACCTGCTGTCTTACCAGCAAGAGTATTCGTAAGGTTCGCTGTGGAAACTTTTTTTAAGTCATCACCTCCAATGGAAGAAACAGAACCTGTTAAAGTCGCCTTTTTTTGTGTGCCATAACCTACAACAACAACCTCATCCATCAACTCTGTATCCTCTTTCAATACTATCTGATCTCCTGCTTTTATCTGAGACGCAGAAATTTCAATGGATTTATAACCAATATAACTAACTACTATTATACTCTTTGGTGAAGCCTTCAAACTAAATTTTCCATCAAAATCTGTAATTGTACCATTTGTGGTGCCCTTTTCCATAATATTTGCACCAATAATGGCTTCACCTTTTGAATCTACTACCTTACCGGAAATAGTTTTCTGTTGCAAAACAGTTTCTACCACCGGTGCCCCACTAGATTCCGCATAAGCTACCAAAGGTAGACAACCCGCAGAAAGCACCACACATGCCGACACTTTTACAAATGCACGACTAAACAACATGCGATTTAAATGTGTATTCATCTTGTTCGTATTTTAGGGTTAATAATTATATTATTATTCTACTTTCCATTCTATAATACCTCCTGAAGCTCCTTTCTGAAGCTGTGCAGAAATTTTCAATCCGGTAGTCTTGACTGGTTTAAAGCGAACTACATTGTACTTGTCTTTTTCTACGCCATATTGATCATTGGTTTCCACTTCTTTCCAGGAATTTCCATTCTTGTAATAGAGTTTCCAGCTCTGCGGCACCCGGAAATCACCGTCGTAATGGTCAAAGTCGAGCCAGTAGACTTCTACTTTTGATACCGTGTAAGGCTGGTCAAACTCATAAGCCAACGATTCCAACGTTCCATCTTTCAACCACCAGTAGAAGTAAGGTTTGGAAGTGTCGGAAGAACGTTTCGGTTCCCATTGGTCGTTCACACCCCATGCGTAAGACATTACGGCTGCTGATTCGGGCGCATCTTTTTGGATAGGAGCTTGAATGGTAAATGTTTGTGCCTTGGAAGCGATGGTCGGTTCCGGCGTCGGAGTAGCATATTCCTTCGCCTCCGGAATCCAGACTTCCATCTGGTCGGCACCGCGATTGTCCCAAGTAGAATAAGGAATGGCACGGAACGGTACATCTTTTACACTGCCGTCCTTACCCAATTCTTTGGCAGTTCCGCTCAATACCATCACCCCTTTCAGCAGGTTGGCATCGTAGGTAGCCTTTATCTTGGCGTCACGCGGAATGAACTTGTTGAAGACGATGCTGTCGGGCTGGTCTTTGCCTTCCAAGCAGAACATAATCGGACCACGTTCCAATGCCACCATACCCCGGTCGACTTCCACTTTGTCGTTGGCCGTGATACGACGTACATCCATCGGCAAATTCAATTCAATCACATCGCCCGGTTTCCAGGTACGGACAAGGGTTTCATAACCGTCACCTTCCATACCTTTCACATCGGAACCGTTGACTTTCAACGTATATTTCTTGGCGGCATCTGTATAGGCATACAAGTCGGAAGCTACCGGAGCCGATTTAGCCCAGCTAGGGATACGCAGACGGATGGCAAACTTACCTGCCTTTTCCGGAGTCACCTTGATGGCTATCTTGCCGTCCCACGGATACTGAGTAGTCTGTTCCAGCGTTACCTTATTGTCGGCCGTCTTCATTTCGGCTTTACCCTGGATGTATAAATTCACATAAATGTCATTCTGCTGAGTAGCATATACATAATTAGATACAGAAGCCATGAAGCGGGTGATATTACCCGGACAGCAGGCACAGCCGAACCATGGCTGGCGGTCGTGTTCGCCCATGGATTCCAGCGGATTGTCGTAGAAGAACTTGTCGCCGCTCAATGAAACGCCTGAAATCACACCATTATACAAGGCCCGTTCCAGTACATCCATATATTTGGAATCTCCTGTAGCCAGGAACATACGGTAGTTCCAGTACACATTGGCAATGGCCGCACAAGTCTCACAATAAGCGGTATGGTTCTGCAATTCATAGTTCGGTCCGAAACCTTCTCCCTGTGCCCGGGAGCCCATACCACCGGTGATATACAGTTTCTTGCTCACCAGGTTGTCCCACAAGCGGGTCAAGGCATGGAAATAAGCGGTATCCTTTGTCAAGGCAGCCACATCGGCCACACCTGAATAAAGATATCCGGCACGTACGGCATGACCTACGATTTCATCCTGCTGAAGAATCGGTTTGTGGTCCTGGCTGTATTCGCTCAGTTTATGACCGTCGGTACCCCGTCCGGTTTCTTCCACGAAATACTTCGCCATGTTGAGGTATTTTTCATCACCCGTTACCTTATATAATTTACACAATGCCATTTCAATGATGGGATGTCCCGACGGCACGTGCTTCTGTCCTTCTCCCGGACCGAACACCTTACACACCAGGTCGGCATTCTTGATAGCTACGTCGAGGAAGGTACGTTTACCCGTAGCCCGATAGTGTGCGATGGCAGCCTCGTACATGTGACCACTGTTATACAATTCGTGGCTGTTCAGTTTCTCCCATTTAGAACGTCCCCACCATCCGGAAAGGCGGTAGCACTTGTTGGTCACACAAGTCGTCAGGTAGCCGTCCGGTTCCTGAGCCGCTGCAATAATATTAATCACACTGTCCAAGTAATGATCCAGTTTCGGGTCATATTTTACAGCCAGCGAATAAGAAGCACCTTCTATTACTTTATAAGGATCGGTATCATCGAAAGAGAAATCACCGCGATGCTCTCCTTTTTTCAATCCGCCCGCAATGGCGAAATTGTCAAAACGGCCGTTTTTCTCACATTCCTTAAAAGCAGAAGGAATAGATACGGTGCGGTTCGTTTCAATACGAGGCGACCAGAAACCGTCATTAATATGTACTTGGGTAAACGGGACCTCCTGAATCGGAGCATCCGGCTGTTGATAAGCAGGCTTGGTACAAGAAGTGAATCCCACCACTGCTATTCCACTCATCAATATCAAAAGTCTGTTCTTCATATTGTATAAATTGGGTTTATTTTTGTTGTTACAAATGTAGAGTTTAGTAACCATCAACAATAAAAATATCATCTATTCACCTACAAAAATAGTCGACCATAGGCCGACTATCTTTGATTTACAATTCATTAATTATCAATGCATTGCAAAATCACATAGATTCTTTTCGTATTTTCTTAGATTATTTTTCCATTTATAATATCTACTCTTTTCTATTTTTTCAGGGACAAACGGACCATTAGAACTCCATGAGGAGCAATCATACATCGTGTAGGTTCTTTTGTGGTACCTATATTTTGATGTTTCCACAAATCTCGAATTAAATATTCTTTTTTATGAATATTTATTTGATCTGCAAAATAAATCGTTTGCTTATGCCAGTCATAATTCAAATTCCAGACATCTTCCGTTCGATTCAAGAAACAAACTGCCAGTTCTCCGTTATCCAAAGGCTTTGCCCAGATTTCTTTTTCCCCCATATCCATGAACCGACGTGCTTGTTCTCCCAATTTATCCTGGTTCACAGAAATAACCTCTTTATTTGTAAGAATCTCTTTAGTTTCCACATCCATTTTACGTAAATCATTCCCTGCCATTAAAGGAGTAGCCAGCATACACCACATAGAAAAATGCGTAATATATTCGTCCCTACTCATTCCTCCATTTCCAACTTCCAACATTTCGGCATCATTCCAATGTCCAGGTCCAGCATAAGGATAAAGATCAGCCATAATATCAATAATGTCTAATACGCCAACTCCCCCCCAATCAAACTTACATTGATAGCAATCTCGTATATCCGGGGTAACACGCCACATGTGGCCAATCCCTTTTCCCCATTTCCAAGGTTCATTCTCTCCCCATTCACATATACTAAATACAATAGGCCGTCCACTTAGCTTGATAGCATCACTCATTGTCTGATAAGCCGCACGGGCATTTTGCCCCTCATTTGAACACCAGTCATATTTCAGGTAATCTATTCCCCACGCCGCATACTGGCGGGCATCCTGGAACTGATATCCTCTACTTCCTGGACGTCCTTGACATGTATAGGAACCTGCACAAGAATAGATACCGAGTTTCAGTCCTTTGCTATGAATATAATCTGCCAATGCCTTTATTCCATTAGGGAAACGCTCCGGATCCGGAATGATATTTCCCAAAGAATCCCGTCCGATTTGCCAGCAATCATCAATCACAATATATTCATACCCAGCATCTCTCATTCCTGATTCTACCATTGCATCGGCCATTTCTTTCATCAGCTTCTCACTGACATCGCAGCCGAATTTATTCCAACTATTCCATCCCATCGGAGGAGTCTGGGCCAAAGAATCAAAAACTGAATCCGGCAATGCCTTAGCTTCTCCAAAAAACATCTGCCCATACACATTGCATCCACACAAGAATGCCAATCCTGCAAAAAAAGTTCTAAGTCTCATCATATATTCATTTTAAGGATAAAAAGCAAGAGAAGTACCTCTTTTTTCTAAAAAAGCCGCATTCATCACAAAACATGCTTCTGAATGCGGCTATAATAACTCATAAAAGCATACGCTTATTGAAGAGTGGTATTAGTAAGTTTAATTGTATAAGGCCATTGTGCCATAGGAAGCGCACTTAAGGTCCAATTTGCATCCTTAGGACCAGCCGTTACAACCAGCCACAGATATTTCAACTGTTGTCCTGCAGGAAGAGTAAAAGACACACTGCTCGTTTGATTATAAAAATCCGTCCGACCGACATCACTCAATATAGAAGAGCCTTCCTGAGTAATTCCCACAAAACCATAACGATAATTAGGCTGATACCACCACGTATTCTGGTATCCCGGATAACCATCAGGATCCGCATCTTCACCTTGCAGCCCCTTAAAATCTACTGTTATCGTAGTTTCGGGAGCAGGCACAGCCAATTTTATCACATTAAATCCATAATTTTCAGGACAACGTTCAGCCTTGACTTGATAAGTGCCGTCCGCAAGTTCCATCATATACGGCTTAAAACTTTCAAAAGAATTGGCATGAACACGAGTCACATCATACACCCGTTCATAATCCAAATTTACCAGATGACGGTAACAATCAAATATTTCATCCATAAATTGATCTTGCGTGATTCCTGTCATACGCTGATAAGTATCCACTGGATCTTCGTAAGAAAGACTTTGTCGATACATGTCGGCTATGAAATTTTCTCCGTGTTTTTCGCTCCAATATTCCAGCACATAAGGAGAACGATAGATGTTATCCGTATGCAAAAAAGCCTTATGAGTTGCCTGCTTAAAAGCATCCCAATGATACTGTTCTTCTGTCATCCAATTCGGATTCACCTGCCACAGCATCCATTGCGAAGTCATTTCATAAAAACCACTGCCTGCGCCTCCACTCCAGCCATCACTTCCATCCGCTATCATCTGCAACTGGAAACTATGTCCCAGTTCATGTGCTACCGTATTCAGGTTCTCGTCCTGTAATCTATTGGGGGCAGCCCAAAAAGCTCCAATCTTATTATCGTATGTTCCTCCATAAGCAGTCCCTTCCAACGAATATTGAATCATCACCATCATACGATACTTTTCACTTAACGAACCTTCATTTACAAAGTTCAATTTATCACGATAATATGTATAAAAGTACTCCAATTTCGTTTTCAAATTTTCCAAATCTACATGCATGTCGTTTCCTTCCAACTGAGGAGGATCGGATAAATCATCTCCAAAGCCTTTTTCCCAAAAAATAGCCAAATTCTCTGTACATGCCATACGGTCATAGCAATAAGCAAAGGTATCTACTCTCCAGTCCTGTCCGGAAAACTCTAACGGTCGATACAACTCCTTTCCTTCAGGAAGAGGATATTGTTCATTATATGCTACATGTTCACTATAATCCGTACAAGCCAAAGAAGCCATTCCTACCATCAAGGCTCCCATATATATATATCTTCTCATCATAGCTCAAATATTTGTTTTTGATTATTCATAAGGTTGTGCATCAATCAATGGAGAACGACGCAGTTCATAACGAGGCACTGGCAACCAATAATGTGCCTCAGCCCCTGCTACTCCTGCAAAATTTCTGACAGAGACCTCATTTCCTGTCCAATATCTTTTCATTCCATCTTTATATTTATAAATCGTAATACCAGTTACAGGTTTACTATAGCACTCTTCCATCTTTTTCCAACGACGCAAATCAAACCAACGCTGTCCTTCAAACATTAGTTCAGCTTGTCTCTCATAATAATAAGCCGACCATACATCATCACCAGCCTGAATATCAGGCAGGCCAACCCGACGACGAATCTTATTTATATATTCACGAGCTCCTTCAGTCCCTTCGACATTGCCTAATTGAAGTTGACATTCTGCATAATTCAGATAGATTTCAGACAAACGGATAAAGAACCATGGCGTAGAATGCATAGTTGTTCCTGCTGAATTATAATTAGGATCCAAGAATTTTCTCATTGAGTAACCTGTATTGGTCGCATTCCACCAATATTCTCCCTGATCACTGTCTTTTCCTGCGGTAACACCTTCTTCACCTGAACGAAAGACCTCTACTTCACGTCTACCATCACCATATCCCCATATATCTCCATCCAAAATAAAAGCGGCATAAAAACGAGGTTCACGCCCTTGCCAAATACTTGGCATAGTACCTGCCGGTGCTTCACAATAAGACTGAGGAACAAAAACTGAACCGTCTGCATTTTGAAAGAAATCTGCCATTTCCTGCGTCGGATTAAAATTTCCCCATCCTTGAAAACCATTACCGATGCCACAAGGAGCTTGATATAAATAAGACATATTTTCACCTGCACCATATTTAGGATCATATAATTTCTCAAAAATAACCTCCGGATTCTCCGGATTCAAGAAAAGATTGCCATATTCGTCTCCTACAGTTTTCGGATCAGTTACTACATTAGCCGTATTAATATCCTGCAAATGATATTCATTCAAATCAAACACAGCATGGGCAGCATCTGCAGCTGCTTTCCACTTTTCAGCAGATGGAGTACCAAACAAAGGACTTGCCTGATACAACAGGACTCTCGATTTTAAAGCCAAAGCAGCTCCTTTTGTCACCCGTCCAAAATCCGAGTTATCAGGATACGAAACAGGAAGCAAGGCAGCCGCATCATCACAATCCTTCACAATAAACGCAGCTACATCATCCATATCAGCTCGTACCTCTTCAAATGTATCATTCAGGCCATACGTATGGTCTACTATTGGAACACGACCATACAAACTATACAGCATCTGATAATTCCAAGCTCTCAGAAACAAAGCCTGACCTTTCTGCCAATTACGCCATTCTTCATCTCCTGGAACCTCATCAATACGTTCAAGAAATAGATTAATGCTCTTTATATATCCATAATACGTTCCCCAAGGATCCCACATAGTTTCATCCCAACCGATGGCATAGGTATCACAGTTCAGCAATCCTTGCGTCACATTCTCTGAACCATAAGTATGCTTTTGAAACACTTCATCCGTAAAGTGAGCAAATCGAGTTCCTTTCATACTTTCTGCCCACAGATTTGCATACTGGGCATTCAAATAAGTCTCAGAAAGTGCAAGGTCGCTCCACACAGCTTCATCCGAGAAAGAATTCATCGGATCTACATCCAATATATCCACACATGAAGTAGTGCTCCAACTCATACAAGCAAAAGCCAATGTATATAAAAAATGTTTTGTTTTCATTGTTACTCGAATTTAATGTTAACACGTCAAAAAGTGATGTTTGTTCCGAAAGTAATCATACGCTGCAAAGGATAAGCTAAAATTCCATTTGAGTTAATGGCATATCCATTGTCATCTTTAGATGTACCTACCTCCGGATCACAAATCTTCATTTTATCAAAAGTAAACAAATTATTACCGTTGACATAAAAACGCCATCTCTGAATACCCATCTTTGTAGTCCATGATTTAGGCAATGTATATCCTAATTCAACTGATTTCAATCGAAGAAATGCCGCATTACGTAACCACCATGTAGAAGCCGTACCATTCCATGTATCACCATACGTTTGCTTGATAAATGCCTTCGGCCAACGAGCATTCAGATTTTCTTCCACCGTATTTTCAGTGCGCCAACGACCTTCATAAAAATCTGTTACCATATTCATGGTAGGCTGAACCAATTGCACAGCTTTTGCCTGTCCTTGGAAAAAGATATTTAAATCAAGTCCTTTCCAACTCCCGTTCAAAGTAAAGCCATACACAATCTTAGGAGTAGCCGATTCATTCAAACGAATCGCATCATCCCATGTAATCGTTCCATCTCCATTAGTATCCTGGTAAATCAAGTCTCCAGGAGCTGCATTATCCATGTGAGGAGTATTATCTACTTGTGCCTGATTCTGATAAATTCCCAATGCTTTGTAAAGTACCAGTCCATCAATCGGATTACCCGTAGTACGTTGCCATTCCGGAGTTGCAACCGCTTCATCCATATATACGACTTTATTTTCTGCATAAGTAAAGTTACCCGTAATTCCCCATTCAAAATCTCCTGCTTTGTCACGATAGGACGCAACAATTTCTACACCTGAATTATTGACTTTTCCTAAGTTTTCTGCAGGAAGTACCAAACCAGAATAGGCAGGAATAGATGCACTTCTTGTAATCAAGATATCACGACGTTTAGACTTAAACCAGTCAAAGTCCAAACTAAACTTTCCATTCAGGAAAGTAGCAGAAAATCCTAAGTTTGTTGTATTTGCCGTTTCCCATGTTACCAAAGGATTAGCAGTACGAGTCAGATAAAAACCTTTATTCAAGGCTGCCCCATCTCCTGTGCCAAAATACGCTCCTCTACTTGTAAAGGCATACTGAGAAAGATACTGATAAGCTGTAATATTATCATTACCCATCTGCCCCCATGATGCTTTCAATTTCAAGAAATCAATATAAGGTTTCACTGGTTCAAAGAACTTTTCTTCCGACAAAACCCATCCCAAAGAGAAAGAAGGGAATGCTCCCCAGCGATGACCAGGAGCAAAATTCATAGAACCATCATAACGCATGGTAAACTCAGCCAAATATTTATCCTTATACGAATAGTTTACACGTCCAAAAAAGTTCACACGTGCTGTTGCATCTGAATATCCGCCATTGTCTTTATCAGCAGGAACATCACTTCCTGCAAACAAATCCATTAACGTATTTGACAAGAAATTCGTACGATATCCTGACAAAGTATGATAGTTATATTTGCTTTGTTCATAAGCCACAAACGCATTTACCTTATGTACATCGTTAAAAGTACGTTCATAGCCAATACGTCCATTCAAAGTTATGGTGGAATAACGGGTAGCCCAATCATTTAAACTAATCTGACCCGTATCAGACCGTTTATTCTGATATTCTTGAGTTGCATTATCATAATAATACAAATCATAAGGCTGATTTATTTGTTTACCGTCACTAAATGTATAATCTATAGCCGCATATCCCTCTACATATAAACCTTTAGTAAGAAAATCCAAATCAATATGAAGTAACGGCTTAATGTTCAATATATTATTGGTATAATTATTAGATCCTGGAAGATCTGTAACCATAATGGCTGCATTTCGTGTAATGCCATCATATCCTACACGAGGCAATCCATTAGGATAATAGGGAGCACTGCCAGGGAACGTACTTAAAAAATAAGTAAACAAGTAAGGAGTGGAATAAATGCCACGTTGTCTCTGTTCCTGACGACCTAAAATATCCAAACTAAAACGAACCGATTTGCTAATCTTTGCATCCAAATTAGAAATCAACTGAAACTGTTTATAGTCTTGAGCTGAATTTCGATATATTGCGTCTTGCCACATATATTGGGCAGAAGTATAAAATGACACCTTATCAGTACCTCCACTTACAGACAAACTATGCTGTGTTTTTCCAGCCCAATCTTTGGCCACTTCGTCCCACCAGTTTGTATCTGGATAATTTATCGGATCATCATGGTTCTTATAATGCTCAAGCACTTCATCAGAATAAGTAATGCCCGGCTGACTATGACGTGGATCTGCATCATATTCATTTACATAAGTACCATATTGATAAGCATTTAACATCTCCGGAATCCTTGTCGGCTGCGAAATTGAATAACTTCCATTATAATTTACACTTATTTTTCCTTCTTTTCCGCGTTTTGTCGTTACCAAAATTACACCATTAGCTGCCCGAGCTCCATAAATAGCTGCTGCTGCATCCTTCAATACTGAAATGCTTTCAATGTCTTCCGGATTCAAATGACTAAACGAACGATCCGCAATGCCATCTACAACAATCAATGGAGAGGTACTACCTAAAGTTCCTTTACCACGTATCAAAATATCCGCATTATCTTCACCAGGTTCACCTGATCGAGTGTTGGCAATAATACCCGCTGTCTTTCCTGCAAGCGTATTAGTCAAATTAGCCGCAGCAACTTTCTTCAAGTCCTCTCCTCCCACTTGAGACACAGAGCCTGTTAAAGTAGCTTTCTTCTGAGTTCCATATCCCACTACTACTACCTCATCCATTATTTCGGTATCTTCTTTTAATGTAATTTTTCCTCCTGCTTTCAGTTGAGATACCGGAATTTCAACAGACTTATAACCTATATAACTAATTACCACAATCCCCTTGGAAGAAACCTTTAAAGTAAAGTTTCCATTAAAATCTGTAATAGTACCATTGGTAGTACCTTTTTCCATGATATTCGCCCCAATAATCGCTTCCCCTTTCGAATCAACGACCCGACCAGAAACAGACTTATTCTGAAGAATGTCCTGAACGATAGGCTTTCCACTTGATTCTGCATAAAGCACAGAAGGTAGACATCCTGCAGCAAGCACCACACATGTCGATACCTTTACAAATACGCGACTAAACAGCATACGATTTAAATGTGTATTCATTTTGCTTATATTTAAAGGTTAATAACTACTATGTCGTCCTTCATAAAATCAGTCTTAACATATATCTACCGTAAAATAAGACCTGTCAAATTAAGCAATCTTTCCGCCAAGCAATTTCTTGTACCTATACTTACAAACTTCTTTACTCGTACCGCAAAGCATTTTTCATAATTGGATTAAGGATTTTTCATATATCACAAATTTATGCTTTAAATACAATATATAATAAAAATATCGTCCATTCATCTATAAAAAATATCAAGCCTAAGAAGTTTTGGAATATCTATATAACACATTACAAAACAATAAGTTATTACAAAATAATGGATTTTTCTTTCATTTTTTCAGACTATTTTGTTATTCTTCATAATCATCTTATCATAGGCTATTTCGCTCCATACCAATGCATCCCTCTCCTATACGAGCGAACAAAAAGATGACATATATTCCTATATTACAAACACTTACAAAAAAGAATAGATTATTATATCATTTTTCTAGACTATTTTACAAGTATTTTGTATACATTATTCGAGTGTTTTAAGCAACTTTGTATAGAATTTAAAGAAACTCACAGATATGAAATTTTTTTATAGCCTACTGACCTTCTTACTTATTCATGCATTTGGATATGCCATATTACCTACACAGTTTCATTTTCGGCATTACAATATAGAAAATGGAATATCTTCTAGTATTTCGGCTATACTCCAAGATCAAAAAGGTTATATCTGGATTGGGACGGACAACGGTTTAAGTCGTTTTGATGGCATCCAATTCACATTCTATCAAAAGAATAATCCATTGTATCCTAATTTCCATGCAAGTGCCATTTATACAATATGCGAAACCAATACAAATGAATTATGGATAGGCACAGAAGACGGAGTATACATTTATAATCAGATTAAGGATACATTCACTCACTTTGACAAGAAAACCAATAGTAATACAAGTATACATTCATGGATAAATTACATCATCCAAGATAAAGAAAAAAATATATGGATTGCTACGCAAAAACAAGGAATATTTCTATACAATATCCAAACCGATAAACTAACACAGTTTGAGATTCCACAAAATGATAACATCGTCATCCGAATTTTAAATGATGAGCAAAACAATATATGGGCATCAGGTCCTTATCATCTTTGCCGATTAAATAAAGCCAATAACACCTTTGAAGAATTCATGATTGAAGGAGAGACCCAAGGAGTTTATTCCATGGCTATGTGGGAAGACTCAGCCCACAATCTTTGGATAGGTACATGGGAAAAAGGACTATGGAAATTAAATCCCAATACACATCAAGTAGAAAAATATCTTGTTCCAGGTGACAAGAAAGGAGGATTGCACATACACTCTATTATTGAATATACACCTGAAATCTTTTTCATTGGATCTGATGACGGACTTACTATATTCAATCCTATCACTCACGAAAGCTATTTATATGACCAATACGGCGAAGAAGAAAAATCATTATCAGATAAATTCATTTATCCTATGCTGAAAGACAGAGAAGGAGGAGTATGGATTGGAACCTATTATAACGGTGTGAACTACCTCCCTCCTTACTGTGGACAATTTCATGGCTATTCTGGTTCCGACAATACCCCTTATTTCAGGAGTCAAATTATCAGTCGGTTTTGTGAAGATGAAGATGGGAATATATGGATTGGTTCCGATGATTTTGGAATAAGTTGTTTCATCCCTTCAACCAGACAATTTATAAATTTTCCAGGAATAGAAAAACTCCAGAAAAATAATGTACATGCACTCTGTTACATAAATAAAGAACTCTGGATTGGCACCTACAGCAATGGAATACAAATCTTAAATACCCAAACAGGACAAATCAGGAATTATAATGTCAGCGATGGATTAGATGAAAGCAGCATTTATTCTATTTTTAAAGATAGCCAAGGACGTATCTGGACAGGTTCCATGAGCGGACTCTGCTTATATGATTCACAACAACATCATTTTTCATTTATCAAGGATTTAAATGCACTAATCATTGAGATTACAGAAGACGCAAAAGGAAATCTTTGGATTGCTACACAAGGGAAAGGCGTGTTCAAATATTCCCCCCAAAATCAAGTATGGGAAAAATATGCTCAGCCACAAGGTCTAAACTGCACCAACATCAACCACCTGTGTATCAATCGAGAAAATGAATTATGGGCAGCAACTTCCGAAGGATTATATTTATATAATTCACAAAAAAAGAAATTCATACATCAGCCACTGAAAATTCCAAATGAATGCATCAACGCCATTCTGGAAGGTGAAGATTGCTTGTGGCTCACTACAGCCAAAGGTCTTGTCAAATACACTCCAGCCACTGGTGCGACACAAATCTTTACTAAAAGCGACGGACTACAAAGTGAAGCTTTCATTATGGCCTCTGGATTAAAAACACGTAACGGCGAGTTTTATATAGGAGGAATCAACGGTTTCAACACGTTCTATCCGCACTTATTAAAGCTCAACACGCAAAAGCCCAATGTGGTGTTGACCGGCCTGGAAATCTTCAATAAAAAAATAAAGACACAAGAAGGAGGCATCCTGCCACAAGCCATTGACCACCTGAAAGAAATTCATCTTCCCTACAAAGACAATGTCATCACCCTGACGTATGCGGCTCTAAGCTACTGCACGCCGCAAAAGAACCAGTATGCCTACATTCTGGAAGGATTCGACAAGGGATGGAACTATGTGGGCTCACAGCACAGCACCACCTACACCAACCTACCGGCGGGCACGTATACATTCCGGGTAAAGGCTTCGAACAATGACAATGTGTGGAACGAAGAAGGAACCTCCATCCGTATCATCGTACATCCTCCTTTCTATTTCTCCTTGCCGTTCAAGATAGGTTACTTCATACTGTTTATCCTGGCCATCGGTCTGCTGCTGCGCTACGTAGTACGTAAAAGTGAAAAGAAACACGCCAAGGCCATCGATGAACTGAACAGCAAGAAGGAAAAAGAAATTCACGAGGCTAAAATCAATTTCTTCACCATGATTGCCCACGAAATCCGTACACCGGTGTCACTGATTATTGGCCCGCTGGAAAAAGTGATGCAGTCCACCCACATTCCGTCCAGCGAACGGCAGGAACTGGAAATCATCGACCGTAACAGCCAGCGCCTGCTCTATCTGGTGAACCAACTGCTCGATTTTCGGAAGGTGGAACAAAAGGAAATGCGGATGCGGTTCACTTCGCAATCCATACGGGAACTAATGGAAAGTGTATGCGAACGTTTCTCTCCGACCCTTCACCAAAAAGGAGTCAGTTTCTCCGTAGTGTATCCGGACAAGAACTTCTATGCCGACGTAGACAAAGAGGCAATTACAAAAGTATTGAGCAACCTGCTGACCAATGCCAACAAATATACAAACAGCATGATTGAAGTCCGCTTCCAGGAACAGCCGAAAACACAAACCTTCTCTATCCAGGTGAAAGACAATGGAAAAGGAATGAGCGAAGAGGAACTGGGAAAAATCTTCAAACCGTTCTATCAGGCATCTGAAAACAAACCGGGTACAGGCATCGGACTGAGCATTGTGAAAGGTATCGTAGAAGCTCATTATGGAAAAGTGGAAGTAACCTCTCAACCGGGAATAGGCTCTACGTTTATTATCACACTTCCACAAAAGCAAGAACGACAGACCACTCAAGAAGGAGAAAGCCTGTCGGCCGCTCCACTGCCAGAGGATATCATTCCAGAACAGCATGACACTACAACTTCAGCCAAGGTACTCCCCATCATGCTCATCGTGGATGACAACGAGGACATGCTTCATTTCCTTTCCTCACACTTCCAAAATAACTATACCATCGTGACTGCCTCCGACGGTAGTGAAGCTCTCCATAAACTGAAAGAACAAGAAGTTTCCTTGATTATCAGTGACTGGATGATGCCTCGCATGAGTGGAATAGAATTATGCAAAGCGGTCAGAAGCAATCAGCTGACCAGTCACATCCCGTTTATCCTGCTGACTGCAAAAACAGGAACGGAAGCCAAGATTGCCAGCATGAATTGCGGAGCAGATGCCTACATCGAAAAACCGTTCTCCCTGCAGTATCTGGAGGCCTGCATCAAGAATCTGTTGGAACTGCGTCTGCAACTGAGACAGAAATTCTCACAAATGCCGACCGTCTCCATCAACTCCATTGCAGCCAACCAGACCGACAAGGTGTTCCTGGAGAAGATGAACCACCTGATTGAAGAGAACCTGAACAACGACCAGCTTTCAGTAGACTTCCTGGCCGAAAAGCTGTGTATCAGCCGTTCGGGATTGTTCGTCAAACTCAAAGGACTGGCCAATACCACTCCCAACGAGATGATTCAGATTATCCGTTTGAAGAAGGCGGCTTCCTTGCTGCTGGAAAACCAGTACCGTATCAACGAAGTGAGCTACATGGTGGGATTCAACAACCCGTCGTATTTCAGCAAGTGCTTCCAGAAACAGTTTGGCATGAAACCGGGAGAATACATTGCCAGCCACACTCCCAAACAAACACATGACAGCACGGAGAAGGAATGAGATTTTATAAGTGTACGTCTACACGACTGCATAAAATTATGTATCTTTGCGATTCAAAGATTTGATTCAACATGAAGTGCATAACCATCACCCCTCCGGACCACATACAGGCTACCATTCAGTTGCCTTCCTCCAAAAGTATCTGCAACCGGGCATTGATTATTCATGCACTGGCTCACAGTCAGTGTAAACTGGAGAACTTGTCCGACTGCGACGATACGCATGTCATGACCGAAGCGCTGGCTCACATGCCGGAAGTGATTGACATCATGGCGGCGGGAACTGCCATGCGTTTTCTCACAGCTTATCTTTCCGTTACCCCCGGCACCCATATCCTGACCGGTACGGAACGGATGCGGCAACGCCCCATCCAGATTCTGGTGGAGGCCCTGCGAAGCTTGGGAGCGGACATCGCATACGTGGAGAACGAAGGCTATCCTCCCTTGAAGATTTCCGGACGGACGTTGAAAGGAAATTGTCTGACCCTTCCGGGAAACGTGAGTTCCCAATACATCTCGGCCTTGCTGATGATTGGCCCGATGCTGGAGAAAGGACTGGACCTGACCCTCAGCGGGGAAATCGTATCACGTCCCTATATCAACCTGACACTGAAAGTGATGCGGGATTTCGGAGCAAAAGTGGAATGGACTTCCGATTGCAGCCTTCATGTAACTCCTGCTGCTTATCAGGCTTTACCTTATTATATAGAAAGCGACTGGAGTGCGTCATCCTACTGGTATGAGATTGTAGCCTTGTCAACAAAGGATGCCACGGTGAGCCTCCCGGGACTTTTCGCACAGAGTCCGCAGGGCGATTCCAAGGTAGCGGAACTGTTCGAGCAACTGGGTGTGGGTACGAAAAGAGAAGGACAGACTGTCACGCTCTACCAGACACATTCTTGCGTGAAACACTTGGAGTACAATTTTGTGAACCAGCCCGACCTGGCGCAGACTTTCGTGGTCACTTGTGCCATGCTGGGAGTCACTTTCCGCTTTTCGGGACTGCAAAGCCTGAAAATCAAGGAAACTGACCGCATGGCGGCCTTAATCGCAGAAATGCGCAAACTGGGCTACGTGCTGGAAGAGAGCGAAGGTTCTGTACTTTCCTGGACGGGCAAACGGTGCGAACCGCAAAACCCACCTGTCATCGACACGTACGAAGACCATCGCATGGCCATGGCCTTTGCACCGGCAGTGTTGCGCCAAGGCACGCTGTGTGTGCGCAACCCACAGGTAGTCTCCAAATCATATCCCCGGTTCTGGGAAGATTTGCAGCAGGCAGGTTTTCATCTTACTCAAAACTGATTGTATCATGTGGATTTTAGTTATCATATTAATTGGAGTCGTTCTCTTCGGACTGGTGGCCGGATACTTTTATAACCGTTCCGTGCAAAAGAAGATTGACCGTGGAGAACTGACGGAAGCCCCGGAAGTCAAGACGGTGGACGGGGAATGCTGCGGACAGCATCAGGTCTGCGAAAAAGAAAGTCTGCTGGCGGCCGTCAGCAAAAAGATTGAGTATTACGACGACGAAGAACTGGACCGCTTCAAGGGTCATCCGTCGGATACCTATACGGAAGAAGAGATTGATGAATTCCGGGAAATCATGTACACCATGAAAGAAGAGGAAGTGGCCGGATGGTGCCGCAGCCTGCAGCTCCGTGGCGTGGAAATTCCCGATGAACTGAAAGACGAGTTGTTCCTGATAGTCGGAGAACGCCGTTTCCATTAACCCTCCCTCACTTGCCCATGAATATCCTCGAATTGTTGCATTATACTTTTTTCCAGCATGCCCTGCTGGGTAGTCTTTTTGCCAGCATTGCCTGCGGCATCATCGGTACGTACATCGTAACGCGAAGGCTGGTATTCATCAGCGGGGGTATCACGCATGCCTCGTTCGGAGGTATCGGTATCGGACTCTATGCCGGTATCTCACCGATTCTGAGTGCGGCTATATTCTCGGTGCTGTCGGCTTTCGGCGTGGAATGGCTCAGCAAACGCAGCGACATGCGGGAAGACTCGGCCATCGCCGTGTTCTGGACATTCGGCATGGCGGTGGGTATCATCTTCAGCTTTCTGGCCCCCGGATTTACGCCCGACCTTTCTTCGTTCCTGTTCGGTAACATCCTGACCATCACGCAAGCAGACATTCTTCTACTGGTGATATTGAGCCTGACACTCATCGTCTTTTTCACCTTGTTTCTCCGGCCTATCACGGCCATTGCCTTCGACCGGGAATTTGCCCGTTCCCAGCGCATTCCCGTGAGCGCCTTCGAATATACCCTGATGGCTTTCATCGCACTGACCATCGTGGCCTGCCTCCGGATGGTGGGTATCGTATTGGCCATTTCCCTACTGACCCTTCCGCAGATGACGGCCAACCTCTTTACGTACAGCTTCAAACGTATCATCTGGCTTTCCATCGGCATCGGTTACCTGGGATGCTTGGGCGGCCTGCTGCTGTCTTATCAACTGCGGGTGCCTTCGGGAGCGGCCATCATTTTCGTGTCCATCCTCATTTATGTAGGAGCTAAATTATTTTGCATGCTCCGCAAAAAACGGATGAACTGAGGGAGATTTATCCTAATTTTGTAACAAAAGAATTCAAGTTAAAAAACCACAGTATATGGAAATTAAAATTGATTCACTGGAAAACATCCACGAAGCTGCCAAAAAGTTTATCGCAGCCATGGGTGACAACACGGTTTTTGCCTTCTATGGAAAAATGGGGGCAGGAAAGACAACTTTTATCAAGGCCGTATGCGAAGAACTGGGTGTGACGGATGTCATCAACTCACCGACATTCGCCATTGTCAACGAATACCGCTCCGATGAAAACGGAGAGCTGATTTATCACTTCGACTTCTACCGTATCAAGAAACTGGAAGAAGTGTACGACATGGGTTATGAAGACTACTTCTACAGCGGCGCACTCTGCTTCATCGAATGGCCGGAACTGATTGAAGAACTGCTTCCGGGCGATGCGGTCAGCGTACACATCGACGAAAACGAAGACGGTACCCGCACGGTACGCTTCGACGAGAACAACGATTAATATGGAAATACACTATTTCATACAAGCCTTGTTTGTGCTGGTGGGGCTCTTGTCCTTACTGGCAGCCATCTGCAACTGGAACTGGTTCTTCACGGCACAAAACACACAGTTTATCGTAAGAAATGTAGGACGGAAACAAGCTCGCTGGTTCTATGCATTGATTGGCCTACTGATGATAGGTACAGGCGTATTCTTTTTCCTGTCCATTCAGGGAATGGTGTAAAACGAACAGAGTTTTCAACAGCTTGTTAATAACTTCGACAGGTTATTAACAGGCTGTTTTGTTTTCCACACCTCAAAAATCGAAGGAAAGCTGGCCGTCGCCCAGCAGATTGAAGCTCATGCGATGATAAGGAGAAGTGCCGTAAGCAGCAATGGCGGCACGGTGTTTTTTGGTGGGATACCCCTTGTTGCTCTTCCAGTCGTACATGGGGTATTCTTCGTGCAAACGGTTCATGTAATCGTCACGATAGGTCTTTGCCAGAATGGAAGCCGCCGCAATGGACAGGTATTTCCCATCTCCTTTTACAATAGTGGTATGCGGGATACCAGGGTAAGGATTGAAGCGGTTACCGTCAATCAACAGGTGCTGAGGAACCACCTTCAACTGGGCAATGGCTCTGTGCATAGCCAGGAAAGAAGCGTTCAGGATGTTGATTTTATCAATCTCTTCCGGCGATACCACGCCTACAGCCCAAGCCGTGGCTTCTTGCTCAATGACCGTACGCAATTCATAACGCTGTTTCTCCGTCAGTTTCTTGGAATCGTTCAGCAACTCATTGCGAAATCCTGGAGGCAGAACAACAGCTGCCGCATAGACCGCTCCAGCCAGACACCCACGTCCAGCCTCATCACATCCGGCCTCAATGAATTCTTTATGCAAATAGGGTAACAGCATATCTACCTCCTTTTTTTCGGACTGCAAAGGTAGTACATTTTTCCCAACCTGCCGCTTCTGGAAAACAGAAGTTATCCCGAGGTTATCCACCGATTTTCGAACGGACATGACAGGATGTAACAGAAGATTCGTATCTTTGCAGCATTAAAGAATAAACCTATGGTACAGATTGATGATGTAATAGTGAGCCTGGACGTATTCCGGGAAAAGTTCTTGTGCGACTTGAATGCCTGCAAAGGAGAATGCTGCATCGAAGGAGATGCCGGTGCTCCCGTAGAGCTGGAAGAAGTGGAAAAACTGGAAGAAGTGCTTCCCGTGATATGGGACAGCCTTTCGCCGGAAGCACAGGAAGTCATCAACCGCCAAGGTGTGGTCTATACGGACCAGGACGGTGACCTGGTTACTTCCATCGTCAACGGGAAAGACTGCGTATTTACCTGCTACGATGAAAAAGGCTTTTGCTACTGTGCCATTGAAAAAGCATTCCGTGAAGGGAAATGCAACTTCTACAAACCGATTTCCTGTCACCTCTACCCCATCCGGGTCAGCGACTACGGGCCTTACAAAGCTTTGAATTACCACCGTTGGGACGTGTGCAAGGCTGCCGTGTTACTGGGAAAGAAGGAAAACCTTCCTGTCTACAAATTTCTGAAAGAACCACTGATACGAAAATTCGGATCAGACTGGTATGAGGAGCTGGAAAACGTCGCCAAGGAATTAGAGGCCCAGCATTTGATTTAAATCGAAAAATAATCCCGCCACAGAATTTCCAAAGATACCTGTAGCGGGATTTTGTCGTCTTTTTATTTTGTCTTTTTTACGCAAACTCTCTTCACCAGGCGCAAGGCATATTCCACCGTAGCCCCTGAACTGAGAATTTTATTATTATAAAAGCAAAAGGTAGATTTACAATCATTGCATAGATAGCGACAATCATATTTATTGAAAGCATCCAGTCCATTTTTTCTGAGCATCTCACTAAGCGATACGATTGTAGAACTGTATTGTTCCCGAAACTCCTTGGCTTCTTCCGTAGTAAAAGTGCGCCAACCGCGAATGCCATCTTCCTCATACGAAGTACAAATAGAAGCAGCCTCAGCCTTTTTTACCAGCCACTGACGAGGAGACACCAGAGTAGCAACTACTGCTTCGCCCGACAAGGGCTCTACCTTCCACACAAAGAAAGGCCCCCATATACTCTCACTTTCCGGCAACTGAGTAGCCGTAATCACTTCCGTATCCTCATCTGTAACGGTATCTTCACTTCCGTCCGTTTCTCCTTTATCCGGCTGTTCGGGCTTTGGGTCTTCCCAACCCTCCTCCTGTGTCATGTTTTCAAACGGAAATTCCACTGAGACTTCCGGTGTCCATCCTTCTATCTGTGAGTGTCCCCCCAATGACACATTGCCATCTCCCGTACTGACCAGCCGATAGGGCTTTCCTGCTTCCAACGGACAATTAAAGAAATATCCATACGTCGTTTCTCCCGATACGGTGGTAACATTGACAGAAAGATGGGTCCGTGTACTCTCGGCAGGAAACACATAAACAGGTCCAGCTTTCCATACTCCTTTTTCATTTCGACATTCCACCGTTGCAAACTGTCCGTCGTTGCTCAAGTTTCCTTCCAGAGAAATCCCGGAACTCACTGGTGAGATACGTGCCTCTACGGCGATGGCGCCTTCAGGAATTCCACCCAAAGATAAATAAACAGCAGCTACCGCATAAGACATTGATACAGACACCTTCATATCACTCTTCAGATTGACGATGTTTTTCCCGACCAACAAAGGAACGTCGGCATAATTACCTTGTGAGAAACGAAAAAATTGCTTGGCATCCAACACCATTGGGGGTAAGTAGGCAGCAGAAAGTCCGGAAAAAAGAGAAAGTGTATACTCACCACTTTCCTGCTGTACTTCGGGCCATTCCTCCGGAAAGGAAATATGCTCTTCACGGGCCAGCTTGCCCTGTTTATCCAGCAAATACATTTCCAAAGGATAAAGTGAAGTAAAAAGATGAGCATTCGACACCTCTACACCCATTTCATACGGTCCGCCGGCGTTTTCTCCACCCGCTTCTTCTTCTACATGATAAGCCCCACATCCTGCACCGAAAAAAGAGCAGCACACTGTGACAAGCAGAAACAAATAAGTCTGAATACGAAATTCCATAACATTTTTATTTTGAATAACGTATCCAGACTTCTTTGTCCACTTTTTTTCCTTCTAAAAACTACATTTTAGAAATACTTTTCCAATTTCTTGATCATCATTCCCAGACAGAATACCACAACGTGGTCATTTTCCTGAATCATGGTATTACCGGTTACCAATATACCTTCTCCATTCCGGATCAATCCTCCGATCGTCGCTCCCTTAGGAAGTCCCAAATCCTTTACAGCCTGCTTGGTTATCTTGGCCCCCGGCTTCACCGTGAACTCGGCCACATCTGCATTGGCAAAGGTCAGACATTTCACATTCGACACATCTGCATCAAGCATCATTTGATAAATATGGCTGGCTGCAATAAACTTCTTGTTGATGACTGTTCCGATATCCAGACTTTCGGCCATACTGATGTAGTCCACGTTTTCTACTTCAGCCACCGTCTTAGTCACTCCCATGCGCTTGGCCGCCAGACATGCCAGAATATTGGTTTCCGAATTACCGGTCAACGCGACAAAGGCTTCCGTATTCTTGATGCCTTCCTCCAGCAACAGCTGCATGTCGCGTCCATCGCCATTAATGACCATCACTCCGTCGTCCACCAGTTCCGTCAATCGGTTACAGCGGGCAATATCGCTTTCTATGATTTTAGTCTTCATGTATTCCGGCATGTACTGCACGGTACGTACGGCAATCCGGCTTCCTCCCATGATCATCACGTTCCGCACATCGGCCTCATTCTCCTTCCCGGAAATCTTACGGATATAAGGAATGTATTTCTTCGTAGTCGTAAAATAAACGATATCATTCAACTTTATCACATCGTCTCCACGCGGAATGATGGTTTCATTCCCTCGCTTAATGGCCACGATGTGGAACGGTATGTTTCGCCCTCCCAGTTCATGCAAAGGTACATTCAGAATTTCTGCCTGTTCACGCAACTTCGTTCCCAAAAGCACCAACGCTCCTCCGGCAAACTCCCACCACTGACGAATCCAACTCATCTTTACAGCGTCGACAATGTCACGTGCGGCCAGCATTTCCGGATAAATCAAGGAATGAACACCCAACTTGGCAAAAAATTCCTTATGTTTGGGAAGCAGATATTCATAATTGTCTATTCGCGCCACCGTTTTCTTGGCTCCCAGACTGGTAGCAAGCATACACGCCGTCATGTTACGGCTTTCATCGGGCATAACCCCGATAAACAAGTCGGCTCCTGCCACTCCGGCCTCTTTCAATCCGTTGATTGACGTCGGCGACAAATTGACGGTCATAAGGTCCAGGTTGCTTCCCATGGCGCTCAGTTTGCTCTCGTCCTCATCCATCAAGATGATATCCTGCTTCTCACCCGACAGCAGTTTCGCCAGATGGGTACCTACAGCTCCGGCCCCTGCAATAATAATCTTCATATCTTTATTATCTGAGTGATTGTGTGATATATACTTTCCTCATCAATGCCACAGATGGCATACAAATCGTTGACCGGACCATGCTGTACAAAACGGTCAGGAAGTCCCAGTCGTTTTACAGACGGATGGTAACCATGGTCGCTCATGAACTCAAGTATGGCACTGCCCATTCCTCCATTCCGTACTCCATCTTCTACAGTCAGAATGCGACTGAATTTCTGTCCTACCTCATGCAACAAATCTTCATCCAACGGTTTCAAGAAACGCAAATCATAATGAGCAATGCTCATGCCCTGTTCTTTTTCGGCACGGGCTATCGCCGACGCTGCTTTGTTGCCTATCGGTCCGATTGTAATCACAGCCAAATCTGTACCTTCTTTCAACCGGCGTCCTTTTCCTACTTCCACAGGTTCCAGCGGACATTTCCAGTCAACCAGCACTCCCCTTCCGCGTGGATAACGAATCACAAACGGCCCGATATCCGGAAGCTGAGCCGTATACATCAGCCGGCGCAGTTCATGTTCATCGTAAGGAGAAGCAATCACCAAATTCGGTATCGGACGCAAATACGCCATGTCGAAAGCCCCATGATGCGTAGGACCGTCTTCTCCCACCAGTCCCGCACGATCCAGACAAAGCACGACATGAAGTTTCTGAATAGCCACGTCGTGAATGATATTGTCGTAGGCCCGTTGCATGAAAGAAGAATACACATTACAGAACGGCAGCAGACCTTCCTTCGCCATTCCTCCGGAAAAAGTCACGGCATGCCCTTCAGCAATACCCACATCGAAAACCCGGTCGGGCATTTCCTTCATCATGATATTCATCGAACAGCCAGAAGGCATGGCTGGGGTCACTCCCACAATCTTGTCGTTTTTACGGGCCAACTCCAGCAACGTATTTCCAAAAACATCCTGAAACAATGGCGGCATACCGCTGGTATCCATCACGATACGTTCTCCTGTTTCCTTGTCGAAAATTCCTGGAGCATGCCATAAAGTAGCCGCCTCCTCCGCCGGTTTGAATCCCTTCCCTTTGCGGGTATGGATGTGCAGAAGTTTCGGCCCCTTCATGTCCTTTATTTCCCTCAGAACCCTTGTCAGCGCCGTCACATCGTGTCCGTCTACAGGACCAAAATAACGGATATTCAAGCCCTCGAAAATATTCTGCTGCTGCATCAGCATCGATTTCAGGCTGTTGTTAAAGCGAATCAAGCTCTTGCGACGTTCATCATTCAAGATTCCCCATCTATAGAGTTTTCGTGACAACGCATTTCTCAACCGATTATAACCTTCTGAAGTGTGCAAGTTCAACAGATACTGTTTCATTCCTCCCACACTCCGGTCGATGGCCATATTGTTGTCATTCAAAATAATCAACAGATTATTGGGAGTAGAAGAAGCATTATTCAATCCTTCGAATGCCAGTCCCCCACTCATGGAACCATCTCCGATGACAGCTACCACATGGCGGTTTTCTTCTCCTTTGCGTGCGGCAGCCACGGCCATTCCCAATGCAGCTGAGATAGAGTTAGACGCATGCCCACAAGTGAATGTATCATATTCACTCTCGGCTGGTGAAGGGAAAGGACACAGTCCGTTCAACTTCCGGTTTGTATAAAAACGGTCACGACGGCCCGTCAGAATCTTATGTCCGTATGCCTGATGCCCCACATCCCACACGATGCGGTCGTAAGGTGTCTGATACACGTAATGAAGCGCCACGGTCAGTTCCACGACTCCCAGACTGGAGCCGAAATGACCGGGATTACGCGATAATTCATCAATAATTTTATTTCGAAGTTGATTACAGACCTCCGGCAACGCCTCGACAGAAAGTTTCCGTAAATCTTCAGGGCTATCTATCTTATTCAGCAAATCGTATGAAGTTGGCTGTTCCATCCTTGTTCCACATTAACTTTAATCGTACAAAAATAGCACAAATATATATAATGTACTTACATTTGCAGTAAATTTTCTCTTGTCATGGAATTCAGAACCAAAGTAGAACTACCCCTCAAAGGGCCCGAAATACATCACGCCGACCAGCTGATGATGTGGGGTTCCTGCTTTTCCGAACACATCGGAAACTTGCTGAGCGAGAATAAATTTACCTGTGACGTCAATCCTTTCGGAGTGTTATACAATCCGATATCCATCGCTTCTTCCATTCAACGACTGCTGGATGGCTTACCGTATCAGGAACAAGATTTACATCAGGAGCAAGGACAATGGTACAGCCTGATGCACCACAGTTCTTTCTCGTCTGCCGATGTCACGGAATGCCTGGATAAAATCAATCAGCGCATCATTGCCGGCCACGAGCACCTGCTTCATGCCGACTGGCTTATCTTCACATGGGGCTCTTCATTTGTCTATACCTGGAAAGAAGATGGGAGAATCGTAGGCAACTGCCATAAACTGCCGGCTCGCTTGTTTGAACGACACATGGTCAGCGCCGATGAAATCGCTACGGCTTATCTGCCATTGCTACAACAACTGCGCTCCCTCCGCCCTCACCTGCAATGCCTGTTTACCGTCAGCCCCATACGGCACCTCAAAGACGGACTGCATGGCAACCAACTCAGCAAAGCCAACCTCCTACTGGCTGCCGACAAGATTTGCCGGGAACTGGATTTCTGCCACTATTTTCCTTCCTATGAAATCCTGATAGACGAACTGAGGGATTATCGTTTTTATGCCGACGACATGATGCATCCCAGTCCGCTTGCCATTCAGTACGTTTGGGAATGCTTCGGCAATTGTTATTTCAGTTCCTCCACTTTCTCCTTCATGAAAGAATGGGAAAAAATACGACGTGGACTGGCTCATAGACCTTTCAACCCCGAAACGGAAGCCCATCAAGCCTTTTTAAGTCAAATTCTGTTAAAGATAGAGGAGTTAAAAGAAAAATTCCCGTACTTAGATGTTCAAAAGGAAATAAAGTTATGTCAAGCACAATTGAAGAAATAACCTCCATCCTGGGGGCTGAACGCAGAGGAAACACACCCGCTACCATCGACTGGATTTTAACAGACAGTCGGTCATTGTGTTTTCCAGAAGAGACCCTGTTTTTTGCCTTGAAAACAAAACGTAACGACGGACACAAGTATATCCCGGATCTTTATCAGAAAGGAGTACGCAACTTTGTCGTGAATGAAATACCTGAAACAGCTTCCTCCTATCAGGATGCCAATTTTCTGATTGTTCCCAACCCGCTGAAGGCCCTGCAACGCCTGGCTTCCAAACACCGGGAACAGTTTCAGGTACCGGTCATCGGCATCACGGGAAGTAACGGAAAAACGGTCGTCAAAGAATGGCTGTACCAGCTGCTCAGTCCGGACCGTGTCATTACCCGCTCTCCAAGAAGCTATAATTCTCAGATTGGAGTGCCCCTTTCCGTGTGGCTCATGAACGAGCACACCGAATTGGGAATCTTCGAAGCCGGCATCTCCGAAATGGGTGAAATGGAAGCCTTGCGCCCCATCATCCAACCGACCATCGGTATCCTGACCAACATCGGGGGAGCCCATCAGGAAAATTTCTCTTCTCTGCAAGACAAATGCATGGAAAAACTTCAGCTCTTTAAGGACTGTGACGTCATTGTGTATAACGGCGACAACGAACTTATTGCCAGTTGCGTCACCAAATCGCTGTTTACAGCGCGTGAAATTGCCTGGTCGACCAAAGATTCCGAACGTCCGCTTTTCATCGAAAAAATACTGAAAGACGATACTGGTACTACCATCAAATACCGCTACCTGGGATTCTTCAAAGAATACCGGATTCCGTTCATTGACGATGCTTCCATCGAGAACTCACTCCACTGTCTGGCCGTGGCCCTCTACCTGATGGTACCACCCGAAACTATCGCAGAGCGTATGCTCCACCTAGAACCCATTGCCATGCGTCTGGAAGTGAAGGAAGGAAAAAACGGCTGTACACTGATTAATGACAGTTACAATTCCGACTTTGCTTCGCTCGATATCGCACTGGATTTCATGATGAGACGCTCGGAGGACAAGAACCGCAAACGCACATTGATTCTGTCGGACATGCTGGAGAGTGGACAAACCAGCAAGCTGCTCTACAGACAAGTGGCCGACCTTGTACACAGCCGGAAAGTAGACCATATCATCGGAGTGGGCGAAGAAATCTCCGCTGCGGCCAACCGGTTTGAAATTCAAAAAGATTTCTTTCCGAACACCGCAGAACTTCTGAACTCAGGCCTGCTTCACCAATTGCACAACGAAGACATTCTGATAAAAGGGGCCCGCGTGTTCCATTTCGATGAGATTACCGACGCACTCGAATTGAAGGTGCACGAAACCATCCTCGAAATCAACCTGAATGCACTGGTCGACAATTTGAACCATTACCGGAACAAGCTGAAACCGGGAGTCAAGATGGTTTGTATGGTAAAGGCCTCAGCCTATGGAGCCGGTTCTTTCGAAATTGCCAAGACACTGGAAGACCAGCGGGTAGATTATTTGGCTGTAGCCGTAGCCGATGAAGGAGCCGATTTGCGGAAAGCCGGCATCAACAGTTCCATCATGATTATGAACCCGGAAATTACGGCCTTCAAGACCATGTTCGACTACCGCCTGGAACCGGAAGTATACAGTTTCCATCTGCTGGAGGAACTGATTAAGGCAGCTGAACGGGAAGGAGTGAGCAATTTCCCGATTCACATCAAGATTGATACGGGCATGCACCGCTTGGGATTTGCCCCTGAGGAAATGCCTCAACTGGTACAACGCCTGCAAAAGCAGAGTGCGGTCATTCCCCGTTCCGTATTCTCACATCTGGTAGGAAGTGACGCAGAACGGTTTGATGCCTTCACCCGTCACCAGATAGAGACCTTCGAAGCCGCTTCTACCGTACTTCAGCAAGGTTTCAAACACAAGATTATCCGTCATATCTGCAACACGGCAGGAATCGAACGTTATCCGGGTGCACAGTTTGACATGGTACGTCTGGGAATCGGACTCTACGGCATCGACCCGTTTACCAACAAGATGCTGCACAATGTCACCACCCTGAAGACCACCATCCTGCAAATTCACGATGTGCCTGCTGACGACACCGTAGGCTACAGCCGGAAAGGAGTTCTCACACGCGATTCCCGTATCGCTGCCATTCCTATCGGATATGCCGACGGCTTGAACCGTCATCTGGGCAACGGACATGGCTATTGCCTGGTCAACGGACAAAAGGCACCCTACGTGGGAAACATCTGTATGGATGTATGCATGATTGATGTCACAGACATCGACTGCAAGGAAGGCGATAAAGCCATCATTTTCGGCGATGACCTTCCGGTCACTGTCCTGTCGGATATTCTCGATACCATTCCGTATGAGATTCTGACAAGCGTTTCCAACCGTGTAAAGAGAGTGTACTATCAGGACTGATTGAAATCAGATAGATACCGAAAATATACAGCCTCCGGCACAGGACTTCATTCCTTTGCCGGAGGCTGTGCTTTATTTACAAGCGACTTTAAACTCACACCAGGCTCAGATAGAACAAAAGAAGGTGACCAGAAACGGGACACTGAAATCGGTCACAAAGCCATGGAAAATCGAAACTACAACAAACTGCTGTCCTGCGCAACGGGTAATGATAGGCAATGTGGTATCCATGGTGGTGGCTCCGCCCGAGGCTATAGGTGCCAGATTGCCAAACCAACGGACCAGTAAAGGGGCACACAACAGCGTCATGATTTCACGGAAAATATTGGACAACAAGGCCACCGTGCCCAACTCCGGACCTTTGTACTCCGTAATAAAAATGCTGGACAAAGAATAATATCCCATGCCTGACCCTACCGCCATACAATCGGCCACACTGCGGTGAGGCAACAGAAGGCTTACCAATGCCGCCGCTCCCAAAGTTCCCAAGATTGTGGCTATGGGAAGAAAAACCAGTCTTGGATTCAACGCACGAAAATTTTTCAATGTCTGAGGATCATTTCCAATGCTCAATCCCACACTAAACATCAGGCCGCACAACACATAGAAGCTGACGCGACTCTCACCTATATCGAAAGGAAGCAGATGAAATGCCCCGCAAAAAGCTCCCAACACAAAGAAGCCTACAATAATCAAACTTCCCTTCATGTGTTTCCTCCCTTCCTTTTATACAGCCAATGCCACAATGCCCAGGCCAGTACACAACTGCCCAGCACACAGGCTAACGCAACGATAAAAGCTTCTCCTCCCAATGTGGGCAGTCCTTCCACAAGCCGACGGTTACCTCCCACCTCGACTCCCAGCAGAAACAACAATACCCAAATCAGGCAAGTAATCACTTTACCTATCCATGAAAATTCCTGACGACGAAGCAGAGAGCCTACGGCTATTCCGCCCAACATCACACCTATCACTGTAAACATGTCTGTGTCTCAAAATTTGTTGCAAAAATAACGAAAAAAGTCGACTTCTTCCTCACATCCGGCAGAACCGACCTTATCCAGCTTTCCGAAGGTTCCACACTAAAGGCCAATAAAAAAGGATTACTGCTCACGCGGTAATCCTTTTTTATTGAGTTAGTAAATTTAATTTTGAGAGAATTGAAACTTCACAGCCTCGTTGTTGTTTTAAGTTCTTAATAAGCACTAACTATTTATATAAAAGCAAATGAAAATGTTCTTATCTGTTGTTGTTCTCCTCCAGCCGAGGCTTAGGAGATGTTTCTTTCATCAGCGTTCTTACCGAATCGCCCTCATAAGCCACCTGTGGGTCAGCCTGACGATTCTCGAACTGATCATGTACATATATGATAGCTGAAGCATCGCCCTCGCCTGCATGTTTTACCACACCCCCCAAGGTGAAAAGCAAAATCATCATGGCTGCAGCCTTAAACAACGGCATAAAACGCGTATAAAGCGTCAACCGTTTGGCCTTTACCACCGGACGTTCGATTTCTGCCAGCACACGCTTGTCAAAATCTTCACCCAGTTTCATCTCGCCCGCAGCTTCCTGGTAAGTAAACAAAGAACGGTAACGGCGCAAGTGAGCAGGAAGTTCTTTCTGCTGAAAGAAAATCCGGAGAATCTGTTCTTCCTCAACCGAAGTTTCACAGTTCCAATAGCGTTCCAGAAGTTGTTCAATGTACTTATAGTCCATAATCGTTAATTTCGCTGTATTTTAGTTTGATGCGTTGGCGAGCTCTGAAAAGATTCACTTTCACTTGCTCTTCTGTCACCCCCAGCACATCCGCAATTTCCTTATAACTCTTACCTTCAATATCCCTGAGCTGTACGATGGTTCGTTGCTTCTCAGGAAGTTCGTTTATCAGCCTGTGCACCAGCCGGAACTGTTCATCCCGTTCCATTTGGCTTTCAGGAGTCAATGCATCCGGCATTTCCTGCGTTTCAGGAGTCAGCTCCAGGTTCTGTGCCTCTTTTTTCTGACTCCGGTCGATGGCCAGATTGCGGACAACCGTCAGACAATAGGCCTCGATGGATTCCAGCTGCGCCCATTCCTCGCGTTTGTTCCACACTTTAATCAGTGCATCCTGAACAATGTCTTCCGCCTCGGCCCGATCGAACGTAATGCGCAGGGCCAGTCTGAAAAGCTTGTCCTTCAGCGGTAGAATATCGTCACGAAAACTGATTTCTTGCATTGCTTTCTATAATAATGACGGGTGAGTTACCTAAAAGTTACACCCACCCGTCGATTTTTTTCAATTATTTTCTGATAATGGTTCCCGAGTCTTTGTGAATGGCTGATGCTAAGGTGATTACGACTTGCGACACTCCGGCATCCAAGGCCGAAAAAGAATTTTCCAGCTTGGGAATCATGCCTCCTTGTATGACGCCCTCGTCCACATAACGCTTGAACAAGTCGGGAGTCAGTACCGGAATCACGCTGTCATCGTCATTCTCGTCGCGCAGCACACCTTTCTTCTCAAAACAATAGACCAGTGTCACCTCAAAATACTCAGCCAGGGCCTTTGCCGTTTCTCCGGCAATGGTGTCGGCATTCGTGTTCAGCAGGTTGCCGTGACCGTCGTGCGTCAACGGTGCCATGACAGGCACTATCTGACGGTGAATCAGGTCGGTCAAAGCCGCTCCGTCCACCTTTTCCACGTCGCCCACATAACCGTAGTCGATATCCTTTACCGGACGTTTCACAGAACGGATGACGTTCATATCGGCTCCCGTCAATCCGACGGCATTCACCCCTCTTGCCTGCAAACCGGCCACGATATTCTTGTTGACCAAGCCTCCGTAGACCATGGTCACCACTTTCAAGGTATCGGCGTCGGTAATACGGCGACCGTTCACCATCCGGCTCTCAATACCCAATTGGGCGGCAATACGGGTAGCCGAACGGCCTCCACCGTGTACCAGCACCTTATAACCGGGCATGGAAGAAAAGTCGCTCAACAGCTGATTCAATGTATCAGGCTCTTCTACAATCTTTCCTCCTACCTTTATGACTGTCAGTTTCTCTTTCATATCTTATCTCCCTATTTTACTCCAAGTAAGTATAGCCGTACAGTCCGGAACGGTAGTTGGCCAGGAATTCCTTTCCTTCTTCCAAGGAAATACGTCCTTCCTTCACCGACTTCGTGACCCAAGTTTCCAGTGTACGCACCAGTTTCTTCGGGTTATACTGCACATAGTCGAGCACCTCGGCCACCGTTTCTCCGTCAATCACCTGATCGATGCTGTAACCCTTGTCGTCCACACTCACATGTACGGCATTCGTATCACCGAACAAGTTGTGCATATCTCCCAGGATTTCCTGATAAGCTCCTACCAGGAATACCCCGATATAATAAGACTCTTTCGACTTGATAGTATGTACCGGCAAATCGTGGGCCACGTTCCGGCTGGTTACGAAATTGGCAATCTTTCCGTCCGAGTCGCAGGTGATGTCCTGTAGCGTGGCCGTACGGTCGGGACGCTCGTCCAGACGCTGAATCGGCATAATCGGGAAAATCTGGTCGATGGCCCAGGAGTCTGGCAACGACTGGAACAACGAGAAGTTACAGAAATACTTGTCGGCCAGTAGTTTGTCCAGATTCCGGAATTCATCCGGCGCATGCTTCAGTCCCGAAGCAATCTGGTTGATTTCACGTGTTACCGACCAGTACATCCGTTCAATCTGTGCCCGCGTTTTCAAATCGACGATGCCGTGACTGAACAAGTCGAGCGATTCCTCGCGAATCTGCTGTGCATCGTGCCATGCTTCCAGCATCCGGCTCTGACTCAAGTTGTCCCAGATTTGATACAGTTCCTGCACCAGTTCATGGTCGTCCTTGCTTACCACGAAATCCTCGTCCATGGAAGGCAAAGAAGCGGTTTCCAGTACCTCAAAAATCAGGACGGAATGATGAGCCGTCAGCGAACGGCCGCTTTCCGTGATGATGTTCGGATGCGGAATGTTGTTCTTGTTGCTGGCATCCACCATGATGGAGATGGAGTCGTTCACGTATTCCTGGATGGAATAGTTCACACTGCTCTCGCTATTGGAAGAACGGGTGCCGTCGTAATCTACTCCCAGTCCGCCACCAATATCGACAAACTCCACCGGATAACCCAGCTGATGCAATTGCACGTAGAACTGAGAAGCCTCGCGCAGTGCGGTCTTTATACGGCGTATCTTGGTCACCTGACTGCCAATGTGGAAATGAATCAGTTTCAGACAATCCTGCAAGTCCTTCTTTTCCAAGAAATCGAGAGCCTCCAACAGCTCACTCGAAGTCAGACCGAACTTGCTGGCATCGCCTCCACTTTCTTCCCACTTTCCACTTCCTGAAGAAGCCAGTTTAATCCGGATACCAATATTGGGACGCACATTCAACTGCTTGGCCATCTTGGCAATCAGCCGCAACTCATTCAGCTTTTCCACCACCAAGAAAATCCGCTTGCCCATCTTCTGTGCCAGCAACGCCAGTTCAATGTAACTCTCGTCCTTATAGCCGTTACAGATAATCAGTGAATCAGAATCCGTATTAATGGCAATTACAGCATGAAGTTCCGGCTTGGAACCTGCCTCCAGTCCCAGATTAAACTTTTTTCCATGACTGATAATTTCCTCCACCACCGGCCTCATCTGGTTTACCTTAATCGGATAAATGATGAAATTCTCGGCCTGATAGCCATATTCTTCAGAAGCCTGATGAAAACAATTGGATATTTTCTCAATCCGGTTGTCCAGGATGTCCGGGAAACGAACCAGCATGGGAGCCGTCACGTCCCTCAGCTGCAACTCATCCACCAGTTCCTTCAAATCGACGGCTACCCCGTCTTTGCGTGGAGTGACTACCACATGACCTTTGTCATTGATACCAAAGTATGAAACGCCCCACCCCGTGATGTTGTAGAGCTCTTCAGAGTCTTCAATACGCCATTTTCTCATTTCACTACATAAAGTCTAGATTTATACTTCTTTAATTTATCAAGTTCTTCAAGCGGTTTACCGCCCTGTCAATCTGTGCATAACTTTCAAGTTCTTCCGCATTGAAACGCCACTTTGCCTTTGTATAATAAGGCAACCGCTTTTCCAATGCCGAAACAATGACCTGCATCAGTTCCTCGTCCGTTTTGTTCGCCAACAACGGACGTTTGGCCTTTGCTATCTTTAAACGACGGAACAGTACCTCCGGACATACATCCAGAAATACTGTCTCACCTGTATTGTTCATATAATCCATGTTGTCGAAGAAGCAGGGAGTTCCTCCCCCGCAGGCAATCAGCACATCTTCAAATTCGCCTGCTTCGTGAAGCATCTTCCGCTCCAGTTGCCGGAACCCTTCCTCTCCCCTTTCCGCAAACAAATCGGAAATGGACTTGTGCATACGCTCTTCGATGTACCAGTCGAGGTCAATAAACTGCAGGCCGGTAGCCGCGCTGTAGGCTTTTCCCAGCGTAGTCTTTCCCGACCCCATGTAACCAATCAAGAAAACTCTTTTCATTTCTTTTTCCGTGCCGTAGTCTTTGTCTTACGCATCTCGGCTTTCTGGTTCTGCAAATCAATTACCTTAAAACAAGCATCCAGGCTCAAATCAGCGGGATTCACATTTTCCGGGATCTTGTAGTTCTTCTTCTGATAAGCGATGTAAGGTCCGTAGCGTCCGTTCAACACCTGCATATCGGGGTTTTCCGGGAATTGCTTGATGACCTTCTTGGCATCTTTCTCCTTTTTCTCGCGCAGCATCTTCTCCGCTTCTTCCATCGTGACAGTCATCGGGTCCATGCCTTTCGGGATAGACACATACTCCTTGTCATGACGGACGTATGGGCCGAAACGTCCTACGCCCACCGATACGGCTTTGCCCTCCAGTTCACCCAATACGCGGGGCAGTTTGAACAATTCCAACGCCTCTTCCAGCGTAATCGTTTCCAAAGAATGTTCCTTGTTCAACTGGGCAAACTTAGGCTTCTCTTCATCTTCCGATGAACCAATCTGCACCACCGGTCCGAAACGTCCGATTTTTACAGATACCGGCTTTCCGCTCACCGGATCCGTACCCAGCATGCGTTCGCCCACCTTGTGTTCACTCTTGGTGGCCAGTGTCGTTTCCACCAACGGATGGAAATCTTTGTAGAACACTTCCATCATGTCGGTCCATTTCTTTTCTCCTTCGGCCACCTCATCAAACTCCTTTTCCACACTGGCCGTAAAGTTATAATCCATAATCTTCGGGAAATACTGCATCAGGAAGTCATTGACCACACAACCTACGTCGGTCGGTATCAGTTTCGACTTTTCGCTTCCGCTCATTTCCGTCTGCACGGTTTCTTCTATTTCTTTTCCTGTCAGCTTCAGCAACGCATACTCACGCTTCACGCCTTCCTTATTACCTTTTTCTACATACCCTCTTTGCTGGATGGTAGAAATGGTCGGTGCATAAGTAGACGGACGACCGATACCCAGTTCCTCCAGTTTACGTACCAGACTGGCTTCCGTGTAACGGGCTGGAGCCTGACTGAAGCGCTGTACAGCCGAAATTTCTTCCCGCTGCAATACCTGTCCGACTTCCATCTTCGGCAGCCCCACTTTATCTTCCTGTTCCGTTTCGTCATCGAACGATTCCTTGTAAACCTTCAGGAAGCCATCGAAAGTCACAACTTCGCCTACCGCCTGGAATTCATCGCTACACCCACTGATGGAGATGGTAGCCGTTGTTTTTTCCAGTTCCGCGTCTGCCATCTGCGAAGCCAGCGTACGCTTCCAAATCAGTTCATACAAGTGTACTTCCTGCGAGGTTCCTTCGATGGTTTCATTCGACATATAAGTCGGACGAATGGCTTCGTGTGCCTCTTGTGCGCCCTTTGTCTTGGTCGCATACTGACGGGTATGTACATAACGTTCTCCCATCAGGTTAAGTATGGTATCACGGCTTGTTGTCAAGGCCAGTTCCGATAAGTTCACTGAATCGGTACGCATGTAGGTTATCAATCCGCTTTCATACAGACGCTGTGCAATCATCATGGTCTGTGCCACGGTATAACCCAGCTTGCGTGCAGCCTCCTGCTGCAACGTAGAGGTCGTGAAAGGAGGCGCCGGTGATTTCTTGACCGGACGGGTAGTAATATCTTCGATACGGAAAGTCGCATTCTTGCATTTTTCAAGGAATTCATGCGCTTCTTCCTTTGTCTTGAAACGACGGCCAAGCGTAGCCCGGATATTGGCCCCTTTTTCATCCCGGAAAACGGCCACTACCTTATAGGATACCTCACTCACGAATGCATTGATTTCCCGCTCACGTTCCACAATCAGCCGTACGGCTACCGACTGTACACGACCGGCCGACAAAGCTGGCTTGATTTTTCGCCAAAGCACCGGCGACAATTCAAAACCCACAATACGGTCGAGCACGCGACGGGCCTGCTGGGCATTCACCAAATCAATGTTAATATGCCGCGGATGCTCTATTGCTTTCAGAATGGCAGTCTTGGTAATTTCGTGGAATACAATCCGTCGGGTCTTTTCCGGGTCCAGATGAAGCACTTCAAACAAATGCCATGAAATGGCCTCTCCCTCCCGGTCCTCATCGGATGCGAGCCATACCATATCGGCTTTCTCTGCTTCTTCTTTCAATTCGTCCACCAGTTTTTTCTTTTCTTCCGGTATCTCGTAAATCGGCTTGAAGTGGTCTTTCACATCAATACTGAACGCTTTCTGTTTCAAGTCGCGAATATGTCCGTAACTTGACAAAACTTTATAGCCCTTCCCCAAAAACTTTTCAATTGTCTTGGCTTTAGCCGGAGACTCCACTATGACGAGGTTATTTTGCATGATATTTTGTATTCCGTTTTTATATATTCCGCGACAAATGTAGAAAAAAAATTAAAACATACACGATAAACAAACTGAAAATAACTTACTTTGCAAGGCAATCAGCTTTTAACTACCTTTTTTTATGAACCACAAAAGTATCAACAGTAACAAACAATTCATGATAGGCAACGGAATCCTGGCGTTCGGCGTATTCTTCATCGTTTGCCTTTTTCTCTATCTCGGTTTCCGCCACCAGCCTAAATCCGGCGATAAGGCACAGACATTTGAAGGGCTCTATGCCGTGGAAATCACACCATCTTTTGCCGGAGACAGCCTTTCCGTCTACCTCAACGACAGCCTGCTACTCAACACCACCATCCGGCAAGCTTCTGTCAAGTTCCAGGTAAAACGCTTTGCCGAAGAGAGTACCCTGATGGTTGTAGACAACCGTACCGATGAGGTAACTCCCTTCAACCTCAACCCGAACGGCAGCCAGGTACAAGTGGAAAAGAAAAACGGGAGAATCTTTATTCAGGAAACAGTAGAGGAATAAGCGATTTTCTCTCAATTCAAGTGCAATTTCTCTGTTTCACACTGTGGGATACAAAAACCACAGTGTGGGACACATATCTCACAGTGTGAAATATAAAAACCACACAGCCGGACAGAAAATTCCGTTTGACGTTTTTAACTAATTCCACCGTCATTCTCCTTTATGCGGCGAAGGCATTTCCGCAGTCCAAAAATCCGCAAGACTTTTTTATCCTTATTCAAATTGACACAAATAGCAGAACGATTCTTAAAGATAGTCCCACCGTGTGCGTAAACGAAAAAAATGTTATTAAATCAGCAAAGTTTCGAAAATAACAGTTTTTCAATTGGATATTAGAATAAAAGACTGTAATTTTGGGTCGAAATCATTTATTTTTAACCTAAATCCACATTAAAAAAAGGACAAAGAAAAAGACATGGAACAAGTTTTTAGCTATATCATCGGGCTCGGGGCAGCCGTGATGATGCCTATTCTGTTTACCATTCTAGGAGTATGTATCGGAATTAAATTCGGCAAGGCGCTGAAAAGCGGCCTGTTAGTCGGAGTAGGATTTGTAGGGCTCTCTGTGGTGACAGCCCTTTTGACCAGCAGCCTGGGGGAACCGTTGAAAAAGGTGACGGAAATTTATGGGCTGAGCCTGGGTATTTTTGATATGGGATGGCCTGCAGCCGCTTCTGTGGCCTACAACACTTCGGTGGGAGCCTTCATTATCCCGGTATGTTTGGGAGTAAACATTATCATGCTGTTGACCAAAACCACCAAAACTGTCAACATCGACTTGTGGAACTACTGGCATTTCGCTTTCATTGGGGCGGTAGTTTATTTTGCAACAGAAAATATCTGGTGGGGATTCTTCTCTGCCATCATCTGCTACATCATCACATTGATTATGGCCGACCTGACCTGCAAACAGTTCCAGTCTTATTACGAAAAAATGGACGGAATCTCTATCCCGCAGCCGTTCTGCCAGGGATTCGTACCGTTCGCTCTTGTGATCAATAAGGTACTCGACAAAATTCCGGGATTCGACAAGCTGAACATCGACGCCGAAGGCATGAAAAGAAAATTCGGTATCATGGGAGAACCTCTTTTCCTGGGAGTAGTTGTAGGCTGCGTCATCGGCGCTTTGGCCTGCAAGAATACAGACGAGCTGATTGACGGCATTCCGGCCATCCTGGGACTGGGTATCAAGATGGGAGCCGTCATGGAACTTATCCCGCGTATCACCTCCTTGTTCATCGAAGGTCTGCGCCCGATTTCCGACGCCACCCGCGAGCTGATTGCCCGCAAATTCAAGAACAGTGCAAGCCTGAACATCGGTATGAGTCCGGCACTGGTAATCGGTCATCCAACCACCCTGGTGGTTTCCCTGTTGCTGATTCCGGTAGCCTTGTTCCTGTCAGTCGTACTGCCCGGCAACCAATTCCTGCCGCTGGCTTCACTGGCTGGTATGTTCTACCTGTTCCCGGCCGTACTGCCTATCACCAAAGGTAACGTATTGAAGACCTTCCTCATCGGTCTGGTGGCCTTGATTGTCGGACTGTATTTCGTCACCGACCTGGCTCCGTTCTTTACACAAGCCGCCCAAGACGTATTCATCCGCACCAACGATACAGCCGTACAGATTCCGGAAGGATTCCAGGGAGGTGCCCTTGACTTTGCTTCCAGCATCTTCTCCTGGCTCATTTTCCATGCGGTCTACAACTTCAAGATTGTAGGCTCGGCCATCCTGGTTATCGTAGCTTTGGCCATGGCTATCTACAACCGCCGCCGCATCATCAAAGAAGCAAAACACATTGAAGAATAAGAACCAAATAACAAATAAACGCTTATGAAAAAATTAGCTATGGCTATGATGCTGGGTGTGGCAGCTCTCTCTGCAAATGCCCAGGTTAACTACCGGATGCAGACTGCCTGCAATCCGCAAGATGTAAAGACATACGACACACAAAGACTGCGCAGCAGCTTCATGATGGAGAAAGTGCTGGTAGCCGATGAAATCAACGTAACTTATTCCATGTACGACCGTTTCATCTTTGGTGGTGCCATGCCGGTCAACAAGGAATTGTCTTTGGATACTATCGACCCGTTGAAAGCTCCCTACTTCCTGTTCAACCGGGAACTGGGTGTCATCAACATTGGCGGTGACGGTATCGTGACAGTAGACGGAAAGGAATATGAACTGAAATTCAAGGAAGCCCTCTACGTAGGACGCGGCAAGCAGAAAGTGACTTTCAAAAGCAAAGACGCCAGCAAACCGGCCAAGTTCTACATCAACTCTGCCATCGCCCACAAAGAATACAAAACACAGTGGGTTACTATCGACGGACGCAAAGGCTCTCTGAAAGCAAACTCTTTTGCAGCCGGTAAGATGGAAGAAAGCAACGACCGTGTCATCAACCAGCTGATTGTAAAGAACGTATTGGAAGAAGGTCCTTGCCAGTTGCAGATGGGTCTGACCGAACTGAAACCGGGTAGCGTATGGAACACCATGCCGGCCCACACACACAGCCGCCGTATTGAAGCTTACTTCTACTTCAACGTACCGGAAGGCAACATGATCTGCCACCTGATGGGACAGCCGCAGGAAGAACGCCTGGTATGGCTGGCCAACGAACAGGCCATCATGTCACCGGAATGGTCTATTCACGCAGCTGCCGGAACCAGCAACTACATGTTTATCTGGGGTATGGCCGGTGAAAACCTTGACTATGGCGACATGGACAAGATCCAATATACAGAAATGAGATAACACACACTTCCACAAACAGGAAGTTTCCATACACAAATTCCACAGACTTGCACAGACTTCCCGAACTGGAAATCCGCAAAGTATGTGGAATTTGTCATTTCATTTGACCGATGTGGTCTACCTGACCAGTTCAGACAGACCTTTCGCCAACTTTTACAGGTTAACCGTCTGTAAAAGAATTATCTTTGTGCCACAACAAATTAATCTAATATCTATTATATGAGTACATCAGAAACCTTACGCGACAAAATGAGCAACTATCGATGGGTGATTTGTTTCATGCTCTTTTTCGCCACTACGGTCAACTACTTGGACCGACAAGTGCTTTCCCTGACGTGGAAAGACTTCATCGCACCAGAGTTTCACTGGACAGACACACACTACGGAACCATTACCGCCATTTTCTCCATGGTCTATGCCATTGCCAACCTTTTTGCCGGACGATTTGTTGACTGGCTGGGCAGCAAGAAAGGATACTTGTGGGCCATTGCCATCTGGTCGGTCGGTGCCTGCCTGCACGCGTTCTGCGGATGGGCTACCGAAATGAGTCTGGGGCTCGGGAACGTGGGAGAAATGATTTCCGCTTCCGGAACCATCACCTCTACCATCGCCATTACCAGCGTCTACTATTTCATCGCCGCACGTATCGTGCTGGCCGTCGGCGAATCGGGAAACTTCCCGGCTGCCATCAAAGTGACGGCTGAATATTTCCCCAAAAAAGACCGCGCTTTCTCCACCTCTATCTTCAACGCAGGAGCTACCATCGGCGCACTTATTGCCCCGGTCAGCATTCCGACCCTGGCCAGCTACTTCAAAAGCCTCGGTGTAGGCAACGGATGGGAAATGGCTTTCATCATCATCGGTGCTTTGGGATTCGTATGGATGGGACTCTGGCTGTTCGTATACAAGAAGCCACAGGAGAATCCTCATGTCAATGCAGCCGAACTGGCCTATATCCAGCAAGACAAAGAGAATGAGGAAACGTCCGGCCACAAGGAAGAGGAGCCGAGACTGTCCCTCTGGCAATGCTTCAGATACCGCCAGACCTGGGCCGTGGCACTGGGCAAATTTCTGACCGACGGCGTATGGTGGTTCTTCCTCTTCTGGACGCCGGCTTATATTTCCGACGTGTATGGATTCTCTTCCGACAGTTCTACTGCCCAGCTGCTGATTTTCGTGCTTTACGCCATCACCATGCTCTCCATCTACGGTGGAAAGCTGCCGACCATCATTATCAACAAAACCGGAAAAGACCCGTATGCGGCCCGCATGAAGGCCATGCTGATTTTTGCCGTCTTCCCCCTGTTCGCCTTGTTTGCACAACCGCTGGGAAATATCTCTTATTGGTTTCCCATCATCATCATCGGCATTGCCGGCGCCGCCCACCAGTCCTGGTCGGCCAACATCTACTCTGTGGGCAGTGACATGTTCCCCAAGAGTGCCGTGGCTACCATCATCGGTATCGGAGGCATGGCAGGAGGTGTAGGTGCTTTCCTCATCAACATGTGCTCAGGCATCCTGTTCGATTATGCAGAAGCTACCAAGATGGCTTTTCTGGGATTTGAAGGCAAGGAAGCCGGCTACTTCATCATCTTCTGCATCTGCGCCGTGGCTTATCTGGTGGCATGGTGCGTCATGAAAGCGCTGGTACCCAAATACAAACTGATTACAGTCTGACAAAAGACTGAACGCATACAAAAAAGTCACGGCACGCTTCACTTCGTACCGTGACTTTTTTCTTTCTCTTTTTTTGTTTCTTCCTTATTTCTTCAGTTCCGGATAACTGATACGGGTGTGATACATGGTTTTCAGTTTCTCCTTGAACACCGCCTTCACCGTGGCAATGTCCTTAAAGGTAATCGGACACTCTTTGAAATACCCATCGTTCACCTGGCTGTCGATAATTTTCTCGACTAAGGCCGAAATGCTTTCTTCGGTATATTCCGGCAAACTTCTGGATGCGGCTTCTACAGAATCGGCCATCATCAGAATGGCCTGCTCCTTGGTAAACGGATTCGGTCCTGGATAACGGAAGGCTTCCTTGTCGACTTCTTCACCGGGATGTTCGTTCTGATAGGATATATAGAAATACTTGGTCAGCCCTTTCCCGTGGTGCGTACAGATGAAGTCTTTTATCACTTGCGGCAAATCATGCTTGTCGGCCAGTTTCATTCCGTCGGTCACGTGACTGATGACAATCTGTGCACTCTGTTTGTAACTCAGCTGGTCGTGCGGATTGACTCCCGACTGGTTTTCCGTAAAGAAAGCCGGATTCAGCATTTTCCCGATGTCATGGTACATGGCTCCCGTACGTACCAACTGGCTGTTGGCCCCAATGCGGTTGGCGGCTGCTGCCGTCAGATTAGCCAGTTGAAGTGAATGTTGGAATGTACCCGGAGCCACCTCCGACATTTCACGCATCAGCTTGTTGTTGATGTTCGACAACTCTACCAACGTTACATTCGAAGTGAAGCCAAACGTTTTTTCCAGAATGAACAACAAAGGATAGGTGAAAAGCAACAGAATACCGTTCAGAATAAAATTCATATACATGTGGGTACTCAACTGAGACACGTCGCTCACATGCACCAGGTCGAGTGCCAGATACATCAAGGCATAGGCACAGGCTACTATCACGGCACTACGGAACAACTGGGAACGCTGGGACAACTCCCGCAAGCTGTAGATGCCGGCCATGCCTGCCGCCATCTGCAACAAAATAAATTCATGGGGCGTACGCAGACAAATGGAGCAGAGCAGAATGGTAATGACATGAGCCATGAATGCGGTACGGGAATCCAAAAAGATACGTACAATCAACGGAATCATGGCAAACGGCACCACATACACACTCATGAAAGAGTGTGCCACCATGACCGAGGAAATGACTGGAAACGCCACGATGATGATAAACAGCAAAGCCAGCGTACGATGCTTCTTGTAATAATCACTCCGGAACAACTCCAGGTAAATCATGAAACAGCCTATCAACAGAGACACGAAAAGCAACTGTCCAAGCAGAGTGAGACGCTTCTCTGCAACCGTCTCGCTTCGTTTGTTCCATTCTTTCTCCAGCGACCGCAAAATGTTATAGGTACGACTGTCAATAATTTCACCTCGGTCGATGATTTTCTGACCATTCATGACAAAACCGTTGGCCCACGACAATTCTGACAGCAAATCCTGCTTGGCTGCTTCCGATTTCGATGCATCGTACACCAGGTTCGGGGCTATGTATTCATTCAAATTGCACCGTTGCAACAGGTTCTTCCGATAATGCAAGGTGTCCGCATAAATCAAAGCTTCATAAGCCGACTTGAAACTATACAGACTGCTGACCGCTACTTGATTGGACGTATTCTTGTCGACCAGCTGAATGGAACGGGTACTGTCTTTCCGCAGTTTTTCCCAGTCATTGGGAGCAAAGACTCCCTTTTCATAAATCAACTGCAGAATCCGCTCGATGTGATGAGGATAAGCCTGCACAGGAATAATACGGTAAAGGCTGTCGGAATAAGCTTTCTTGAACTGCTGTATCATCCGTTCGCCTACGGTCTTGTCCAACTGATAATACGGGCTGTACAGACGCATGATACTGTCTTGCTCCTGCTGCACCTCGGCATCTTCCTTATAGATAGGAAAGTCAAACGAAGCCTGCAAGAGGCCGTACTTCCAAGGTTTGTTGATGTCAAATTGATAGTTAAACCGCCCCTCACGTGGCAAGAAATACACAATTACACCTACTGTTACAATGAATATGCCCAGTTTATATAACAATCCTTTATAGGAAAACTGTCGTTCAGTCTGTAAACTTTTCATGTTAAAAAGAGATTTTGCGTGCAAAATAAGAAAAAAACGGGAAAATTAGATTAATTTTGCGGCGTATTTTTAGATAAAAACCACAATGTCAGAAAGAAAAGTAAGAGTCCGTTTTGCACCAAGTCCCACCGGTGCATTGCATATCGGCGGCGTACGTACCGCTTTGTACAATTATCTGTTTGCCCGCCAGCATGGGGGAGAACTGGTTTTCCGTATTGAAGATACCGACTCACACCGTTTCGTTCCGGGTGCTGAGGAATACATTATCGAATCGTTCAAATGGCTGGGCATCAAGTTCGACGAAGGTGTCAGCTTCGGAGGCAACTATGGTCCGTACCGCCAGTCGGAACGCCGTGACATCTACAAGAAGTATGTGCAGGTGCTTCTGGACAACGGAAAGGCTTACATCGCTTTCGATACGCCGGAAGAACTGGAAGCCAAACGCAAGGAAATTCCGAACTTCCAGTACGATGCTTCTACGCGTATGTCTATGCGCAACTCACTGACCCTTCCGAAAGAAGAGGTGGACAAGCTGATTGCAGAAGGCAAGCAGTATGTGGTCCGCTTCAAGATTGAGCCGAACGAAGACGTGCATGTACACGATATCATCCGCGGAGAAGTGGTCATCAACTCTTCTATCCTCGACGACAAAGTATTATATAAATCGGCTGACGAACTGCCGACTTACCACCTGGCCAACATCGTAGACGACCACCTGATGGAAATCTCACACGTGATTCGTGGAGAGGAATGGTTGCCTTCGGCTCCGTTGCACGTACTGCTGTATCGTGCGTTTGGCTGGGAAGACACCATGCCGGAATTTGCCCATCTGCCGCTGCTGCTGAAACCGGATGGAAACGGCAAGCTGAGCAAGCGTGACGGCGACCGTCTGGGATTCCCGGTATTCCCCTTGGAATGGCACGACCCGAAGACAGGTGAAGTTTCTTCCGGATACCGTGAATCGGGTTATCTGCCGGAAGCAGTCATCAACTTCCTGGCCCTGCTGGGATGGAACCCGGGCAACGACCAGGAAATCATGTCGATGGACGAACTGATTAAATTGTTCGACCTGCACCGTTGCAGCAAGGCAGGTGCCAAGTTCGATTATGAAAAGGGAAAATGGTTCAACCATGAATATATCCTGATGAAGAGCGACGAAGAAATCGCCCAGCTGTTCATGCCGATTCTGAAAGAACACGGCATCGACGCCCCGATGGACAAGGTGGTTACCGTAGTCGGACTGATGAAAGGCCGTGTAAGCTTCATCAAGGAATTGTGGGACACCTGCAAGTTCTTCTTCGTGGCTCCGACAGAATACGATGAAAAGACGGTGAAGAAACGCTGGAAAGAGGATTCAGCCGCACGCATGACCGAACTGGCCGACTTGCTGGAATCACTGGACGATTTCTCACTGGCTCATCAGGAAGAAGTGGTCATGAAATGGATTGAGGACAAAGGTTATCACTTGGGTAACATCATGAATGCCTTCCGCCTGACACTGGTAGGAGAAGGAAAAGGTCCTCACATGTTTGATATCTCAGCTGTACTGGGCAAAGAAGAAACAGTAGCACGTATGCGTCGTGCGGTAGAGGTACTCAAATAAACGAAGACATGATTTATAATTTTATCATCGCCCTTTATACAAGTGCAGTCAGATTGGCTGCACTTTTTAATAAGAAGGTGGCCCTGATGGTCAAAGGGGAAAAGGAAGCGTTCGGCATACTGGAAAAACAGATTGTGCGTGGAGAAAAATACCTCTGGTTTCACGCGGCTTCTTTAGGGGAATTTGAACAAGGCCGTCCGCTGATTGAGGAAATCCGAAAGAAATATCCGCAATACAAGATTCTCCAGACCTTCTTCTCGCCTTCCGGATACGAAGTACGGAAGAACTACAAAGGAGCGGACATTGTCTGCTATCTTCCGCTGGACACCCCGGGCAACGTAAAGCGTTTCCTGGATCTGGCCCAGCCTTACATGGCCTTCTTCATCAAGTATGAGTTCTGGCAGAACTACCTGACGGAACTGAAACGACGGAATATTCCGGTCTACAGTGTGTCTTCCATCTTCCGGAAAGAGCAGGTTTTCTTCCGCTGGTATGGGAAAAGCTACCGCAAGGTGCTGAACACGTTTACACACCTCTTCGTACAGGATGAAGCATCCGTGAAACTGTTGCAGTCCATCGGCATCACGAATACGACGATTGTCGGTGATACCCGTTTTGACCGGGTACTGGAAATCTGCCGTCAGGCCAAAGAGCTTCCTTTGGTAGAACTATTCAAAGGAGAGCATACCACCTTTGTGGCCGGCAGTTCCTGGGGACCGGATGAGGATATTTTCATCCCGTACTTCAACGCACATCCGGAAGTGAAGCTCATCATCGCTCCCCACGTGATTGAGGAAAGTCATTTGAAAGAGATTATCGGCAAGCTGAACCGTACAGTCGTACGTTACACGCAGGCCACAGAGGAGAAGGTGAAAGAAGCCGACTGCCTGCTGATTGACTGTTTCGGTCTGTTGTCTTCCATCTACCGCTACGGAGAAATCGCCTACATCGGAGGTGGATTCGGAGTCGGTATCCACAACGTACTGGAAGCAGCGGTATACGGCATGCCGGTTATCTTCGGCCCGAACAATAAACGGTTCCGTGAAGCACAGGGTTTGTTGCAATGCAGAGGAGGCTTTGAAATACAGGGAGCGGAAGACTTCAAGAAAATCATGGACGAGTTCCTGACCAATTACGGAGCCTTGGACAAAGCAGGCAAGAAAGCCGGAAACTATGTACGAGACAATGCCGGTGCCTTGGAAAAGATTATGCATACAGTGACGCTATAATCCGTGCGCATAAAATAAAAAGGAGCTGTAGAAAGGAAAAACACTGTTCAGAATTTTGTAAAAATAAAAACAGGATTCAGTTGTAAGTTCTTCTTATAACTGAATCCTGTTTTTATTTACATAAGCATAAACTGGTTCCACTTGAAAAATCCGATAGAATTATTAAACGGTCCGACGTGTCCATCACAAACCATCGCTGCCTGACATGGTCGCAAACTGTGGCTGCCACGTCCCTCTTGTCGGTGAGACAGATAAAATGACATTAAGTTTATCCATGCGAGGAACCAGACTTACTCCGAAGCCTTTCTCCGTTCTTCTTGATAAGTTTTATACATTTCGGCCAAGGTTTCCATCGGGATATGCAACAAATACATTTCCTTGAACACATCGGGCAATACTTGCTGGAGAAAGGTTTCTTTCCGAAGCGCCACAATCTTCTGTGCAGCCCCGGTAGACACGAAATAGCCTAATCCCCGTTTGTTGTAAATAATGCCCTGATTTTGCAGGTAATCGTACGTACGAACCACTGTATTGGCATTGACCTCCACCACGCCCGCATACTCACGGACCGACAGGATGCGCCCTTCTTCCTCATATACATGCTGAAGAATTTCATCCATGATACGATCGGCTATCTGCAAATAAATCGGTTTATTCTCTTTAAAAGTCATAGGCGCCACAGCTTTCGTTTAATTACTTGTGAACGGGTAAACAGTCGGTACGACAGCCACCAGTTGAAAAGAGTGAACAAGAGAAAGAAAACAGCAATTGATGCCAACACTCCATCTACAAATTGGGGGGTATCCTGGAAGTGCTCCTTTATCCACTCTGAAAAACGAATTAAAGATCCTCCTTCTGCCAGACTGGCAAACATAATCCCTCCGAGAATCGTCACTGCCAGACAGGTTCCGATGGTTTTCAGGAAAGGATGTTTATACCAGAAACTTCCTCCCAAGATAAAGAGCGAATGGTTCCACAAGCAGAATATCCATCCGAGCAGCTGCATCAACCACCAAGAATATACGGGTTCGCCTGTTGCGTCTACCGAAGCATGTGTAGCCCATTTCATGGAAAAGACTTCCACCAACATAGGCTGGCTATACACAGCCGGTAAATCAAACAAAGGCAGCAACAGGTAATGAGTAAGTTCCAAGGCCAGCAAGGCTACCAACACCATCAACAACGTACCTATGGTCACCAATACCGCCCGTGAAAAAAATTTTTCCAGCTTCGTAGCCGGAAGCAGCAAATAAGAGATGCGATTCTCCTTGCTGTCCATGCATTTCATGATTCGGGAAGCGTAGAAAATCATCGCAAAACTCACTACCATGCCAATTATCCCTAACATATTGCCACAAAAACGATGAAAGGAATAAACCTCCGGAAAATCTGTCTCTACCCAATCCTCTGCCGACCACAAAAAGCCCAACATCGGGAAAAAGAAGGCCGCAAAGATACCCAGCAAGCCATAAAGGTTACTTTTCCAGTTCTCTATCAAATCGCGTTGCATAATATTTCGCACGCGTGCCATACTAAAAGTTGTATCCATCATGTCGTGTCGTTTATTTATCATTAAATATCGCTTGTATTTTCTCACGTTCCGTCAACAGAGCGTTGAACAGCAACTCCAGATTCAACGGACTTTCTTCTCCCGAAAGGTTAGGCCATATCACGCTGTTTCCATGTACGGATGGCTGCACAAAAAGGGCATCGTCTGTCGGCTCATTCATCCCTTGTTCCGCAAATAAGAGCTTGTCCGTAATGTCTACTACCGAACGATTCAGCAGCACCTCATTCTCTTCGATTACCACTACCTGGTCCAATAAACGGTCGATATCCCTTACCTGATGCGTAGAAACCACCACCGATTTCTCTTCCGTCATACCCGAAGCGATGACTTTACGGAACTGACTTTTGGAAGGAATATCCAGTCCGTTGGTCGGTTCATCCATCAAAAGTAAGGAAGTATTGGTGGCCAAGGCAAAACACATATAAGCCTTTTTCTTCTGTCCCATGGACAACTCTCCCAAGTGAATGTCCTCATTCAGCTCAAAATCATTCAAACAGGTCCGCAACAGTTCCCGACTGAAACGAGGATAAAACGGAGCGTTTACTTTCACAAACTGTTTCAGACTCAAGTTAGGCAAGGTAAATTCTTCCGGTACCAGATACAGGTCAGATAAAGTCACCGGTAAACGCTTTTGTACATCTACCCCCTTCCTCCAGACACTGCCACTTTGCGGACGTAACAAACCGCTCATCAAATAGAGTAAAGTCGATTTGCCTGTTCCATTCTTTCCCAAAAGGCCTATCACCTTTCCTGCCTCCATTTCCAGGGAAAAATCCTGGAAAATGGAAGCTTTCTTTCCATAACTGAAGGTCAATCCTTCGATTTTTATCATAGACGTGTTCATGTTGTTGATTAATGATATTAGTGTAATAGTTTAATAGTACACCGCAAATGTAATGCTTTTTCTTAAATCCACAAGCATAAACGAAATTTTTAACAAGAAAAATAGATTAAATTCAAGTCTACTGCCTTTTAAGGCGCTATCGGAAAGGAGAAGAGGAAAAGACAAAGAGGAATTATCACAGAACCGAAACAGCGTAAGAGAGAAAGAAAAAAACTATAAAGCGATATATTCTACCGACAACACAGCTAAAGGAAAAAGAATACGATGGGGCTTCCTGTTAGGCAGCAGGGATGCACATTCCAAGAACCGCTGGAGTTTCCTTCCGCCACGAAGGAAACAGCATTTCCGGAGTGTACCGCATAGAAAGAAGAAAGCGGAAGGAACACCGTGGCGA
>ERZ827496.248-NODE-248-length-79711-cov-7.475306_pt1 | contig 79711 bp, 69 predicted proteins | sample MGYA00519769_ERZ827496 | MGnify/ENA primary metagenome ERZ827496 (study PRJEB31778, sample SAMEA3449327) | human gut metagenome | biome: human gut; feature: human-associated habitat; material: faeces | place: United Kingdom | collected 2010/2012 ...
TCACTGGTGTTCGGGTTGTCATGCCAATGGCATTGCCCGGTAGCTAAATGCGGAAAAGATAAGCGCTGAAAGCATCTAAGCGCGAAACTTGCCTCGAGATGAGTCTTCCCTGAGACCTTGAGTCTCCTAAAGGAACGTTTAAGACTAAGACGTTGATAGGCTGGGTGTGTAAGCGTAGCGATACGTTGAGCTAACCAGTACTAATGATCCGTGAGGCTTAACCTTACAACACCGAAGGTGTTTTGGTTGAGAGACTAAGACGAAGAGTAAGCTTGTTCAAAGATTGGATTAACTGGCTGGGTATAGCGATATACGTAGCGGGTTGATTAACAGAATTTGCCTGGCGGCGATAGCGCGGTGGTCCCACCTGACCCCATGCCGAACTCAGAAGTGAAACGCCGTAGCGCCGATGGTAGTGTGGGGTCTCCCCATGCGAGAGTAGGGAACTGCCAGGCATTAAATAAACGAAAAGGCCTCATGCGAAAGCATGGGGCTTTTTTGCTATTTGAAACAAGAAAATCTAAAAAGAATCGCCGCTGACGCGGCGAATTTTTCTTCTTCATGGCTTCAGTTGTTTTAGCCACTGTTCGATAAAATCTGCAATTTTCTCGGTCTTATTAATATCTAATTGCGGAATATCACAATCAACATGCCCATCACTTGCTAACACCAGCACATGCTTATCAATGATGCCTGTAAATGGCTTTCCTACTGATGCACGGTAGAGTGCAATCTTAGAGATTGCTTCATGCTTGAAGCCCTCAACTAAAATTAAATCACAGCGCTCAGGATCGATCTTTGATGCAAGAAATTGCAGGTCTAGAGGCTTTTGCTCAGGCGTTTCAGTCATTAGCGCCCACCGCTTATCGCTTGCCACTAACGTTTGTTCTGCTCCGGCCTTACGCAATTCGTAACTGTCTTTTCCTGGTGTATCCACATCCATATCATGGTGGGTATGCTTAATTAGCGCTATCCTGATCCCTCTAGCATTCAGCTGTGGTATCAACTTCTTTAAAAGCGTGGTCTTTCCTGTTCCGCTATAGGCAGCGATTCCAAGTAAAGGTATTTGAGTTTTCATTCTTGTTCCTTTAGCTTATGCTCACAACGCTGACATTCTTCATGAGTATTAAAATTAATAAAGCAATCTTGAGCAAGGTAGGTAACCTGCTGTGCATTACATTGTTCTAAAAATATCATTAATTTGCGTTCACCTTGCTCAAGATATTTCATCAATGGTGAAATGAGTTCGCGACTTAATAATGCGATAGTTGGATGAGCTCTATTGCCATCATGTATATATGCGGCCTTATGACCATCTCTTTGCATCCAAAGATATTGCACTATATCTGATGGGATAAAGGGGACATCACAGGGCGCAAACATAACCCATTCATGCTTGCTTTGCTGCAAACCACTTAGCATCCCTGCTAACGGGCCAGGATAGTCTCTGAGCGTATCAGTGAAAACCTTTAGCCCCGATTGCTGATAGATGGGTAAATTACGGTTTGCGCTGATTGAGAGTGTTGTGACTTGGGGCTTAAGTGTTTCTAAGACATATTGATAAAGGGGCTTCCCGTTAAGCATGACTAGCCCTTTATCATCTCCACCCATTCGAGAGGCTCTTCCTCCTGCCAGTATTACGCCTTCAATATCATGCATGTGGGCCTCCTTTTGTTACTTATATACTGTATTGTAACGCGGGGATGCAGCACTTTCCCATGCGTGTAATAGTTTGTAAAAAGTGAATGTTATACGAGCTAGGACTATCTTTGGTAAATTAAGCCTGATAATTTGTCAGCCCATTAAGCATCAGGGAGAAATAAAATGAAATGCCATCGCGTTAATGAACTAATTGAATTAATCCATCCAGCTTGGCAGCAAGAGCCTGATTTGAATTTGGTGCAGTTTTTGCAGAAGTTGGCCGATGAGGCCGGATTTAAAGGTAATTTAGGGGAGCTGACCGACGATATCCTTATTTATCACCTTAAGATGCGTAATAGCTCAAGTACAGAGGCTATTCCCGGTTTGAAGAAAGACTATGAAGAAGACTTCAAAACCGCCATCCTGCGCGCTAGAGGCGTAATTAAGGATTAATTTCAGACACGATAGTGCACAAACAGCGCAATAGGTCGATTTGATAGTGCTATTATCTCGGTTTATTGCGTGAGTCTTGGCCTGACTATGACTAATCCAGCTTTCAGTTTTCAAACACTTACTCCCGATCTCATTCTTGATGCTATCGAGAGTACAGGAATTCGCATTGATTCAGGTTTAACAGAGCTTAACAGCTATGAGAACCGCGTCTTTCAGTTAATGGACGAAGATCGACAACGTTATGTTGTGAAATTTTATCGTCCGGAGAGATGGTCTGATGGCCAAATTGATGAAGAGCATGTTTTTGCTCGCGAATTGGCCAACGCTGAAATTCCTGTTGTGGCCCCCCTATCTCTGCATGGACAAACTCTTCATCACTTTGCTGGATATGCGTTTACTCTGTTTCCCAGTGTTGGGGGGCGGCAATATGAAATAGACAACGACGATCAACTTGAATGGGTCGGGCGCTATATGGCTCGAATCCACCAAGTGGGTAAACAACAGCTCTTTTCTGAGCGCCCAACGATTGGCTTGGATGAATATCTTTATCAGCCAAGAGACGTTTTAGAAAGAACACCATTATTGCCAGCGAAACTCAAGCCAGCCTTTCTGGCTGCGTTAAACTCGTTGATTGTTGAGGTTGAGCAATATTGGACGACGGATTGGGCCCCCGTACGCTTGCATGGTGACTGTCATCCAGGGAATATCCTATGGCGTGATGGCCCATTATTTGTCGATCTAGATGATGCGCGCAACGGTCCGGTTGTTCAGGATCTTTGGATGTTGTTGCACGGTGAGCGCCAAGAACAGCTGATCCAGTTGGATATTTTGCTTGAAGCATATGGAGAATTTGCTGATTTCGATACTCAACAGTTAAAGCTTATTGAGCCGTTACGCGCGATGCGTATGGTGCATTATTTGGCATGGGTTGCTCGTCGCTGGCAAGACCCTGCCTTTCCAAAGAGTTTTCCGTGGATGGTTGATGAAAGTTTCTGGTTGAGGCAAACATCAGCCTTCATGGAGCAGGTTAAGCTGTTACGAGCACCACCGTTGCAGCTAATGCCGATGTATTAAATCAAAAACTTAAGACGATGGAGAAGTTCGCATGAAAAAGATTTTGTTGGCGTTAGTTGGGATCGCAATGGCATTTGGTGCCTCTGCGGCTCAATTCTCTGAAGGCGATCAGTACGTTAAGCTTGATAAAAGCATAACTGGAGAACCACAGGTATTAGAGTTTTTCTCTTTCTACTGCCCACACTGCTATGAGTTCGAAGAGGTTTACCACGTTTCTGATGCAGTGCGCAAAGGTCTGCCTGAAGGCGTCAAGATGACCAAATACCATGTTGAGTTCTTGGGGCCGTTGGGTAAACAACTGACTCAGGCTTGGGCTGTTGCGATGGCGTTAGGTGTTGAGGATAAAATTACTCAGCCAATGTTTGAGGCCGTGCAGAAAACTCAGAGCGTTCAGAGCCCAGAAGATATCCGCAACGTCTTTATTAAAGCGGGTGTCAGTGCAGCAGACTATGATGGTGCCTTGAACAGCTTTGTCGTGAAATCTCTGGTTGTTCAGCAAGAGAAAGCTGCTGAAGATCTTCAATTGCGTGGTGTTCCTGCAATCTTCGTTAACGGCAAATATATGGTCAAAAATGATGGTTTGGATACCAGCTCAATGGACTCCTACGTTCAGCAGTTCTCTAACGTAGTCAACTTCCTGCTGAAACAGAAATAATCCATTTCCGTCTCATAAAAAACCGGGCTAAAGCCCGGTTTTTTATTTACTCGGCGAGGCATAAACCTTTTTCAAATGATCGATAAGCTGATCTTTTTGCTGCCACAGATTGTTCAGCCATAGCTGGAACTTTCTTTTGAAAACCTTATCGTTAAAGTAGTCTCCATGCATTTCGGAGCTCACTGATAGGGTTTCCACATGTACAACAATTCGTTTCATTCTTCCACAAAGCAAATCGAGAAAAGGACTACGGTTATTGTCTGGATACAGTAGCGTGACATTTAATACACGATCAAATTGCTGACCTAATGCGTTCAAAGTGAATGCAATTCCCGCGGCTTTGGGAGGAAGTAAGTTGCGATAAGGAGAGTGTGATTTTATGCGTTTTTCTTTAGTGCTCCGAGTACCTTCAACGAAGTTAACAATGGTCGTAGGGCGTATGCGGAATTTCTCACAGGAACGGCGAGTGGCTTCAATATCTTTCCCGCGCAGTTCAGGGCGCTTTAGCAAATGACTTCGAGAATAGCGTTTCATAAATGGCATATCTAATGCCCAACATGCCAAGCCAACGAACGGAATCCAAGCGAGTTGTTGCTTTAGAAAATACTTATTCATTGGAATATGATTGCGTAACAAAACGCAAAGAACGACGATATCTGTCCAGCTTTTGTGGTTACTGATAACTAAATACCAGTTCTCTTTGCTTAGGTTTTCTAGGCCGTAAACTTCCCAATTCAGGCCGTAATTAAGCTTCATCAGAATGGATAACCCCTCACACCAGCACCACATCATGAAGTCGGCGAAGCTTGCGATATAGCGCCAAACGATAGGGATGGGGAGCAGTAGCTTAAGGACCCCGGCAAGCGTAATCGGCACAGAACATAAAATCGTTACCATTACCGTTAACACCGTGGATAACACAAATATGATAGGAGATAGAACCAAGGTAATTAACGTAGGCATTAGCTTGTTCGCGCAATCGCAATCGAGTTGTTAAAGTACGATTTTATCAGAAGGGTCATTGAACGACAGCAATTCTAAAAATATATGACAGATAAGCTGCAAAGCAGTGGCGTTGTTGATAATTTAGGCTAATCTGTATGAGGTTGCATGCAGGTATACAAAATTTTTGGTAAGTGATTGAAATATTATCCACATCATTAGTTGCTTGATGCTTTTATACACACATATGTGTTTTTGTATATAACTCATTTAAATTACTAATAAAATTACTACTAAGTTCTCAGTGAGAACCCGTGTTATTAAATTTATGATCTTTTGTTCACAAACTTATCCACAATTTGATCAACAAGATCTGAATACTTGATCGCATTCCTCATCAAATCTCCCGCTAAAATTCGTCTCTTGTCTCGAGGTATGGCATCCTTACCTCTAAGTCCACCATCACGATAAAGACATACTATGGCCGAAATACCTGAAAACCCTCTGATCCTAGTTGATGGATCTTCATACCTGTATCGCGCATACCACGCTTTTCCTCCACTAACTAATCGTGCGGGTGAGCCTACAGGGGCAATGTATGGCGTGTTGAACATGCTGCGCAGCCTGATGCTGCAATATCAACCTAGCCACGTAGCCGTGGTATTTGACGCCAAAGGAAAGACTTTCCGTGATGAGCTGTTTGCTGAATATAAGTCTCATCGCCCGCCAATGCCGGACGATTTACGCGAGCAAATAGAACCGCTACATAAGATGGTACAAGCGGTGGGATTGCCGCTGCTGGCTGTATCGGGCGTTGAAGCCGATGACGTCATCGGAACGCTGGCGCAGGCTGCTGAAAAAGCAGGTCGCCATGTACTGATCAGTACCGGCGATAAAGATATGGCTCAGTTGGTTACGCCGAATATTACGCTGATCAATACCATGAATAATACGATTCTGGGGCCTCAGGAAGTATGTGATAAATATGGCGTACCGCCAGAGTTGATCATTGATTTCCTCGCGCTGATGGGCGACTCCTCGGATAACATTCCAGGTGTGCCTGGAGTCGGTGAAAAAACGGCTCAGGCATTGTTGCAGGGAATTGGTAGCCTAAAACAGATCTACAGCGATCTGGATAAAGTCGCGACGCTGAGTTTCCGTGGTGCTAAAACCATGGGTGCCAAACTTGAATTGAATAAAGATCAGGCCGATCTCTCATATCTGTTGGCGACGATTAAAACCGACGTTGAGCTAGACGTTACCTGTGATGATCTCAAGCTTAAACCCATGGATACAGCTCAGCTGCATGAGTTGTTTAGTCGGTATGAATTTAAACGTTGGCTCGAAGATGCTGAAACCGGCTCTTGGTTAAGCGGTGAGAAAAAAGCGCCGGCGGCGCGAAAATCGGCAAAAGATGATACTGAAACCGCGGTTGCCGTCGTTGAAGAAACTACGGCGATTCTGTCGCAAGAAAACTACCTCACTGTTCTGGATGATGCAGCGCTTGATAGCCTCATCGCCAGTTTGAAAGCGGCCAAGATTTTTGCCTTCGATACAGAGACAGACTCTCTGGATGTATTGACTACCAATCTGGTTGGTCTGTCATTTGCCACTGCGCCAGGCGTAGCGGCATATATTCCAGTTGGTCATGATTATTTGGATGCACCCGATCAACTGGATCGTGACGATGTATTAGCTAAGCTAAAACCCGTGCTGGAAGATGCTAACTTGCTGAAGGTGGGGCAGAACCTCAAGTACGATCAGGGAGTGATGGCTCGCTATGGTATTGAGCTTCAGGGGATTGCCTTTGACACTATGCTTGAATCTTACGATCTCGATAGCGTCGCTGGCCGCCATGATATGGATAGCTTAGCTGAGCGTCATCTGAATCATAAAACGATCACATTTGAAGAAATTGCGGGTAAGGGGAAATCTCAGCTCACGTTTAATCAAATCGCTTTGGAACAGGCCGCACCTTACGCAGCCGAAGATGCCGATGTTACATTGCAGCTGCATCTCAAACTTTGGCCACAGTTGGAAAAAGAAGCCGGTCTGAAGAAAGTCTTCACCGATATTGATATGCCGTTGGTTCCTGTGCTTTCCCGTATGGAACGTACTGGGGTGCTGATCGATAGCAATATTCTGGGTAAGCACTCGCAAGAGTTAGCTATTCGTTTAGATGAGCTTGAGAAAAAGGCGCATGAAGCCGCGGGTGAGCCGTTTAATCTCTCTTCTCCAAAACAGCTACAAGCTATTCTGTTTGAAAAACAGAAACTGCCAGTTGTGAAGAAAACACCGGGCGGCGCACCCTCGACCAACGAAGAAGTGTTAGCTGAGCTGTCGGAACAAGGTTTTGAACTGCCAACCATCATTTTGGAACATCGTGGTTTAGCCAAGCTAAAGAGCACCTATACCGATAAACTTCCGCAGATGATTAACCCTGCTACTGGGCGTGTGCATACCTCCTATCATCAGGCGGTTACTGCGACAGGACGCCTCTCATCTAGCGATCCAAACCTGCAAAATATCCCTGTGCGTAACGACGAAGGTCGAAGGATCCGTCAGGCCTTTATTGCACCGCAAGGCTATAAGATTGTCGCCGCCGACTATTCACAGATTGAACTCCGCATCATGGCTCATTTGTCTGGTGATAAAGGTCTACTGACTGCGTTTGCTGCTGGTAAAGATATTCACCGCGCAACGGCGGCAGAGGTGTTTGGGCTGAAATTAGAAGATGTGACGAGTGAACAGCGCCGTAGCGCAAAAGCTATCAACTTTGGTCTAATTTACGGCATGAGCGCATTTGGTTTAGCTCGCCAGTTGAATATTGCACGTGGTGAAGCACAGCGCTATATGGATCTCTATTTTGAACGCTATCCTGGTGTGCTTGAGTATATGGAGCGTACCCGTCAGCAGGCCGCTGAGCAGGGCTATGTTGAGACGCTAGACGGTCGCCGTCTCTATCTACCAGAGATCCATTCTCGCAACGGTATGCGCCGTAAGGGAGCTGAGCGGGCAGCAATCAATGCTCCTATGCAGGGAACTGCAGCCGATATCATCAAGCGCGCCATGATTTCTGTTGATGCATGGCTGCTGCAGCAAAAAGAGCCATTGGTCCGCATGATTATGCAGGTGCACGATGAATTGGTGTTTGAAGTGCATGAATCCGTGATTGAGCAAACCGTAGAAAAAGTCCGCGAATTGATGGAGCAAAGCCTAGAATTGGCGGTTCCGCTGAAAGTGGATGTCGGTACGGGGGAAAATTGGGATCAAGCTCACTAGATGATGGTTAATTAAGCTATTTATGTAATTTAACTACATAAAACAGCGCTTAAAACCAAGAATATGCCGCTAAATTGAACGCATTTGTGTAAGTAAGCTACAAAAAAGGTTTTACCCTGCCTTAAAATGTTGTAGAGTTACAGACGTAGGGTACAGAGGTAAGATGTTCTATCTTTCAGACCTTTTACTTCACGTAATCGGATTTGGCTGAATATTAGCCGCCCCAGTCTTTTATGACTGGGGCGTTTTTTTTTGTCTAAACAAAAAAGGGCCGCCAGAGCGACTAATGCCGGTCACTTAAGCGCGATTTTAGGGGAAGTACACCGATGGGGTCGTAGCAGCTTTAGCTGCCGGAGCGCCCCGCGGTGTACTAGCCCCGTGTATCTCGATCTCTTAAACGATCAGCATTAGCCAGAGCGACCCTATTTATCTGGAATCTAGCCGTTATTCTCCGCTTTCTTCCTCTTCTTCAGACAGCGTTTCTGGTTCGATCTCGCTAAACCATGTATTTAGTTTTTCACTCAATTTATCTACCCCAAATTTTTTCAGGGAAGAGAATGTTTCAACCTGAATATCGCCCATAAATGGTAGTACGGCTTCACGCACCATATTCAATTGGGCTTTACGTGCGCCAGATGCCAATTTATCAGCCTTAGTTAGCAGCAACATGACTGGCAGGTTAACGTCAACGGCCCATTGAATCATCTGCTGATCGAGATCTTTCAGCGGATGGCGGATATCCATCAAAACCACTAATCCCTTCAGGCAATTACGTTTTTGCAGGTATTCACCCAACGCTTTCTGCCATTTACGCTTCATTTCTTCCGGCACTTCGGCATAACCATAACCCGGTAAGTCAACGAGGCGTACACCGTCGGTGACTTCAAACAAGTTGATCAACTGAGTACGACCAGGTGTTTTACTGGTACGTGCCAAGCCTTTTTGGTTAGTTAGCGTATTCAGAGCACTGGATTTGCCTGCGTTAGAGCGGCCAGCAAATGCTACTTCGATGCCAATATCAGCAGGTAATGCGCGAATATCAGGGGCACTGGTGACGAAGTGAGTCACATGATAATTATAAGTTTTACGGTTCAAAACGTTCGTCTCCATTAAAACATGGCGGTATCTGGTGGGGATTATAACTGCAACAGCCGCAAAGAGCGCATAAAACCGCTGTTTATCTGATGTAAGCTCGAGGCTTACAGCCTTGTGAGACATTGGCTATTTATCTTTCGGGCAATGACGTTTTCAGTTATGAGACTGAATTTATTAAATTAATAGAATCATATGATTACAAAATTACGTGATCTTGCTCACGCTGTAACTTGAGCTGTAGTCCCTTGTTTAGATCAGCCATTTCTTTAAAGTATCTATCAACGCAAAGGATGGCGGTACGGAAAACTTCGTCAGGAAGACGAATCTCAGGGAGCGCAGGGGTGCGTAGTGAGCGAAAGGATTCACGCTAAAGGATTTAGCGAAGATATATAGGATATATATCTGAATGGATCACACCAACTCAGGAAGAGTTTAGCGCTAGGATTGGCGCAATAAGGACAAGAGCCTCAGGAAGAGGGTGCAAGGAGCAAAACGGCAAAGGGAAAAACCGGGACGTTGAGTGCATTCAGGGATTGAGATGCGTGAATATCCTTCATTTGAAGGCTAGAATTAAGGCGACAGTTTAGGCTGTCGCCTTTTTTCTTTGCGTGCTTTCTGGTAGGGTGTGCGCACTGTCCGCCCCCCAGTTTAAACGCCTGTTTTTCGGGTGTCGGAGACCGGCGTTTCAGGAGTTAACCTGAGCTCGCTAATATTTCTCTACTCGATTTATCTCTCTGTGAGTACACGCTAATGAGTCCTGCCAATAAAACGCCGAAAGCTAAAACTTCAGCGCCAAAACAAAAAAGAAAAACCCGTGTTGAGCTTGATCTGGAAGCCCGCGCGCGCAAGCGCCAGAAGAAGCACCGCGGTAATAAATCTGGTGGTCGTGCAAATCCTGAAACTGCAAACAAGAAGACCACTGATTCTGCAAAGGCTATCGATCCGCGTATTGGTAGCAAAGTACCAGTGCCGCTGGTAGCTACTGAAGTGAAAAAGCCAAAGGCAAAAGCACCTAAGCCCGAAGTGAAAAAACGGCTTTCACCAGAAGAAGAGCTGACCCAGTTAGAAAACGATCCGCGTTTGGACGCGCTTCTGATCCGCTTGGATGATGGCGAAGAGCTGAATAAAGAAGAGCAGACCTACGTCGACAACATGCTGGATCGCATTGATGAGCTGATGGAAGAATTAGGTATCGAGCTTGGCGACGAAGATGATGAAGTCGATGAAGAAGAGCCGAAAGAAGACATCGTTAAACTGCTCAAGCGCGGTAACCCGAAAGACGTATTTTAATCGCCAATGTGGCTAATACTGATAATAGCCTTACTGCTTACGTGTTATCTGTTGTGGTTATTAGGTAAACTATGGTGGCTGTCGCGGCGTAAACAACGCTGGCGGCAAGCTGCCATGACCCGCCAGTTTTCACGACTTCCTCGTCACCGGTCTGGCAGGCGAAATCATCGGAAGGAGTAAGCATGTCGGAACAGGCGATAGTCTGGGATCTGGCCCTGATTCAAAAATATAACTATTCTGGGCCGCGTTATACCTCATATCCTACAGCATTAGAATTCAGCGAAAGCTTTACTGAGGCTGAGTTTACTCATGCTGTAGCTCGTTATCCTGAACGTGCGCTCTCGCTTTACGTTCATATCCCTTTTTGCCACAAGCTGTGTTACTTCTGTGGCTGTAATAAAATCGTTACCCGCCAAACACACAAAGCAGATGAATATCTCGATAAACTGGCATTAGAAATCAGCCAGCGTGCGCCGATGTTTGCTGGTCGTAAAGTTTCTCAACTGCATTGGGGCGGCGGTACTCCAACCTATTTAGATAAAACTCAGATTTCTCGCCTCATGCGCATGTTGCGCGATGCTTTCGATTTTCTACCGGATGCCGAGATTTCCATTGAGGTTGATCCGCGAGAAATTGAGCTGGATGTCCTCGACCACCTACGCCAAGAGGGTTTTAATCGTCTGAGTATGGGGGTGCAGGACTTCAATAAAGAAGTTCAGAAGCTGGTTAACCGTGAGCAGGACGAGCAATTTATTTTCGATCTGATCAACCGAGCTAAAGCGATTGGTTTCACATCGACAAATATTGACCTCATATATGGCTTACCAAAACAGACGCCAGAAAGCTTTAGCTACACGCTACAAAAAGTGGCTGAGCTCAACCCCGATCGCTTAAGCGTATTTAACTATGCGCACATGCCGAAACTGTTTGCTGCCCAGCGCAAAATCAAAGATGAAGACTTACCGTCAGCAGACAGTAAGCTATCCATCCTACAAGAAACTATCGCGATGCTCACCGATTCCGGTTATCAGTTTATTGGTATGGATCACTTTGCTCATGCCAACGATGAGCTAGCCATTGCGCAGCGAGAGGGTAAGTTACATCGCAATTTCCAAGGCTACACTACGCAGGGTGATAGCGACCTGCTGGGGCTGGGCGTTTCCGCGATAAGCATGATCGGGGATAGTTATGCGCAGAACCGCAAAGTGCTAAAAGAGTATTACGCTGATGTGCAAGACCATGGTCATGCGCTATGGCGTGGTATCTCCATGACTGAAGACGATTGCTTGCGCCGTGATGTGATTAAAAATCTTATCTGCAATTTCCGTTTGGACTATTCCCACGTAGAGAGACAATACGGGATCGTCTTTGCTGATTACTTCGCTGATGATTTAAAACTGCTAGCGCCTCTGGTTGAAGATGGGCTGGTGGACGTTACATCAACCCGCATTGAAGTCACTCCTCGCGGTCGCCTGCTGATCCGTAATATCTGTATGTGTTTTGATATCTACCTACGTAAGCAAGCGAGAATGCAGCAGTTTTCACGAGTGATTTAAGTTCTGCGAACTATCAAGATCGCTTTCGTGAGATAACGTCTGTGCACGATTTGGTGTTGAGCATTCATGGCCGCCTCAAGCACCACGCCAACGTTCTGTTGGCGTGGCTCACCCGGATAAAGCGCTGCGTGATTACGTCAGTAAATGGGCATTAACGCTATTTTCCGTCACTTTCCCTGTTAATGCTGTTATCAAGTTATCTACTGCGCAGGCTGCCATGTTATAGCGAGTTTCTTCCGTTGCTGAGCCAATGTGAGGCAGTGCAACAACGTTAGGTAACTGCAGCAACTCTGAATCAACAGGTAAAGGCTCTACTTCAAATACATCGAGGCCAGCAGCGCGAATCGTGCCGTTTTTCAACGCCTTAATTAAAGCGGTTTGATCGACAATTTTACCGCGTGCACCGTTGATTAGAATGGCACTTGGTTTCATCTTCGCTAAGCGCTCTGTATTGATGAGCTTGTGTGTTTGTTCGCTGTAGGGCAGCGTGATACAGACGAAATCAGATTTCGCGAGCAGTTCATCCAGTTCACAGCGACGTGCGTTAAATTCCTGCTCGACTTGCGTATTGGGGCGATCGTTCCAGTACAGAACGTTCATGCCAAAACCGGCGTGCGCACGGCGTGCTAACGCTGATCCGATGCGCCCCATGCCCAGAATACCTATGGTTTTATGGTGAACGTCGACGCCATAGCTATCAACGCCGATGCTGCGTGTCCATTTGCCTGCTTTCACCATTTCGGCCATTTCCAACGCACGGCGTGCGGTCATCAGAATTAGCGTAAATACCGTATCTGCCGTGGTTTCTGTTAGAACAGTAGGGGTATGCATTAATACGATTTTACGCCGTGTCAGATCGTCTACGTCAAACTGGTCGTAACCTACTGAAATAGTAGAAATTGCTTTTAGCTTTGGTGCATGGTCTAACAAATCCGTGCGTACCGGCACACTGGCGCCGATCATGCCATCGGCGCTTTCTAGTGCTCTGATCACCTCCGCGCGATTGGCATTATTGATTCCATCAAAGAATCGGACATCAAAATGCTTCTCTAGGCGTAGCTGCAGGTCAGTAGGTATTTTTTTATACAGAACAACAGATTGTTTCATCATTTATTTCCCCTGAGAAACGGCAGGAGCTGATTTAACAGCGACTTTTTTTTGAGCGTCTGAAGGTTTCACGATGAGCGTTAGCCACACAGCAACCAATAACGCACCGGCCATGAATACGTAGGATGCGGCTGGCGATCCGGTTGAGCCATTCAGATAACCGACAAACCATGAGCCAAAGAAAGAGCCCAGCGCGCCCATGCTGTTAATTAATGCCATTGCACCACCTGAAACGTTGCGTGGTAGCATTTCTGGAATGATGGCGAAGAACGGGCCATAAGGCGCATACATCGCGGCTCCGGCAATGACCAGCAGCGTATAAGACCACCAGAAATGGTTAGCGCCTACTAGGTAAGAACCGATAAATGCCAATGCGCCAATGAGCAGTAAAGGCCATACGAAGAGTTTGCGATTTTGCATTTTGTCAGATGCCCAAGACACCACGATCATTGCAATCGTTGCCGCTAAATAAGGCACCGCAGAGAGCCATCCTGCTTCAACCATACCCATGTCAGAACCGTGGCGTAGAATTGACGGTAACCACAGAACAAACCCGTACACGCCGATGCTCCAGGCAAAATATTGAGCACACAGGATAATGACGTTCCTCGAGCGGAAAGCTTCGCCATAGTTACGTACGGCCTTAATGCCTTGCTGTTCTTCTAACAATTTAGCCTGCAGAGCGGCTTTTTCTGATTCACTCAACCAGCCCACTTGCTCTGGTTTATCTTTAACCAATACCCACCAGCAGAATGCCCAAATGACCGCAGGGAATCCTTCAAATATGAACATTTCGCGCCAGCCATAGGCATGGATTAGATAGCCAGACACTACTGACATCCACAAAACCGTGACCGGATTGCCTAAAATGAGGAAGGTATTAGCTCTGGAACGTTCGGCTTTGGTAAACCAGTTACTGATATAGATAAGCATGGCTGGCATGACAGCCGCCTCGACGACGCCGAGGGCAAAACGAATTGCGGCCAGTGCCGGAATATTACTAACCAGACCGGTTAAGGTGGCGCACATCCCCCACAGAATTAAGCACCAAAATACCAGTTTGCGCACGCTGCGTCGTTCGGCATAGATTGCACCAGGTATTTGAAAGAAAAAGTAGCCGAGGAAGAACAGTGCACCCAGCAGGGAGGCCATTCCTTTGGTGATACCAAGGTCTTCGTTAATTCCTGCGGCAGAGGCAAAGCTGAAGTTCGCGCGATCAAGATAAGCCATGCTGTAAGTGATAAAAATCACCGGCATGATGTACCACCAGCGCTTCGGGGCAATCGTTGATTTGCTCATGGTTATAATCCTTCAGTATGATTTAGATACATCCTTGGGATGTAGGGCCCAGAGGTGGATGTGTTATTCGTTATTCGCCGAGCTGAGCTCGGGTTGGTAAACCTTCGCTATCACCAATGGCCTGTACGGCCAGTGCCCCGATTTTATTGCCGCGCATAACGGCCTCTGGTAGGGCTTTACCTTCTAACAGCGCACTGATCACCCCAACAGCAAAACCGTCACCAGCGCCTACGGTATCAATGACGTTCTCAACGCGAATAGCGGCTACGTGTTGCTGGTGGCCGTCGGCGGTTTTAAACCATGCGCCATCTGGCCCTAATTTGATGATGACGGCTTTTACACCGCGGCTAAGGTAAAAATCAGCAATGTCTTCCGGCGTCTGTTTGCCTGTCAGAATTTGTCCTTCTTTTAGCCCAGGCAAAACCCAATCTGCTTGAAATGCTAACGCATTGAGCTTTTCACACATCACTTGCTGACTCGGCCATAGCACTGGACGTAAGTTTGGGTCAAAGGAGATAGTTTTGCCCATTGCGCGCATCTCTTTGGCGGCGTGATTCGCCAGTTCTAACGAGTCAGTTGAAAGGGCTGCCGCTACGCCGCTAAGGTGCAAATGGCGGGCTTGAGAAAAGTAAGTGCGATCGAAGTCATGAACCGAAAGATGGCTAGCCGCAGAGCCTTTGCGGAAGTATTCCACCTTGGGATCGGTTCCATTTTCTGCTTTAGATTTCAGCTGAAAACCGGTTGGGAAGCGCTGATCGACGATAACGCATTGGTGGTCGATCCCCTCTTGCTCCAGAGTAGCTAGAGTAAAGTGACCAAAGGAGTCATCACCCACGCGGCTCACCCATCCAACATTCATGCCAAGACGAGATAAACCAATGGAGACATTTAGCTCCGCTCCTGCGATACGCTTAGTAAACTGCATTGCCTGATCCAGTTCACCGGTCTCATTGGCGACGAACATTGTCATTGCTTCGCCATAGGTGATCACGTCTAGCTGTGAAGTTTTCATATCAGTTCGCTCTCAATAAATTAACGTAGTGGCGAGTGATTGCAGTCAAATCATCGCCTTCTAAAGGGAATTCAATACCGCGCATGACTTGATTAGGAAGCTGTGACAGCAGAGGTTTCCAGCGACCATCACTATTATCCAATTCGACCGCGCACCAGCCTTGGACTCGTTTTTCAGCCGCTTTTACATGCACGTAGTGCACCATATGCGCCAGTTTTTGCGCAGCGATCTCGGCATCTTCATTCACCCAATCCCAGTTGGCCATATCAAAGGTCATGCGTATCGGTGAGTGGCAATCTTGCACGGCGGCAAAGAAAGCATTCAGAGGTGAAAGAGTGCCGCAGTCTGCCGTTTGGTCGTTTTCAACGACCAGCGGAACATCGTATTTTTTGAGTAAGGCGTTTAGCGCGGTAAAGTCATAGCCGGGCTGATAGTGCCCAAGGGAGAATTTGACCAAACGGGCATTTAGCTCGATGGCTTCATGAAGGCGTTGCTCAAGAGCAGGATTCAGCAAACCGTCTGGAGTAAAAAGACCTTCAGGCACGGAGTACACGGCAAAGAGTTGATGACGGGCAATCTGCTTCGTGAGATCACCTAACGTTTGCAACTCTGCCTGCGATAATAGTTCACGGCGGATTTCTACGCCGTCTGCGCCAGACTCCGCAATAATCGGCAATAGATTAGCCTGCCCGCCCAGCTCATTGACTTTGTCCCAGCCGTAAGCGGCAGTGACCACGACGATTTCTCTTTTCATATTCACTCCAATGACGATTAATTCATCATCAATTCAATAACGCCAAGATATTTGGAACCGGTTCCATAAAAAAGTGGAAAAATGATGATGTATGACAGTGGTCACATATTGGTTCGGGGGGAATTCAGAAGTGTGATCGATGTGGGATTGTCATTGCAAAATGTAAGGAGACTTCGTTTATCAAAGCAGAGGTAGTCGCTATTTTTTACGCACTTTGGCTTTGGAAAGCGTTTTAAACTCATAAAAAAGCCCACCGCAGAATGGGCAGGCTTTTGAACCAAGAGGTAATTACTCTCCGGGGAATAGGAAAGGATTGATGCTACTGCGTCCGAAACCTTCTTCTTCCATTTTAGCGTCGAGCACTAACGTTGCTAAGTCGTCTGCAACGGGCTCCACTTTTGGATCTTTTTCCTGATAGACCATCTTCAGGTAAGTACCACAATCACCGCAGCTTTCTGCTTTCACAGCGGCATTCTCACTGTCCAGCGACCAGTAGTTTAAATCGCGGGTTTGTTCGCAGTTGGTGCACTTCACACGAACTACATGCCATTCGCTTTCGCACAGGTTGCAGTGCAGATAGCGCAGTCCGTTAGTTGTACCCATGTGGATAACGCTGGCAACAGGCATACTGCCGCACACGGGGCAGTATTGACGATTTTCGCCATATTCTGCCTTGGCTTTGCCTGGCATTTGTGTCGCCATCTGTGCCCAATAAAGCGACAGCGCCGCCCAGATAAACGGAGCTTTGTCGCTTCCGACAACGCCGAAATTACCGGCAAACAGATCTTTTGCCATGATTTCTAATTCGGAATCAGACGTCTTGGCCAAGTTTTCCAGTACGGGCTGAATATGCTCCGGAGCATCAGGCATCAACTCGGCAATCAGTGCCTGTAGCAGCGTGTGCCAGTGATGTGAACGCGGGAAAATCGAGGTATCCAACGGTGGCTTGCCTAACGCGGCGGCATTGGTCAGCGTTTGGGTGAGATCGAGCGTTAGCGGATTGTCGTGTAGCGCTTTTTGCTGCGCTTCAGCAATCGCCGCCGCAAAATTAAGGTAATCGCCCAGAGGATTATTTTCCGCGAGCTGACGTAAACGTTCTGCGCGGCGGGAATAGAGGCTTTTCAGGTTAGCGAAAAGTACGGGTGGAATATTATCCAAGCCACCTGTCTTTTCACGCTCTGCGCCTAGCTGTTCTTTTGGGACGATTTTAATGCTCATTGATGAAATCCAGTGTTGAGTTAGTCGCTCTAGTAACCGATGAGTGGTTTGTTTATTAAGGTTTAAGTAAGGCTTCGCTCGCCTGTCAGTTACGGCTTTCATATACCGATTTAGCTGAAGGTGTTCGAAAAGGGGCTCTCGTGTGAGCCCCAAACTCCACGCAGACGTCCTGCCTGCATGGCTTTCCTAACCTATAGCAAAAAACGTGAACGTCATGATGTCAGAAATAGAGGTTCATTTCCGCTCTTGTTCTTTAGCTCGCACCTCTCGATACCAGCGCGGATGGTGTTTTTTGGCCCACGCAGCGGGCACCCAGCCTTCGACCATCGCCGTGATCGTGCCTTTTACCCACAGTGCGGCATAGATGTGAACCATAATAACAACAATCAGCAGCACTGCGGCGAATGAATGCACCATCAGCGCCACGCGGATCACTGGAATGGAGAACGCATCGGCGAAATAAGGACGCCAAATCACTACGCCGCTGGCCAAAAGTAGAATCAGGCTGCCGATGGCGGCCCAAAACACACACTTCTGTCCAAAGTTATAGCGACCGGTATCACCGACTTCTTCATTCATCGCAATCTTATGAATGTTTTTCGCCCATGTGATGTCTTCACGGTTGATGAGATTATGTTTCCAATAGCGGAAGAACATGATCAGGAACGAAGCAAACATCACTACACCAAAGAACGGATGTAGGATACGCGCGAGCTGCGGCGTGCCCATAATGTACATCAGCCAGTTAAACGACGGGAAAAAGAACCCGAGGCCGCTGATTGACACGACAATAAAGCAGAATGCCACAATCCAGTGGTTAATACGCTCTGGCGCTGAGTAACGCTGAATCGGCTTTTCCTTCCTCATTTGCGCTCCTCCTTCTCATGCTGGTCGACTTCTGGTTTGATATCATCCACCTTGCCGTCGCTCTCTCCCTCTTCTTCGTCGTGTACGCGGTTTGGACCCACGCCGACGTAGTGGAAGATACTCGCCGCGAAAGTGGCAGCAAAACCGACGGCAGCCAATGGTTTCCAGATGCCTTTCCAGAACTGAACCGTTGGGCTGATGGTCGGGTCTTTCGGCAAGCCGTGATACAGTTCCGGTTTGTCAGCATGATGTAGAACGTACATGACGTGAGTACCACCGACGCCGGCAGGATCGTATAGACCCGCGTTGGCGAAGCCACGGGTATGCAGTTCGTTGATACGCCCTGCAGCCAGCTCTTTCATTGCTTCTTTGGTACCGAAATGAATCGCGCCCGTTGGACAGGTTTTCACGCAGGCCGGTTCTTGACCAACGGCAACGCGGTCAACGCATAGGGTACATTTGTATACCCGATTGTCTTCCTTGTTCATGCGCGGTACGTCAAAGGGGCAACCAGCGATACAGTAGCCACAGCCAATACAGTGCTCTGACTGGAAATCGACGATGCCGTTAGCGTACTGGATAATTGCACCTTCGGACGGGCAGGCTTTCAGACAGCCCGGATCCGCGCAGTGCATACAGCCATCCTTACGAATGAGCCATTCCAGCTTGCCGTTTTCCTCAACTTCAGAAAAACGCATCACCGTCCACGATTTAGCGGTTAAATCTGCGGGGTTATCATACACGCCGACGTTATGACCCACTTCATCGCGAATATCGTTCCACTCTGAGCAACCCACCTGACAGGCTTTACAGCCGATGCAGGTGGTAACGTCAATCAGCTTCGCCACTTCTTCCTGATGATTACGCGCCTCGGGAGGCGGCGTCAGAGAATTGGTGGCAGAGCGCCGGATTATGTCCTGAGATTGATAAGCCATAATGCGTCTCCGTTACACCTTTTCCACATTAACCAGGAACGCCTTGAATTCAGGCGTTTGCGTATTGGCATCACCGACAAACGGCGTCAACGTGTTGGCGATAAAGCCCTTCTTCGCCACGCCTTGATAGCCCCAGTGGATTGGAATACCGATAGTATCGATGTCTTTGCCATCCACCTTCAGCGTGCGGATACGCTTCGTCACCACTGCCTTGGCCTTAATGTAGCCGCGGTTAGAGCTGACCTTCACCGTATCGCCATGCTTGATGCCTTTCTTCTCTGCCAGTTTTTCACCAATTTCAACGAACTGCTCAGGCTGAAGAATGGCATTCAGCAGAGCGTGCTTGGTCCAGTAGTGGAAATGCTCAGTCAGACGATAGGTTGTGCCCACGTATGGGAATTTATCAGCTTTCCCCATGGCAGCCAGATCGTCTTTAAACACACGTGCAGCAGGGTTAGACACCACGTTTGGATGCAGTGGGTTAGTTCCCAACGGTGTTTCGAACGGCTCATAGTGTTCAGGGAATGGGCCTTCAGCCATTTTATCAATGGCAAATAGGCGTCCCATCCCTTCAGGCTGCATGATGAATGGACCAACGCCGCTGTTGGGTGCTGCGGTACTGTAGTCAGGAATATCAATACCAGACCATTTCGCACCGTCCCACTCCAGCAACTGGCGTTTTGGATCCCACGGTTTACCCGATGGGTCTGCCGACGCACGGTTATACAGAATACGGCGGTTAAGTGGCCATGCCCACGCCCAGCCTAAAGTATTACCTAAACCGGACGGATCGCTATTATCACGACGCGCCATCTGGTTACCCTCTGGCGTCCAGCTACCGGCAAAGATCCAGCAACCACTTGACGTGGTGCCGTCGTCGCGTAACTGAGCAAAGGAGCTAAGTTGCTGGCCTTTTTTCACCAAAACGGCACCGGTGGTTGGGTCAACCAAATCGGCTAAGGCTTTACCGTTGTTTTCTCTCGCTACTTCTTCTGGTGCTGGATTTTCTGGCGTGAGGTAATCCCACGTCATATTCAGCACCTGCTCTGGCAAAGCCCCGCCCTCTTTGGCATACATTTCTCGCAGGCGTAGGAAGATACCCGCCAGAATTTCACCGTCGTTCAGGGCTTCCCCTGGGGCGTCCGCGCCTTTCCAGTGCCATTGCAGCCAACGGCCGGAGTTAACGATAGAACCGTTTTCTTCAGCAAAGCAGGTCGATGGCAGGCGGAAGACTTCTGTTTGAATCTGCGACGGGTCAACGTCGTTAAATTCGTCGTGGTTCTGCCAGAAGGTTGATGTTTCCGTGTTCAGCGGATCGATCGTCACCAAGAATTTCAGCTTGGAAAGCGATTTCACCACTTTGTTTTTATTAGGGAACGAGGCAACTGGGTTAAAGCCCTGACATAGATAGCCATTTACTTTACCTTGCGACATCATTTCGAAGTACTGGAGTACGTCGTAGCCTTTATCCCACTTCGGTAACCAGTCAAAGCCCCAGTTATTTTCTTTCTGCGCTTTATCACCATAGAAAGATTTCATCAGGCTGACGAAGAACTTAGGCGTATTACCCCAGTAGTTCACCTGACCCGGTAGCGTTGGTTTTGGTGTGGTGGCAGCCAGATAGGTTTCTAGATCGGTCTGTTTTTCAGACGGCAGATTCAGATATCCCGGTAAGCTGGTAGACAGAAGACCTAAGTCGGTTAGACCCTGAATGTTAGAGTGTCCGCGTAGCGCGTTAACACCACCGCCAGCCATACCCATGTTGCCGAGCAGTAGCTGGATCATCGCCATAGTACGGATGTTCTGTGCGCCAACAGAGTGTTGCGTCCAGCCCAAGGCATACAGGAACGACGCGGTTTTATCCACGGCGCTAGTTTCAGCAATGTATTCACAGACTGTTAGGAAATCGGCTTTAGGCGTCCCACAGATATTCTCTACGACTTCCGGTGTGTAACGGCTGACGTGCTCGCGCAACATATTCCACACGCAGCGTGGATCTTGCAGAGTGTCATCACGTTTAGCGAAACCATTCTCGTCGAGCTGGTAGTTCCACGTTGTTTTATCGTAGGTACGTTTTTCTTCGTTATAGCCGCTGAATAAACCGTCGTCGAAGGCATAGTCTTCACGCACTAGCAGGCTAGCGTTGGTGTAGTTTTTAACGTACTCAGCGTTGATCTTGTTGTTGCTGATCAGATACAGCAAAACGCCCGACAGGAATGCAATGTCGGTACCGGAGCGGATCGGCGTGTAGAAGTCAGCCACCGAAGCGGTTCGGGTAAAACGTGGATCGATAACGATCAGCTTGGCTTTGTTGTGGATCTTGGCTTCCATCGCCCAGCGGAATCCGACGGGATGCGCTTCAGCGGCGTTACCACCCATGACCACAATCAGGTTGGCATTTTTAATATCCACCCAATGGTTTGTCATCGCACCGCGACCAAATGTTGGAGCAAGACTTGCTACCGTTGGTCCGTGTCAGACACGCGCTTGGTTATCCACGGCAAGCATGCCGAGGGCGCGACTAAATTTTTGGGTTAAATAACCTGTTTCGTTGCTAGAAGCTGATGCACACAACATGCCGGTAGAGAGCCAACGGTTAACCGTCGTGCCTTGCTCGTTGGTTGGAATGAAGTTGGCATCGCGGTCTTCTTTCATCAGCTTGGCGATGCGATCAAAAGCATCGTCCCAAGTGAGGCGCTGCCATTTATCTGAGCCAGGAGCGCGATATTCTGGGTATTTCAGACGTGATTCACTGTGGATGAAGTCCACCAGACCGGCACCTTTAGGGCACAAGGCTCCACGGTTTACCGGATGATCAGGGTCACCTTCAATGTGGAAAATACTTTCTTTTGCGTTCTTTGCGCCGTCACCGAGGCTGTACATCAACAACCCACAGCCGACAGAACAGTATGTACAGGTATTACGGGTTTCGCGTGCGCGTAGCAGTTTATACTGCCGAGTTTCCGCGAGTGCTACCGCTGGAGCAAAGCCCAACGCAGCGGCCGTGGTGCCTGCCATACCGCCAGCGCAGATCTTAAAGAACTGTCTTCTGCTGACCTGCATGGAGATCTCCTTACGTATCTACCCTTTACCTTCCAAGTTACCTGCAAGATAGGTATGGCTTGAAAGCTATCGAGTATCACATTGCTTCAAAAAGTTTGTTTTCTTGGTTTGTTTACAAATAAATCATTAAACCCGAGGTTCCATAGCTTGCGCTGAGGTTTCTCGGTATGACTTTTTAGGGTCAAACTTTGCTAACTTGCTCACTCTTGGGGGCGTGCGAAGTTACTTTGTGCTTAAATACTACCACATGAATCCTGTGGTTGTTACAGGTAGGTATCAAAGACGTGAATAAGATGAGTTTCTTAAATAATAATCCGGTTAATGGTGTTCGCCAAACAATGGTGCAACAACGTGGGCAACTGCACACTTCACAGTCTGATTGGGTTGCAGAAGAGGTACCCGTAGCACTGGTTTATAACGGTATATCCCACGTAGTGATGATGGCATCACCAAAGGATTTTGAGGCGTTCGCTCTAGGCTTTTCACTTTCTGAAGGGATTATCCGTACGCCACAGGATATTTACGGTATGGATGTCGTTCCGGCATGTAACGGCGTTGAAGTGCAGATCGAACTCTCTAGTCGCTGTTTTATGTCGCTAAAAGAGCGTCGGCGTTCGATGGCGGGGCGCACTGGCTGCGGAGTGTGCGGCGTGGAACAGATTACCGACGTTGTTCGTCCGCTAGAGCCGTTGCCATTTACCCAAACTTTTGATCTAGAAAATTTGGATAACGCTTTACGCCAGTTGCGCAGCGTGCAGCACATTGGTGATTTAACAGGTTGTACTCACGCCGCTGCTTGGATTGATCCGCTCGGTGAGTTACAGGGCGGTTGTGAAGATATTGGTCGTCATGTGGCGTTAGATAAACTGCTGGGTATCCGTGCCAAGCAGCCTTGGACACAAGGAGCTGTATTGGTTTCGAGCCGGGCCAGCTACGAGATGGTGCAAAAAGCAGCGATGTGCGGTGTGGAGATTTTGTTTGCCGTCTCTGCGGCAACGACCCTAGCAATTGATGTCGCTGATAAATGTAATTTAACGCTGGTGGGATTCAGTAAACCAGGACGTGGAACGGTGTTCACGCATCCACAAAGGTTGCGGTAGGTTTGTTGCAGGGAAATATATTCCTGTCATGCTTCAAGTTGCCTTTTTGTTGGCTGCGTTCGCTTAACCTAATCACTTGCCGCCTCAATGCAACTCAACCATTTTAGGGGATAAGCGATGACGGGATGTATTTAACTGTTGGCGGATAAGCCATTATCTTACCCGCCACGTCGTTTTATTTTTTCTTGCCGGAAATAGCTTTCCATAATCCCGCTACCGCGGCGAGGATTACAACGAAGAATTTCTTCAAGAATATTATAATTAAGCCAATTAGACCCGCTTTTTTAGCTGTGACCGCAGCGCCGCCAGCAACTAATGCTGCGAGAGAATAAGAGGATGTTGTATCCCAAAAATGATGGTCTTCATAACGGTTTCCCTCAGTAAATGAGGCTACTTTTAATAAATCTGGTGCTGATTTTTTCACTGCGGGTAAATCTTTTTTGTCGGCAATAATGTTAATGTTCAATACACCTTTACGACCAAGGTTTCTGATATAATAGTTGACTGCTTCATCCGAAGCAGTAGGGTTCAGGCTTAAACGTTGTGCCCAATAAATAATATGTGAGCTTTGATCGTAGTGAGGCGCTTCTGCCCAACCTAATAGATATATCGGGTCATAACCCTGATGTTGTCTTTCTATATTTCCAACTGAGGTTTGCTGCTGCATATCCTTGAGGACTTTATCATAATCAATAGTTTTGGCATCGTCATCGGAGATGTAGGCATCATCCTCAAATGTGATCTCAGCGCCCCAGCCTCTCTCCTCAAGTGGAGATAAATCGACGGGAACTAGCATGCCAAGTCCCAGTTCACCGCTGGGCGGGTTTCCCCAACCATCAACTAAAACCTTTTCACTGTCTTGCGGTGATAGATAACGAAATTTATCACCTGTATTAATTGTGATGCTTCCATTTAGTAAATTTATAGCACCTTGCTGATAGTGTAATTTTCTTTCAAGGTTTTTGAGATTAGAGGTTAGCTCAGCATGAGCACAAGTCGATAATAGCCCAATGATTAAAGCAATTTTAGTCAATGCCTTTGAATACTTCCTTGATAGTATGTGGGCCATTTTTAGTCCGTTAATTTTGAGCTGTTGATAATAGATATGCTATAAATCTTATAGCTCAAAATATACCACTTATGCTATCTCGATAAAATTAAGCTGTGGCGTAATAATGTTTTACAGGTGCTTAATTGGTTTTGTCATGTTGACTTTCATCAGCGTTATGAATTTATTTTGATGTGTTTATTCTTTCTGTAAGAAGCATTTTTATCATGTTAGATATTAAATCAGCTCATTCTTGAAAATAATTTTTAAAGAAAAATAGAACCATTATTTTCAGTGGGAACACATCTTCGCTTTTGTGCTTATGAGTTGTAGGAGTGCACACAGGGTTTCTATGTGCTAGCGACAATCACAACAATCGGTAAAAACAATGAATAAAAACCTGACCTCAAAATGAGGCTGAAAACCGCGCTAACGCTGAAGTAGCGCAAGCTTAAGCTACCGATTTCTCAAAAACCACATCGCCAGCAGGTAATTGATAATCATTTTCAATATCATTTAATCAACTATAATGACCAGACTGCTTAACCGGAGCGGATGTTTTGCTCCTTGGAAATCTGGAGAAGATGAATATGAGCTATACCCTGCCATCCCTACCGTACGCCTATGATGCACTAGAGCCTCACTTCGATAAGCAAACGATGGAAATCCATCACAGCAAACACCATCAGGCTTATGTTAATAACGCCAATGCTGCACTGGAATCGTTGCCTGAATTGGCAAAACTGACCGCCGAAGAGTTGATTGCTCAGCTCGACAAAGTGCCGACCGAAAAACGCACTGCGTTACGCAATAACGCGGGCGGCCACGCTAACCACAGTTTCTTCTGGAAAGGACTGAAACTTGGAACTGAGCTGAAAGGCGATTTGAAAGCGGCTATCGAGCGCGATTTTGGCAGCGTTGACAAATTTAAAGAAGAATTTGAGAAAGCAGCAGCAACTCGTTTTGGCTCCGGCTGGGCGTGGTTGGTGTTAAAAGATGACGGTAAACTGGCCGTGGTTTCTACTGCGAATCAGGACAGTCCGCTAATGGGCGAAGCCGTTTCTGGTGCTTCTGGTTACCCAATTGCGGGTCTGGACGTATGGGAACATGCTTATTACCTGAAATATCAAAACCGTCGTCCAGATTATATCAAAGCTTTCTGGAGCGTAGTGAACTGGGATGAAGCGGTAAAACGCTTCGCTGAAGCGAAAAAATAAGAGTCTGTTAAAGACAGTCACTATCAGAGCGTGGGGAAACCCACGCTTTTTTGTTTTTAAACTCGAGTAGCACGGTATAGTAATGCCATAGCCATTTTCTCAATAGAATCTGCTTTGGGAGCTCAACATGCACTATCCAACTATTTATGTCGGCACCATCGTTCCTTATGAGGGCAGTAAGCCCAGCGCTATAGGTAAACGTCAGATCACGGGCGGCGTGATGCTTCACCGGCTGGGGCTGGATGGCGATGAGCAGGCAGAGAAAAAAGTGCATGGCGGGCCCGATCGCGCGTTGTGCCACTATCCGCGCGAACATTATCATTTCTGGCGTCAGCAGTATCCACAACAGGCAGAGCAGTTTTGCGCCCCTGCCTTGGGGGAAAACATCTCCACTGAGGGCATGACTGAAGAAAACGTGTTTATCGGTGATATTTATCGCTGGGGCGACGCATTTATTCAGGTCACGCAGCCACGTTCTCCTTGCTACAAACTCAATTATCACATGGATATTGAGGAATTTTCCGTGCAGATGCAGGAAACAGGGCGTTGTGGTTGGCTGTATCGTATTGTGGGCGAAGGGGTTGTAAGTGAAGATCAGCCGCTAGAGTTGGTATCGCGTAATAGTGGTATTAGTGTGGCAGAAGCTATTTCCATCTGCTTCCATATGCCGTTTGACGAGGAAGAGTACCGCCGCCTCATGTGTGCTGCGGGTATCTCCGCAAGCTGGAGCAAAACGCTACAAATGCGAGTGCTCAGCGGCAAGATTGAAGATATGAATCGGCGACTCTTAGGGGCTTAACCTTCGTTGGCTTCGGCCATGATTTTAAGCCACTGAATGAAAGCATTAATTTTTGGCCACTGGCGTTCTGAAAGCGTTGAAATGTAGTAGCGTTGCTCGCACTGCATTTCAAACTCAGGGAAGGGAGTGATGAGCTCTTTTGTCGCCAGTCGTTTATTGACCAGTTTTTTACGCCCCATCGCTATCCCCACATGATTCATTGCGGCGATGACAGCCAAATCTGAGCGATCGAATCCCATACTGCGCTGATCTTCGGCGATATCAACCTTAAAATGCTGTGCCCAAGAGTGCCATTCACTTTGATCAGAATCGTAACTCCATGCCTGGCGGTCGTGTAGTAACGTGCACTGACGCAGATTGAAAGGTTTGCCGACCAGATCGTGGCGCTCAGCATATTCAGGGCTACAAACCGGAACCATCGACTCATTCATGAGATGCTGGCATGCCAGTTTTTCGGGTGGCTTATCATCGAAATAAATCGCGAGATCGATGCCTGCGCCGCTGAAGTTCACCATTTCGTTGCCGGTTAATATATTTAAGCTAATCGCCGGATATTTCTGTGCAAAATCAGCCAGTTTGGGAACTAACCAGCACTGTGCAATTGAGGGGCGTGAATAGACTGTCAGCGTGCCTGATAATTCCTGACTTTTGATCTCTAAAATTTCTTGATTGAGATAGCTGAGTGATGATTTTAATGCCCAGAATACGCGTTCACCGTCGGGCGTAAGCGCAATTCGGCGATGAAACCGTTGAAACAGCTTGAACCCGAGCTCTTCTTCTAACTGGTTGATCCGGTGACTCACAGCACTTGGGCTAATGGAAAGTTCTTCGGCCGCTAATGCAAAAGATTCATGCCGTGCAGCGACTTCAAACGTATAGAGCTTTGATAGTTGGTAGCCGTTTAGCAGTTTGTTACGTGTGATGTATTTTTGGCCGATATTCATAACTACCCCCCTATTTTTAGGGTTATAGCATATCTGACTTGAGGGACAAACGAGCGTCTTTGGATGATCTAATGTGACCCAAACCAAATATTAATAGCTGAACTTGAGCTATATCACTGCTTTGATTCAATCTGGTTCATGTGAATGATGATTTTCATCGTTTGTCAGGCGTGTTCACTTCTTATCCAATAGAGAGGAGATTTATTACAGGGTGAGGTTGGAAATGGACTCGCAAATTTGGGTAGTCGGAACGCTATTAACAAGCATCATTATAATAATATTAACCATCGTTAAGTTTAAGATTCACCCCTTCCTCGCATTATTACTGGCCAGCTTTTACGTGGGCGTATTAATGGGAATGAATCCGCTGGAAATGGTTAACGCCATTGAAGGTGGAATTGGAGGCACGTTAGGATTTCTGGCCGCCGTCATCGGTCTGGGGACAATTCTTGGCAAAATGATGGAGGTTTCTGGAGCCGCTGAGCGTATCGGTATTACGCTCCAGAAATGCCGCTGGCTATCACCTGATGTCATTATGGTTTTGGTGGGTTTGGTATGCGGTATTACGCTGTTTGTCGAAGTGGGCGTGGTGTTACTGATTCCTCTGGCATTTTCTATCGCGAAGAAGACGAATACTTCGCTGCTGAAACTGGCTATTCCGCTGTGTACCGCCTTGATGGCAGTACATTGCGTTGTGCCTCCGCATCCGGCAGCGCTATATGTCACTAATGCTTTAGGCGCAGATATTGGCACTGTCATCGTGTATGGCCTCTTTGTTGGGTTGGTCGCATCGCTGATTGGTGGACCACTATTCTTGAAATTTCTCGGCCATCGTCTGCCGTTTAAACAAGTTCCTGCTGCGTTTTCCGAGTTGGAAGTGCGCAAAGAGGAAGATTTACCCTCACTCGGCGCAACGCTGTTTACTGTGTTGCTGCCCATTGTGTTGATGCTGATAAAAACGGCTGCTGAATTAAATATGGCGAAAGGTTCAGCGCTGTATAACTTCTTTGAGTTTATCGGTAATCCAATCACCGCGATGTTCATTGCCGCATTTGTTGCGTATTACGTGTTGGGTATTCGCCAGCATATGAGCATGAGCAAGCTGCTGAGTAAGACCGAAGATGGTTTCTCCTCCATCGCCAATATTTTGCTCATTATCGGTGCGGGTGGTGCTTTTAACGGCATCCTTAAAGCGAGTGGGTTAGCGGATACACTGGCGGTGCTGCTCTCCAATATGCATATGCATCCAATCCTTTTAGCTTGGCTGGTCGCCATCATTTTGCATGCGGCGGTGGGGTCGGCTACGGTTGCGATGATGGGAGCAACGGCAATTGTTGCTCCGGTATTACCGCTTTATCCCGACGTGAGTCCTGAGATCATCACTCTAGCGATTGGCTCCGGTGCCATTGGTTGCACGATTGTCACCGACTCACTGTTTTGGCTGGTTAAGCAATACTGTGGGGCTACGCTTAGTGAGACATTCAAATATTACACGGTGGCGACCTTCATCGCGTCACTGATCGCATTAGCAACGACTTTCCTGCTCTCTTATATCGTTTAATCGAGAATATTTATGAATACGTTTGAAATTGAAAATTTGGTTGAACAATATCCATTGGTAAAACAGCTGATTAATTTAGATGAAGTGACATGGTTTAACCCAAAAACGACCACGCTAGCAGAGGGGCTCCCTTATGTTGGCTTAACGCAAGACGATGTAACACAGGCTGAAGCCCGTCTTAAAAGATTTGCGCCTTATCTGTGCCTAGCGTTTCCTGAAACGCAAAAAACGCAGGGTATTATTGAGTCTGATGTTGTGGCGATTCCTGCGATGCAACAAGCGTTAGAACAGCGTTACCAGCAGAAGATTGCGGGTCAACTCATGCTGAAAAAGGACAGCCACCTACCGATTTCTGGCTCGATAAAGGCTCGAGGTGGAATTTATGAGGTGCTTACTCATGCCGAAAAATTAGCAATTGAGGCTGGAATGCTCTCTGAAACGGATGACTACAGCGTGCTGTACTCTGATAAGTTCCGCCAATTCTTTAGCCAGTACAGCATTGCCGTTGGATCGACGGGTAATCTAGGTATGTCGATTGGCATCATGAGCGCTAAATTGGGCTTTAGCGTTAGTGTTCATATGTCTGCGGATGCACGGGCGTGGAAAAAGCAAAAGCTACGCGATCACGGTGTGAACGTCGTGGAATATGCGCAGGATTACGGTGTCGCGGTAGCTCAAGGTCGCAAAGAAGCTGAGTCAGATCCGCGCTGTTTCTTCATCGATGATGAAAATTCCCGCACGTTATTTTTAGGCTATGCCGTGGCTGGTGGACGCTTGCGCCAACAGTTTACCGAGATGGATATTCGGGTTGATGCAGAGCATCCATTGTTTGTTTATCTTCCTTGTGGTGTCGGCGGTGGGCCTGGCGGCGTTGCATTTGGCTTGAAACTGGCATTTGGCGACCATGTGCACTGTTTCTTCGCAGAGCCGACACATTCACCGTGTATGTTGCTGGGTATCCATACCGGCTTACACGACGAAATTTCGGTACAGGATATTGGTATAGATAATATCACTGCAGCTGATGGTTTAGCCGTAGGCCGCGCATCTGGTTTTGTTGGCCGTGCGATGGAGCGCTTGCTCGACGGTTTCTACACCTTAAGCGATCAAGAAATGTATAACTTGCTGGGGATTCTGAATCAACAACAAGGGATTCAGCTTGAGCCATCAGCGTTGGCGGGGATGCCAGGGGCGGTGCGGGTTTGCGGTAGTACTGAGTACCTGAACGCTCATGCATTGGATAAGCAAAAAATGCAAAATGCCACCCATCTCGTGTGGGCTACCGGTGGCGGCATGGTGCCTACCGAAGAAATGGCGAAGTACCTTGCGGCGGCAAAAATCTAGTTTTTAGTTCGAGATAAAAACAACGGGGCATTTTGCCTAATGCCGGTCACTTAAGCGCGATTTTAGGGGAAGTACACCGATGGGGTCGTAGCAGCTTTAGCTGCCGGAGCGCCCCGCGGTGTACTAGCCCCGTGTATCTCGATCTCTTAAACGATCAGCATTAGGCATTTTGCCCCGTTTTTGTGTTTTTAATGATTTTACAAATACAGCGAACGAACAATCAGGAAATGCCCGCCAAAATAGCTAGCAGCAATGATGGCGTCGGCTGCACGGAAGGAGAAACGGTAGCGGTTAATGAGCCACACCACGTTTGACAGCAACAGCAATGAAGCTCCCACCAACAGTGAGAAGCCAAAATCAGTACCGCGAGCAAAGTATTGATCTCCCGCCATCCAAACCATCAACAGCGTCATCGCGATATAAGTCACCACCGGCCAGCGCATGTCTTCTAAGCGTGTCCAGATAGTTGCCGTTAGCGCCAGTCCGATAATGATGAGTACAGCCAGCATTGGCAGATAAAACGATACGGTTAATGCGCTGGCAAAGCTGATGGTGTACAGCAAGTGGGACAGAAAAAAAGCGCCGATGGCATAGAGCACGCGTTCACGAGGCAGCAATAGCAAGGCATCAGCCGCCAGAGTCGCTAGCAAACCGAGCAGTATCAGATAGCCATTTGCCTGAATATTTGGGGCGCTCCAAGCTAACAACAGCAGCAGAAGTAAAGTGACTGGTTTAAATACCCAGCGTTGCCAGCGGGGACCACGGTAGCTGGCATCGACAAAAAGCCAACCAGAAAAGAAGACTGCGAGAAATGCCCAACTCATCATTTATCCTTTTTAATTAGCTAGTTAAATTATATAACGCTCTACGTGTTTAGTTGCATGAAGTATAAAATCAAATAAATCGTCACTTATCATCTGAGTGTAGGGGATCACGGCTGGCAGCGACAATCCCTTTAGTTGAAGGCTGTGCGGATGAAGTGTAAACAACTTCATGTTATTTTAAGCCGCTGTACTGATGACGTTATACACGGTATTACGTCATCGGTTTTTACGTTGATGAAGTCTTAAAACGAGAATTGCCCACTGGCAGTGATGAGGAACGTCATGTCTGGTCAACAGCCCTTATACCGTATTCAATTTATGAATAACGGTAAAAACTATCAGCTTTATGTGCGTGAACTTGTACAAAGCAATCTTTTCGGATTTATCGAAATCGCTGATTTTGTTTTTGATACTCAAAGCGCCGTATTAGTCGATCCTTCAGAAGAAAAGCTGAAAAGCGAGTTTTCTGGCGTTTCACGCAGTTTTATCCCCGTTCAAGCGGTTATTCGTATTGATGCCGTTACAGAACGCGGTAGCGCTCGGATCTCAGACCTTGGCGATAATGTAACGACTTTCCCTTACCTGCCAGGCAAAAAACCATGAGTAAACCACCACTGATATTTGTTGTGATCGTTGCCGTTATCGTGGTGTTTGGCGCTCAGCGCTTTATGCAACAACGCCGTCAGAACGCCATCAACGATGCCGCACCGATCAATACTCAGAAGGTTGAAGTCAGCGCCAAGCGTGAATTCCCTGCGCCTAATCGTCGCTCACGCCAGCGTGAAGTGATCGCGGGTGAGGATATGCGCTATGAGGTCTACTTTAAGCCATTGATTGGCGGTAGTGAGCTGAAGTTTATTGTGCCGGAAACGACGTATCATCAGATAGACAAAGGTGCTGTGGGGAAACTCAGCACGCAGGGCACACGTTTTATTGGTTTTGAAGCTGATGTAAAATAGCGTCACCTCCCCGAGTTTGGGGAGGTGAATTCGGACTGATTATTTTTTCGGTGGTGTATTTTTCTTCTGCCAAGCCAGCAGTTCAAACACCCCAAACAAGAAGATTCGTACTTCCTGCCATTTACTGATTTTAGGCTGATCTTTGGTCAGCGTCGTTTTCAGCATAGTGACCTGCAAGCCGTGCATCAGAACCATGAACACCAGCGCGACATTCATAAAAATGTTAAGTGGGCGCGTATACGGGTGAACGATGTTAACCAGCATAAATCCCCATACGCACAGCATCAGCAAGCGGCCAATATTAATTCCCATTGTTGATTCCTCGAATTATGGCGCGCTGCGCAAATATAAGCGATAAGCAACCTGACCGGCGACTTTCTCGCGGTGCAGAGTCCAGTTAGCGGGGACGTCCGCAGCGGCGCTTTCTACTTCAGCCTCTACGTAGATGGATGCATCTTCCGCCAGCCAGCCGTTGTTTTCTAACAGAGTAATGGTTTCCGCTAATAGCCCTTTACGAAAAGGCGGATCGAGAAAAACGACCTGATATGGCGTACCGAGCTGTGATAACCATTTTAGCGCATCGGTATTTTGCACCGTGACTTTATCGGTATTAATTAACGCTACATTCTTTTTCAACTGGGCGGCAACCATACGATCGGCCTCCAGCAACGTTGCGTGTGCGGCGTAGCGCGATACAGCCTCAAAGCCTAACGCCCCGCTGCCGGAAAAACAGTCGAGACAACGCGCATCGTTTATCACCGGAGCCAGCCAGTTAAATAGGGTTTCACGTACGCGATCGGTTGTCGGGCGCAGGCCCGGGCTATCTGGAACTGGAAGCTTTCGGCCACGCCATAAGCCGCCAATAATGCGGATTTGTCCGCTGGATTGGGATGCTGGTTTCTTTGCCATGAATGCGGTGTTTTTTGTTTAGGTTGCGAGATGAGAAGACGTCATAACAGTCTGATCTTCATTATTGCACTGCAAGGTAACCGTTTATTGATGGAAATGCCACTTGAAACCCTTCGGCATGCATGTTGCCATAAGGGGTTAAGTGGTAAACTTAACCAATAGCATTTTATTAACGATTTTTGAATTTCAGGCGGGAGAGCAGTCGCACTATGGCAAAAGATAAAAAACGTGGTTTTTTCTCCTGGTTAGGGTTTGGTCGTCAGGAAGAGCAGCCAGAAAAGGCGCAAGAAGACATACAGCAAACACCACCAGAAGCAGAAGAAACCAAACAACATCAAGCCGATGCGTCATCAGAGCATAAAACTGCGCCAGAACAACTGGATGACAAACTGCCTGAGCGTGAATCTGACCATGCTGATTCTGTTGAAACGCCGGGTGAGTGGGACGCCTCCGTTGCGCCAGAGCATGCTGCTGAAAATCTACCTCACGCAGAGCCACATGTTCCTCATGAAACCTCTTCTAAGGTTTTAGCCGACGAATTGGTGGAAACCACCGAGCATTTAGCCACTAGCCATGAACATCGCGCTGATGCACAAGATGCGGAAGTTTTTGCAGAGCAGGTTGTTGAGCTCACTCGTGCACATCATGAAGAGCCAGAAATAGTCGAAGAGGTCCCTGAGCCTCAGCGTACTCCAACTTCTGCGGAAGTGACGGCTGAAAACATCATTCATGCCAGTGAACCACTGGAAAGTCATCATGAAGCCCACCACGGAGGTGAGCATCTTGAGCATGATGCCGAAGTCTTTGCTGAACAGGTTATTACGCTGACTGAAGCGGCGCATCCACACGTCCATCAGGAACCCGTTATCGACGAGCCTTATATCGAAGAGCTGGTCGAGCAGGAAATTGCAGAAGACGATTTCATTAAGCCAGAACCAACAATCGTTGAGGCAGAACCTGAATCAATCGACGTGATTGCCGAGATTGCCCGCTCGGAAGAAGTGGTCGATCTGGATACCGATGACGTTGAAGAGCCTAACGTTGAGGACACGCAAGCCGAGGCACGGCCTGTCGTTCAGCATGAACAAGAACGCCCGACTAAAGAGGGCTTCTTCGCTCGCCTAAAGCGTAGCCTGCTGAAAACCAAACAGAATCTGGGTTCCGGATTTTTCGGCTTGTTCCGTGGCAAGAAAATCGACGACGATCTGTTTGAAGAGTTGGAAGAACAACTGTTGATCGCCGATGTGGGTGTGGAAACAACCAGCAAAATCATTAAATCCCTGACAGAACATGCCAGCCGTAAAGAGCTGAAAGATGCCGAGTCGCTTTACGGTAAGCTGAAAGAAGAGATGGGCGAGATCTTAAGCACGGTCGATAAGCCGCTCGACGTCAGTGGCCGTACACCATTCGTTATTTTAATGGTCGGTGTGAACGGCGTCGGTAAAACGACTACCATTGGTAAGCTGGCCCGCCAGTTCCAGGCCGAAGGTAAATCTGTCATGTTGGCTGCGGGAGATACTTTCCGTGCGGCAGCGGTTGAACAGCTACAGGTATGGGGTGAGCGTAATAATATTCCCGTGATTGCACAGCATACCGGTGCGGATTCTGCTTCAGTCATTTTTGATGCTATTCAGGCGGCTAAAGCTCGTAATGTTGATGTGTTGCTGGCCGATACCGCAGGGCGCTTGCAGAATAAAGCGCATCTGATGGAAGAGTTGAAGAAAATCGTACGCGTAATGAAAAAGTTGGACGAAGATGCGCCACATGAGGTTATGCTGACGATTGATGCGAGCACCGGACAAAATGCCGTTAGCCAAGCGAAGTTGTTTAACGAAGCTGTCGGCCTGACCGGTATTACGTTAACCAAGCTGGATGGAACGGCGAAAGGTGGGGTGATCTTTGCTGTGGCCGATCAGTTTGGCATTCCAATCCGCTACATTGGGGTTGGTGAAGGTATCGAAGATTTGCGGCCATTCAAGGCCGACGATTTTATTGAGGCACTTTTTGCCCGTGAGGATTAATACGGATGATTCGCTTCGAACAGGTCAGTAAAGCGTATCTGGGTGGGCGTCAGGCTCTGCAGGGCGTAGATTTTCATCTGCGTCAGGGCGAGATGGCGTTTCTCACCGGCCACTCAGGCGCAGGGAAAAGTACCCTGCTGAAGTTGATATGTGGCATTGAGCGCCCAAGCGCAGGACACATTCTTTTTGGTGGTCATGACATTAGCCGCTTGCGTAACAGCGAAGTGCCGTTTTTGCGTCGCCAGATTGGCATGATTTTCCAAGATCATCATCTACTGATGGATCGCACGGTATATGACAATGTGTCGATGCCGTTGATTATTTCTGGTGCTAGCAGTGAAGACATTCGTCGCCGTGTTTCGGCGGCGTTGGATAAGGTCGGATTGTTGGATAAAGCGAAAAACTTCCCGATTCAGCTCTCTGGTGGTGAACAGCAGCGCGTAGGCATTGCGCGTGCGGTGGTGAATAAACCCGCTGTTCTACTCGCTGACGAGCCAACGGGGAACTTGGATGAGGCGCTGTCGGAAGGCATTCTGCGTCTGTTTGAAGAGTTTAACCGTGTTGGCGTGACGGTGCTGATGGCTACCCATGATATGGGACTGATTGCACGTCGTCGCTATCGCATGCTGACTCTCAGTCAGGGGCGTATGGACGGAGGTATTTCGCATGGCTAAGGCTCCAAATCGCTCGGCCACGCGAGCAAAAACGCCAGATAAAGCCAAGGCTCTGCGCGGTGGTTGGCGTGAACAATGGCGCTATGCGTGGATTAACACGCTGGCGGATATGATGCGCCAACCGCTAGCAACTCTGCTCACGGTGATGGTTATTGCCATCTCTCTGACGCTGCCAAGCGTATGCTATCTGGTATACAAAAACGTCAGTGAGGCTGCTGCCCAGTGGTATCCAACGCCGCAATTAACGGTTTATCTGGATAAAGCGCTGGATGACGATGCTGCTGAGCAGGTCATGACGGTGCTGAAAGGCGAAGAGGGCGTAGATAAGGTTAACTATCTCTCTCGTGAAGAAGCGCTGGGCGAGTTCCGTAATTGGTCCGGCTTCGGTGGCGCGCTGGATATGTTGGAAGAAAACCCACTGCCAGCGGTTGCTATCATTACACCTAAGATGAACTTTGAAAGTAGTGAAACCCTGAATACGCTGCGCGATCGCGTTGCGGCGGTGAAAGGTGTTGATGAAGTTCGCATGGATGATAGCTGGTTTGCGCGTTTAGCGGCGTTAACCGGACTGGTTGGTCAAGTGGCGGCAATGATCGGGATACTGATGATTGTTGCGGTGTTCTTGGTGATTGGTAACAGTGTGCGTCTGAGCATCTTCAGTCGTCGAGATACCATTAATGTGATGAAACTGATTGGTGCAACCGACGGTTTCATTCTCAGGCCATTCCTCAACGGCGGTGCGTTGCTAGGGTTTAGCGGCGCTATTCTTTCTCTGATTCTGTCGCAGGCGATGGTGTGGCAACTTGGCTCCGCAGTAGCCAAAGTCGCCTCTGTATTTGGTACAACTTTCGTGCTGCATGGCTTAGGCTGGGACGAATGCCTGCTGCTGGTGCTGGTTTCCGCCATGATTGGCTGGATTGCCGCATGGTTGGCAACCGTACAACATTTACGCCGATTTACACCACAGTAGTGAAATAGTGCTATACTCTTCCCTCGTTGAGTTGCTGACGGGGGAAGAGCCATTCTGGTTAAACCCGATACCGGTTCTCCATCCTATACTCCCCCCATCACTTTCCCACCGTGTTCATATTCGTTGTAGAATTGTGCTATTTTTATGCACGCAACATTGAACTTGTGGGATGATTCACGGTCAAAATTTGCAGAATCGTGTTAGTGTTTACGCCGATGTTTTTTAGAATGGTTTCGGCGTTGCTGGTACGACTGGATAGAATATTGAGAGGGTTTGAATGACCAAAGAGATGCAAACTTTAACCTTAGTTCCTCAAGGTAGCTTGGAAGCTTACGTACGTGCAGCCAACACCTATCCGATGCTGACGGCAGAGGAAGAGAAAGAACTGGGTGAACGACTGCATTACGAGGGTGACTTGGATGCAGCAAAACAGCTGATTCTGTCGCACCTGCGCTTTGTTGTTCATGTTGCCCGTAACTATGCCGGCTACGGGCTGCCACAGGCAGACCTGATTCAGGAAGGTAACATCGGCCTGATGAAAGCTGTGCGCCGCTTTAACCCAGAAATGGGCGTGCGTCTGGTGTCCTTTGCGGTTCACTGGATTAAAGCCGAGATCCATGAGTACGTGCTGCGTAACTGGCGTATCGTGAAAGTCGCAACAACCAAAGCACAGCGTAAGCTGTTCTTCAACCTGCGTAAAACCAAGCAGCGTTTAGGCTGGTTCAATCAGGACGAAGTCGAACTGGTTGCGCGTGAGCTGGGTGTGTCTGAAAAAGACGTGCTGGAAATGGAATCTCGTATGGCTGCTCAGGACATGGCTTTTGACATGTCTAACGACGATGATGAGAGTTCACCAGCAGCACCAGTGCTGTTCTTACAGGATAAATCTTCTGATTTCGCCAACGATATCGAAGATGACAACTGGGACAGCCACGCCGCTGATAAACTGACTTTGGCGATGGAAGGTCTGGACGAACGTAGTCAGCACATCATCCGTGCTCGCTGGTTAGACGACGACAACAAAGCAACGCTGCAAGAACTGGCCGATCAATACGGTGTTTCTGCAGAGCGTGTGCGTCAGCTTGAAAAGAACGCAATGAAAAAACTGCGTGCGGCGATTGAAGCCTAAGCTTCATCCATAACGTAGTTTCCGATTAAAGGCGATGCTCGGCATCGCCTTTTTTGTTTATGATGATCTCCGCCTCAGCGGCCAGTAGCGTTTTCCGTTACATTTGGCTATCTCCATTTTGATCGTGAAGCCCCATGCCAAACAGTTACCTTAAGGAAGATACCGCGCGTCAGATCGTTTCTCGTGCGATGAGCATCATTGACTATTCTGTGAACGTGATGAACGAGCACGGAGTCATCATTGCTTCAGGTGACCCGAGCCGCTTGCATCAGCGCCATGAGGGGGCGGTTTTGGCGCTCACCGAGAATCGGATGGTGATCATTGATGATGCAGTGGCCAGCAGGCTTAAAGGCGTGAAGCCGGGAATTAATTTGCCCATTATATTTCGGCAGAGAATGGTGGGGGTGATCGGGATTTCCGGCGAGCCAGAAAAAGTGCAGGCGTATGCTGAACTTGTTCGCATGGCTGCGGAGCTTATCCTTGAGCAGGCAGAAATGCTGGAGCAAAACCAGTGGGAAAAACGCTATCGTGAGCAACTCGCTTCCCAGCTGATTATGGAGCGCGGTAGCGTTGCATCGATGGCGTCAATGGCGGCATATCTTGGATTAGATCTGTCCTTACCGCGGATCGCATTGATTGTTAGCCTTCATGAGCAGGAACATATTCGCCAGCGTGAGTTATTAGAAACGCTCAGCAACCATAGCCATGAGACGTTGGTGATGATGCATGGCTTCGATCGTATCGTTGTCTTGCTGCCGCTCAATATAAGTCGTAGTGACGATAATGATGCGGCAATCAAAAAAGGTCTGCGTAAACTGCATGTGCAACTACAGTCGCGCTTTCATGTAAATATCTACGTTGGTGGCCTATTTGCTGGGGATGATGGTGTGCGCCGTTCTTACCTGAGTGCTCAGGCTTTGCAGGAGATGGCGCAACGTCAAAAGCTGAATCAGGCCGTTTTATATTATCGAGACCATTTTTTACCGGTGTTATTAAATGGATTTGCAGACAGCTGGCAGGCCGAAGAACTGGGGCTCGCGTGGCAGGCATTACGTCAGGCTGATGCTAAGGGGGTTCTATGTCACACTCTGCGCTGCTATTTTGTACAGAATTGTGATCTGTCTCAAACGTCAAAACAGCTGCATATCCACGTTAACACCCTTCGCTACCGCCTACAGAAGATTGAAGACATAACGTCTTTAAAAATCAATGAATTAAACTCTATTCTTCAGTTGTATATTGGCATGAAAATTTATCGCTGATTTGTAGCATCCTACAAAAAATGCAGGTTCTAACCGTCGATTTTCTGGTGATTCGCCTCAAGCTATTTTTCTTTGTCTCCTCATAATGCCTCCTTGTACCTACATTCGTCTTAGACGATCTCACAATAATAATGAATCAAGGCAGGAGTGAATAATGACAACGGTTTCTGCTCTAGGCGCAATAGTGGCACTGGTTGTATCCATCGTGCTTATTTTACGCAAGGTTCCACCTGCTTACGGCATGATTGCTGGTGCTTTAGCGGGCGGTTTGGTTGGCGGAGCTGACCTCATTCAAACAATCAGTCTTATGATCACCGGCGCTCAGGGTATCACCAACGCCGTATTACGTATTTTGGGTGCAGGTATTCTCGCGGGCGTGCTGATTGAGTCTGGCGCAGCGAATACCATCGCTGAAACTATTGTACGTAAAGTGGGCGAGAAGCGTGCGCTGTTGGCGCTGGCAGTCGCGACTATGCTGCTGACCGCCGTCGGTGTGTTTATTGATGTGGCGGTTATCACCGTTTCTCCAATCGCTTTAGCGATTGCCCATCGTGCTGATATTTCCAAAATGGCGATTCTGCTGGCGATGATTGGCGGCGGTAAAGCGGGCAACGTGATGTCGCCAAACCCTAACACTATCGCGGCGGCAGACAGTTTCCACGTACCTTTAACCTCATTGATGGTGGCAGGCATTATCCCTGGTCTGTTTGGCTTGGTACTGGCTTATTTTCTGGCTAAACGTCTGAAGCATCGTGGCTCAAAAGTTGAAGCTCATGAGTTGGTTGTCGGTAAACATGACGCTGCGCTGCCAGCCTTTGGCGCGGCGATCGCCGCTCCTTTAGTCGCTATTATCCTGTTGGCACTACGTCCAATTGCTGGCATTGCCATTGACCCATTAGTTGCATTACCTGTGGGGGGCTTAATTGGTGCGGTGGTTATGGGGCAATGGAAACATACTAACCAGTACATGGTTTCCGGTTTGTCGCGTATGGCTCCGGTAGCAATTATGCTGCTCGGCACCGGTACGCTGGCGGGGATTATTGCTAATTCAGGTCTGAAAGATGTGCTGATTACAGGCTTGACGGCTTCTGGTATGCCTTCGTATCTGCTGGCACCCATTTCAGGGGCCTTGATGTCGATGGCGACGGCATCCACGACTGCTGGTACCGCAGTGGCTTCCGCAGTATTTAGCTCCACGCTGATTGGTATGGGGATTTCGGCTCTGGCGGGGGCGGCGATGATTCACGCAGGCGCAACGGTACTCGACCACATGCCACACGGCAGCTTCTTCCACGCAACCGGCGGTAGCGTCAACATGCAGGTGCATGAGCGTTTGAAGCTGCTGCCTTATGAAACCGCCGTGGGTCTGATGATCGCCTTTGTTTCTACCATGATGTTTGGTGTGTTTAATTTAGCGGGTTAACGAGGTACGCATGAAAATTGTGATTGCTCCTGATTCATTTAAAGAAAGCCTTAGCGCGATGCAGGTTGCCGAGGCCATTGAACAGGGTTTTAGCGAAATATTCCCGCGGGCTGAATACATCAAGCTGCCGATGGCTGATGGGGGTGAAGGTACAGTGGAATCAATGGTTGCAGCGACCGGTGGAGAGCGAGTGCATGTGAATGTAACCGGTCCTTTAGGGCTGCCGGTTAATGGCTTCTTTGGCTGGATGGGCGATGGTGAAACCGCAGTGATTGAAATGGCCGCCGCGTCGGGGTTGCATTTGGTCGCGCCCGAGCAACGTAATCCGCTGGTCACCACCAGTTTTGGTACCGGAGAACTGATTCTGGCGGCGCTTAATCACGGGGCGCGCAAAATTATCCTCGGTATTGGCGGTAGCGCCACCAATGACGGCGGCGCGGGCATGATGCAGGCGTTGGGCGCACATTTTCATGATATCGATGGTAAAGAGCTTCATGTTGGTGGCGCGGCGCTTGCTCAGTTAGCCAGCGTTGACCTTAGCCAATTGGATGCTCGTTTAGCACAGACCGATATTTTGGTGGCCTGTGATGTTGATAACCCTCTGTGCGGAGCGAAAGGTGCGTCGGCGGTATTTGGCCCACAAAAAGGCGCAACGCCAGAGCGGGTTAAACTGCTAGATGCCGCTTTGCAGCATTATGGTGAGAAGATCGAGCTGGCAACCGGAAAATCGGTGCTAAATGTGGCTGGAGCGGGTGCCGCAGGTGGTATGGGGGCGGCGCTGTTTGGCTTGCTTAACGCACGCTTACAGCCGGGCATTGAAATCGTCACCGAAGCATTAAAGCTGGCCGATGCGGTACAAGGGGCCGACTTGGTGATCACCGGTGAGGGGCGTATCGATAGCCAAACTATCCATGGAAAAACGCCTGTTGGAGTGGCGCGAGTCGCTAAGCGTTACGATATTCCGGTTATCGCTATCGCTGGAGGCATGACGCCAGATTATAGCGTTGTACATCAGCATGGCTTGGACGCGGTATTTTCAGTACTAAACCGCATCCAAACGTTGCCTGAAGCACTAGAAGACGCCCGAGAAAACGTGCATGTTACAGCACGCAATGTCGCGGCGGTTTGGAAGATGGGGCGCGGCTGATTTTTAATTCTGCCAGCCTTGTTCGCCGCTATTGAGTTCACAAAAATTAAAACCACAGGCGGCCATAAACGCATTCATTTCTTCAAGTCCAACACCAGGGACTTCACTCGCCGCCAGCTGCCAGACATTAATTTCTGGTAGTTGGCGCATCGTATCTTCCACTAAGTACAGTCCAACCCCTCGACGGCGCGTGACTTCTCGCACGCACAGGTCATGTAGCGTGGCGAATCCTTTTTGCCGATCGGCACATACCTTGACTGCACCTAGAAGGCGATCGTTAAAACGTGCGGCAAATAGGGCATGACCATCATCTAACCAAGCCTGCCATATCTCCGGCTGCTGTTCAGGCCACACTTTTCCCAAGTCACGAATATCGTCTGGATTTAAAGCCATCAAGCGCTCAATAGTCAGTTTCATGTTTTATCTTCTGCCGAGAATAATTGATAAGCATTGTAAGTGATCTGTATTCATTGGCGGTGTAACTTTTAGTGTACAAAAATTGAGCTGATTATTTTTGTCGATCTGCAATTTTCAGAGTAAAAAATTAGTAAATGAATTGTTTAACAGATGAACATGCTTACCTAGTGACAAACTCTGCCGCTTTACTCCGATTTTTGTGCTGTTTACACCGCTTGTTTCTAGCTATCTGATTTGATTTGCAGAATAAATCTCCTGTTTAATGATATGAAAAATAAAGTCTTATTAGAAAATATTGCTGTGCAATCACATAATTCATTATTTCTTATGCGTAAAAATGTTATTTGTTAATAATATGTTGCTTGATTGCGCGCTAAAGCAAACACAATAAACACAACGACAGGCGGGGATGAGCAGATGAGTATCAATAAGGGTAAGGTTTTTCTGACTGGCTGTATTGCGTTAGCCATGAGCAGCAGTGTTATGGCGAAGGACATTAAAGTGGCGATTGTTGGCGCGATGTCTGGCCCGGTTGCACAGTATGGCGATATGGAGTTTACCGGGGCTAAGCAGGCCATTGCGGATATCAACGCCAAAGGTGGCGTGAACGGCGATAAGCTAGTTGGTGTGGAATATGACGATGCCTGTGATCCAAAACAAGCAGTCGCGGTTGCCAACAAAGTGATTAACGACGGTATCCGTTATGTTATCGGACACCTGTGCTCCTCTTCGACTCAGCCTGCTTCCGATATCTATGAAGATGAAGGCGTTTTGATGATTACGCCTGCGGCGACCAATGCCGATCTGACCACGCGTGGCTATAAACTGATCATGCGTACGACGGGGCTGGATTCCGATCAGGGGCCAACCGCGGCGAAATATATCCTGAATACCATTAAGCCACAGCGTATCGCCGTGGTGCATGATAAACAGCAGTATGGCGAAGGTCTGGCACGTTCGGTTAAAGATGCGTTGGAGAAATCCAATGTAAAACCAGTGCTGTTTGAGGGTATTACCGCTGGCGACAAAGACTTCTCTACGCTGGTTGCGAAGTTGAAAAAAGATAACGTGGATTTTGTCTACTTCGGCGGCTACTACCCAGAAATGGGACAGATTTTGCGTCAGGCCAAACAAGCGGGTCTGAAAGCTAAATTTATGGGGCCAGAAGGTGTGGGTAACTCATCACTATCTAACATCGCGGGCGATGCATCTGAAGGCATGCTGGTGACGCTGCCACAGCGTTACGATCAGGTTTCCGCTAACAAAGCTATCGTAGACTCGCTGAAAGCCAAAAAACTGGATCCGACAGGGCCATTTGTTTGGACCACCTACGCAGCATTGCAATCTCTGACTACCGGAATGGAGCGCAGCAAAAGCGAAGAACCCGCTGACATCATTAAAAACCTGAAGTCTCAGCCGGTTGATACCGTTATGGGGCCATTGAGCTGGGATGATAAAGGCGACCTGAAAGGCTTCGAATTCGGTATTTTCGAATGGCATGCCGACGGCTCATCTACGTCGGTTAAATAGTTCTGACGGTTCTTATTTTCGTTGATGCCTTAGTTGAATACGCCACGCCGACGCTGTGTCGGCGTGAGGGGCGGAAGTGCCAAACATGGCGCATTTTGGCCCAGAGCGAAAATGGCATCTCGAATAAAGCATGCGAGTGCGGAGACCACTCGCGCGCGGTCTTTGCCCATACGCCTAAGTTATCGATGAATGCGCGATAAATAGGTGGACGAAACCTTACTCCGAGGTTTTGGCGTGCGGGATTAGAACAGCGTTGTAACATCATCACTAAGCCCTTATGTGGTATGAGGATAGGGTATGTCAGAACAGTTTCTCTATTTTATTCAGCAGATGTTCAACGGCGTTACGCTGGGGAGCACCTACGCGCTGATCGCCATTGGTTACACCATGGTTTACGGCATTATCGGCATGATCAACTTCGCCCACGGCGAGGTATATATGATCGGCAGCTATGTCTCCTTTATTGTTATTGCGGCGCTGATGATGCTGGGCATTGATGCTAGCTGGCTACTGATTGGCGCGGCTTTTATCGTCGCTATTGTGATCACGAGCGCCTACGGCTGGAGTATTGAGCGCGTTGCTTATAAGCCCGTACGTTCTTCAAAGCGTCTGATTGCGCTAATTTCTGCCATCGGAATGTCCATTTTTTTGCAAAACTACGTCAGCCTAACGCAGGGCTCGCGCGATCTGGCATTGCCGCGTCTAGTGACTGGGCAATGGACATTAGGTGAAAGTAATGGTTTCTCCGCCAGTATTTCCACTATGCAGATCATCATCTGGGTCGTAACGTTTCTTGCGATGTTGGCGCTAACGCTGTTTATCCGCTATTCGCGGATGGGGCGCGCCTGCCGTGCCTGTGCAGAAGATCTGAAAATGGCGAGTCTGCTCGGCATTAGCACCGATCGCGTGATCTCCCTTACTTTTGTTATTGGTGCAGCAATGGCGGCTGTGGCGGGTGTACTGCTCGGTCAGTTCTACGGCGTTATCAATCCATACATCGGTTTTATGGCGGGGATGAAAGCCTTTACTGCGGCGGTATTAGGCGGGATCGGCAGTATTCCTGGGGCGATGATCGGCGGATTGATCCTCGGCGTAGCAGAAGCGCTGACTTCCGCTTACCTCAGCACTGAATATAAAGATGTCGTGTCATTTGCGTTACTGATTGTGGTGCTACTGGTGATGCCTACCGGTATCTTGGGGCGGCCGGAGGTTGAGAAAGTATGAAACAGCTCAATCTGGTTAATGCGATTATTTCGACCATCACCATGTTCGTGTTGGCATCGTTTATCATGGGCGTCCAACTCGGGCTAGATGGCACCCATCTGGTCGTCAATATGGCAGATTCTATACGTTGGGAATGGATTGCTGTGGGCTGTGTGGTGGTCTTTTTCTTCCAATTGATGCGTCCGCTGATTCAGCAGGGGCTGAAAAAAGTGTCAGGCCCCACTCTGGTGCTGCCAAGCTTAGATGGCTCAACGCCAAAACAAAAACTGGTGCTGATGCTTATTCTTATTGCGGCAGTGGTGTGGCCGTTTGTGGTATCGCGTGGAACCGTAGATATTGCCACGCTGACGCTTATCTACGTGATGCTTGGACTGGGGCTAAACGTCGTTGTCGGCCTGTCTGGCTTGTTAGTTCTGGGATACGGTGGTTTCTACGCCATCGGTGCTTATACCTACGCGTTGCTTAACCATTATTACGGAATTGGTTTTTGGGAGAGCTTGCCAATTGCGGGCATTGTTGCCGCCGCCTTTGGGCTACTGTTAGGTTTTCCGGTATTGCGTCTGCGTGGTGACTATTTGGCCATTGTGACGCTCGGTTTTGGTGAAATTGTACGTATCCTGCTGCTGAATAATACGGAAATTACCGGCGGACCCAACGGTATTAGCCAAATTCCAAAACCTACTTTCTTTGGCTTGGAATTCAACCGTAGTGTACGTGACGGAGGATGGGGCTCATTCCACGAATTCTTTGGCCTCAAATACGACCCAAGCGATCGCATCATCTTCTTGTATTTGGTGGCGCTGTTGCTGGTGGTTATCACGCTGTTTGTGATTAACCGGTTACTGCGCATGCCGCTTGGGCGGGCGTGGGAAGCGCTACGAGAAGACGAAATTGCCTGCCGTTCATTAGGCTTAAGCCCAACGCGTATCAAGCTGACGGCGTTCACCATCAGCGCGGCGTTTGCCGGTTTTGCTGGAACGTTGTTTGCTGCACGACAAGGATTTGTTAGCCCAGAATCTTTCACCTTTGTCGAATCGGCTTTTGTACTGGCGATTGTCGTGCTTGGTGGTATGGGTTCACAGTTTGCGGTGATTCTTGCTGCGGTTATTTTGGTAGTTTCTCGCGAACTGATGCGCGATCTGAATGAATACAGCATGTTATTACTGGGCGCATTAATGGTGCTGATGATGATTTGGCGTCCGCAAGGATTACTGCCGATGAAACGCCCTCAGCTGAAATTTGCCACACGCAAAGGAGGGCAGGTATGAGCACACAACCTCTGTTGCTGGTGAACAATCTCTGTATGCGGTTTGGCGGCCTCCTCGCCGTGAATAATGTGGCTCTGATACTCAATGAGGGGGAAATCGTCTCTCTTATCGGCCCTAACGGGGCGGGAAAAACGACGGTATTTAACTGTCTGACCGGTTTCTATCGCCCGACAAGTGGCTCGATAAAACTGCGCGATCGCGAATTAGCTGGGCTTGCAGGGCAGCAAATCGCTCGTATGGGGGTGGTGCGCACTTTCCAACATGTACGCCTCTTCAAAGAGATGACGGTAGTGGAAAACCTGTTGGTGGCGCAGCATCAGCATCTCAAAAGCGGTGTGTTTGCCGGTCTACTGAAAACGCCTAAATTCCGCCGCGCGGAAGCCGATGCATTGGAACGTGCCGCGGTATGGTTAGAGCGTGTTGGATTGTTGGAGTTTGCCAATCGTCAGGCGGGTAATTTGGCCTATGGTCAGCAGCGGCGATTGGAGATTGCACGGTGCATGGTGACACGGCCTGAGCTGCTGATGCTAGACGAGCCAGCGGCCGGTCTTAATCCAAAAGAAACCGATGAACTCAACGAACTCATCGCTGACTTACGCCGTCATCATCAGGTTTCGGTGCTGTTGATTGAACACGATATGAAGCTGGTGATGGATATTTCCGATCGGATTTACGTGGTTAATCAGGGGACGCCGTTGGCGCAAGGCTCGCCGGAAGAGGTACGCAATAATCCTGATGTTATCCGTGCTTATCTAGGAGAGGCGTAAATCTATGCTATTTAACTACTCCCGTTGTCATGTTGGACGAGGGCCATGTTCATGCTGACATTAGAAAACGTCTCAGCCCACTACGGGAAAATTCAGGCGCTGCATAACGTTAGCATCCATATTCAGCAGGGTGAAATTGTGACGCTGATTGGTGCTAACGGCGCAGGAAAAACCACGCTGCTGGGAACGCTATGCGGCGAACCTCGAGCTACCGCAGGCCGTATCAACTTTCTTGGGCAGGATATTACCGATTGGCAAACCGCACGCATCATGCGTGAGGCGATTGCTATTGTGCCGGAAGGCCGCCGCGTATTTTCGCGTATGACCGTGGAAGAAAATTTGGCGATGGGGGGATTTTTCGCCGATCGTCATCAGTATCAAGAACGTATCGCTCGAGTTTACGATTTATTTCCCCGCCTACATGAGCGCCGTGTTCAGCGCGCAGGAACCATGTCCGGTGGAGAACAGCAGATGCTAGCGATAGGTCGCGCTCTGATGAGTCAGCCTAAGTTATTACTGCTGGATGAGCCGTCTCTGGGGCTGGCACCTATCATCATTCTGCAAATTTTCGATACCATCCAACAGCTGCGCGAAGAAGGCATGACGATCTTTCTCGTAGAGCAAAATGCCAATCAGGCGCTTAAGTTGGCGGATCGAGGCTATGTGTTGGAGAACGGTCATGTTGTGCTGGAAGATAGCGGGGCAGCTCTTCTGGCTAATAGCGCAGTGCGTAGTGCTTATTTAGGCGGTTAAGCCTGTCATGATGATAGCGGCATGGATGCCACTATTTGTGATAACTCAAAGGGAGATAATGTTTTGTATCCCTTCCTAACTCGCTGATATTTAGGCCGCTATAGTTTCTTTATCTAACTAACGCGTCGCGTGCCCTGCGTCATTCTTTCGTCATAATTCCTTCATCTGCTGGTTATTTTTCTGTCATACGCGCATGTCATGGTACATCCCGAAAATAAGACGTTCTTTATCACTCAACGTTTACGGTGATAACACTCATTTGACGGGGATTTGGCATGATGAATATGACAATAAAGCGCAGCATGTGCAGTTTAGCAGTGATATTTTGCTTCAGTGCACCTGCATTAGCGGTGACTGAAATTCCATTTTGGCACTCGATGGAAGCCGAGCTAGGCACGGAAGTTGATAGTCTTGCGCAGCGTTTTAACCAATCACAAGATGAGTACAAGATTGTACCCGTCTATAAAGGTGATTATGAACAAAGTCTCGCTGCTGGTATTGCCGCTTTCCGTGCGGGTAAGGCGCCCGCTATTTTGCAGGTGTATGAGGTCGGCACTGCAACCATGATGCAAGCTAAACAGGCCGTGAAGCCTGTGTATCAGGTATTTAAAGAGGCCGGTATCCCTTTTGATGAATCCCAGTTTGTTCCCACTGTGGCGGGCTACTACGCCGACAACGCCACGGGCCAACTCCTTTCCCAGCCGTTCAACAGTTCTACACCCGTTCTGTATTACAACAAAGATGCCTTTAAGAAAGCGGGTTTAAATCCTGATGAGCCACCAAAAACTTGGCAGGAGCTGGCTACCGATGCGGCTAAGCTACGCGCAAGCGGTATGAGCTGTGGCTATGCGTCAGGTTGGCAAGGCTGGGTGCAGTTAGAAAACTTTAGTGCGTGGAATGGTGTTCCTTTTGCTACCGAAAACAACGGATTTGGTGGCCCGTCAGCGCGTTTAGAGTTTAACCAGCCATTACAGGTTAAGCATATTCAGCTGCTGTCAGACATGCTCAAAAAAGGCGATTTTAGCTACTTTGGCCGTAAAGATGAGCCAACCGCTAAATTCTATAACGGTGACTGCGGCATGATGACGGGCTCTTCTGGCTCGCTGGCCAATATCAAACAGTATGCAAAATTCAACTATGGCGTGGCTTTCATGCCGTATGACGCTGATGCTAAAAATGCCCCGCAAAATGCAATTATCGGTGGGGCTAGTCTGTGGGTGATGAACGGTAAAAAACCTGAAACCTACAAGGGCGTAGCTGAGTTCTTCCAGTTCTTGGCTAAACCAGAAATTGCCGCCGAGTGGCACCAGAAAACGGGCTACCTGCCCATTACGACCGCAGCCTATGAGTTGACTAAACAGCAGGGTTTTTACGACAAAAATCCGGGCGCTGACGTTGCGACTCGCCAAATGCTAAATAAGCCGCCATTAGCCTTCACTAAAGGTGTTCGCCTAGGCAATATGCCGCAAATTCGTACCGTGGTGGATGAAGAGTTGGAAGGCGTATGGACAGGTAAGAAAACGCCACAGCAAGCGCTGGATGAAGCGGTATCGCGTGGCAATCAACTGCTAGAGCGTTTTGAAAAATCAGCTAAGTAATATCGGTTCTACCTCTCCAGCCGTTCAACCCAAAGGGCGGTTGGTGAGGTATCTGTACTCTGTAGCAAATTTGAGGTGTTATGAGTTCCCGAACTCCCGCATTTAAACGCAGCTGGTTGCCCTATGCGCTGGTTGCTCCGCAGCTTTTGATCACCGCCATTTTCTTCTTGTGGCCCGCAGGCGAAGCACTGTGGTATTCGGTGCAGAGCCTCGATCCTTTTGGTCTTTCCAGCGAGTTTGTTGGTTGGCAGAATTTTATCACTCTATGGCATGATCCCTACTACTTAAGCGCGTTTCGCACCACGTTGTGGTTTAGCGGTTTGGTGACATTTTTTGGCCTAGTACTGTCGCTATTTTTTGCGGCGTTGGTAAATCATATTTTACGGGGCCGCCGTTTCTATCAAACTTTGTTCATTCTGCCCTATGCCGTGGCTCCCACAATCGCTGCTGTGTTGTGGATGTTTCTCTTTAACCCTGGGCTGGGTTTGGTTTCGCACTTTCTCGGTGTGATGGGCTATAGCTGGAACCATGCCCAAAATAGCGGACAGGCGATGTTTCTGGTAGTTCTGGCTTCAGTCTGGAAACAGGTGAGCTACAATTTCCTGTTTTTCCTTGCGGCGCTACAGTCAGTCCCCAAGTCGCTGCTTGAGGCTGCTGCCATTGATGGCGCAGGGCCGATTCGGCGTTTCTTTCATATTGTCCTTCCCCTGATTTCTCCAGTGAGTTTCTTCCTGCTGGTGGTCAATTTGGTCTATGCGTTTTTCGATACGTTTCCGGTTATCGATGCAGCAACCGGCGGTGGACCGGGACAATCGACCACTACGCTGATTTATAAAATCTATCGTGAAGGCTTTGCGGGGCTAGATCTTTCCAGTTCGGCGGCACAGTCGGTCGTATTGATGTTGATTGTGGTTGCATTAACTATGATTCAGTTCCGCTATGTTGAGCGTAAGGTACGTTATCAATGATTGAGAACCGTAAAGGCTTGGATATGTTCTGCCATATCATGCTGATTTTGGGTGTGATCGTGATTTTGTTTCCGCTGTATGTGGCGTTTGTGGCAGCAACGCTGGATAAGCAACAGGTCTTTGATGTGCCGATGACGCTCATTCCAGGCTCCCAGCTCTGGCACAACATAACGCAGGTTTGGCAGCAAGGGGTTGGTAGCGCAGGTGCGCCATTTGGTATTCAGTTAATGAATAGCTTTATTATGGCGTTGGTGATTACTGTTGGGAAAATTGCGGTGTCGATGTTATCGGCGTTTGCGATTGTCTACTTTCGCTTTCCATTGCGTAACTTATTCTTTTGGCTGATATTCATTACCCTGATGCTGCCCGTTGAGGTTCGTATATTTCCTACCGTTGAGGTGATGGCAAATTTAAACCTGATGGATAGTTATACTGGACTCACTCTGCCGCTCATGGCTTCGGCTACGGCAACGTTCCTATTCCGTCAGTTCTTTATGACGCTGCCGCATGAACTGTTGGAGGCCGCTCGCATTGACGGTGCTGGTCCAATGCGGTTTTTCCGCGATGTGGTATTCCCACTGTCTAAAACGAATTTAGCGGCGTTGTTTGTGATTACGTTTATTTATGGTTGGAACCAATATTTATGGCCATTGCTGATCACTAGCGATCCGGCGATGGGAACGGCGGTAGCTGGGATTAAAAGCGCCATCTCAAGCGGAGAAAGCGCAACGCAGTGGCAACTGGTGATGGCCGCACTGCTGATGACTCTGTTACCGCCATTGCTGGTGGTCTTAGGGATGCAGCGTTGGTTCGTCCGCGGTCTGGTTGATAGCGAGAAATAATACAATGGCACGTTTAAAATTACAGACCGTCAGCAAAAGCTATGACGGCAAAAACGCAATTATTAAAGGTATCGATCTGGATGTTGCCGACGGTGAGTTTATCGTTATGGTGGGGCCGTCCGGCTGTGGTAAATCGACCTTACTCCGCATGGTTGCTGGTCTAGAAGAAACGACGAGTGGTGATATTTATATTGGTGATGACCGTGTAACTCACAAAGAGCCTAAAGATCGTGGCGTAGCAATGGTGTTTCAAAACTATGCACTTTATCCGCACATGAGCGTGTTCGACAATATGGCTTATGGGCTGAAGATTCGCGGGCTGGGCAAAGAACTTATCCGTGCCAAAGTGGAGGAAGTCGCAGCCATTTTGGAGTTACAGACGCTGCTTAATCGCAAGCCTAGTGAGTTGTCCGGCGGGCAGCGTCAGCGGGTGGCGATGGGGCGTGCTATTGTGCGCGAGCCCGCGGTGTTTTTGTTTGATGAGCCTTTGTCCAACCTTGATGCAAAACTGCGCGTTCAGATGAGACTTGAGTTACAGCAGTTGCACCGTCGTCTAAAAACGACCAGCCTGTATGTGACTCACGATCAGGTAGAGGCGATGACCTTAGCGCAGCGCGTCATTGTGCTAAATAAGGGCGTTGCTGAGCAGATTGGAACACCAACGGAGATTTACCATCGTCCTGCTAGTCGTTTTGTGGCGGGCTTTATGGGCGCTCCCGCGATGAATCTGCTGGATGGTTGTATTAGTACAGATGGCCTGTTTTTTCAGATTAACGATGGTCCACAGCTACGCTTCGAACAGCCGATCTCTGCATTAGCGGGTCAAACGCTCACGCTAGGTATTCGCCCTGAGCACCTGCGTCGAGCGGTAGAGCATGAGTCCGGAAGCGAGTTTATGGTTAATCAACTCGAGCTATTGGGCGCTGATAACTTGGCGCATAGTCGCTGGGGGGATCATAGTGTGATTCTGCGATTACCGCATCAGGATTTACCTGAGTTAGGTTGTTCTCTACAGGTCGTGCTACCTCATGAAAATCTACACTTTTTCGATATAACGACGGGCTTACGTATTGAACCATAAGCGAGCAGTGAAGCCCTCGGTAGCGGAGTAAAACATGACAATAAAGTGGCCTTATCCAAAAATCGTTGCCCACCGTGGCGGTGGTAAATTAGCACCAGAAAATACGTTAGCGGCTATTGATATTGGCGCTGAGTATGGCCATAAAATGATTGAGTTTGATGCTAAGTTGAGTGCTGACGGTGAGATTTTTCTATTACATGATGACAACCTAGAACGCACCACCAATGGTTGGGGTGTTGCTGGCGATTTACCGTGGGAAAAACTGGTCAGCCTAGATGCGGGAGGATGGTATGGGCGAGAGTTTCGCGATGAACCATTGCCTCTGCTTTCTCAGGTGGCCGATCGTTGCCTTGAGCTTGGCTTATCAGCGAATATCGAGATTAAGCCTACCACGGGCGTAGAAAGTGAAACTGGGCGGGTGATCGCGCTTGCCGCTAAGAATTTGTGGTCAACGCATCCTATTGCACCGTTACTGTCGTCATTTTCGGTTGAGTCTCTAGAGGCTGCGCAGCAAGCTGTGCCAGAACTGCCGAGGGGATTGCTGCTAGAGAAATGGGATGGAGAGTGGTTGGCGATGACCACGCGATTGGGCTGCGTATCATTGCATATTGACCACAATGAACTGACCGCTGAGCGTGTGTCCGACATTAAAGCCGCAGGTTTACGGATCTTGGTTTATACCGTGAATAGCCCAAAACGAGCACGCGAATTATTAGATTGGGGGGTGGATTGTATCTGTACCGATAGGATTGATGTGATCGGAGCGGATTTTGGGTGATTGTTGGTTGAGGAGTACGCCGTTAGCGCGCAACCTATCGATTCTTGTGCTTTTTGTGGCTATGCATTTCAACTAGTACGTCAAGAATATGCATCATAGGTGGAAGGTTTCGTCCGCCTAATACACCGGCTTTCTACATTATTATTTGTGCAGGCGTCCGAGTCGGGGGGCCAGTCGCTGCCCCCCGACACCCCAGCTTGGCACCGTCCTTCAGCCTGCTTCGCAGGTACCCGAATGTCGTCATTCCGGCTTTAACGGAACGAACGGCAATCGCGAGTATTCGGCGCATCCCTGCGCCTCACCCCTACGGGGCCAACGCTAGCGTTGTTCAAATTTGCTCCAGGCAAATTTGTCCTGGCTCCTCCGTTCTTTCGCCGACATCCCTGTCGGCGAATCCTAGCCTACATTCCTCCCTTCGGCTGAAGAACAACGTGCCGGAAAAGGTCAACGTCAAAACCAAAAGATAAAATCAAAACCTTCTTTGGGTTTTAGTTTAAGTCTTGGTAGGGAGAGCCGGCACGACAGGGATGTCGTGACGGAGTTTGGGGCGCCCGGGATGGGCGATACCAAACCGTAGCGAAGATGGCATCTCGGATAAAAAGCGCGAGGATTGAAGGGGCGCGCGCTGGCGCCCCTCATCGGTCGCCTTCGGCAGTGGTGTCATGGAAACGCATTTGCTGACCGGCGAACGAAATATTTCACTACAATCCCATAGAAGATTAGCGTTCCAAACCGGAGCGGAAATGGCGTCTCGGATAAAAGCGCGCGAGTTGAGAGCCCCCGCGCAACGGGGCTCTCATCGGTCGCCTTCGCCAGCGGGTTCATGGAAACGCATATGCTGACTGGCGAACGAAACATTTCACCGCAATCCCATAGGATAAAACCGTAGTGGGAATAGCATCTCGGATAAAAGCATACGGATGTATCAACGAAGTTCGGTATGAACAGGCAAACGAAGCCCTACACCATCCCACATAGCCCCCCCAACTTAAATCTCATTTAGCACGCGCAATCATTCCCAATTATCTGTTCTCGTCTTATATTGCTTCTTCCGCTCGAATCTATTGGGCCCCGCATTTGTAAGGGAGTTGTACTGCGTGAAAATAGAAATGATCAGCAATCGAGTTTTATCCGATCATTGGGCAGTTCTGCGTCAATACACCTATGATTTAACTCGACATAATGGCGGTACTATCCGCCAGATGCGCGAGGTTTATGACCGTGGAAATGGTGCTACGCTGTTGTTATACAACGTGGAACAAAAGAGCGTAGTGCTTATTCGTCAGTTTCGTATTCCGACCTATCTCAATGGCAACAGCGATGGCCTGTTGATCGAAACCATTGCCGGTCTATTGGATAACGATGCACCAGAGGATTGTGTGCGTCGTGAGGCGATGGAAGAAACCGGCTTTGAAGTCGGCGAAGTAACTAAGGTATTTGAAGCCTACATGTCTCCCGGCGGTGTGACCGAAATTATTCACTTCTTTGTGGCTCCCTATACCAATAGCCAGAAAAAATCAGATGGCGGCGGTATTGAGGATGAAGATATCGAAGTGCTAGAACTGCCTTTCCAGCAGGCGCTTGACATGATTAGGGATGGTCAAATCAAGGATGGGAAAACCATTATGCTATTGCAGTACGCCCAAATTCAGGGCTGGATGAGTTAACCCGCTTTTGGCTCGGCGTAAACGCGCTGAGCCACTCTTCTAATGCCCTCCACAATATGTCCTGTTCGTTTCCTATCCATGAGTAAATTGTTGCAATAAATAAAACTTTTTGTTTTCTGCTTTATGGCACGCTTCATAGATTAAGTTGTTTTGCCCACTATACTGGTCTAGCGAAACCTAGCTCTTATAAAGCAAAAAGGACCCTACGATGGACGAACAATTAAAACAAAGTGCGCTTGATTTTCATGAGTTTCCAATTCCAGGCAAAATCCAAGTTGTGCCGACCAAGCCCCTCGCTACTCAGCGTGATCTAGCGCTCGCGTATTCACCGGGCGTGGCGGCTCCCTGCTTGGAGATCGCCGCCGATCCGCTTGCCGCTTATAAATACACCGCACGTGGAAATCTAGTGGCCGTTATCTCTAACGGTACCGCGGTGCTTGGCTTGGGGAATATTGGTGCACTCGCGGGTAAGCCTGTCATGGAAGGCAAGGGCGTCCTGTTTAAGAAATTCGCCGGAATCGATGTGTTCGATATCGAGGTTGATGAGCTTGACCCAGATAAACTGATCGACGTCGTGGCGGCATTAGAACCAACGTTTGGCGGCATTAACCTCGAGGATATCAAAGCACCTGAGTGTTTCTATATCGAGAAAAAACTGCGCGAGCGGATGAAGATCCCCGTTTTCCATGACGATCAGCACGGCACAGCCATCATCTGTACCGCCGCCGTACTCAACGGTTTGCGCGTAGTGAAAAAACAGATTAGCGATGTGCGTCTTGTGGTTTCAGGCGCTGGCGCTTCAGCGATTGCCTGCTTAAACCTGCTGGTGGCGCTGGGATTGAAGCGTGAAAATATTACCGCCTGTGATTCCAAAGGGGTTATCTATCAGGGGCGTGAAGAGAACATGGCTGAAAGCAAGCGAGCCTACGCCATTAAAGATAATGGCTGGCGTACGCTGTCGGACGCGATCCCGAATGCGGATATTTTCCTTGGCTGTTCTGGTCCAGGTGTAATGACCCAAGATATGGTGAAAACCATGGCGCGCGATCCGCTGATCCTTGCGCTGGCAAACCCTGAACCTGAAATTCTGCCACCGTTGGCCAAAGCGGTACGCCCAGACGCAATTATCTGTACGGGACGCTCAGATTTCCCAAATCAGGTGAATAACGTACTGTGTTTCCCATTCATCTTCCGTGGTGCGCTTGATGTGGGGGCAACCACCATTAACGAAGAGATGAAATTAGCCTGTGTACATGCTATCGCCGATTTGGCGCTGGCTGAGCAAAGTGATGTTGTGGCTTCTGCTTATGGCGATCAGGATCTCTCGTTTGGCCCTGAATACATTATTCCAAAACCGTTCGACCCTCGCCTCATTGTAAAAATCGCGCCTGCGGTGGCAAAAGCCGCAATGGATTCTGGCGTAGCAACGCGACCCATCGAGGATTTTGATGCTTACATTGAGCATCTGACCGAGTTTGTTTACAAAACCAATCTGTTCATGAAACCGATTTTCTCGCAGGCGAAAAAAGAGAAAAAACGTGTCGTGCTGGCGGAGGGGGAAGAGGAGCGCGTACTGCATGCGACGCAAGAGTTGGTTACGTTAGGTATCGCATCGCCGATTCTGGTTGGACGGCCCGATGTTATTGAAATGCGCCTGAAAAAACTGGGGCTGCAAATTGAAGCCGGAAAAGATTTTGAGATTGTGAACAATGAATCCGATCCGCGCTTCAACGAATACTGGCGTGAATACTACGACATCATGAAACGTCGTGGCGTATCGCAGGAGCAGGCACGCCGTGCGGTCATTGGTAATCCAACCTTGATCGCCGCCATTATGCTGCAACGGGGTGAAGCTGATGCCATGATTTGCGGTACGATTGGTAATTACCACGAACATTACGAAGTGGTACACAACGTGTTCGGTTTCCGCGAAGGGGCGCATGTTGCGGGGGCGATGAATGCGCTACTGCTGCCAAGTGGCAACACCTTTATCGCCGATACCTATGTGAACGATGACCCAACCGCCGAGCAGTTGGCTGAGATCACCTTGATGGCGGCTGAAACCGTACGCCGATTCGGGATTGAGCCTAAAGTGGCTCTGCTGTCTCATTCCAGCTTTGGGGCTTCAGATTGTCCCGCCGCGCGCAAAATGCGTCGTACATTGGAATTGGTCAACGAGGCTGCGCCAGAGCTTGAGATTGACGGTGAAATGCATGGTGATGCCGCATTGGTGGAAAGCATCCGTAATGATGTGATGCCAGACAGTCCTTTGAAAGGCGCGGCTAATATTTTGATCATGCCAAATATGGAGGCTGCACGTATTAGCTATAACTTGTTGCGCGTCTCCTCTTCGGAAGGTGTGACCGTCGGGCCAGTGTTAATGGGGGTCAGTAAGCCGGTGCATATTCTGACGTCTATTGCTTCGGTTCGCCGTATCGTCAATATGGTAGCGCTGTCCGTGGTTGAAGCACAGACGAAGCCGCTATAAAGCTGTTATTGTTGGGTTTTCTAATGCCGCCAACGGTCAGTTGACGGCATTTCAATTGCTGAGGGAATTGCTATGTTGATTGAAAAAATTGACGATAACTCACCCTATATCCCACAAATAGCCGCATTGCTGCATTGGGAATGGTCAAGCTTGCCACGCTGGAGCACGCAGGAGGGAATTCAGCAGCGCTTTATCAAACGTAATCATGTCGATAGCGAGGAGTTCACGTTGGTTGCCTACGTTGAAGATGGGCAATTGCTAGGCACTGCCAGCGTTATTGTGCATGAATTGGATGACCGTCCTGAACGCCGATTTTGGCTTGGTGAAGTTTTTACGCCCCCAGAACATCGCGGTAAAGGCGTTGGTTCGGCGCTCACCAAAGCCTGTGTGGCACAGGCGCAGCAGAAAGGCATTAAACAGCTTTACCTTTATACGCCCGATCAGCAGAAGCTCTATCAACGATTAGGCTGGAAGGAAATCGAAAAACGCGAAGTTTCTGGTGAATGGGTTTCAGTGATGAGTTTAGATCTCGGTTAGCGAGCCTGAACCGCTGCCGGTAAATGCCATATGACAATGATTATCATTAAGTTTAAACTACAGGAAACTTAATGACTCAAAGGTTATGGCATGAAAAAGATTGGACTACTGGCGGCGGCTTTTTTATTAAGCGCCTGTGGCATTGGCCAGCACACCCAGACTATCCATGCGGTGCCGCAGGATAATATTGTTGATCTCCATAGCGGACAGAAACTCACGCCGCAGCAGCTGCTAGCCAAACTCGGCGATCGCCCGCGCGTTATTGTGGGGGAAAAACACGACAATCTCCAACATCATCAAATCGAACAATGGCTGGTTGAGTCTTTACCACGCCAGCGAACGCAGGGCAGTGTTTTGATGGAGATGATTACGCCGAGCCAGCAAGACAAGGTCAATGCGGTAAAAGACCAGTTAAAGCAGGGGAAAACGTTGACCGGTCAGCAGATTACAGAACAAACAGCATGGCAGAAAGGTTGGACGTGGGAGCTGTATTCCGGCGTAACAACCGCGGCGTTAGCGGGGTCATATCCACTGCTGTCAGCGAATCTCGATCGCAGCGAAATTAAAAAATTCTATGAGCACCCACTTGCGGTGACCGGTGCGCTGAGTACCCAGCCTTCGGTACGTGAAGCGATAGCTAAAACGATTGAAGAATCCCATGGCGGTAAGTTAGAACCTAAACAGGCGAAGGCTATGCTCGCTATTCAGCAACAGCGCGATCGCCGCATGGCTGAAAGCTTGCTTGCTGCACCGACGCCCGCGTTGCTTATCGTTGGCGGATATCATGCTAACCGAGCGTTAGGCGTACCGCTTCATGTCGAAGATATTGCGCCTATGACTGAACTCACGGTGGTGATGCTAGCGGAGGAGGGCGTAAAGGTTGATAAAAGTAACGCGGATTTTGTGTGGTACACAAGGAAAGCTAAGCCTTAAATAGATATAACGATGCAGCGTTGTGGTGTATTAGCGTGATATTTCATCCTCCACGATTTTATTCGAAACGGTAGCTAAGCGTCGCGGCAGGCCACATCCCTGTGGCCTTTTTACCTAACACGAGCGTCTGCACCATGTTAGGCGTATGGAATATGACGCTGAACGTCATTTAGCCTTAGATTCAATGTATTCCCTTACCTCAAAAGCTATCCCAATTCTCTCCGTTATCTTCAACGACCGCTTTCAGTTTCGGCGCAGGCGTAGCCTGTGGCTGAACGCGCACGACCGCAGGCGCTGACGAGGAGAGTTTAAAAAGGGAAACGGTTTGATTCAGGCGATCGGCCTGATCTTCCAATGCGCTTGCTGCGGAGGCTGATTGTTCAACGAGAGCGGCGTTTTGCTGGGTCACTTTATCCATTTCGTTAACCGCCTGCGCAATTTGCGCAATTCCACGACTCTGCTCTTCGGAAGCGCTTGAGATTTCCTGCATAGTTTCGGTGACTTGGCCAATGGAGGTCACAATTTCTGTCATGGCTACGCTGACATTTTCCACTAGATCGTTGCCCTGACCGACGCGCAACACAGATGCATCAATCAGCGTTTTGATCTCTTTAGCCGCTTGGGCGCTGCGCTGTGCCAAGCTACGAACTTCTCCTGCCACAACGGCGAAGCCACGGCCTTGCTCACCGGCGCGAGCCGCTTCAACGGCCGCATTCAGTGCCAATATATTGGTTTGGAAGGCGATGCCGTCGATGACGCTGGTGATATCACCGATTTTGCGTGAGCTATCAGCAATATCGCTCATGGTGACGACCATTTTGCGGGTAATCTCACCGCCGTTGACCGCGCTTTGTGACGCTCGCTTCACCAGTGAAGTCGCTGCACTTGCGCTTTCAGCATTGTTTTTCACCGTTGCAGAAAGTTGCTCCATGCTAGCGGCCGTCTCTTCCAGCGAACTGGCTTGTTCTTCAGTGCGGCTTGACAGATCGCTATTACCTGCGGCAATTTCTTGCACGCCGGTATAAATATTCTGAGTACCGGCACGAACAGCGCTAACGGTATTTGCCAGCTCATTGCGCATATGGCTGAGCCCCTGCATCAGTTTTCCAATTTCGTTATTTCCGCTGGCGTTAATTTCAATGGCTAAATTTCCGTGTGCGATCTCAGCCTGATAGTCAATGACCTGATTAATTTTGTTGAGTACATATTTTCTGATCCAAACCAGAACCGCGCCGGTTAGTAGAACAAAGACGAAAATAAATGTCAGAGATAACGGCACCATCTGGCGATAACTGGCCTGTGCCGCGTCCGCGGCAGGTGTAATAATATCGTTAGCAACGTAGGCGGAAGTATCATCAAGTGCAGACATAAAATGCATGGCAGAACTATTATGCATAATTGATTGGAAACGTGCGATATCGCTATTTTCTAAGCTAATAATTAATTGCAACAGATCGCCACGTGCTTTTTCATACAAATTTTTGACATTCTTGGTACGCTCGTTTTCGCTCTGGTTTGAGTGTGATAGTTGATAGAATTTCTCCATCATTTGATCGACTTCGGTGAGGCGCTGGCGTAATTCACCAAGGGACTTTTTGGCGTCATTGCTTTGTGGCTGGGTGGCTAGCATTAGCGCATCTTTAAGAACTTCTTCACGAATCTCGGTCACCGAAGCGTAAGCATTATCCATCGCCATGATTTGATTAAAGCCGGAAGAGATTTGTGTGAGGCGATTATTGGTTCCGGAGGCGTCTAGAATGCTCCATACACCGGAGAATATCTGAATAATGCAGAATAGGGCTAAAACCCCCATTAAGCCTTGGGATATTTTTAATCGTTCGAACATAGCACAACCTGAAATTTTAATGAGATGCCAATACGGCAAATAGCACTCGCTTTGCCGCGGGAAGTGCTCTTTGTTTTCGGCAGGTTGAGGTAAAACTTTAGTGATTAAAGAAAATCTGATTATAACGTTGGTATTTATCTATAGATTTTAACTTCCATATTTTTATTTGAAACATAAATATAACATTGAGTCGTTTTTTATTCAGTGAAAAACTCAGGGATATTTATTTGGATTGAACTAAAAGCAGGCTTATCTTTTCATTTAAACTCAATAAGCATGTATTTATATGAAGAACCTTCCCACAACGAGTAGGAAGGGGAGTAAGGTGAAAAGCACAACGCCGCTGAAATTATAGGAACATACCGCCTGATGCTTCAATACGTTGTCCATTCACCCAGTGAGCATTATCAGAAAGCAGCATGCTAACGGCTTTACCAATATCTTCAGGTAGCCCTACACGCCCCAGCGCCGTTTGTGATGCAATGAAGGCGTTAACATCTTTATTATCGCGTACCACTCCGCCGCCAAAATCGGTTTCAATCGCACCTGGTGCCAAGATATTCACGCTAATCCCGCGCGCGCCAAGCTCTTTAGCCTGATAGCGGGTAAGCACCTCCATTGCGCCTTTCATAGCAGCATAGGCGGCAAAACCAGGCAGAACAAAACGGCTGAGACCGGTAGAAATGTTCAGAATACGCCCACCGTCGATCATGACTGGCAGCAGAGTTTGGGTGAGAAAGAACGGCCCTTTAAGCTGGATGTTCATCAACTGATCGAATTGCTGTTCACTGGTTTCGGCAAAAGGAGCATTGATGCCAATACCGGCATTGTTAACCAAAAAATCGATAGTATGACGTCCCCACTGTTGCTTGAGCGTTTGCTCTAAACGCTGACGAAAATCGGCAAATGTGGATATTTGGCTGACGTCTAACGGTAAAGCCGCGCTTTTAGCTCCGGCTTGCTGGATTTGCTGTGCCACATTTTCAGCTTCTTGTTGCTGAGTACGGTAGGTGAAAATGACATCAATTCCCTGAGCTGCTAGATGCAACGCCATGCTTTTACCTAAGCCACGGCTCGCGCCGGTGATCAATGCAATTTTATTGCTCATATCTAAAACCCTCGTGTTAGGCGTCGCCTGAGTTAGCGATGTCGATAAGCATATTGTTTGTTTTAAGTGAGATAAACATGCTAAAAATGACCACACTGTTCATTTAAATAGAATAATTGATGATGGATAAAATCAGCGCCATGCAGGTATTTGTTAGCGTAGCTGAGTTGTCCAGCTTTAGCCGCACGGCTGAGCGATTAGGACTGCCTAAGGGCTCGGTGTCGGGGGCTATTCAGCAATTGGAAAACCAGTTTGGTACCCAGCTTCTGCACCGCACGACGCGCAAAGTCACGCTTACGCAAGATGGACATCGTTGTTATGAGCGCTGTAAAGGTTTGCTAGCCGATATTGATGAACTGGAGAGCCTGTTTCGAACATCTAGCGCGCCTCTCTCTGGCCGCCTACGCGTTGATATGCCAAGTGGGTTAGCCAAAATTGTCATCCAGCAGTCTTTGGCTGAGTTCTTGACGGCCCACCCCGAGCTGGAATTAGAGCTCAGCAGCAGCGATCGGCGAGTGGATCTCATACAAGAAGGTTTTGACTGTGTGGTTAGAGTGGGGGCGCTGCAGGATTCCGGGTTGATCGCTCGTCCATTGGGTAAATTGCAAATGGTGAACTGCGCGAGCCCCGCTTATTTGCAAAAGTATGGCTGCCCGCAAAACGTCACCGATCTCCAGTCTCATCAGATGGTTTACTACCAAAACGCTCAAGTTGGGCATAGCGATAGGTTTGAGTACGTTACTGCGCAGGGGGATGTGCAGCAAGTGGAGATGCAAGGGGCGTTAACGGTTAACAGCACTGAATCCTATTCTGCAGCCTGCATCGCGGGGCTGGGTATCATTCAGGTGCCCATTATTGGTGTGCGGCATGCGTTGGATACCGGTACATTAGTGGCGATTCTTCCTAAGTTATCACCGCCGGCGATGCCCGTATCGCTGTTGTATCCGCATCGCAGAAATTTGGCTAGGCGGGTACAAGTTTTTATGGACTGGATGTCAGACATTATTCGCCAGCAATATGTGCAATAAAGGTGCTGTGACTCGAGGTTTAGTCGTAGCTGTACATATGCTGGATGAGTTCGCTGTTTAGAATTTTTTCACGCCACCAGCGAGAGGCGATCCCTTCTGAGGTATTACACCATCCTAAATACGCGAGATCTTTTTGGCGACTAGATGTCGTTTGCTTGGCTATTAGCACTCCGCTTTTTAAATAAGGTTCAACGATATGGCGTGGCATAAAACCGCAGCCTAAACCTGAAATCAGCGCCAGCAATTTATGATTGAAATCATAAACCACCATTCGTTCTTGCTCTTGCAAATAATTTGTCGTTTGACCGGTACTGAATTTTGCTGTGTCGCCGATAACAATAGCGCGATGTGTGCCAATCAACGTCGGATCAAGTGATTCATCAATTTTAGCTAGCGGATGTGCGGGGGATACGACAAACACATTTTCAAGCATGCCTAGCATACGATAAGAGAACTCTGTCGATGTGGGAGGTTCATTGATGGCGCCGAGAATAATATCTGCGTCGTTTTGCGTTAACTGTTCCCATGAGCCTGAAAGAGTATGGTGAGTGAATCTGAGCTGGGTTAGACACCCAAGCTGATAAAACTCTTCAATCATTGGCAGCAGCAAATGAAATGGGAAAGACCCATCGATAGCGATTGTGAGCTCTTTTTCCCATCCGGATTCAATTTGAATTGCTTGTTTTTCTAGATCGCGTGCGGCACTAAGAAGTACCCTACCTTTCTCTAGAACGACTTTACCTGTATCGGTAAATTTGGCTCTATGCCCAGAGCGATCCAGTAGTTTGATGCTGAGATCACTTTCTAGCTTTTGCACCATATAGCTGAGTGCTGCGGGGGTTTTGAAGAGGGATTCTGCAGCTGCTGCAAAACTGCCGTGCTTTTCCAGCGCATCCAGAATCAGCAGAACATCTAAATTTACTCGCATCGTGACCTTCTACTATTACTAAAAATAATCCTAGCATACGTAAATATTAAGTTTTGCATTACTGGGAGTAAATCTAGGAAATTTCTTTTTGGGGTGGAATGCTTAATTAACGTTAACTCCACCAATGGGTTACTGCCATGTATAGCGCTATGTTCTCTTTATAAAGAGATTTTAGGGAAATTAAAATAGGTAAAGTGAAAAATATCAACAATACTATTAGTTCGATAATGATAAATAAGATTTTACTCAACATAAAATAACTTAATGAGTTGTTAGAAAATTCTAGCTATCAACCATTCTTATGAAACGTTTAGGATGATCCCTGTTCACAGAGAGTACGCGTGTACACTCTAACCTAATGATAATTAAGGATGCCTTATGTCAATTCGTGAATTAATCGATCCTCAAAACTCCACTTTGATATTTATAGACCACCAGCCGCAAATGGCATTTGGTGTGGCTAATATTGACCGTCAAACCTTGAAAAATAATACAGTTGCATTGGCTAAAGCGGGTAAGATCTTCAATGTTCCAACGATTTATACCTCGGTCGAAACCAAAAGCTTCAGTGGCTATATTTGGCCAGAATTGCTAGCTGTTCACCCTGACATTAAGCCTATTGAACGTACCTCCATGAATTCATGGGAAGATAAGGCTTTTGTTGAAGCTGTGAAAGCTACGGGGCGCAAAAAATTAATTATTTCAGCGTTGTGGACTGAGGTATGCCTAACGTTTCCAGCACTGATGGCTTTAGAGGAAGGTTTTGAAGTTTATGTTGTAACAGATACTTCAGGGGGAACATCTGTTGATGCCCATGAGCGTGCCGTTGAACGTATGGTACAAGCAGGTGCAGTCCCCGTAACTTGGCAACAGGTTATGCTGGAATACCAACGTGATTGGTCGCGCAAAGAAACCTACGATGCCGTAATGGACTTAGTGCGTGAGCACAGCGGTGCCTATGGCATGGGCGTGGATTATGCTTACACTTTGGTGCATGGGGCTCCAGAACGTAAAGCGTAAACTCACTGCAACCTGCGGCGGGCGATGTTCCCGCCGAGATCCCACTTTTTCCCTCAGGATGCCCCGAAATGTCAGCAACCAATACCGTTACCTTGGCTATTACGCATAACCTGCAACCTAATCAAGCAAAAAGCTACGAGGAGTGGCTCGCACGCATTATGCCTGCCGCTCAGCAGTTTCAGGGGCATTTGGGAGTGCATGTTATTAGGCCCTCTGCGGGCAGCGATGCTTATAACATTGTGATTCGTTTTGACACCTTGGATAACCTTTATGCATGGATAAACTCGGAGCAGCGTAAAACGCTGGTGGCCGAAATCGCCCCGATTTTGGCACAGGCTGAGCATTATGAGGTGCGCACTGAGCCTGAATTTTGGTTTACGCCAAGCAGTCCAACGGTAAAGAAACCGAAGAAGTGGAAGCAGTTCCTAATAACGCTCCTTGTCATTTTTCCCAGCACAAATCTGGTGCCGAGGGTGACAGGAACTCTATTTCCCACGTTGAAAGGCTCCTTAGCATTGCACCTGATCAATGATGCCTGCGTCGTAGGACTGGTGGTGTTTATGTGGATGCCGCTGGTTACCCGAATATTTGCTGGTTGGCTGAAGAAATAGCCGATCTTCGCGATAGGAGTAGGACTTATGTCTCAAAACGCTTCACTGATACTCACTAATGGTCAGTTTCATACGCTTGACCGTGAAAATCCGCTGGTGGATGCCGTAGCCATTAAGGACGGAAAAATTCTGGCCGCCAGCAGCACAGCCAAAGTGATGAGCTTTGCTGGTGATGAAACTCAGATTGTTGATTTAAAAGGTCATACCGTTATCCCTGGTTTAAATGACTCCCACTTACATCTGATTCGTGGTGGTTTAAACTATAACCTCGAACTGCGTTGGGAAGGGGTGCCTTCCCTTGCTGATGCGCTACGTATGCTGAAAGAGCAGGCCGATCGCACGCCGTCACCACAGTGGGTGCGGGTTGTGGGGGGATGGACAGAGTTTCAGTTTGCTGAATGCCGCATGCCAACGATCGAAGAACTCAATGAAGCCGCGCCAGATACTCCCGTCTTTGTGTTACATCTTTACGATCGCGCATTGCTAAATCGCGCTGCGTTAAAAGCCGTGGGATACACTAAGGACACGCCGAATCCAGCGGGAGGGGAAATCGTACGTGATGCAAAAGGCAACCCAACTGGGATGTTAATTGCAAAGCCCAATGCGATGATCCTGTATGCCACTTTAGCGAAAGGCCCGAAACTCCCATTGGAGATGCAGGTCAACTCCACTCGTCAGTTTATGCGTGAGTTAAACCGTTTGGGGGTGACGAGTGCGATTGACGCTGGGGGAGGATTTCAAAACTACCCAGAAGATTACGAAATCATTCAGCAGTTACATGACGAAAAACAGATGACCGTACGCATTGCTTATAACCTGTTCACGCAGCATCCTAAGCAAGAATTGGATGATTTCCAGAAATGGACGGATATGCTGACGCCGGGGCAAGGTAGTGATTTTTATCGTGCTAATGGCGCAGGTGAAATGTTGGTATTCTCAGCGGCAGATTTCGAAGATTTCCTACAGCCGCGCCCTGATTTACCGGAAGACATGGAAGATGAATTGGAGCGTGTAGTTCGCCATTTGGTTGAGAATCGCTGGCCGTTCCGGATACACGCGACTTACAACGAATCTATCTCGCGTATGCTGAATGTGTTTGAGAAAGTGAATCGTGAAATCCCGTTCAGCGATCTGCACTGGATTTTTGATCACGCAGAGACCATCACAGAACAAAATATTGAACGTGTCAAAGCATTGGGGGGCGGCATTGCAGTACAGCATCGTATGGCGTTTCAGGGCGAGTACTTTGCTGAGCGCTATGGCATGGATGCAGTGAAACAAACTCCGCCAATTAGCAAAATGTTGGAGATGGGGGTTCCTGTGGGGATGGGAACCGACGCAACGCGAGTAGCCAGTTATAATCCATGGACCGCGTTGTACTGGTTGGTCTCTGGTCGAACCGTGGGGGGGATGGCGATGTACGATGATAACAATCGCTTATCGCGTGACGTTGCGTTAGAGCTATGGACTGCCGGTAGCGCTTGGTTTTCCAATGAACAAGGCAAAAAAGGTCGGATTCAGGCCGGGCAGTTAGCGGATATGGTCGTGTTATCTCAGGATTTCTTTAGTGTTCCAGAAGAAGCCATTAAGGGCATTGAATCCGTGATGACCATCGTGGATGGTAAAGTGGTATACGCCGCAGGCGCCTTTACTCCGCTAGCCCCGCCGCCGATTCCGGTTGTGCCAGAATGGTCGCCGGTTGTGAGCGTGCCTGGACATTACCGCTCGGCTCCTCCGGTTGCTAATAAAACGGGCGTGATGGCGCAAACCCATCAATGTTGCGGTTCATGTGGTGTACACGGTCACTCACATGATAAAGCGCGTAAATCAGCGATCCCAGTGTCAGACGAGCAGGCATTCTGGGGCGCTTTAGGCTGCTCCTGCTTCTCATTCTGACTTGAAGTGCTTGTAACTCAAGATGTTGCTGAAGGTGGCGGTATTCATTGCTAGATGCCGCTACCTTGCCTTCCTACACGACATACCCCTATTTTCATTATCTCTTTTTCCATCTTGCTCTCAAGGGCGATAAAAGCGCCAACTTATGGCATAATGTGCCCAAAATCACATTTGTTAAGAGTACTAGTCTTGTTAATCAGCAATAACATCACGATGCAGTTCGGCAGTAAGCCGTTGTTTGAAAACATTTCCGTCAAATTTGGCGGAGGTAATCGCTATGGTCTTATCGGAGCAAACGGCTGCGGTAAATCCACGCTGATGAAAATTCTCGGCGGTGATCTGGTACCAAGCGGCGGTAATGTCTTCCTAGATCCGAACGAGCGTCTGGGTAAACTGCGTCAGGACCAGTTCGCATTCGAAAATTATACCGTTATTGATACCGTTATCATGGGCCACACTGAATTGTGGGACGTGAAATCAGAGCGCGATCGCATCTATGCACTGCCAGAAATGACCGAAGAAGAAGGCTATAAAGTCGCCGATCTAGAAGTTGTTTATGGTGAAATGGATGGGTATAGCGCAGAGTCTCGCGCCGGTGAACTTCTGCTGGGCGTGGGTATTCCTGTTGAACAGCATTATGGTTTGATGAGCGAAATCGCTCCGGGTTGGAAACTGCGTGTGCTATTGGCTCAGGCGCTGTTTTCTAACCCAGATATTCTGTTGCTCGACGAACCGACCAACAACTTGGATATCGATACCATCCGTTGGCTGGAAACCGTGCTGAACGAACGTAACAGCACCATGATTATCATTTCCCATGACCGTCACTTCCTGAATATGGTGTGTACGCACATGGCCGACTTGGATTACGGCGAACTGCGCGTATATCCAGGTAACTACGATGAATATATGACGGCGGCAACACAGGCGCGTGAGCGTTTGATGTCTGATAACGCCAAGAAAAAAGCACAAATTTCCGAGCTGCAATCATTTGTTAGTCGCTTTAGCGCCAACGCATCTAAGTCTAAGCAGGCAACTTCTCGTGCGCGCCAAATTGATAAGATTAAGCTGGATGAAATTAAAGCGTCTAGCCGTCAGAACCCTTTCATTCGCTTCGAGCAAGACAAAAAGCTGTTCCGTAATGCGTTGGAAATTGATGGCTTGAGCAAAGGTTTTGACAATGGTCCGCTGTTTAAAAACCTAAGAATGCTGCTGGAAGTGGGTGACAAGCTGGCCGTTTTAGGTACTAACGGCGTGGGTAAATCAACCTTGCTGAAAACGCTGGTGGGCGAACTACAGCCAGACACGGGTTTTGCTAAGTGGTCTGAAAATGCCAATATCGGTTACTACGCGCAGGATCATGAAAGTGAATTTGCTGAAGATCTGACGCTGTTTGATTGGATGAGCCAGTGGAAACAGCCGAATGATGACGAGCAGGTGGTGCGCGGCTACTTAGGGCGTCTGCTGTTTAGCCAAGACGACATCAAGAAATCAGTGAAAGTGCTGTCCGGTGGTGAAAAGGGCCGTATGCTGTTTGGTAAGTTGATGATGCAGCGTCCCAATATTCTGGTGATGGACGAACCTACTAACCACATGGATATGGAATCCATCGAAGCGCTGAACATGGCGCTGGAGATGTACGAAGGTACCCTGATCTTCGTTTCACACGACCGTGAATTTGTCAGCTCTTTGGCAACGCGTATTCTTGAAATTACGCCAACCAAGACCATTGATTTCTCCGGTAACTATGAGGATTATTTGCGCAGCCAAGGCGCAGAATAATTCAGTATAAATAGATAAATATCGGCTAAATAAAGCTGTACCGTTTTACGGTATGGCTTTTTTTCTAACATTTTGTAGTGCGACTGTTGTTATTTATGACTCCGTGTTTTCCTCACCCTCTTTATTGTATATCTTTAGTTGGGATTAATAGGAATTAACCTATGATATATTTGTCCGGACTATGATAATTTAGTTTGGTTAATATCATTATCAGAATAGTAGGGATATATAATGAACAAGATTTCAGCCGTATTAGCCAGCCTGTTGCTGGCATCTTCTGCCGGTGCAATTGCAGCCACCGCAGAGTCTCATGAAGATATCAGCAAACAACCTTTGGAAAAGGTTGCGCCATATCCGCAGGCGGAGAAAGGCATGAGCCGTCAGGTTATTTACTTACCAAAGCAGGAACATGAAAACAACTTTAAAGTTGAACTGATGATTGGTAAAACGATGGAAGTTGACTGCAACCACCATATGATGGGCGGAAAACTGGAAAGTAAAACGTTATCCGGCTGGGGCTATGATTATCTGGTAATGGATAAAATTTCCGAACCAGCATCAACCATGATGGCTTGCCCAGACAACACCAAACGCAGCGAATTTGTTATCGCTAATTTGGGCGATGCCGCAATGCAGCGTTATAACAGCCGACTGCCTATTGTGGTTTACGTGCCGCAGGGTGTCGATGTTAAATATCGTGTATGGCAGGCTGATGCGAAACTGCAGGATTCAGTGAAAAAATAATGTCATTCCCCTCCTGACCATCCTTAGTAAGGACGGTTGGGAGGGGATAGCACGGTCTAGCTGTCGGTCGATGGCGATGGGGTTTGTCTGAATATGCCTGGAGAAGTACCGAAGCGCCTTTTGAATGCGCGAGTGAAAGTTTGCTGACTATCAAAACCATACTGTAGCGTGATATCCATAATTTTTTTGTCTGTGCGTTTTAGTTCCGCTGCCGCTCGCATTAAACGACGGTGACGCACGTAGGATGCCAGATTATCCCCAGTGACCTCTTTAAATAATCTTTGTAGATACCATTTAGAATATCCTGCTCGCTCGGCGATATCATCAATCACGATTCGCTTATCTAGATTTTGTTCTATCCATTCAGACAGTGACTCTACCAGCAGCTGATGTTGTCCTTTAGTGCTCAATTTAATCACCTTAGTCTGTGGTCATGCACAAACAAAAAGATAAATTCCTGACCAGAGATACTACTGGACATGAAAATAAAATGAACAACAATTCAATAAGGATAAATATATTTTTGTAAAGTTATCTCAATAAAAATTCCAGAATAAATTCTGAGTAAAAGAGTGTTTGGATAATAAACAAATAAGGACGAAATATGAATTCCGTCTTATTAGGAAACAGAATGCTTGATTTTTATGAGAAGGATTGATTATTTCTGGTAACTCGCCTAACCACCTCACTTCTTTTCTTACAGCCGCAGCCTGCCGTGGGTATTATTCAATAATGCGTGTTCAGCTACGGCTATCGTAAAAAGGCGACGAATCTGTTGGCGCTGTTGAGTGACGTAATAGACTGAGCGTTGTGCATAAAAAGCGCCATCACAGGTAACGACATTCGTTTAGGAGAGTGGGCTTACCACACCGTAGTGTGCTCCCCTAAAATCAAGCTTAAGTGAACGATGTTACCATTTTCAGGCGCTTTTCCTCATTTTCAGCTTGCTAGGCGGATGTGGCGAGCTTAGTCGCGAATCCTAAGAACAGCAGACCAACCATTGAGTTTCCCAGTTTTGCTAGGCGTTTCTTTTCGCTGAGGAAATGTGCCAGCGCGGCACCAGAGAAGATCAGCAGCGTCATATAGCAGAAGCTAATCATTTCTAAGATAACCGCCAGAATCGCAAAAGAGACGCCGGTATGCGCATAATCCATATCAATAAATTGCACAAAGAAGGAAACGTAAAACAGAATCGCTTTGGGATTCGTTAAACTTAGGGTGAGTGCTTTACGGAATGTGTGCTCAGGCTCTTCTTTAGCGGCACTTTGCTCTTGGCCTTTTTTCGCCAACGTGCTGTAAAGGATTTTCAGCCCAAGATAGAGCAGATAAAGCGCGCCTAACATTTTTACCAGAGAAAATAAAAACGGCGAAGAGCGGATGAGCGATGCAATGCCGATGTAGGCGCAAAAGATGAGCACGGCGTCACCGATAAAAACGGCGAGAGCGGCCTTATAACCCTCTCTGACTCCCCGTGTAATACCGGTCTTGAGGACAAACAGCGTATTCGGCCCCGGTACCATAATGATGAAAATCGCACCTAGTACATATGTCCAGATATTGAGTACACCATAGCTCTCAAACACAACAACCTCACCCTTTGTTCACGCGATTAATACGTTGTACATGCAGGGACAAATCGCCCTTAAAATCGAAGGCGTATTGTACTCTTTTAAAAGGGTTTTGGCAGCAGAGTGTGATCTGTATAACATTTAGACACTGGAACATTTAATGTGCAGCTTACGCGCGGTATTTACGCTCCTCTTTTTAAGCAATAAATGCGTTATTGATGGCAATTTATCGGCGAGCCCTCTTTTGAGAAAAACCCTCTGCATGCGGTTTTCCTGCCATGCTATATTTTTAGCCTATGATGTATGCACACGGTTTGGCTTCGTTTTTATTCGATAGCCTCTTTTATAAGGGTGATTCTGTGAGTTATTTTTGCTATGAGCAATAAACCTGCTATCGAGACTCGCCTAGCCCGATTGATTCAGCCTTTATGTCAGCTTCATCCTGAACTCAGCGGCGTATACCCGCTAGAAAAAGGCAATGACGCTTTTGCTGCTCGCTATTTACTGGCCAACATGGCTGAAAAAACGCTGGATGTTCAGTACTACATTTGGCACAACGATATTTCCGGACGCTTGCTGTTTAACGCCTTATTTCGTGCCGCTGAGCGTGGCGTAAAAGTACGGTTGCTGCTGGATGACAATAACACTGGCGGGCTTGATGAGTCTTTGCGTCGCCTGAATGCCCATCCCAACATTAGCGTTAAATTATTCAATCCTTTCAAGCTGAGAAGGATGCGCTGCTTATGTTATTTGACTGACTTTAAACGGCTCAACCGTCGCATGCACAACAAAAGCATGACGTTTGATGGTCAGGCAACCATCGTTGGCGGGCGCAACGTGGGTGACGAATATTTTGGTATTGGCGATCAGGCGCTATTTTCAGACTTAGATGTGCTGGCCGTGGGGAAGGTGGTTGAGGACGTATGCCAAGATTTCGAGCGATATTGGCACTCAGCCTGTGTATCTCCCGCCGAAGATGTGCTGGGTAAGGCTTCGGATTATCGCTATTTACACGGGTTAACGATTGCTGAAGTCGGGGGGCGGGCGAGAGCTAAAGAGTATTTAAAGCGTCTACGCGACAAATTGTTAGCGCGCCAAATGGAAAATAATCAGCTTTCGTTAACCTGGGCAAAAGTACAGTTATTTAGTGACGACCCGCGAAAAGGGTTAGGGGAACTTGCTACCAAGGCGCTAATGGCTTCACGCCTGTTCGAGATGATTGGCGTGCCAAAAATGAGCATGGATATTATCTCTGCCTATTTTGTTCCCACGCGAACCGGTGTTTCACAGTTGGTTCATTTGTCGAAGCAAGGTGTGAAGATCACCGTTCTGACTAATTCACTGGCGGCAAATGATGTGGCTATCGTCCATGCAGGATATGCCAAATGGCGGAAAATGCTGCTGCGCTGTGGAATCGAACTCTTCGAAATGAAAGCGAACGAAACCGAAGATGTTACGCGTAATGACCGCCTACGTGACCGCGGTTTAACGGGGCATTCTGGTTCGAGTTTGCATGCGAAAACTTTTGCCGTTGATGGCAAGCTCGTATTTGTTGGATCTTTTAATTTTGACCCGCGTTCTGCACGGTTAAATACCGAGATGGGATTTGTGATTCAGAGCGAATCGTTAACGACGTTAACCCATCAACGCTTTATTGCCAGTTTGCACGACAAAGCCTTTCAGCTAATTCTCACTCGGCGAAGGAAGATTCACTGGATAGAATATGAAAACGGCAAGGAATACATTCACCGTAAAGAACCAGATAGTCCGTTATACAAACGTATTTTGGCGCGTATTGCCTATTATTTGCCGATAGAGTGGATGTTGTAACTCATGTTAAACCTGCGCTCCTTTGAGCAAGGCGCGCAGGTTTAAAAACCAACTCATCTGTTAAACGTATTCTTGTTTAAGTCAAATCGACATTTTTGCAGCCGAAAAGTAGGGTGAAAATAAATCCAGCGGCATACGAGATAAATACTCCGGCAATATAAACCATGATGCCCGCGTAGATCCCCTGTGAGGACGTCATCAACGGTATTGAAACCAACCCCGATGGCCCAAATACGGTATTTAAGCCGATGGGTAATCCCATATAAGCCACTAGACCGATAAAGAATCCCCCTACGGCACCGCCGAAGCAGGCGGTAATAAAAGGCTTCAAGCGTGGTAGCGTTACGCCATAAATTAACGGTTCGCCAATACCGAGCAGGCCGGGGAATATCGCGCCTTTAATTTGCAGGCGTAATGTAGAATCTGGTTTGGCTTTGAGATAAAGCGCTAATGCAGCGCCAACTTGTCCCGCACCGGCCATGGCAAGAATAGGGAACAGGGAGTTAAAACCCTGCGCATCCATCAGTGCAAAATACACCGGTACAAACCCTTGATGAATGCCGAAGACTACCGCGATTAAAAAGAGTCCTGCCAATAGCGCCGTGCCGAAAGGATTGCCATTTAAATGCAGGAATAGCCATGACATGCCTTTAAATAGTTCAACACCAATCGGCATGATCACGACATAGGTTACCGCGCCAGTAATAAGCAAAGTGATGGACGAAGTGAGGATCATATCGAGATTATCGGGAATGATTTTACGCACTTTGCGTTCAATCCACGCACCGAACATACAAGCGAGAAGTACGCCAATAATATTCCCCCTTGGGTCAATGACCAGCCCAAAGAAATTATCGATACCCGCGTAATATCCGACGGTGCCTTCTGTGCTGTAGCGCAAGATAAATAGAGAGGCAATAATAGCGCCGTTAACGCCAGTACCGCCAAAGGCTTTTTGGGTATTAAAGCCGATTAGAATACTCAGGAAAGTAAATAAACCGACGCTGAATATTTTCATATAGCCAATCAGGCTCGTCAGCCACAGAGGTGCGGTGCTCCCCTCGAGTACGAGTGTCTGCTGTAATAGAGTGGCAATTCCGAGTAGCAAGCCTGCCGCGATAAAACCGGGGATCAACGGAGTAAAAATGGTGGCAAATTGGGTTAAGAAACTGTGGAACCCGCTCCTTTGTTTACTCTTGAGTTGCTGTTTATTTGCGGCGGCGAGTGTATGCAAATCAGCTGGCTTGGCCTCTATCTTCTGGCTGGCGTGATTTTGAGCAAGCAATATGTTCATCATTTCACTGGCCGTTTGCGCTTTTCCTGGGCCAAGAACAATTTGCAGTTGATCATTACCTTCGATAACGCCCATCACGCTAGGGATTTTTTTTAATTTAGCGTGATCGACAAGGCTGCGCTCACGCAGGGTGAGACGCAGTCGTGTCATGCAGTTTCCACACAGGGCAATATTTTGGCTGCCACCGATACATGCCAGAATTTGCGCGATCGTGGCATCCGTTATTTTTGCCATAGCTAAACTCCTTTAGCGCCTAATGCCTGGCGAATAAATCCGTTATTTTGTGTCAAAACCGCGCTGGCCTCAGCGGCTGATAGTTGACCGAGGATCATGAGAATGGCTGTTTTGCAGTGTCTTTCACATTCGCTAAGCGCTTTGATGGCTGTGCTGCGATCGCAATCCGTGGCCTGCATCACGATATCAACCTGACGCTGCACCAGCTTGGCGTTGGTCGCTTCAACATCCACCATCAAATTGCCATAGACTTTTCCGCTACGGATCATGGATCCTGTAGTGAGCATGTTGAGAACCATTTTTTGTGCAGTACCGGCTTTCATTCTTGAGGAACCGGTAACGACTTCCGGACCCACTACGGCTTCTAGAGCAATATCGGCTAATTGACTCATGGCGCTATTTGCATTGCATGTCAGTGAAACGACGGTTGCTCCTTGAGTTCGCGCATATTTCATTGCACCAATGACGTACGGAGTGCGTCCACTGGCGGCAATCCCCACGACAACATCACGTTCACCGACCTGATTCTCTATCATGTCCTGTTTGCCGAGAGCGACGTTATCCTCGGCATTTTCAACGGCGCGTAGAATCGCTGTTTGTCCACCGGCAATAAGACCTATCACTTGTTCTCGCGGAGTTCCGTAGGTAGGGGGGCATTCACTGGCATCCAGAATACCGAGGCGACCCGAAGTTCCTGCGCCACAATAAATCAGGCGCCCACCTTGAGCGAACGCGTGAGTGATGGCGTCTATGGCTTGGGCAATTTGCGGCAGGATGCGCTCTACGGCTAACGCGACCTTCTGATCTTCCTGATTGATGATGGTCAGCATGTCTAGCGTTGATAGGGTATCAATGTTTTCACTGGCGGTATTACGGCCTTCGGTTTGAAGGCGAGATAAATCAATGTTCATGTCTGTATTCTCTGTGGTGCGACGTTAAGGAATAAATTATTCCTATAATTGAAAGATATAAAGAATTAATCATCTCGAGCGGTTCATTTTGGTCCGTTTAAAACGATCATTTTTGCGGCATCGGTGGCATAACGTAGTGGCGGAAAAATCATCGCAGTAACTTCACTACCCGCGAATACGGCATAAAATACGATCACGGATTTACTTTTTATGCGCCAGCGCGATAAGCATCGTGGCTTTATCTGCTGTCTCCAAGGATAGCGTAGAACGGTTGAGATAGGACAACAACATCCCACGTTGCTTTTATGTTATGAATATTTTAAGTTAAATGATAATGGAAACGAATTGAAGGGTGCTGACAAAGTTAATATGATTATAGACTGATGTTTTTTCACTCTGATCTTGATGAATTAAGAATAATTACGCCATCACACTGCTGTTAACCAAGATTTAAATCTACGTAGAAGACTGAAACGGAAGAAAAAGGTCGTGAGACTACGGATGATACAGGTTTATATTTTAATGACCGCCGCTGAAATAATAATAATCTTGTGAAAAAAAAGAGATGAAACTTGGTTTTTACTGGCAATTAATGCGGTAATTTTCCTAAAAACTATCATTTTTTCTCAAAGTTACGCCTCTATCAAATTATAGCTAATATTCTGTTTGAAGCGGACGTGGCAGACTATTTATCCACATTGCTATTATAATTTATTTATAATTGGATTTTTTATCTATTTAGCGTAGTGAAATTCTGAAATAAAATTTTTATAAAAACTATAAATCACACACATCACATGTTTTACCCCTTCGTTTTAATTTGAGATGATTCTTATGATGTCGCGTTGTTCAGGTAAAACTAGAGCAATATATGGATAAATCTGTGGGGATGAATATGTGAAAGATTCTCATCTATAAGATTATAACGAAACTATTTCTCATCACTATAAAGCAGAAAAACCATCTGTTGTTATAGCTAATTTTCTCTGATACGAGAGTTGTAAATTGAATCATTATAGTGTGAAAATTATGATTTATAAGATTAGTGATACGGTGAGATTTAAACCCGCTGACGGAGCTATCTGGAGTATTGATAGTCCTGAACAGGTGATAAATCTTACGATTACCAACTGCAACCTGTTATGCATGCTGCTCAACAATAAAGGTGCAATTCTTTCTAGAGAGAACATTTTAGAAGATATATGGGATAAGCAAGGATTACGATCGTCAAATAACACACTAAATCAATACATTTCTATTCTAAGAAGAACGTTTTCTCTTTTAGGCATAGATGAGGAAGTCATTAAAACCATCCCTAAGGTCGGTTTTTGTTTTAATGAAGCGATAAGCGTGGAGAAAGAGTATAGCCCTGTATCTTCAGAGATTGCCACTAGGGAGAGCGCACCTAAAGAGAGAACACAATATTATTTTTATGGGGTAATGATGTCTATTTTAACTTTATGCATTCTGGCGCTTATCGCCTATGTTTTATCTCAAAACAAAAAGTTTAGCTTAGAGACATCAACCACGGGAGTTGGACAGTATGATGCTTGTGAGATCAGAGTGTTACCTCAGTATACGCGCGGCCAATCCCGCTATCTCCTCGAGGCTTCTACCGACCTGATAAAACGGAACAATATAAAATGCTTACCGGGAAAAGAATTTATTTCTAAGCCAGAAAGTCGCGGCAGTGGTAGGGCATTTCTCGCCGAGTGTGTTGTTGATAAAAAGGGAAATGAATACTTTTTTTGTAAAGGATACTATACAAAATGAATAATAAAATTATTGTGTTAGCTATTTTGTCTTTTACGCTTATTTTTGAAATTGTTTATGTTTCTGTCATCTACGAGCCATCATACAATTTTTCATGTAATAACGAGTTCACTTATAGAGATGATGAGAGTCACGATATACTTGACGGAAATATTTTTCTGAGCTTAAACAATAAAATGCAGGGGCATGCTGAGATCATTGGGTATCTGACGAGGAACGGAGCTTCGCAAGATATCATTAGAAGCGTTGATTTCAAATATCGTGTCATATCGCCCAAAAAACTCGTTATTTATGATGCAAGGCTGGTGACCTATTCGCATGATTCTGTTGAAGAGTCGTTTGCACCAGAGCCAATACTCGACTTTCTCTTTTTTAGATATAAAGACCTAAAAGAAATTAATATCAATGTTAATAAGGTGAAAAATACTTATTTATTTGGTCGGGCAAATAACTTTGTGTTTGCCTGTACATCATAGATTTTGCAGATTTCTTGATTCTTTCTTTATGGTTTAAGTCAACACACCTACATTTTTATAAAAGGATGCTATATGAATAAAAGGCAGGTCAGTATATTGATAACCGGAGCCGCTTTTTTGTTAGCGGGTTGCTCGTCATCAAATAAAACAAACCAAAACTACCAAGGGAACGATCTTGAATATGACTATTTTTATGCTAACAGTCAACTAAGCCCTACGGAGGAGAATACGCCCCCACGAGGGGGCGTGGTCGGAGGGAATTCATATTCGTCAACGAATAATAAATGCATGGATAACTATAATTTTCTTCGTGAAGAGAATGCTCCTCAGTATCCAAGATATGCTGAGGACTACAATAAGATTACCGAAGGGTTTAAGTTTTTAAACTCCAACAAAAATATTATGGATAAAGATGCCAAGAAAATTTATACCATGCAACTCAAGATGAAATTGGAAACTTTGTGCTCGAAAATCCAGTATTCTAGTTTCATTCTGGTGAATGAAAAGCGCCACAACCTCTCTGATATTTAATGTAATGCCAAGCACTTATCTGAATGATGAGTGCTTGTTTTATTAATGTTATTTTTCCCTACCATAAAAAATGGCGCTAAATATTCTTAGCGCCATTTGTCGTTAGATAAACCTTTTAATGATAGGTGTTAGCTACATTCACCTCTGCTGCTGGAACTATTGATTGAATTGACGACGCTAACATCGGTCTGGCCTGAGGTGGTATCAATCTTGAATACCATCCAGTTAGCCATGTTACCAGTGCTTCCTGCATCCTCAATCTTAAAGTCCTGAGTGGTACCGTCAGATAAATAGAGCTTCACTTTGGCATCGCCATAGGCTTGAGGGGTTGCCGAATATCTATTGACCACGTAACAATAGACACCAGGATGTAGGCTGTTCACGGTGATTGTCTCTGGTCCGTAGCCACTTTTTGCGTCAACATCAAGAACTGCATCGGCCCCCGCGGGTGCTTTAGAAGTGTAATTCACCTTGATCATCGTGTTTGGCGCACCTACCGTTGGCACCCACAGATAGGAGTCTAAATCGGATGGTGTACTTCCCCAAGTCAGGACGATACGCGCAGCTTTACCATCAAGATTTGGCGACAGAACGAAGTTCTGCTCAAGATCGAGAACGTCCTGTACGTCTACCGTTGCATTCTGCGTAATAAACCCAGTCGCGCTCGCTTTCGCATAATAGACGCCCTGTGGAAGATTGCTAATGGTGTATTTGCCATCGGATCCGCTGGTGGCCGAATAGGCTGGTGTGGTATCGCTCTGAGACAAGAAGAGTTCAATTTTGGTATTAGGCACTACAGCATTGTTGACTGCGTTGGTTGTCGCACCATGCAGCGTGACGAGCTGAGCCTTAAAGTTGACTTTCTTATCTGCATTAACTGCCGCACCGCTACCAATGGCGGCAGATACCTGAATCAGCAGCGCTTCGGTTTTGGTACTTTTCAGGGCGATAGTCGCTTTACCGTTGACGTCAGTCTCACTGCTTGAAGGCAGTACGACCGAGTTACCTTTGTCTTGGGACCAAGTGACTGTGGCATTAGGCACCAGATTTCCATGTGCATCTTTTACCAGTGCATCAAAGGTAAAGAAGTCGGTTCCATTGGCAATTTTATCAGTTACCGTATCAACCAGTGTCACTTCTGTCACGATAGCCGTCGTGATATCAGCCACGAAGGTTGTGTTTACCGTTTGACTATGACCGTTGATCGCCGCAGTAACCTTCGATACTCCTGCAGTGACGTTAGTCAGCGTTGTCGCCGCTAAACCATTTTCATCGGTGTTAGCCGACGTGGTGGTGACCGTCGCACCGTTATCCGCAGTGAAGGTCACTGCAACACTAGGCACCACGTTGCCGTTAGCATCGGTCACCTTGGCCTGAACGGCGTTGGTTGCGGTGCCGTTGGCTTTAGCGTTGTCAGTCGTGACCGTCAAATTGCCATCAATAATGGTTGCTGTCCCGCCGTCAGCCACAAAGGTGGTGTCGACGGTTTGGCTATTACCGTTAATGGTGGCGGTGACCTTACTGATACCGGCGGTGATGTTGGTCAGCGTTGTCGCGGCTACGCCATTTTCATCGGTGTTGGCCGACGCGGTGGTGATCGTCGCGCCGTTGTTTGCGGCGAAGGTGACCGCCACACTAGGCACCACGTTGCCGTTAGCATCGGTCACCTTGGCCTGAACGGCGTTGGTTGCGGTGCCGTTGGCTTT
>ERZ827496.251-NODE-251-length-79424-cov-38.274225_pt1 | contig 79424 bp, 67 predicted proteins | sample MGYA00519769_ERZ827496 | MGnify/ENA primary metagenome ERZ827496 (study PRJEB31778, sample SAMEA3449327) | human gut metagenome | biome: human gut; feature: human-associated habitat; material: faeces | place: United Kingdom | collected 2010/2012 ...
TCGCTCATTTCGCATAACCTTCGCTGCATACCTGCCTACACACATCAAATCCCTATGGGATTTTTTCAATCATTACTAAATAATCACAGGGACAATTTGTATATCCTTTCCTAAAAAAATTAGAAAAGCGACATTTGTCGGCTATCTGTTTTTTTTCTTTCGGGCACAGGTTCGGGCTCCGGTTCGGGTGGCTGCGGCTTTTTATTCGATGGTGGCGATGGCACAAGCCAGTCGATATCGTCGAGAAAATCATCAATTCCCTCACCAAAATCGGAAGTGGCAGCCTCTGCAGGAGCGTTTTCGGCCTCGGCAGGCTCTGGCGCAGCCTCGGTTTCTGCCTCCATCGGTGCTTCATCATCAGCCAAGGGCAATTCCTCAACTGGAGTTTTCTCCGCTTTCTCCACTTCAGCCACAACTTCATCGGCAGGAACAGGGGCTGAATCTTCCGCCTTTTCCATTTCCACCGAAGGTTCCTCGGCGACAGGTGGCTCTAAATCTTCTATCAACTGCTCCTCTTCGGGCTGTTCCTCGGCTTGGAGAATCAGTTCGTTAGCCAAGTCGTTGAGCGACTGCTGCTGCGACGAAAGGGTGTCGATGGTTTGCTCAAGCACACTGTTGGCCTGGTGCAACTGGGCGTTTTCCGCCTTCAATGCCGTCATTTCCTTCTCCAGAGCCGACATATCCTTTTCAAGTTGCGCCATTTTCTCCGCCTCAACCTGCGCCGCCTCTGAATCTTTCAGTTTTTGCAGCAAACTTGCGATTTCCGCATCTTTTTCCTCCACAGAAGTGGCAAGCGATGCTTTATTTTGGTTCAATTCCTCGATTTGCTTCTTGGCGAGTTCGCTTTCTTCACGAATTTCCTCGTGTACGAGTTTCGTTCCCTCGTATTCTTTGCGCAGGAGTTCGTAGTCTTTAGCTGTGTTCTGACTTTCCAACGCCAACGAATCACGCTCCTTGGTGAGCGCGGCAACCACATCTTCCGATTTGCCCAAAGCCTCGATGCGCTCGGCGAGGTTTCTCTCCGACTCCTTGAGTTTTTCCTTCAAATGGTCGATTTGGTTGGCAACATTCACATCGCGGCGGTTGTGACGCTCCACCGTGTCGGCCATACGCCGATTGAGGTCAGCCACCTGCTTGGTGAGTTTGGTTTTCTCGTTTTGAGCCAGCAGGAGTTGCTCCTTCGCCTCGTCAGCAGCCTTGTTTGCCTCTGCCACACTCTGCTTGAGGGCTTCCATTTCGTCGATTTTCTTCTGCTTGAAGTCTTCCACATCCTTCAGCATATCCTCCATTTCAGCCATCATCTCCTTTTCTTTGGCAGATGCCGAAGCCGAGGCCTCGTCCTTCATCGACGCTATCAGGGCATCTTTTTCAGCAATGGCATCGGCGTGGGCTTTGGCATCGGCAGCGATTTTCGCCTCTTGCTCAGCGGTTTGCTTCTCCAGTGCCGCCACCTGCTCCTTCAGTTCAGCCAATTCTTTCGCACCCACGGTGCTGGCAGTTTGCGCCTCGTCCAACTTTTGGCGCAATTCCTCCACCTCTTGCGTCTTGCGAGCCGCCTCGGAGCGAATTTCGTTGAGAAGTGCGTTGGTCACCTCCATTTTCTCCTTGTATTCGGTGGCGATGCTCTCCACTTGTGCCTCCATCGACGAATCGCCAACAGCGCCCGACTGCACTTGCGCCACCTTCAACTTGTTTTGAAGCGCTTTCTTCTCCACTTCAAGGAGCTCGATGTCGCCTTCAAGCGAAGCGACACGCTCGGTGAGGGTGTTGTAACGAGTTTGGAGCGCACGGCGCTGGTTCTCGCTGTCTTTCAGGCGTTCGCGCAAAGGCGAATCGTTGGCGATTGCTGTGGCAGGCATATTGCCCAAGTGCGCCGACAGCACCGAGGCGATGTCGTCGATCAGTGCGCTTGGCACCTTAGCGGAGCCAGCCGAAGCCGCCTCACTAACAGCCTGCTGCACCTTTTCATGCGCCGCCTGCTGCTGCGCCTTTTTCACAGCCTCGTGCTTGCTGCGTGGCACAATGCCCTCCTCCACCTCTGCGCTGGCAGAAGGCGAAGGCTGCGCCTGCTTGCGTGCAGGTTCCACACGCTCCACGGCAGGTTCGCTGTCGTGGCGTTCGGCTGGCGATGTATCGTTTCGAAACGGATTGACATAGGGTGAGCGAGCCGCACGACCATCAATTCCATCGAGTTCATCGTCGTGTTCGTCCCCATTGTCGGAGAATCCGAACGCTCGCTTAATACCATTAAAAAATCCCATATTTATATCTTATCAAGTATTATTATCAAGTTGTTTGCCGTGTGGCTTCATCACCACTCCGCGCCCTTTCATACCATTAATCGCCACTTGCAGAGGCGAATCGAAGCGCACAATGCGCACAAACTCGCTCTCATACACCGCTGGCATGGCTGCCAGGTAGTCGAAATCGACCATACCGACATCACGCTTCATTCCCACCGTGAAATAGCCCACTCCAAACGAAGTGAGATTCTGGAAGAAATGCGTGCCTTGGCTTGGCTCGATGGTATTGCCAGAAGCAGCCACCTCCACAATGAGGCGCGCCGACGAAATTTGAGGCCACTTCACGGGAATGCCCAAAGCAGTGTCGGACGAACCCCATCGGCCCATACCCACAAGTATGTAGCCCTCTCCTGAATCTGTAAAGTTACGATTTATTTTTGCAATTTCCTCGGCTATCAGCACATTATTTGCCATAGAAAATTTTTCGGGCTTCACCATCACCACATGTTGCACCCCGTCCATCATGCCGTGGCCGAGCGCATTGTTGCTGCTGATGAGCAACTGGTCGGGCGAAGCGTTGAGCACGTGCTCGTCGAGCATTTCGCGACGGTCGACCATAGGGCGAATCTGAAGCCAGTAGAGCGTGCCTTTGTTGCCCTCGCGTATTTCCTTGGTGGTGCCAAGCACACCGGCAAACTCAATTTCCACCGGTCGGCCCATTTCCTGCTGACCTTTGGTGAGCATGAAGTCGAGCGACTGCGCCAAGGGGAACACATCGTGGCGAAGCACATTGGCAAAGGTCACCACCTTGCGCCCTCCACCCTCATCGGAATCCACAATGCGCTCATTCTGATAGTCGTAGGTCGATACCAAATATTTCAAAAAACCCTGTTTGCCTGCGTTGTCCACATTCAGGCGCGCGATGTCGAAGCCCTCGTCAATCGAAAACTCTCCCTCTCCGGCTGTGGTGGAAAGGGCGTAGAAATAGCGCTGCGTGTCGCGCAAGGCGAGGTCGAGCGTGGAGGTTTGAAGCACATGCGCAGGGTGGCGAGGCGAGAACCGCAGCGACATGCCACCGTCAACGATATACTTGCCCAAGCCCACCGCCACTTCGGCTATGCCGTCGGCTGGTTGCTCGTCGCCCACAGGATAGTAGTTGAGCGAACGCCCCACGCCCGAAAGCGAAGGATAGAAGTAGTCGCCACGCTGCACGCCCACTGCCTCCTGAATAATCACCGCCATCTTTTCCTGGTCAATCACGTTGCTCGTTGCCACCATATACGCCTTGCTGTCGGCGAAAAACACCGAGGCATACACGCCCTTCACCGCATCGGAGAGTTGACGGATGGTAAGGTCGCGGTCGGTGAAATGCGGCACCATATAGGTGGAATACACGCCAGCAAACGGCTGATAATGACTATCTTCGAGCAAACTGGAACTGCGCACAGCCAGCGGTCCATCAAACACATCGTAGAGCGAATAGAGGTCGTTTTGCACCGATTCGGGGAGCTTGGCGCGCAAAAATTCCTGCAAAATCTCGGCATCGGGAATATTCGACAGCGCCGTGGGATACAGTCCGTTCATTTCCATAAACTCGTCGAAAATGTCGGTACACAGCACCACAGTGTGGGGAATGCGAATCACCGCACCCTCGAAGTTATCGCACTCCGGATTGTTTTTGATGATGGAGTCGATAAACGCCAAGCCACGGCCCTTGCCGCCGAGCGAGCCCTTGCCGATGCGAGCGAAATTGCTGTAGCGGTCGAAGCGGTCTTTGTGGAACTCTGCCACCACGCCACGGTTTTTCATCTTGCGATACTTCACAATCAAGTCGAAAAACAGTTGGCGCACGGCTGGTGCCTCGCTGATGTCGCGGAAGTGGTGCATCTTCACCACCTGCGCTATCGGAAACAGGGCGCGCGAATACAGCCAACGCGAAATGTGGTTATGCCGCGCATGGTAGAGCAGCGAGTCTGCCGGAATCTTGAAAATATTGTCTTGCAGCTCCTTCAGATTATGAATGCGCATAATCTCCTCGCCGGTGGCGGGGTTGATGATTACGAAGTCGCCGAAGCCGAAGTTCTTCATTATGGCGTTGCCCAAGTCCACTGGCAACTTTTTACTATTTTTGTCGAGGAATGTGCCGTCAAACTCCTGCATGTGGGCAGCATTCTCCACATCGCTCGACTCGATGATGATGGGCAAATTGGCATCTTGGCTCCGCAGGTATCTCGCCAACTTCAAGCCTGCCTGCTTGTCTTTGACACCGTCGCGGGCAAACGACACGTCGCTAATCACGCCCAAAATGTGGTCGCGGTATTTGTCGTAGAGTGCCACCGCCTCACCATAGTTTCTGGCAAGCATCACCTTGGGGCGGCCGCGCATACGCATCATGGTTTCGTGGGCGTTGAGCGCCTCGGTGGAGAAGCGCTGCGACTGCCGCAGAATGAAATTATAGAGCGTGGGGAGTATCGACGAATAGAAGCGCACCGAGTCCTCCACCAGCAGTATCATCTGAATGCCCACCTGCGAAATATCGTTGTCGGCATTCATTTTGTCTTCAATCAGTTTGATGATTGCCACCAGCAAGTCCACATTGCCCAGCCAACTGAACACATAGTCCACAGCCGAGAAATCCTCGTTCTGCAAGCGGCGCGACACCTCACGCGAAAACGGCGTGAGCACCACAAACGGCACATCGGGGTAAAGTCGCTTGAAGTCTTTCGCCTTCACGAAGGTTTCGCTCACATCCACACCAGGCATTGCGATAATCAGGTCGAACTTCTTCACACTTATGGCGGCGAAAGCCTCATCGTAGTTCGACACTCGCGTCACACGAGGGGGCGACGACAGGTTGAGCGACATATACTCAAAGAAAATCTGTTCCTCCACGCGCCCATCTTCCTCCATCATAAACGCATCGTAGGTGGAAGCGATGAGCAGCACATTGGTGATATGCTGACGCATCAGGTCGTGAAACGCCGTGTCTTTAAGAAATAGTTGACTTAATAGAGCCTCATTCATGCTTGTGACAATTTAATTATCACAAAAATACAGAAAAACCACGGCACATCAAAATCCCCCACCCCATTCACACAAAAAATCTCCCTCCACTCCCCCTCAACGAACAAAAAACCCTCACACAGATTCAACAAGATTCAACAAGAATAATCGCACGGATTCAACAAAAAAAATATTCGTGTGATTCGTGAAATTTGTGGTTTTAAAGCCAAACCACAAACCACCACAAATTCCCACAAATAATCATCTTGTTGAATTTCGTTGAATCTGTGTGAGCCTAAAAACTCCCACAAAGCGAGATCTGCGTGAGCCTTGACAATATGCGATGATTCATGCCCACCACAATAAGCGAGGGCACAAATCACATCACAACGTAGGGACATGCCTTCGGCATGTTTCAACACAAGCACCAATGTATCAACGCATTGAAAACAAACCAAAAGAACCGACCCTTTGGTTTGTATTTTGGTAACAACTTATTTTACTTTGATTATTTTTACATTATTGAAATAATGCTCATAGCGGTCTAACGCTGTAGCTTCAACATTATAGTAAACTATCGTAATATTATATCGGAAGAAATTGTCTTCTCTAAAAAATTTTTTTCTGCCATTTTTCACATAATAGCCCCTTATGATTCTAACATCCTTTCCCAATATGAACCTACTTTCTATTATTTTGTCAGATAAGTCTGTTAATGGCAAATTCACCATGCTCCCGAAATGGAAGACTATGGCTGCAGTGTCGGGATAACAAGATATCATTTTGAAAAAGCCTTCTTCATAATTATCATATTTGGCTTTGCTTAATAAGGGGTATTCTATAATCACTTTCTCACTATAACAATCGATAGTATCAGTTTTTGCGATTATAGCAGTATCATTTTTTATTTGGTCTGAAGCAAATACATAATTCGTCCATGACGCAAGCATAAAAATCAACGTTACGATCATCTTATTTACCAAGTCTGCTTTCATAATTCTGTTGAGCTATATTTGTTACAATTTTTATACGTTTTTCCAACAAGATATTTGTCGGGTTTTTTATCGTTTCAAGACTATTCACCATTAATTCTTCATCCCAAACCATCCTCCCCTCTTGTTTATATGTGTGGCTGGCTTTTTCCGTATCCCGAAATATCTCATAAAAGTAAGCATGGCCAAAGGCTTCATGAGCCGTTGTCAGAGCTTGCTGTTTTTCGTTTAATATTTTGCCTACAATAATATAGACTTTGCCGTGCGTGGAAGTCATACCAGTCGAGGCCGTTTTCTCGGTCGAGTTCCTTGGGGCTGTATTTGTAGGGCTGAGTGCCTTCGGTGGTGGTGGCAGCCATTAAACCACCATAGGGATAGTAGCTGTTCACCTCCACTGGTCGGTTAGCTTGATTGAGCGCCACGCGCACATTGCCCTGATAGTCCTTGATGTAAAAAATACAACTCCCCATCCTGCATATAGCCACAGGAGCACGGCGTGTGCGCCCCAACGGTTTTCATTAGCCGTTTTTTGATGTGGCGATGTGGATTACTGGTTGTCATGACACGAAAGGGTTTTTGGAACGCATATAGGCAAAGGTATGTAAAATTATTGAGAAACAGACCATTTAGCCCACAAATAATTCGTGAAAATTTGTGGCTGGCTTTAAAACCACAAATTAACACAAATTTCCACAAACCATCTTCTTGTTGAATCTCGCGGAATCCGTGTGAGCCTTGATGATATGCGATGATTCATGCCAGCCACAATAGGCGAGGGCGCATCACAACGTTGGGACATGCCTCCGGCATGTTTCAACACAAACACCAATATATCAACGCATTGAAAGCACACCAGAAGAACCGTCCCTTTGGTATGTTATTTATGATATATTCCATCAATATCCATTATCTCAATTTGGTCGTATTCCTTAATTAACTCTTTCACATAATCAACAAATTGATAATCTTTAGGGTTTTGCTTATTCAAAAAATAATTTCTTTTAAGAAATAAAACAAGATAATTGGTATGTAATGAAAAAGGGTATGCTGATCCGCCCTCCTTCGCCCAAAGTTTTCTGAAATTATCAGTGCTCATATAAGGGTCTGCGGAGGCGTAGAAAATATGCTTCTTAATCTCTTTCCTAAATTTTTCCTTCAATGCTTCTGTCCATTTACCATATTTCTCGTAAAATTCGATTTTATCTATGTGGTTTTGAAAAAAAGAAATACATATAGGCCCAGGAAAAGGAATCTCGCCCATAAGCATTTTGTTTGTAATAGAGTCTCCATATACTGCAAGCGTTATTTTAAGTGCCGTTATTTCTAATTTTCGATAAGCCAAACTTTCGTTTCTCGTCAATATGACATTTTGGCAAAATCCATATATGAAACAAAAAAAGCTTACAAAAAGCAAAGATATTAACCTTTTCATTTCAATAGTTTAATTAAAGATTTAGGAATATTTTTTTGTAGGACCAGAATAATGTCTATTCCCGCTTTTTCTCCAATATTTTTGAAAAGTCGCTGCCCATGTCGATGCGTGAAGGAAGCGACAGTGGATTATAGATGAAGCTTGCGAGCGTCACAACCGCAGTCTCATCGTGAAAAGCAAGGTGGTTAGCAGCCGCTCCATGTGACCATAGGTGTTGGATGAAAATACTATGCGTATATTGTGCCTTTCGTAACATCGTAAAATAATCACTTTAAATTCCGACCATTTTTGGTAGAAAAACTGGAAAAACAATACGTGATTTTACATTCTTTCCGTCAACTGTCTTAGGAGAAAACAAAGGTAAAGCTTTGCAAACACGTCTTATTTCCTCGTCGAAATCAGGGTGAACGCTTCTCGCTATCTTTACTTCATCTACAGCCCCTTTCTCAGAAATAAAGATTTCCACAATGGCTCTTCTTTTGCCGTCGGGAACGTTAATAGAGGAGATTGCTTTTGTATTGAGTTTGCTCTGAACATATACACTAATGTCTTTTATTTCTGGGTTTAGTTGAACTTCCGTGATTGTTGGCAAATAAGCATCTTCAAACACTCCACAATTTAAACCAAAATAATGTGGATATTTTAATTGTCTCACCATCAGCGTGTCAAATGGAGACACACTGTTGGTGTAGAATGCTAAGCCTTCACTTGTGGTTGAGTAGGTGACACAAAATGTGCCCTCTTTCTTGCTTGTATCAGTAATTTGGGAACTCGTCAGTTTTTCATCACCTTGGTGTTGGGCAAATATTTCAAGTAACTTCTTGAAGCTGTGTCCTTGTATCGGCTCTTTCATTCTAACTACAGAGACAGAAGACGCCCCCTTGGTCTTGAGATAGATTTCTGAATACGAAACATCTTTCTTGCAGTATTCCTGCATTAGTTCGATAATGGTGTCGTTTTGTGTATAGCAATGGTAGATGCGAGGGTATTTCCATGCGTGTTTGCAAGGCTCTTTCCCCCAATTCTCCATGTTAAATGCCTCCTTTCGATAATATGAACCACCTCTCTTCACATATTTCACAGAGTCTGTTTTTGAATAATACACAGATATTGTATCGGCATTGGTGATTACTTTTATAGCATTTTCTGATTCTGTACATATTACTCCATCTAAGCAGAATTCATTAAACTTTGAATAGTAGCAAGTTGTTGTATGGTCTCTTGAAGAAGTGGACCGACAGCTGTGAACCAATGTGGAATTTAATATCAGAAACGATAGTAATAATGTTTTGAGCATGTTATTTATTTTTTCCATATGGTGATGATTACTGGTTTGTTTGAAAAAATGGTATCTTGCCACCCTACATGTAGCCGCAGGAGCACGGCGTGTGCGCCCCAACGGTTTTCATTAACCGTTTTTTGATGTGGCGATGTGGATTACTGGCTGTCATGACACGAAGGATTTTTGGAACGCTTATTGGCAAAGGTATGTAAAATTATTGAGAAACAGACCATTTAGCCCACAAATAATTTGTGAAAATTTGTGGCTGGCTTTAAAACCACAAAATTCACTATTCACACAATTTTTTTACAAAGATTTTTTTGCCACGAATTAACACAAATTCCCACAAATAATCATCTTGTTGAATCTCGTTGAGTCTGTGTGAACCATTGGAAGCAAAGGAGCGGAGAGCCTCCGTGAGATTTTCCGCCCACAAAGAAAGTGAGATCTGTGCGATCTGTGTGAGCCCAAGGAAGCAAGGGGGGGGGTAATAAATTTGGAATGGATTCCGAAAATATTATAAGATTTTTGGATTCTATTCCGAATTTCTTATAAGATTTTTGGATTCTTGAGCGAAAACCACTATTTTTGCACATATCATTCTGCGTTTTTCTATTATCTGCACAAGATTCTAATTACACTATAAAAGCCCTATGATACAGCGAACACTTCAGGAAAAAATAGCCTCGGTATTAAATGGCAAGAAAGCCGTCACCATTATGGGGGCGCGACAAGTGGGAAAATCCACTTTGCTAAAAATGATGTTAAGCGACAGGACTGATGTCATGTGGTTTAACGGCGACGAATATGATGTGAAAGAACTGTTTAGCGACATCACTTCCACACGCCTTCGCAGCATCATTGCTGACCATAGGATTGTGGTGATAGATGAGGCGCAGCGAATTCAAGACATCGGATTGAAAATCAAATTAATCACCGACAACATTCCTGATGTGCAAGTGATTGCCACCGGAAGCAGTTCGTTTGAACTTGCCTCAAAAATCAACGAGCCACTTACGGGCAGAAAACGCGAATACAAAATGTTTCCTCTCACTTTTGGCGAGATGGTGAATCACACCAATTTGCTTGAAGAATTGCGAATGATTCCGCACCGAATGGTGTATGGGTATTACCCAGAAGTGGTGGAGTCGGTGGGAGAAGAACGCGCTGTGCTCAAGGAACTGTCGGAATCGTATCTTTACCGCGACATCCTTTCTTTCGACAAGATTATGAAATCGGAGAAGCTGGTTAAACTTTTGCAAGCGTTGGCTTATCAGATTGGCTCGCAAGTGAGTTATAATGAAATTGGGCAAACCGTGGGGCTTGACTCAAAAACGGTGGAACGATATATCGACATTCTGGAAAAATCATATATCATTTTCCGATTAAAGTCGTATGCGCGAAATTTAAGAAATGAACTGAAAGCCAGCCGAAAAATATATTTCTGGGATTTGGGAATACGCAATACAGTGATTGGCAACTATTCACAGGTGGAGAGCCGCACAGATGTGGGCAATTTGTGGGAAAACTTCGTGATTGCCGAACGCTTGAAAAAGAATCACTATGACGGCAGTTATGCCCAATCGTGGTTTTGGCGCACGCAGCAGCAAAAGGAAATTGACTACCTGGAAGAGGCCGACGGAGAAATAAAGGCTTTTGAAATCAAGTGGAACGAGCGTAAAACCCACACTAAATGCCCCGTAATTTTCACAAAAGCCTACCCAAATACCGACTACAAAGTCATCACCCCTAAAAATATCGAATCAATATTGCTATAGATGCGAGAGGGATTGAAATGTTGACGCACCCATAACCTCACCCCAAAAGACACAAATTCGTGGCTCGTTTTAGAACCACGAATTTCACGAATCACACAAATATTTTTTTGTAAAGATTTTTTCTGCCACAAATTTCCACAAATAATCTTCTTGTTGAATCTCGTTGAATCTGTGTGAGCCTTTGGAGAAAATCAGCGGAGAGCATCTGTGAGATTTCCCACCCACAAAGAAAACCGTGAGATCTGTGCGATCTTTGTGAGCCCAAGTCCACTAACAGTGCGAATCGTGTGGTGAATGTGCGATGCTATTTTGCTGCCTTCTTTGTGGCGGTTTTGCGTGTGGTGGCCTTGCGCGTAGTCTTTTTGGCTGCGGCTCGGCGTACCGACGACTTTGAGGCGTTTGCCTCATCAGCCACAATCTCGCGACAGTCGGCAAGGGTGAGTTCCTTGGCATCTTTGCCTTTCGGAATCTTGTAGTTTGCCTTCTTGTAGCAGATGTACGGGCCGAAGCGGCCGTTCAGCACTTGCATATCGGGTTCCTCGTCGAAGGTGGCAATCACGCGTTGCTCTTCGTTTTTGCGATAGTCAACAATCAGTTGCTCGGCTTCCTCAAGGCTAATCGTTTCGGCGGTGAGTCCTTTTGGAATGCTCACAAACTTGCCGGCGTGGCGAACGTACGGACCGAAGCGACCAATCGATGCCACCACATCTTCGCCCTCAAACTTGCCAAGGGTGCGAGGCAACTCAAAGAGCATCAAAGCCTCTTCGAGGGTGATAGTCTGCATACTCTGGTCGGCATGGAGCGATGCGAAGCGTGGCTTTTCGCCATCTTCGTTGGCATTGCCCAACTGCACGGCAGGGCCAAAGCGAGTGATTTTCACCGACACAGGCTTGCCAGTCTTGGGGTCGTTGCCCAAAATGCGTTCGCCCACCTTGTGCTCCAAGCGCAAACTTGCCACGCTCTCGATGTTGGGGTGGAAATCGTCGTAGAAATGAGCAATCGAGTCGGTCCACTGCGTAATGCCTTCAGCCACGTTGTCGAAGTCGTTTTCCACATTAGCGGTGAAGTTGTAGTCGATGATTTTTGGGAAGTATTTGATTAAGAAATCGTTCACCACCATACCCACATCGGTAGGAATGAGTTTGCCCTTTTCCGCGCCGGTGAGTTCAGTCTTGGTCTTGGTCGAAATCTTCTTGTTTGACAGCGTCAGCACCTCGCAAGTGCGTGATTCGCCCTTGCTTTCACCCTTCGCCACATAGTTGCGCTGCTGAATGGTGGAAATGGTAGGCGCATAGGTAGATGGACGGCCGATGCCCAATTCCTCCATACGGCGCACGAGCGATGCTTCGGTGTAGCGCACTGGCTGCTGGGTGAAGCGCTGGGTGGCTTCAATCTTTTTAGGAGTCATCTGTGTGCCTGCCACGATAGGTGGAAGCATGTCGGTGCCCTTTTCGCCGGTCTCGTCGTCGGTCGATTCAGTGTACACCTTCAAGAATCCAGGGAAGGTGACCACTTCGCCAGTGGCAGAGAAATGCTCCTCGCGGTTGCTGATTGAAATGTCCACTGTGGTCTTTTCAATCTTCGCGTCAGCCATTTGCGAGGCGATGGTGCGCTTCCAAATCAAGTTGTAGAGTTTCTTCTCTTGCGCTGTGCCCTGAATTTCGTGTTCAGAAACGAAGGTTGGGCGAATTGCCTCGTGCGCTTCCTGTGCACCGCGGCTCTTGGTGGTGTATTGACGGCGCTTGTAGTTGTCGTCGCCATAGTTCTCCTTCACCTCCTTGGCGATAGCGCCGAGGGCGAGGGTGGAAAGGTTCACCGAGTCGGTACGCATGTAGGTGATGCGACCAGCCTCGTAGAGCGACTGCGCCACACGCATGGTCTGCGAAACCGAGAAGCCCAGTTTGCGGGCCGCTTCCTGCTGGAGGGTGGAAGTGGTGAATGGTGGTGCTGGGCACTTGGTGAGCGGACGCAAATTCACATCGCTAACGGCAAACGAGGCATCTTTACACGCCTCAAGGAATGCCATGGCATCGTCGCGGCTATTAAGGCGGCGCGACAGTTCTGCCGACAGCGTGGCAGCGGAGCCAAGCGGCTGCATGGCACTCGTCACACGGAAGTATGGCTCACTCTTGAAATCGGCAATCTCCTTCTCGCGGTCGGCAATGAGGCGCACAGCCACACTTTGCACACGGCCAGCCGACAGACCCGGCTTAATCTTGCGCCAAAGCACTGGCGAAAGTTCAAAACCCACAATGCGGTCGAGCACACGGCGCGCCTGCTGGGCGTTCACCAAATTGATGTCGATATTGCGAGGGTGTTCGATAGCCTCAAGAATGGCTGGTTTGGTGATTTCGTGAAACACGATACGGCGCGTGGTTTCGGGCTTCAAGCCAAGCACCTCATACAGGTGCCAAGCGATAGCCTCTCCCTCGCGGTCCTCATCGGATGCGAGCCACACCATCTGTGCCTCTTTCGTTGCTTTTTTCAAATCGGCTACACAGCGTTTCTTGTCTTCAGGGATTTCGTAGATAGGGCGGAAACCGTGTTCCACATCAATACTGAAATCGCTCTTGTGCAAGTCGCGAATATGGCCTTGACTTGCCATCACCTTGTAGTCTTTTCCAAGATATTTTTCGATAGTCTTCGCCTTAGCAGGAGACTCAACAATTACTAAATTCTTTGGCATATTATAACCACTGTTAAATAAATTCAAGCCCAAAATTGCAGGCTCATTCTGAAATTCGGGTGCAAAATTAGGCAAAAAAAGCCAACTTACTATAATAATGTGTGTTTTTTTTATTTTTTTCACCCCTGTAGAGTCCAACAGCAAGTGCATTTTTCACCCCCACCATCCCCCCTCTTCACCCCCCAAATCCCCCCACAAAAAAATTCCAATATTGAAAATTCACATGTGCATTTTATCACTTATAAATAAAATTCCAGCAATTTCTTCTCAAATTTTATTTACACTTCACAAATCCAGCAAAATTCACCACACTTTTATTTACACTCCACAAATTCCCCATACCCCCACCATCCCAAAGTAAATTTTTATTTTTTGGGTGGGGGATTTGGGGATGGTGGGGGGAATTGGTATATTTGTGGTGATTTTTTTATTCCAAATCGGTCATTAGGACTGATGGGCGATTTGGGTTTATTGATAAATGTAATTTTTTTGATGATGAAAAGGATTTTGATTGGGCTGCTTTTGGCGGTGGTGTGTGTGAATTTGGCTTGGGCTGATGGTGAGTTGGGGTTGGCTTTGGATGCGCTTAACAATCCGAAGGCGCAACGTGTGCTGGTGGTGTCGCATCGTGGCGACTGGCGTAACGCTCCCGAAAATTCCATTCCTGCGATGCTGAATTGCGTGGCAATGGGTGTGGATATGGTGGAAATCGACTTGCACATGACGAAAGACGGCCACTTGGTGCTGATGCACGATAAGAAGGTGGACCGCACCACCAACGGAAAGGGTGAAGTTAAGAATCTCACGCTGGCGGAAATCAAGCAACTGCGTTTGCGCAATGGCATGGGGCGTGTGACCACCGTGCAGGTGCCTACCATGGAGGAGGTGTTTGCCGCTCTGAAGGGCAAGGTGCTTATAAATGTGGATAAGGGTTACGACTACTTCGACGAGGTGTATGCCGCAGCCCGTCGCCTGGATATGGTTGACCAAATCGTGATTAAGGCGAAGGGTAGATTGCAGAAGATACAGAAGGAGAAAGGCGGTGTGATTCAAAAGTCGATATTTATGCCGATTGTTCACCTCGATGTGGACAGTGCGGAACAGGTGCTTGACGAGTTTTTGGCTATTCGTCCCGTGGCTGTGGAGTGCTGTTTCAAGACGGTTACACCCACTGTGGAGCGATTGCTGAAGAAGATTGACGACGCTGGCGTGAAGGTGTGGATCAATACGCTGTGGCCGTCGCTCAACGGCGGACACGACGACGACCGTGCCGTGATTGATGGCGACCCCGACGGCGCATGGGGCTGGGCACTCAGTCACTATGCCCAGTTCCTGCAAACCGACCGTCCAGCCTTGCTCATCGAATACCTGAAGCAGCAAGGGAGAAGATGAGATGTTAGAAGTTAGAAATTAGAAATTAGATAAATCGAGGTTTCGAAAATTCGAAGATTCGAATGATTCGAGATTTTGAAAATCCGGAAAAAAGAAAACGCCCAGATTTTGGGCGTTTTTCTGTTTGATATGTGGGGAATTTTATTTGTTGCGGGTGATGATGTAACTGAAGATGGATTTGAAGGCGTCCACTGTTTCGCTTGTGGGGAAGTTGGCGAGCAGAGCCTCGGCTTCTTGTCGCAGGCGTTCCATGGTGCGGAATGCGTAGTCGATGCCTCCAGCATTTTTGGCAAACTCCACCAGTTGGTTGATTTCCTCGTCGTTGAGTTCTTGCTTGTGCGCCAACTTGTTCATTTCCTCGCACTCCGGCAATTCCTTTCTGCCAAGGGCGTAGATGAGCGGCAAGGTGATTTTTCCCTCACGTAAATCGTTGCCTGTGGGCTTTCCTACCACAGGGTCGTGGAAATAGTCGAAAGTGTCGTCCTTGATTTGGAAACATTGTCCCAACAACTCCGCAAAGCGTTTCAACTTCTTGAGTGATTCCTCGTCGGCTCCCGCTGTGATGCCACCCACTTCCACGCAACTGGTGAAAAGCGATGCCGTTTTGCGGCTGATGATGGTCATGTACACCTCCTCGGTGATTTCACGGCTACGGGCGTTGTCGATTTGGTCGATTTCTCCCATCGCCAAATCTGCACCCATCGTAGAGAGCGAGTTGAGCACACGAATGTCGCCAGCACGCACAGCGCACGAAAGCGCGCCACTCACGAAAAAGTCGCCCACGAGCACAGCCACGTGGTTGTCCCACACGCTGTTGACCGTAGGCAGCCCACGGCGCGACATGCTTTGGTCAATCACATCGTCGTGAATGAGCGAAGCGTTGTGCAGGAGTTCGATGGCGGCACCGGCGTTGAGCACACGCTCGTTGATACCATTAAAAAGTTTTGCGCTCAGCAGCACCAGCACTGGGCGTATTTGCTTACCCTTAGTGCGAAGATAATCAGTAACTATGTGATTAGTGAGCGCACTTGGACTTTTTAGAGTGTCGGCAATGATTGCGTTGAGCTTCGCCAATTCTGGCTTAATCGTTTCTTGTATTTGGTCGAGTTTTACCATTTGAGTGCAAAAGTACGAATAATTCTGATTATGTGGGGATTTTTGCGGTTAATAGTTGCAAAATTTCTTGGTGTGGTGCAAAAAATGCGGAGCGATTTATGGGCTAAAATTTCAATAATCGGGGAAAAAGGAGTAATTTTATCAAGCCGAAAGTTTTCGGCATTTTGACATTACAACTGGCAATAAACAACGATTTTAATAATGAGCGACAAAAAACGACTTTTCGTTCTCGACGCATACGCGTTGATTTTCAGAGCATATTATGCGCTTATGCGCAATCCACGCTTTTCGAGCGGAGGCATCGACACCTCGGCGGTGTTCGGTTTTGTGAACATTCTGCAAGACCTTTTAAAGCGCGAAACACCCACCCACATAGCCGTGTGCTTCGACCCAGGCGGAAAGACCTTCCGCCACGAGGAATATGAGCTGTATAAAGCCAACCGCGACGAGACGCCTGAGGGCATCAGGGTGGCGGTGCCGTATATCAAGCGCATACTGGAGGCGTATCGCATTCCGGTGTTTGTGAAAGAGGGCTACGAGGCCGACGATGTGATTGGTTCGCTCTCGAAAATCGCTTGCCAACACGGTTTCGAAACCTATATGGTGACGGGTGACAAGGATTTCGGGCAACTGGTGAACGACTGCACGAAAATATACAATCCCGGCAAAAACGAAATCATGGGCGTGAAGGAAGTGACGGAAAAGTACGGCTTGACCGACCCTATCCAGGTGATTGACCTGCTCGGACTGATGGGCGACTCTGCCGACAACATTCCAGGCTGCCCCGGCGTGGGTCCGAAAACGGCGGAAAAACTCATTCAGCAGTTCGGCTCCATTGAAAACCTGTTGAGCCACACCGATGAACTGAAAGGCGCATTGAAGGCGAAGGTGGAAAATAATGCCGAGCAAATCAGGCTGTCGAAGCACCTTGCCACCATCAAGACCGATGTGCCACTCGACTGGGACGAGGAAGCACTGAAGCGTGTGCCTGTGGATTTTGTGGCACTGCGCAAGGTGTTCAACGAACTGGAGTTCCGCACGCTCACCAAGCGCATTATCGACCAAGGCGAGGCGAATGTGGGACTTGAAGGCACGGTGCAGCCATTGCCCGAAAGCGGTGTGCAAGGTTCGCTCTTTGCCGATACCGCACCTGTCGCACCCCAAACCACGGCAAAGACTATCAAAAGTTATGACTGCGACTTCCGCTTAATTGCCGACTTCGACGAGGCTGCCGCCTATGTGCAATCGCTGCTCGGCAAGGAGCGCGTGGCTGTGCATATCGTGTCGGTGGGCGACGAGGCGATGAATGCCAATATCCTCGGCTTCGCCATCTGCCCCCAGCCCCATAAGGGCGCATATTTGGCAATGGACGGATTCGGCATGATGACCGACTCGGTGAAACCGCTCTACGAAAGCGACGTGACCATCTGCTCCAACGATGTGAAGCGCGACATGGTGATGCTCCACGAGAAAGGCGTGAATTTCACTGCTCCATATTTCGACACCTCAGTGGCGCACTATCTGCTTCAGCCAGAGCGTGGGCACAGCATTGCGCAGGTGGCGCAGGAATTGCTCGACTACGAGGTGATTGCCCCCGAATCGTACCTCGGCCCGAAAGGCCGTGGGCAGAAAAAGATATTTGAGGTGAATCCAGAAAGACTCACTCCGGTGGCGTGCGAGCAAGCCGACATTATTCTCGCCCTGCCCGATGTGGAGAAGCGTCTGCTGGAGGAAAACGATATGACGCACTTGCTCACCGACATTGAGTTGCCGCTGGTGAAGGTGCTTGCCAAGATGGAAATGGCAGGCGCGCGCATCGATGTGAAGGCACTCAACGAATATGGCGAGGTGCTGACCGCCAAGATGGACAAACTGGAGCAGGAATGCTTCGAGGCTGCCGGAGTGCATTTCAACACCGCATCGCCTGCACAGGTGGGTGAAGTGCTGTTCGACCGTCTGCACCTTGACGATAAGGCGAAAAAGACCAAAACTGGGCAATACTCCACCACCGAGGAGGTGCTGGTGAAGTTGCGCGACCGTCACCCTCTGGTGGATAAGATTTTGGAACTGCGTGGCATACGCAAGATGCTCTCCACCTATGTGAAGGCATTGCCACAGCTAATCAATCATCGCACAGGGCGCATTCACACCACTTACAACCAAACCGTGACCGCCACAGGCCGCCTGTCGTCGACCAATCCGAATTTGCAAAACATCCCGGTGCGCGATGATATGGGCCGCGAAATCCGCAAGGCGTTTATCCCTGCCGAGGGCAATGTGTTCTTCAGCGCCGACTATTCGCAAATTGAACTTCGCCTGGTGGCGGATTTCAGCCACGACGAAATCATGCTCGATGCTTTCCGTCACGGCCACGATATTCACGCCATCACGGCGGCGAAAATTTACCATAAGCCTCTTGAAGAGGTCACTGCCGATGAGCGCCGAAAGGCGAAAACCGCCAACTTCGGTATTCTTTACGGCATTTCGTCGTTCGGATTGTCGGAACGCCTCAACATTCCACGCGCCGAGTCGAAGCAACTCATCGACGGCTATTTCGCCACATTCCCAAGCGTGAAGGCGTATATCGATCGCAGTGTGGCGCAGGCGAAGGAAAAGGGCTATGTCACCACGCTGTATGGCCGTCGCCGTATGTTGCCCGAAATCAATTCACGCAACGCCGTGGTGCGCCAGTTCAGCGAACGCAACGCCGTGAACGCTCCAATCCAAGGCACCGCCGCCGATGTGATAAAGATTGCGATGATTGCCATCGACCGCCGTTTTGAGCAGGAAGGCATCAAATCGAAGATGATTCTACAGGTGCACGATGAATTGAACTTCGACGTGCTGCCCGCCGAACTGGAGAAGGTGCAAAAGATAGTGGTGGAGGAAATGGAAAACGCCTACCACGGCAACGTCCGCCTCACCGCCTCCTACGCCTCCGCCCACAACTGGCTCGAAGCCCACTAATCCAAAAGTCAAGGAGATTTTTCATAGAAGTTAAGGAGATTTTTTCATTGAAGTCAAGGAGTTAAGAAGTTAAAGAAGTTAAGACGATAGTTTTGGCTTCGGAAACCTACAGAAATTAAACACCGATTTAAAGAGGTGTTAAATTCAGAAAACAAACACATTTTTCATTTTAAATTGATTAACTTTACTTATTAATTCAACAATGCATAACACATGACAATAGCAAAACCTTTTATCAAATGGGTGGGCGGAAAAAGTCAACTCATTGAACAACTGGACAAACAACTTCCAGCTGACTTTGATAATTGGGAGGATGTGACGTGGTATTTCATTGTTTGACAGGAAAAATAAGCCTTCTCAGTAACTACGCAGCGAATACAAGAATTAGAAAGTACTGGTGGTCGGAACTATTTGAAATTAACTAAACATGAACTTACAATTCAACACATCATTAGCAGAAGGGTACAAAAGCGCAAGTCAAATTGCTCGTGTGCTCACAGAGGACTGGTTGGCACATAATATGTATTGTCCAATTTGTGGTGAATTAACAATTCGACGGGCAGAGCCAAACGCCCCGGTTAAAGATTTTGTCTGCAATAACTGCAAGTCGCAATATGAGCTTAAAAGCAAAAAAAACGATAGCGACAGGTTTCAATCAACTGTAGCAGATGGTGTTTATGGGACGATGATAGACCGTATCACCTCTCTTGACAACCCCAGTTTTTTCTTTATGCACTACAACAGGTATGAAGTCAACAACTTAATCATTGTGCCTAAATGCTTCTTCACTCCTGATATTATAGAGAAGCGAAATGCGTTATCAAATAACGCTCGTAGAGCTGGTTGGGAGGGGTGTAACATCTTGATGCAAAGGATTCCTGCTACGGCTAAAATACCAATTATTCTCAATGAAGTGACAATGCCTGTCGCAGATGTCATTTCTAAGTATAAGAGAGTCTACAGCCTTCAAACAAAATCTATGGAAAGTCGGGGTTGGCTTGTTGACACTCTACATCTTGTAGAACGATTGGAGGAGACTTTTACCCTCAAACAGATGTATGACTTTTGCGATGAGTTAAAGATAAAGCATCCTAACAACAATCATATTAAGGATAAAATCAGACAACAACTTCAATATCTGCGAGACAAAGGTTTCGTTGAGTTCAAAGGAAACGGAGTTTATAAAAGAATTTAGTTGTAATGACACATACGAAAGGTATGTGACGAATTTGCACAATACAGCAATATACGACAACACAAAAACATTTTAAACACTACAAAATCATATTTTCACCATTTTTACAAACAAAAACCACAAGATATATCAAAAACCGCCAAAAAAGCAGGCCCTTTTCAAAAAAAATATCTATTTTTGTAAAGTGTCTCAAATAATTAACTTGTATCACATAACAGTTGACAATAATCATGAATGACTTTCTTAAAGACTATTTAAAAGAGCTTGATACAAACACGGCAAATGCCATGTCTACAGAGCTCATCCCAAATCGCGAGTTGGCTTTCACACACTATATTTTAACACAAATTGCAGCAAAAGTTGGTGCTGAAAATTTCGAGGTCATCCATGCAGATATAAAAGACTCTGCTGGCAAATATCTTGGCGAAATTTTTGCTTATAATGAAAGTTCAAACCAAGAGGTACTGACCCTATTTTACACAATTTACGGCACTTCACCCGAAACAAATAATAAAGTTCTCACAGACACAGATGTGCAGTATGCATGGAATAGACTTCAAGGTTTTTATGACCGTTCTATTCGTGGAGCACACTTTGACATGGATGAAGATAACCCTGCATACCAAGTTGCTAAAACGATTTATGAGAACAATCAAAAGTATCAGACAATACGTTTCTATATCCTATCTAATTACATTATCAAAAGATCCGAGCCAAAAAAGATTCGCGTTCGCTCAAAAGAGACTGATAACAATGTATGGGATTTAAACAAACTTGCAGGAAACCTCACCAACAATTCTGACCATGTTGAAATCAATATTGATTTTGAGAACGACAACGACTACAACAACTACAAGATTCCTTATATCCAAATGACTCCAAATAATAGTGGATATAGGTGTCTTTTAATGATGTTCCCTGCCAAATTATTATATAAATTATACCGCAAATGGAACACTGATTTACTAATGTATAATGTTCGCTTTTGGCTTACATTTAAGAAGACTAAACGCAAACATACAAACAGTGATATTAGAGAAACCCTTCGTTCAGAAAGGTCTTTGTTCCTGGCCTATAACAATGGATTGACGGCAATTGCAACAGGAATTCAAACAACTGAATACGACCAAAAGACCAATGTTGGGGAATCAGAAGTGGAAACAGGTTGTGCATCCAATGACATGGTGTCAATGGGGCTGTTGAAATATATAAAAAACTTCCAAATTGTCAATGGTGGCCAAACCACTGCGTCCATCTTCAAAGCGAAAGAAGCTGAGGACAAACTAAGCCTTAATGGTGCTTTTGTTCAAGTCAAACTTATTGTTTTATCTGAAGACCAAAATGTCAATGATTTAGCTGCTAAAATATCAAGAAGTAGCAATTCACAAAATGCAGTAAAAGACTCTGACTTTAGTGTGAGTTTTCAATTCAACACAAAAATGCAAGAGCTTTCACGCTCTATTAAAATCCCTAACGACAAAGGCGATATTTCCTATTGGTTTTACGAGCGCATAAGGGGGCAGTATGAATCAGACTTCACTCAGAACAAACGCAGAGAAGATAAAGAAGCATTTAGCGCCAAATTTCCTAAGAAAAACAAATTCACAAAGGAAGAAATGGCCATTGTACGAAAAAGCTGGGAAGAGCACCCATGCGATGCCGTAAAAGGATCAGGAACCACTTATGACATCTTTATTTCAAAGATTGTTGAAGATGCGTTAATTCCTGATGAAATCTTTTTCAAGGACACAATTTCGTTGCTCATTATCTATCACTACTTAAAATCACGCCCAGAAAACAAAACGTATAAAAATGCCAAGGCCTCAGTCATTGCTTATGCTATTGCATATGCGCATTATATCACCTTTAGCGGTATTGACCTAAATAAAATTTGGGAAAAACAAGATATTTCAGATAACCAAAAGAATGGGTTCAATCTATTATGTGAGGTGGTTTTTGACAAACTGAACATGCTTGCAAACGAAGAAGAAACAACCGTCCTTTCGTATGGAAAAAGAAAAGATGCGTTTGGTTTCATGTGTGAAAAAATTAATGGTGAAGAAATGAACACTATTCGTAACCTATTATTAGATATCACACCTGACAACACTACTTCCATTTCGTAGATTATAATTTTAGAGTAACAATGATTGAGTACATTTTTTACACAACAGAGGGGCGCACACAGGCTCCAAATGGAAAAGAAATTGAGAATTGCCAAGTGCTTGGTATTGTCAGTGGAAATAGTCAAAAAGAAGCCAAGGAAAACCTCCTAAAAGAGAATCCTTGGATAACGGATTCTGGCTTCAACCAAACAAAAATCCTCTGCCAAAAACTTGCACTATAACTATAAGCTCTTTTATAAGAGGTGATTTTTTGTTATAGTATGCGTTGACAAAGGCGTTTGGGATAAGCCAACCACTCCTGAGCAAATGGACGCGTTTAATTTGCGGTGGCTTGCGGCTTGTCGCGAGCATATGAAAGATAATGCCACCATTTGGATTTCTGGCACCCATCACAACATTTTCAGCGTTCAACAACAGCTGTTGAAACTTGGTTTTAAAATACTGAATGTTATCACTTGGGCGAAAACCAATCCACCGCCAAACATATCTTGCCGCTATTTCACCTATTCCACAGAATTTATCATTTGGGCAAGGAAGTTGCCAAAAGTTCCTCATTGCTATAATTACGAATTAATGAAGCGTTTAAATGGCGACAAACAGATGACCGACGTTTGGCATTTACCAGCCATTGCACGGTGGGAAAAATCGTGTGGCAAGCACCCTACACAAAAACCACTTGGCGTACTGACTCGTTTGATACAAGCAAGTACATTGCCAGGGGCATGGATTCTTGATCCTTTTAGTGGAAGTGGCACCACAGGTATTGCCGCAAATCTGCTCGGTCGACGCTATCTCGGCCTTGAAAAAGAAGAAGAATTTTTGGCTATGAGCAAAGCACGTAGAGAAGAAATTGAAAACATCAATCAGAAAAACGATTACCTCCAGCGCCTCACAAAAGCAAAAATCATACTTCTTCAAGACAATTCTTCAACTGTTTCCGACAGTTCTGAAGAATACGGAGTGCCATGGTTGTAAAGCTATAACGGAGCTACAATTTGGAGGGAAAGCCACAATTTACGTTTAAGGAAGCCGATTTAATCCATTTAAACCCTATTTACACCAATTAAAAAAGATAGATAAAAATTGGTGCTAATGGGGTTTTAATGGATTAAATTGGTGTTTTTTTGCAATGTATGGCGAAAGGTGAAGGCACAAAAAAAATAGCCCCTGGAGTGGGGGCTATTTTTTTATTGGGGAGTGGGTGACGGATTAGAGCATCACTTTCACTGTTTTAACCTTGCCGTTGGCAGTGGCGATGCGCACGATGTAAAGACCGTTGCTCAAGTCGCCGAAGGTGAGGGTGCCAGTTGCGGTTTGGTTGCCTACCAGAATGCCAGCGGTGTTGAACACCTGAACGTTGGCTGTGGTAGAAACGCCCACCTCGATTGCACCGGCTTTAGCCACCACGTAACTGTCAGCCTCTGGAACGGTTACGCCAGTAGGAGCCTCAGCAGAGTATTTCACTACCACTTGCTTGTTGTAAACATTAGCGCTGTTATACACAGCCTTTGCGTCGAGAATCAAGAAATATTCCTTACCTGCTTCAAGAGGAATAGGAGTGATGAATGAATCGTAGTCGGCAGGGAACACTTGGAGCTTGTTGCCCGACACGTTTGCATTCCACATATCAGCAGGAGCGAGCACTTCCTTACCGGTAGGAACACCGTCGACGAGTTCACCTTCGATAAGTTTGATTTTGCTTGTGCAGTTGTAGGCCTTGGTTGGCTTCGACTCGAATGTGAAGTACACGTTTTCGATTTTCTTCAAAGTAGAGCCGTCGGCAGGATCAACAGCAGTAGGCATGAACAGAGGTTCTACCCATGTGCCAGTGTATTGGAGGGTGATTTCTTCATTGAGGTCGCCGGCTTCGTTCTTGAATGTGCCACCAGGGATAATCACGAAGTAAGTTTTGCCTTGTTCCATGTTGATAGGTTCGCCGCTTTCGCCGTATTCATCGAGAGGCACTGCGTAAGGAGCGTTGGTCTTGCTGCCCAGAATCGACCACATACCCACCTTCACTTCGTCGCCCATAGGAATGTTGGCAACGAGCTTGCCGCAAAGCACCTTGATAGCAGGGTTCGACTTCACAGCGATAGCCTTTTCGGCAAAGTTGAATGTGAGCTTGTCGAGTGTAGCCACTTCAGCCTTGTCGGCAGGAACGATGCTTGTTGGGGTGAAGATGCCGGTAGCGTTTTCCTTGATGGCTGCCACAGCCTCGAAACTTCCAAATTCAGAGGTGTAGGAGCCGGATGTGCCCTTAGGGCAATAGATGGTCACTTGCTTGGTTGGCACACCATAGAATGGTGATTCAGAGGAATATTCCCAATAGCCGATTGTTGGAGCCTTGCTGCCAGTGAAGCGAACTTCCTTGAGCGCCTTGCTGTTGTAGAACTGACGGATGCCGAAAGTCTTCACGTTGCTGCCCACAGTCACAGAGGTGAGTTTTTCACAACCAGCGAACACAGCGTCGGCGAGGTCGCGCAATCCTTGTGGGAGTGTCATTGAGGTGATGTTGGTGGAAGCGAATGCTTGTTGACCGAAAAACACGATGTTGTCGGAGAGGGTGATGTCGGTAAGTGCTGACTGGCAGAATGCAAATTCGTCGAGAGCGATAACCGATGAAGGGAGAGTAACTTTTGTCACCTTTGCGCCTTGGAATGCGCCACCTTGAATACCGCGGCAACCGTCAGCCACAGCCAATGTGGTGGTTGCAGATTCGGGTGGGAATGCGATAAGGAGCGATTTGTCGGCGGTGTAGAGGGCTTCGTCAATCACTTTGAAGTTGGCGTTGCCAGCAGCCACGTTGAACTTCGCGATTTTGGTTTTTGAGAACGCGCGGCTGCCGATAGTCTCGCAAGCGGCAGGAACGGTAAATTCGGTGAGTGGGCAGCCGAAGAACGCCTCTTCGCCAATCGTCCTTACGCCAGCCATTGCACCCTTGATGGTGGTGAGGGCGATGCAGTCGCCAAACACGCCATCGTCAATACTATCCAAAGTGGATGGAAGAGTTACGGTAGTGAGTTTTTGGCAGTGGTTGAATGCGTTTTTGCCAATGAAAGTTGTGCCTTCAGGAATTTCCACTGTTTCCAAACCGCAGTTGTAGAAAGTGGAGTTCCAGATTGTCTTCAAAGTAGAAGGCAACTTGATTGACTTCAAAGCATAGCAAGTGCCGAATGCGCTTGAAGACTTGTTGGTGCCGAGTGCCTCCACGCCTTCAGGAATCTCAATAGAGGTGATGTTGCGCACTGCGTAGAATGCGTAGTTGCCGATAGTCTTGAGGTTCTTTGGCAAGATGATGGAAGCGGCCTTACAACTTGAGAATGCACTGTAACCAATTGAGGTGATGGTTGATGGAAGGGTGAGGGCTGTGGCTTCAGAATACTGGAACGCGTAGTCCTCAACCGATACCACGGTGTAGGTGGTGCCTTCGTTAGTGACCTGGTCGGTGAGGTTGAAAGAAGTGACCTTGCTGTCTGCCTTCTTGATACCGACGGTGTTGTCGCTTTTCACGATGTAGGTGACGTTGTCTAACACAAATGTGTCGCCTACGGCTGCATAGGCGCATGTAAACAGCGTCAATGCAAGGGAAAGAAGTAATGTTCTTTTCATAAACTCTAACTAATTAACCCCGAACTGATAACAACTGTTTGATTTTGAAAGTCGGGGCGTTTACTTCCAAACCAGTCATAGTAATATATAAGTGTAAAAACAGCCCTACTCCAAAGGCTATTTTAAAAGAATCAATACAAAATATGCATGAAAAGATTTCTACAAAAGTAGGACAAATTCATAACAAAACAAAGGATTTCCGCCACTTTCTTTGCAATTTGTTCGTATTCCCACCCATTTCCTTAAACTTAAGAAAATAACTTGAGTTTTATGGTTAGGTGATGTCTCAAAACTAAATATTTTCTATAACTTCACTCCCAACACATCTTCTAAGGCTTTAAGATGCGATAGCCGTTGTAGTCTGATTTTTGTAAAATCCAAAGCCTTTATCATTTCATGAGTCGCATATCCTTTGCTATAGGTTCTTCGAGCCTTAGCGTACAAATCACATAGTTTTGCATTGCCATCAGCACCCTTTAGCGATTTTGGAATTTGTTTCAGTTTTAGATAACTGCAAATGCTTTCCATATCGTCAAGAATCCAATCCTCAATGGAACTGCATACTCCTATCTGAATGACGTTTTCAATTCCCATTTTCTTGACACTTTTGCGAATGGTTCCCCAATCGACTATCAATGGGTTGCGAACCTCGAACACATCTGTATCATAACTGCAGCAAACAGTATGTATATTGATGTTCTTTTTCCTTGCATCAGGCAGTATATCATTCTTCAGCTTTGCCAACAGTTTACAGGTATAACGAGTAACGCCTTTCAGGTTACAAATATCACATGGCACAAGTTCTGCAGGGTTAATGCTTTTATAATATTCCAGCAGTTCTTTAAAGAACACTTCATCGGTGTCCCCTTCAACGAAGATGATGACCCGTTGAGCCATATTTGCTTTCTTCTTTACCATACTTGGTTTGTATTCAACATTGTTTGGCTCAGTTTCTTGGAGTCGCAGATTTAAAGTATGTATAAACTTTCTCTGCGTCATTCTCAATATCGAGCATAAAATCGAACATAAACTCTCCAAAAGTTAATTCCATGTCACCGGCATAACGATAGAGGTACTTAATCTTAGCAGGATTCACTTGCGCAAAGTTGGCAATACCATCATGTATAGGAAGACCAAAATACATTTGTTGTGGCAGAAGATAACGCATTAGGTAAGGCGAATGGCTCGTAATTAGAATCTTAGTGTCGGAGGCATAATTCTTCATAGCCAACAATAGATTCTCCATTAAACGAGGATGAACAGAGTTTTCGGGTTCTTCAAGCATGATTAGTGGAATGTTTTTCTTGTGTGCGGCAACACAAAGGGTGAAGAGAAAGATGATACGTTTGCTTCCACTCGAAAGTTGTTGTATGCTCGTTGGTTGAACATTGAATTTCTCTTTAACTCGAATATCATAAATTTTGCTTTGGCCATCGGCAAGTGTAATAACCTCTGGTGAAAAATCCTCTATTTCTGGCAGAAGTTGAAGAACACCATCCACCAAGATGGCATAGTTGTTTCTGTCTGTGGTTTTCAACTTAAAAAGGTAAGCGCTAATCGTTTCTCCGTCGAGCATTTGTATGCCATGCTCTCCATCCATAGAGAAATATGATTCGGGATTATCCAATGTTTCAAGGTTGGGAATTGACATACCACAGATGCGGCTGGCGAAACTATTCAAATACATATCCGAACGCAGTGCTATTGTTGACAGTGCCAACTGTGACGACGACACTTCAAACACTTTTGTGCATCTGCCTGTAGCCGATGGCATGACGAGACAATCTTCGGCAGAAGTCCTATTCACCACTTGTTTAAAGCGTTGGTCTGTGCTGCGTTTTATTTTCAAATATTCAGAAGTGATTTGACCTTCGCCACCTTCTTCTGCCCATTTAAATGTATAGCCATATTGATATTCGTGATTCAAGCCATTTTCGTTGATGGCTCCGCAGATTTCAAAGCGGAAGTTTTGACGATACATGTTGGCGTTTATCGGTACATATCGACTTCGCATCATTTGAGCCTTACCTTGTTCAGAAGCAGATAGAAATTGGATTCCAAAACTTATAGCATCAAGCACATTGCTCTTTCCATAGCCGTTAGGGGCTATGAGCGCATTAAAATTTTCCAGATTTAGCTTTAAGCTACAAATGTTTAATACTCCTTCTATGAGAAAACCGCTTATTTTCATAATTTGCAAAATTATTTGCGTGAGTTGTTCTTTTTGTGATGCAAATATATGTTTTTACAGCATCTCAAGCAAATTTTTTTACACTTTTATGGGTGATATTATGAGTTTTTTTCATTGCTTGCGCTATCTGCCACCTGATGGGGCGTGTGTTTTTGCAATTCAGTTGCATGAACTTTGGGGTAAATTTGCAGCGTGAAACTGTAAAATAATACTACGATATGGACGAATGTAATATGCATCAGCACAGCTGCGGCTGTCACGAACATCAGCACGAGCACTCACACGCTTGTGGCTGTGAGCATCACCACCATGAGGGCGGTGTGAAGTTGGGGGCTATCAAGATTGGCGTTGCCAGTGTGCTGCTGGCGGTGGCTTGGGCTGTTGAAGCTCACACCAGTCTGCCCACTTGGGTGTTGCTCCTTGTATATTTGGTGCCTTACCTTGTGGTGGGTGCCCAAACGCTGCGCGAGGCGGTGGAGGAACTTTTCAGCGGTCATCTGCTGGGCGAGAACTTCCTGATGTCGATTGCCACCATCGGTGCGCTGGTCATCGGTTTTCTGCCTGGGGCTGAACACCAGTTCCCCGAAGCGGTGTTTGTAATGCTGTTTTTCCAAGTGGGCGAACTCTTTGAGCATCTGGCTGAGGGGCGTAGCCGTAAGTCGATTGCTCAACTGATGGACATTCGTCCCGATGTGGCAAATGTGGAGCGCAATGGGCGTGTGCAAAGCGTGAACCCTGCCGATGTAGCGATAGGCGAAACCATCATCGTGAAGCCCGGTGAGCGCATTCCGCTCGATGGCGAGGTGACCGATGGCGAATCGTCGCTCGACACGGTGGCACTCACTGGCGAAAGCGTGCCGCGCTCGGTGAAAGTGGGCGAGAGCGTGATTTCGGGTTGCGTCAATATTTCGGGCGTGCTTCGTGTGCGCACCACTAAATCGTTTGGCGAAAGCACCGCTTCGAAGGTGCTCGAACTGGTGGAAAACGCCAGCGAGGGCAAGTCGCGCAGCGAGAGTTTCATTCGTCGCTTCGCACGCATATATACTCCTGTGGTGGTGGCGTGTGCGCTGGTGGTGGCTTTTGTGCCGCCCTTCTTCTGTGATGGCTATCTTGCAGCCCTGCCCACATGGATTTACCGTGCACTCACCTTCTTGGTGGTGTCGTGTCCTTGCGCCCTGGTTATCTCCGTTCCGCTCACCTTCTTCGGGGGCATTGGCGCGGCTTCACGCTGTGGCATTCTGGTAAAAGGTGCCAACTATCTGGAGGCGTTGGCAAAGATGGGCGTGGCGGTGTTCGACAAAACTGGCACCCTCACCCATGGCGAATTTGCCGTCACGGCATTGCACCCCTATCTCATCAGCGAGCAACAGTTGCTCCACCTTGCCGCCCATGTGGAGCGATACAGCAATCACCCGATAGCCATTTCGCTGAAAAACGCCTTCCCCAACGAAGCGCAATGCTGCACCGTGACCGATGTGGAAGAGGTGGCGGGCCACGGCGTGCGTGCTTTGGTCAACGATAAGGTGGTGGCTGTGGGCAATGAGAAAATGATGGCTGCCGTGGGCGCAAAGTGTGTGCCTTGCAGCAAGCACCATAGCGGCACGATCATTCATGTGGCAATTGACGGCGAATATGCCGGACACATCGAGATTTCCGACCGCATCAAAGACGATGCCGCCGAGGCGATAGCCCAACTCAAACGCGCCGGTGTGAGCAAGACGGTGATGCTTACTGGCGACCACCAGAATGTGGCTGCCGAAGTGGCAAGCGGGGTGGGCATCGACGAATATTATGCCGAACTGCTCCCTGCCGACAAGGTGGAGCGAGTGCAACAGCTTCTGAACGAGAAGTCCCAAGCACACACCCTCGCATTCGTGGGCGACGGCATCAACGATGCGCCCGTGCTTGCCCGAGCCGATGTGGGCATCGCCATGGGGGCTTTGGGCAGCGATGCCGCCATCGAAGCCGCCGACGTGGTGCTCATGGACGACAAACCCTCAAAAATAGCCACCGCCATCAGAATAGCCAAGCGTACCCTCGGCATCGCGCGCCAAAACGTGGTATTCTCCATCGGCGTGAAAGTGGGCGTGTTGCTCTTAGCCACCTGCGGCTTAGCCACCCTCTGGCTCGCCGTATTCGCCGACGTAGGCGTAATGGTCCTCGCCGTCCTCAACGCCACCCGCTCCCTCCACCCAGTTCAGCGGAACATTCCTGGGAATAAAATGATTTCTTGGTAAAAATCCGCATCAAATTTCCCAAAACGATTTTGTATGGTAGGGACGCGATACTTCGCGTCCGCTCCAAATGATTGATATTCAATATGGTATCATAGTTATGGGCGGACGTGAAGTATCACGTCCCTACCGGGTTTGCTTTTTCGCCGAAGGCGAGTGGTTTTTATCCTTTTGGCGGTGCCACCGACCTCGTAAGAGGGCGGCGTTGGTGATGTGGTGTGGCTGATTCAAGCATCAGCTTGAAATCAGACATGCCACAGCACTAACGACAGGTGCGAAGCACTGGCATCGCTAAAAGGCTGTTTTTTATGTTTTTGTTTCACTCCCCCAATATTTTTCCACTGAACCACACCCTCCCAAAAAATAAAAATTTACTTTGGGATGGTGGGGGTGTAAAATAAAAGTGCGCTTTTTCACAAAAGCACACCTCTATCATAACCAAAATTCAAGTATATAATTTTTTGTTAGCCTTTCTTGCTGTGACCACCCCGAAAATAGGGGCTTGACACAAGAAGTTGTCAATAGTATTAAAGGATGTTGTTGTCTTCTTTTTTTGTAAGTACAAAGGTAATACAGTTTTTTCAATATCCAATTAAAAATATGCAAGCAATAATTAATAAGTGTGAACACCACAAATATTAGGGTGTTTTTTCTCCTTTTTGCCACCTTATTAAGATTTTTAAGCATTTTTACTGCAATTTCAACGGACAATTAACTGCCACCTTATAAAAAAAGTCCGCAATATTCTGTTATTGCGAACTTTATATGCTGATATGGAGGTGAGGCTGATGCCCTCTCGCTTATTTCTGACGGAAATAAAGGTTGATTGGCGTGCCTTTCAAGTCCCAACGCTCGCGAATCTGGTTTTCGAGGTAGCGTTTGTATGGGTCCTTGATCCACTGTGGCAAATTGCAGAAGAACACGAACGAAGGAACGCGCGCCTCTTTGAGCATGGTCACATATTTTATCTTCACCATCTTGCCCTTAGTGGCTGGTGGTGGATATGCGCCGATGATTTCCTGCATGGCGTTGTTGAGTTGCGATGTGGGAATGATGCGCTTGCGGTTCTGATACACCTTGATTGCCTCTTCCAGCACCTTGTAGATGCGCTGCTTGGTGAGCGCCGAGCCGAAGATGATGGGGAAGTCGGAGAATGGCGCAAAGCGCTGGCGAATGGTATTCTCCATATAGGTGATTGACTGCTGCGACTTCTCTTGCGCTATGTCCCACTTGTTGACCAGCACCACCAAGCCCTTGCGGTTCTTTTCGATGATGGAGAAAATGTTGACATCTTGCGACTCGATACCACGAGTGGCGTCGATCACGAGAAGGCACACGTCGCTATATTCAATGGCGCGAATGCTGCGGAGCACCGAATAGTATTCCACATCTTCGTTCACCTTGTTTTTCTTGCGAATACCTGCGGTATCGACCAAATAGAAGTCGAATCCAAACTTATTGTAGCGCGAATAAATGCTGTCGCGAGTGGTGCCGGCAATGTCGGTCACAATGTTGCGTTGCTCGTCCATGAGCGAGTTGATGAGCGACGATTTGCCTGCGTTTGGACGGCCCACGATGGCGAAGCGTGGAAGTTCCTCCTCCACCTCATTGTCGTCTTTTTCGGGCATAAGGCGCACCACCTCGTCGAGAAGGTCGCCAGTGCCGGTGCCGTTGATGGCAGAGATAGAGAATGGCTGTCCCAATCCCAACGAATAAAATTCGCTTTCGAGGTAGATGCTGTCGTTGTTGTCGTCTTTATTGGTGACCAGCACCACAGGCTTCTTGCTGCGGCGCAGAATGGCAGCCACATGGTCGTCGAGGTCGGTCACGCCGTTTTTGATATCCACCATAAACAGAATCACATCAGCCTCTTCGATGGCGAGCGCCACCTGCTTGTTGATTTCGTCTTCAAATATGTCGTCGCTGTTCACTACCCAGCCGCCGGTGTCGACCACCGACATTTCCATACCGCCCCATTCGGTTTTGCCATACTGGCGGTCGCGAGTGGTGCCGCTCTCATTGTTCACGATGGCGGCGCGGGTTTTGGTCAAACGGTTGAACAGCGTTGATTTGCCCACGTTAGGGCGTCCTACTATTGCTATTAATCTTGCCATTTTTCGGTGTAAATTTGGTGTTGAGGCCTGCCCTATATTCCTCCCAAGTCACTTGGCAAGCCTAATTAATATTTTCTTAATCGAGATAGCCGAAAGCCTTGAGTTTCTTCTCCTGGTTTCGCCAATCTTTCTCCACTTTCACAAACAGTTGCAGATACACATGCTTTTCGAAGAACTTTTCAAGTTCCTTTCTTGCCTCGATACCCACATGCTTGAGTTTTTTGCCTTGACGGCCGATGATAATGCCCTTTTGCGTGTCGCGCTCCACATATATCACTGCCATGATGTGGATTTCATCGTCGCCTTCGTCGAACTTCTCCACAATCACCTGTGTGGCGTAAGGCACTTCCTTGTCGTAGGTGAGCAGAATTTTCTCGCGCACGATTTCGGTGACGAAAAAGCGTGATGAGCGGTCGGTGAGGGCGTCTTTGCCGAAGTAAGGTGGATTTTCGGGCAGCAGTTCCACGATGCGCTTCATGATTTGGTCCACGTTGAAGTTCTCCTTGGCGCTGGTGGGATAGATTTCGGCTTGAGGGAGCAGCGCGCGCCACTCTTCCACAATCTTCACCAGTTCGGTCTGACCGGAGAGCAAGTCAATTTTGTTGATTACCAAAATGATGGGCACTTTCTCGCGAGCCACCTTTTCGAGAAACTCCTTGTTCTTGGTCGGAGTTTCCACCACATCGGTCACATAAAGCAGCACATCGGCATCCACAAGTGCGCCAGTGGAGTATTCAAGCATACTTTCCTGTAACTTGAATTTGGGTTTCAGCACGCCAGGGGTGTCGCTAAACACGATTTGATATTCGTCGGTGTTCACGATGCCCATAATGCGGTGGCGTGTGGTTTGCGCCTTGCTTGTGATGATAGAGAGGCGTTCACCCACAAGGATATTGCTCAGGGTGGATTTACCCACATTAGGGTTGCCTACGATGTTGACAAAACCTGCTTTATGCATTCTTCTTTTTTGAGAAATTAAAAATATAGTTTAGTATTCAGAGCCGCACGGCATTCAAGCTATGGCGCCAATCGCTATTGGCAAACGCCTATGTTTCTATCCCTGCTGTACGAGCTCTTATATACAAACAAAAAACGCACCGCCCAGGCATTGGGCAAAATGCATTTTTTGTTTGATTATAGGATTCACATCATTTCTTCTGAAATGGTGATTATCTACCAGTGTTAACACATCTCCGAAGGAGACGAATTACATGCCCCAGATGAGATATGAAGCACCCCAAGTGAAACCTGCGCCGAAGGCAGTGAGCACAATCTTGTCGCCCTTCTTCAATTTGCCCTTGTTGTGGTCGAGGCAGATTGGAATTGAGGCGGCGCTGGTGTTACCCACCTTCTGAATGTTGACGAGCACTTGCTCTTCAGAAAGACCGAGACGGCTGCCAACAGCTTCGATGATGCGGAGATTTGCCTGGTGAGGAACGAACCATTTCACGTCCTCAATCTTGAGGTTGTTGCGCTCCATCACTTCCTTGCTTGAGTTGAACATGTCCATCACAGCCGACTTATACACAGCACGGCCTTCTTGATAGAGGCAGTTTTCTTTTGCGTCAACGGTTTCGTGAGTGGTTGGGTGAGCAGAGCCACCAGCCTTGTACACGAGGTGTTCGAGACCGCTGCCATCTACATGGAACACGCCATCTACGAAGCCCACAGGCTCCTCAGTTGGTTCCATCAGCACAGCTGCTGCACCGTCGCCGAAAAGAGGACATGTGGCACGGTCTTCATAGTTCACCATGCTCGACATCTTTTCTGCACAAACCACAATCACCTTCTTGTACAAGCCGCTCTTGATGTAGGCGTTGGCATCAAACGAAGCCACGATAAAGCCAGCACAAGCAGCCTGAATGTCGTAGGCGTAGCATTTCTTTTCCAAGCCGCAGCCGTGAGCAATCACAGAGGCGGTAGAAGGGAAACGGTAGTCGGGGTTTGAAGTGGCACAAATGAGCAAATCCACATCGTCGGGATTAGTGCCAGTTTCTTCAAGAAGTTTTTTCACAGCTTGAATACCCATGTAAGAAGAACCCACTTCCTTTTTGAGAATGCGGCGTTCTTTGATGCCCACACGGGTTGTGATCCACTCATCGTTAGTGTCTACCATGCGCGACAGTTCATCGTTGGTGAGAACGTAGTCGGGCAAGTAGGAAGCAATACCAGAAATCTTTGCGTTAAGCATATCGAAATTGTGTATTTAAATAAGCAAGTATATCCCAAATAGCACTTTATCAGCGTTATTCAGGATACACAGAAATCTTTTTGAGTTAGTCTCAAGTGGGTTGTAGCCTTATTAAACAGCTGCTTCTTCGCCCATTACGTGTTTGCCACGATAGTAGCCGCATTCAGGGCATACAGTGTGATAAACATGCCATGCACCGCAGTTTGAGCACTGTGCGATAGTTGGAGCTACAGCCTTGTCATGAGTTCTGCGCTTAGCTGTGCGAGTCTTTGATTGTCTACGTTTAGGATGTGCCATTTTCTTATTATTTTTTTAGTTGTTATCTTTTAATTTCTTCAGAGCCGCCCATCGTGGGTCGATGTCGTCGTCCGAAGATTTGTTTGTATTCACTTCTTGGTCGATGCCCCCTTCTGCCTCGTGCAGCTGCTCATCGTCGGTGATGTTCACCGCGCGCATCTGCTCCAGACGGTCGAGCATCTGCTCGTTGCACTCCCCTTCGGGGTGCGCGTGCATAATAGGAATGGTGAGTAACACAGTGTCGCGCATTAGCGGAGTCAAATCAAGCTCACGCCAGTGGCCAGGTATCACGAGCACTTCATCGTCGCTATCGTCGTACTCTTCCCCTTCCTTCACGGTCAAATCATAGGTCGAATCAACGGTGTGCCGCATATCGTCGAGACAGCGGTCGCATGGAATAGTGATTTCACCGCCAAACTCAAACGATAATTGATAAATCGAGTCGTCTTTGCGGTCAACTTTCACAACGACATCCACGCTGGCTTCACGCACATCTGTGGCTTCTATATCATTGAAAAAAGCAGCGTTCAAGTGGTAGTTAAACTCCTGAACACCAATCGACAAAGACTTAAGTGGCAACTTGTATGACGCCATTACTCTACAATTTTCACGTTAAAATCGGCACAAAGTTATAAACTTTCTCGCTAATATTCAAGATTTTGACCCTAAAATTAAAAAAAATGTGTGTTTGCCGTGCGCACGGGGCATGATTTTTCAGGGTGCCGATTGCTGGAGCGAAGAATTTTTCATATATTAGTGGCAATTTAAACCTAAAATACGGAAGAAATGAAAAAGATTGCTTACCTTATGCTGGCGATAGTGGTGTGCTGCTCATCAGCATATGCTCAAAAAAGAAAGTCGAGCAGCAGAACGAAAACCCGCACCGAAAAGACAGTGAAATTACCCAACGATGCCGAATTGGTGGCAAAAGCAAAGGCGGGAAACGCCCGCGCACAAGCGTTTGTGGCAAGATGTTATTCAAATGGCACCAACGGCGTGAAGAAAAACTATAAAGAGGCGGTGAAATGGGCACAAAAGAGTGCCGACCAAGGTGATGCCGTAGGGCTATACCAGTTAGGTGTGCATTATGATAAAGGAAAGGGTGTGGCTTCCAACTACACGAAGGCGAATAGCCTATATAAGCAGGCATTGGCAAAGCTCAAAGTGGAAGCAGAAAATGGCGACAAAATTTCACAACACTTTTTGGGCTGTTGCTATGGCTTCGGCCGTGGCACCGACAAAAACAACACCGAGGCGGTGAAATGGTATCGCCTTGCTGCCGAGCAGGGCTTTTCAGAGGCGCAATGTAATTTGGCCTATTGCTATTACAATGGCGAAGGAGTAAGCCTATCGTACGCCGAGGCGGTGAAATGGTATCGTCTTGCTGCCGAGCAGGGCGATGCTGCTTCGCAATATAATTTGGGCGTGTGCTATCACAATGGCGATGGCATAAGCCAATCCTACGCCGAGGCAGTGAAATGGTATCGCCTTGCTGCCGAGCAGGGGGATGTAAAGGCGCAATTTAATTTGGCCTTGTGCTATTACAATGGCGATGGCGTAAACCCATCCTACACCGAGGCAGTGAAATGGTATCGCCTTGCTGCTGAGCAAGGGTATGCTGTTGCGCAAAATAATTTGGGCGTGTGCTATCACAACGGCAAAGGCGTGGCAAAGAATAGGGCTACTGCCATTCGGTGGTATAAGAAAGCGGCGGCACAAGGCAATAGCACTGCTCAAGATAATTTGAGAAAACTGGGTGTGTATGATTGGTAGTGAGGGTGTCGCCCCCTCCTCGCCGCCCGAAGAAAAAGCCGCTTCGCGAAAAAAACTTCTGCCGAGGGGCATGTTCCCTACCTCCTTTAAAAATCTGTTAGATAGCGATGCTTGCGTAGGTGTGCTACCGCTCTTCGGCATCATCATTTGCCGGTAGTCCACTTTCCTTTGCAAAAATTAAATCTGCCAAACTCATGCTGAAATCATTGAGTTTGGCAGATTATTTAATTGAGGATTACGGTGGTGAAGCCGAAAGATTTGAAGAGCTTTTGGAGTTGGGCCTTGCCTGATTTTGATGCCTTGGCTATGATGTGGCATTTCAAAGCATCGTCCACTAGCACGTTTTGCAGGTCGGCGTGAATCGATTGCACCCGGTCGTGGGGCCAGTTGCCGTCGTCGATAAACACCTCACAGTCTTTCGGGTTGCAGATGGTGTCGAGCACCTCCACTGGGGGAAGTTTCACACGCAGGGTGTCGCCACTGATTTTCACCGCGTCGGCTGGGAGTTTCTCAAAATCGTAGCCGGCACGAATGGTGCCACGCCCAATGAGGCAGATGCGGTCGCGCTGGCGAAGCAGGTTCTTCAACCAGTTGTCGCTCGCCTTCTCCTTCGAGATGGTCACATCGCCATAGTAACACGCTGTGGTAAACTTCTTGATGCCACGGATTTCGGTCACCACGTTGGGTGTTTCGTCGATTTTCACAGTTTCGGTCACGCTCTCAAATGGCCACCACTTGTAGGTGTCGGCCACGAACAGATACACCATGCCTACGATGGCAAGCGAGAGCACTGTGGAGGCTATATTTTTTGTGAGTTTAAACATCATTTCTCAAATTTAATGGTTACACTTTTATATCCCAATCGGGTGAGCATACGCTCGAAAAAGATGCGAGTGTTGCGCTCGGCATCGGCAAGGATGGCGTATTTGCCACTGTCAACATCGGCAAGAATCGACTGCTCGCCCTGCTGGAGCAGGAGTTGTCGCTCTTCTGCCGAAAACTGGTGTCGGAAGCCTGTGGCTTCGTTTTCCACAAGTCGGATTTCCTCGAAAGGCATACGGCACGAGAGGATTTTCACCTTTGGCAGCGTGACGGTGATTGCCATAGCCGACGAGTCGATGCGCGTTTTGCTGTCGTCGTAGCTGCCCATGTCAACGCCCGCTTGCAGATAGGCGTTGCACTTGAAGAGCACACGCTTTTCGCCAATTTTCCACCAAGTGCAGTCTTTTGCCTTGATGATTTTCGACACGGTGTATTCCACAGTTGCCAGTTCGCCTGTGGCAGTCATCAACTGCACACGGTCGAGGGGCTTGCCTTCAGGTGTGGGCAGAGGCTTTTGGCACGATACCAGCATTGGCACCATATACACAACAGCCACTATCACAGCCCACGCTGTAAGGGCACGAGATTTTTTACGTTCTTTTTTCATGCTAAAAAATTAAGTTTCAAATCATTTTGTCATTTCTTATTACGTTGCGGATTAGACGAGGATTTCTCACCGAGGTTTAACAGTAGCTCCAAAGATACCACCAAAACGGTAATTATGGCAACGCCAAAATGTAACGAGGGCCCGAAACGCAGCGTTCCGAGCCCTTATCGTTGGTGTTATGGAATATTCGTTTTAGAACTTATAGCCAGCCGACACATAGAAGTTTTTGTTGGCTCCTGTACCCTTCTGCACGTTGATCAAGCCCACATCGTAACCCAAGCCCAGAGAGAAGTGCTTGTAGAAGTCAACGCCCGTACGCAAGCCCAAACCGAAGTCGAAGCGACGGAAGTTGAGGTCGTCGAACACGGTTTTGCCGTCGGTCTTACCGAAAAGCCCCACAGCGAAGTATGGGCCCATTTCGTAGTAGAACTTGGCGTTCTCGCTGATAACGTGGCTATAACCAGCGTGGATAGGGATTTCGAGATAGTAGGGATTGTAAACGGTTTTGCCCTCATCGTTTTCGAGCTTACCGCCCTTGAGCGAAATCAGCGCAGCCACGTTGCCGTAGATAGCGTTTTCTGGTGTAAAGAACTTGAAATCTTTCGAAGCACGCAAACCGGCATGGAAACCCACGCGCGACACAATGGTGCCATAGCTGATAGTAGCGGCTTGCACACCACCAGTGATTTCAAACTCCACATTTCCGCCCTTGTTCTCTTCCGCATGAGCCACGTTGGCAAGTGCCATGATGGCTATAATTGCAATAGATAAAATTCTTTTCATAATTATATATGTATTTTGATTGTGGGGGCAAAGTTAATCATTTTTTCCGTTGCAAAAATCACACATTCACCGTTTTTCCACCCTCATTGCAGATAATGACCAAAAAAACAGCAATATCACCCCAGTGAGAGAAAAGAAATTAGATGTTAGAAATTAAACTCAGAAGTTAAGAAGTTAAGAAGTTAAGTAGTTAAGACGATAGCATCGCCTACTTTCAATTCTCGAAAAATCGACAACCCATTGACTTGTAGTCTTGTTGACTTTCAAAAAAATGGGAATTTTTGTTTGAAAAGTGGGGGCGACTGCTGAAAGATGATTTTTTCAGTACCGCAAAAAAAACCACAAAAATGGGATTTTCTGAAATTATCTATGCTTTTTGTGGTAGATAATTTCAATTTACTCGCGTTTTCTGAAATTATCTACGCTTTCTGATATAGATAATTTCAATTTATCCACATTTTCTGAAATTATCTCGATTTTTTTATCTATCTTTGTGTCAAACCAAAAAAGCAAAAAACGTGATGGGCAAATTAATAGGAAGAGAGCGCGAAATAGACGAACTGAATCGCTGCTACACATCTGATAGAGCAGAGTTTGTGATTGTGACTGGCCGCCGACGCATCGGAAAAACCTTTCTGGTGAACAGCGTGTATGCCGACCAATACGCTTTTTATTACACTGGTGGGCATAACCTGACCACCACTCAACAACTGCACAAGTTTAGCCTTGCCCTAAGGCAATACGGCTACAAACCCACCGCTGCAACCACCGCTGCGAACTGGTTTGAAGCGTTTGAGGCATTGCAGGAACTGCTGCAAGGCATCGCCTCAAAGGATGGCAAGCGAAAAATCATCTTCATCGACGAAATGCCTTGGATTGATGCCGCAAAATCAGATTTCGTGGAGGCATTGGAATACTTTTGGAACAGTTGGGGCGCACTCCAAGACGACGTGATGCTCATTGCAAGCGGTTCTGCCACATCGTGGATGAACGACAAACTTGTGGCAAACAAAGGCGGACTTCACGCCCGCATCACCAAACAGATAGTATTGGAGCCGTTCTCGCTCAAAGAGGTTGAAGAATATCTCACTTGCGCAGGAGCACACTGGGACCGCTTCCAAATCGCCCAAACCTATATGGTGCTGGGTGGTGTGCCTTTTTACCTCAGTCTGCTTGACACAAGCAAAAGTTTTGCACAAAATGTTGATGAACTGTTTTTCTCACGCAACGCATCACTCCGACTGGAATTTGGCGAACTCTATCACGCCCTTTTCTCCAACGCACAGTTATATGTGGCAATCGTTGAAGCACTCGCTCGAAAACGCAAAGGGCTCACACGCGCCGAGATTGCAGAAAACACAAAAATCAAGAGCAGTGCCCTGACGCAATACCTCAACAATCTTGAGAAGTGTGGTTTTATTGAATGTTATCAACAATACGGGAAAAAGGTGCGAGGATTGACTTACCGCCTTATCGACTTCTACACACTTTTCTACTTTAAATACATTGCCAACAACCGTGATATGGACCCGAAATGGTGGTCAAACAATATGCTTTCGGCATCGGTTTCGGCATGGCAAGGCTTCAGTTTCGAACTCCTTTGCCTTGTGCATCTTCCCCAAATCAAGGATGCCTTGGGCATCAGCGGCATTGCCTCTTCGGTTTCGCAATGGAAAAACGAAACCTCACAAATCGACCTCATCATCGACCGTGCCGACCGCATTGTGAACCTCTGCGAAATGAAATTCAGCAACGCTCCTTTTGAAATCACAAAAGCATACGCCGAGCGATTGCGTAACCGTATGGCTGATTTCTGCGTCGCCACCAAGTGCAAAAAAGGAATTAGCAACACTTTCGTAACCACCTACGGAGTAATGCAAGGCAAACACTCATCAATCGTCAACAACCAAGTGCTACTCGACGACCTTTTTAATTAACCCTCAAAAAATCCTTTTTTTACTTCTTTTTTAGGAGGTGGGCGTTGCGGCGGAGGCCGGCGAGTTTGGCGCGCTTGATGGGGCTGTGGCGAAAGGTGGCGGAGAATTGCTCCTGCGTCATGCTGAGCACTTGCTGGGTGGTGAGGTGTAGCACGCCCTCCCTGGCTTGAAATTCGGGGTGCACCGTGGGAGTGGCGTGGCGATTGTGGGGGCAAGCGATTTGACACTCGTCGCAGCCGTAGAGGTGATTCCCTATTTTCTCGTTCACCCATTCAGGGAGCTGCTCGGAGCGGTTTTCGATGGTTTGGCACGATAGGCATCGGGCGGCATCGAGCACGCCTCCGCTCAATGCGCCACCAGGGCAACGGCGCTCGCAAGCGTGGCAGTCGCCACAGGTGAGGGTGCAAGGTGCGTCGGGGATGAGCGGCAGAGTGGTCACCAATTCACACAGGAAGAAGAACGAGCCACGCTGGGGGATAATGAGCAGCGTGTTGAGCCCGATGAAGCCCAGCCCAGCCTGCTGCGCCCAGTAGCGTTCGAGAATGGGCGCACTGTCCACGCACACACGCGATTCGTGCCCAGTGCATTCCTTGATATACGCCGCCAACTGGCGCGCCATATCGCGCACCACCTCGTGATAGTCGGTGCCGTAGGCGTAGCGCGCCACCTGCGGCGCATCAGCCTCTTGAATTTGCCGCGGCAGATAGTTCACCGCCAGCGAAATCACCGTTTGCGCACCTTCCACCAGGCGTGTGGGGTCGAGCCGCAAGTCGGTGTAGTTGGTAGCCCACTGCATACAGTCGTGCTTGCCTTCGGCAATCCATTGCGTGAATGCCTTGGCTGCCTCATGACTCACAGGAGCAGCATGGGCAAACCCCACAGCATCAAAGCCCAGGCGAAGCGCCTCTGCCTTGATGTCATCACCTATGCGACATTGGGATTTTTGCAAATTCGTAACCTTCATTGCGTAGCCACTCGATGGAGCGGGGAAGCGCATATTTCATATTTTTTTCTGCTTTCAGCGAATCGTGAAACACGATGATGGAGCCGTTGCGCGCAAAATGCTTCACATTCTCAAACACCTGTTCGCCGGTGAGCTTGCGGCTGTAGTCGTGGCTCACGAGGTCGTACATGATGATGGCGAAGCGCGAGCGCAGCACCTTCGACTGTGCCCAGCGGAGCAAGCCGTGTGGCGGTCGGAACAACGACGAGTGTATCAGCTCGTTGGCTTGAAACACATTGTGGAGATACACTTTCGTGTTCACCTTTGCGCCCTGCATGTGGTTCATCGTGTGATTGCCCACGCTGTGGCCACGGCGCAGCAACTCTTGAAACAGTTCGGGATTGCGCTGCACATTTTCGCCCACACAGAAGAATGTGGCTTTCACACCGTAGTGGTCGAGCGTGTCGAGCACCCAGGGGGTGACTTCGGGGATAGGTCCGTCGTCGAAAGTGAGATACACGGTGCGAGGCTTGAAATGCAGACGCCACACCGTTTCGGGGAACAACATTCGATACAGCAATGGCGGACGCTCCACCAGGCGATTAAGATAGCGTTTGATACCCATCATAACTATAGAAAAGAGGATTTTTCAGTTGATAAAAAAACCATAAAAGGCGGCAGCCCTAAAACTCCGCCCTTTATGGTGATATAATCAAATCGTTTTATTCTTCTTCGTCGTTCGGCAAGCCGCCAAGCATTCCCACCAAACCGGTGTCGGCAAAGCCTTCAGGCATGGTGGAATCTGCAGGTGCGGCATCTTCCTGATGCTGCTGTGGCTGCGATTGCTGTTGAAGCATCATCTGAATGGAGGCTTGCACGGCGCGAGTGTCAACGCCCTTAGCTGCCAACTTCTTCAGCATTGCTGGATAGCCAGCCTTGTTGATTTGCTCGTAGAACATCAGCAACTGTGGCAGATAACTGTGAGCCAAGTAATTGTCGATGTTGCAAGTGCTGAGCATTGGATATTTCTCGCTCAGGCGTTGAGCAAACACGGCGTATTGGCTGAACTGCATCAAATCACCCTCAACGAGCGCGATAGCCGACTTGCGATATGCCTCCTTGTTGGTGAGCTGGTAGAGCGATTCGTAAACGCGGGCCATCTGCATACGGTTGTTGAACGAGTATGCGCAAGCCTTTTCGCTCATCTTGTCTTGCATGAGCGCAAGCACCTTTTCAGCCTTGGCCACGCGGTCGGCGAAGAATTTGTCAACGTTCTCGCCATAGATAGTAGCCTTGCCATCCTTCTTCGCATCTTGTGCCGCTGTGGCTTCGTCAGCGAGGCTGTTGGCGAGCGTAATCATCATAGTGCGAGTGGTGTTGACCATACGGCGCACAGTTTCGTCGAGGTAGATTTTGCCGGCACGGCCTTCTGGCGTGTCGAGACCGCCCCAACGGAATTTGGTGGTCACATTCTTATACATCTTGTCGGTGTTTGCCACAATCTCGTCGCCGTAGTTTTGGGTGCGGAGAGGAGTGAGTTGGTAAGCCATACCGGTGAGTTGCAAATATGGAGCGAACTCTGCGTACATGTCGTCGCTCACGGTGCAAGCGAAGTAAACAGGACGCTTCCAACCTTGGGTGATGCTTGCGTTCACGAGGTCGAGCATCATCATATCGCTGGCTGAAGCCCAACCGTTCTGGTGTGCGTCGGCAAATGGAATGTTGAGTTGGTCTTCTGCCAAGTCACGCATACCAGCCGAAATCACGCCAGCCTTAACGGCTGCGTCGGCATTGGAGTTGATGAAGAACTTGCCGCTTTCGAGCTTGCCACGCACGATGCCGTCTTCATCGCGTTCGGCGTCGGCTGCGTAGAATTTCTTCAACGCGTCGGTCACTGAAAGGATGTTGAAGAGACCATCGTCTTCGATGGTGGTGCCGCCACGGTTGCCGTAGGCGTAGCTGAGCGAGTCGGCCATCATTGGCAGTGGAGCCGACTTGTAGGAAGCGCGCTGCATCTGTGCGATGTACCAGTCGGTGGAGAGGTAACTCAAGTTCACCACGCGCACATCAGTGCGGTAGCCTTCCACTTCCTGGAGATACCACAGTGGGAATGTATCGTTGTCGCCGTTGGTGAAGATGATAGCGTTTTCATCAAGGCTCGACAGGTAGTTCATGCCGAAGTCGTGTGCGGCGGTGCGATATGAGCGGTCGTGGTCGTCCCAAGTTTGGCTCACCATCTGCAATGGCACAATCAGGCCGATAGCCACAGCCACAAATGCCATCGCCTTCGATGGAGTGGTGGCAGCAGCCTCAGCAAAGAGCTTTTCAGCCTCAGCCTCGTTCTTAGCCTTCTTGCCACGGTTGAGCAGCTTCACCACAAAGCTCCACAGGCCTGCCACGCCCATACCCACCCAGATGGCGTAGGCATAGAATGAGCCAGCGTAGGCATAGTCGCGCTCACGAGGTTGCAATGGTGGTTGGTTGAGGTAGAGCACGATGGCGATACCTGTCATGAAGAACAGGAAGAACACCACCCAGAATTGCTCAATACCGCGCTTGCCGGCAAATGCTTGCCACAGCAAGCCGATGATGCCGAGCAACAGAGGCAGGCAGTAGAACACGTTGTGTCCCTTGTTTTCCTTGCCATATTCAGCAGGAAGCAACTCTTGGTCGCCGAGGCGGGCGTTGTCCAAGAAGTTGAAACCGGTAATCCAGTTGCCACGGGTCACATCGCCCATTTCGCAGTTCAAGCCCTGCACATCGTTCTGGCGACCTGCGAAGTTCCACAGGAAGTAGCGCATATACATGTAGTTGAGCTGATAACCCAGGAAGAACTCGATATTGTTGAAGAACGATGGCTTTGGAAGCATTTGTTGCGACTGGTTGAATCGGGTATCGGGGTTGCCATTCTCATCCACGATGATAGTGGCGAGGGTTTCGCTGAATGGCTTGTTCTCGGTGTCGAAATATGTGTTGTAGTAGTTTGCATGCCCAGTCGACCAGATGCGAGGGAACAGCATATTCATTTCGCTTGGATATACAGGGTCTTTTGCGTAGCCAGTGCCCACATATTGGTCAGGCTGGTCAGCCGAGGTCTTCACCACGCGCGCCCATTGCTTGGCGCCTTTCTTGAAGCGAGTGGAAGCCATACCCTGGCTGTTGCTCTGGTATTGTGGAGAGCCTGCGGTATATACAGGGCCGTAGAGCAATGGAGTTTTGCCATACTGGTCACGGCTCAAGTAGCTGTTGAGCGCAAACATAGTGTTGGGCGAGTTTTCGTCCAATGGCAAGTTGGCGCTTGAGCGGATAATAATCAGCGCATAGCATGAGAAACCGATGAAAATCATCAGCGAGCTAATGAGAATGTTGGCCATGATGCGGCGTTGCGCCTTCTTCATGAATTTGAAGAGATACACTGCGAGGGCGATAGCGAGCACCAGTGGAATGAGCAAGTTGTCGCCAATGAAGAGCATACCCGAAATCACGATGGCGAGCAGGAACGATACGCGCATGAGCGTGGCGTTGGTGCCTTTGTAGATTTCATAGATAGCCCATGAGAAGATGGCAAGCGTGAGGAATGCGTAGAAGAGCACACCTGAGTTATACGACATGCCGAAGGTGTTCACGAAAAGGAGGTCGAAGTAGCCACCGAGTTCCACGAAGCCTGGTTCCAGACCGTAGAGGATAGCCACAATCACGGCAAACGATACGAGCAGCGTGATAAGCGATCCCTTAACGGTGGTTTCTTTCCACTTGCGGTAGTAGAAAATGAGCGCAAGGGCTGGAATGCAGAGCAGGTTGAGCAGGTGCACACCCAGCGAGAAACCAAACACATAAGCGATGAGGATAATCCAGCGGTCGCTGCGAGGGTCGTCGGCTTGGTCTTCCCATTTGAGCATCAGCCACACCACAAGGGCGGTACAGAACGATGAGAATGCGTAAACCTCAGCCTCAACAGCAGAGAACCAGAAGGTGTCGCTCCATGTGTAAACCAATGCGCCACACACGCCACTGCCCATCACCACGAGGTATTGGGTGAGCGTCATGCCGTCTTCCTCGCCGTCTTTCACCACCAGTTTTTTCACAAGGTGGGTCACGGTCCAGAACAGGAACAGGATGGTGGCGGCACTCAGCAGCGCCGACATGGCATTCACACACTTCGAAACCGCCATCACATCGCCACCAGCAAAGTTGGCGGCAAAGCGGCCCACAAGAATGAAGATTGGGTTGCCGGGGGGGTGTCCCACCTCACTCTTAAATGCCTGAGCAATGAATTCCGGGCAGTCCCAGAAGCTCGCAGTAGGCTCAATGGTGAGCAGATAAGTGATTGCTGCCACCACAAACACGAGCCAACCGATCACGTTGTCGATAAGTCTGTACTTTTTCACTTTATTTTGGATTTTTTATTTATTATCCGTTTAACGAAAATGCCTTTTGAGCTCTTGCAAAAGCCCATTGATATACCAAAATGCGTATATCACTTGTATAATCCTTTCGCAAAAGCCTATATTCGTGCAAAGTTAATGATATTTTCCGAAAAAAGATGCCCTACCCCACAAAGCATTACGCAACCGCACCAAAAAAATGTGATTTTTTTCAGCACAGTTGCGTATAGTGTAGATACTGCCCACGGGTGCCTATTTGATTTTGTCGGCTATTTCCTGGTATTTCTTCAAATCGCCATCTTCGTAAAGAATCACAAGCAGGTCGTTGCCACCGAGCCCCACGAAAGCGTAGAGCATACTGCTCTTGCCCTGCTCATCGGTGGTGATATAGAAGCGGGTGATTTTGTTTTTGCTGGTCACTTCTTCGCTGTAGAGCGCATCGGCTGGCAGTGCGGAAAAAATCTGAAGCACGGCGTCGCGATGGCTGGCGTTGCCGTGGACTGTGCCCTCGCACTTGCCCAACTGAAATCCGGTGATGCTTTCCACATCGCTCTGCGAAAGCGCCTCAAACCCTTCCAATGCCGCCACTCGCTCAAACGCCGTCCTCAAATCCATCTGCACGCTATCCACCACACTCTCCTGTGCAAAGCCCAAAACAGCCCATACACCGACCAAAACCAACAATCCAATCCGTTTCATATCTATAAAAGCTTATTAGTTATTATTTAAAAGCAAACTGTCAATAAAGTGCTTAAACGACGCACATCGCCCCGAATGGCGCAACTTCTCATAATCTGCGACCGACACCGAAGCCAAAAACGCTAAATGGTCGCTCTCGTGCTTGCCGTAGCGTTCGTTCACAGCCGTATATACCTCTTGCACTTTGTTGTAGGGGTGATAAATTTCCTGCTCAAAATCCGAATTCGGATCAATACCAATCTTTTCAAGAATTTTAGCAAAATCGCCACCTTTTGAGCTTACATAATTGCCCATTAGAGCCATCATCCACGTTTCATATTCCATAATGGCATAATGCAGACGCACATCTGCACCCTCTACCACATTCAAATGGCCAGACTGCACTTCATGCATTTCACTGATAAGCTCCATATTAACTTGCTGATGAGTACAAAGCAACTTATAGTCGGCACTAAACACATCTCGCAACCCAACAATAATTTCGTATCCTTGCTTAACGAGGTTGGGAATGTCTTTCCTGAGCTTTGAAATCACCAAACCATCATTATTCACATTCACGATTTGGTAGAAATCACGAGAAGTTTCCACATCGCCCTGCATTGGGAACTGAACATACTCAAAACTGTCGTCGTTCAGATTAATGCACCTAAACCCTACAACCATAGGGTCGTAGTTGGAATATTTCGCCAGCACGTCTGCCACAAACAGAAGTTCTGCTTTCCCCTCTACATAAACTGCATATTTCATTTACCCTCTCTTTTCAAATAGCTATCTATGAAATCTGAAGAAAACAAATCAAAGTTACTCAACCCTGTCATCCTAAATTCTCTGAACAAGCCAGGGTGTGTTTGTGAATTGATGGTGGTCACCCTGCTATTCTTTCGGCTAAGCACCTGCCAGTGGTCTATATCCACGATGTCCATTAAAAACGCATCGTTAGAGCACACTATGAGCTGCACACCATTTTGCTTGCAATCATCAAAAATAATCTTTCCCAAAGCCACAGAGCGGCGATAGTCAAGCCCCTCGCCGAGGTCGTCGATGAGAAGCATACTCAATTTCTTATTGTGCTTCATTACCGATGCGAAGCAGAGAAGATAAAGTGTTCGCAGCATACCATTCGATAATTGCGCATCAATCATCTCGTTTGCCACCGATTTCTCTTTAATTTGCACAAGTCTTACACCTTTCACCGCTTCCACGGTTTTGATGCTCGATATGTTGAATCCTAATGTTTGCGCATGATTTAAAACCATCTTATGGTCGGTTGCCGACAAAGAGTCAACCAAATGGTTGAACGAATACACATTCTGCACTTTACCCGTATCGAGCAGCGTGTGGGCATTTATCTCTGAGCAATTCACAAAAACCACTCCTTCTGCCCAAAGCATCAGCATTTCTATCTCAGGAAATTGGTCTTTATCACGGCGAATTTGAGCCACAAGTTTATCGGAAGGTGGATTAATCGTTTCATCCTTATACTTCACACCTGTTTTGCTGCGCGTAATTAAGGTCTCATCACCCACAGTAAGCACTTCTTTCTCCACCACTCCTTCATTAATCTTAAAGGAATACTCCAATTTCCAGTCACCCGCCTCTTGTGAGATAAATGTTAGATTAGCCTCAAATGAGCGAGAGTCCATCAAGTAATCTTTCATCTGAAGAAAAGTTGTGATATTGTGAATAGCTCTTAAAGAACGCGACTTGCCTGTGGCATTTTTTCCAACAAGCAAATTCACCGAACTCAGTGGGGCAAGCTCTACAAGCTCCCACCCCGACTCTTTGTAGCTGAAAGATGATAGTATCATACCTAATTATACGATTATGAATAAATACCTGCTCCTATTTTTGAATTTTTCAGAACTTCGCTTGCAATCATGTGCGAACCTTAATTTGTAAAGGTACACTTTTTTTTCAAAATCCACAAATCCACCGTGATTTGCAAAAATAATTACCCGAAAATAACTACTAAGTCTGCTCATTCTCACCATATTTCTAAAACACAAAATTAAACTTTTGGGGGTGGTGGGGAGTCAAAGAGGGTGTAAAAGGTGAAGTGAGTTGGTAGTTAATTTTTTTTGCTTTACCTTTGCAGATGGTTAATAACTCATAAAACAATGAAGGCTTTAAGATTCATAATGATGGTGCTGCTGATGGCTCTCACGGCTAATTTCGCTCCACAGGCTGGGGCGCAAACTATCCGCGATGCCAACCATCACAACATAGGTCGCATTTCGCCTAATGGCACAGTGCGCGACAACGATTCACGCCCTATCGGCTTCTTCGACCGCGATGGGGTGATTCGTAACAAAAACAGCAAGCAAATCGGACTTATCAAGGGTCTGCAAATCTACAACAACGACAATGAGCGCATTGGCTATATCCTCAACGATGGCACCGTGCGCGACGGCGAGAGCCGCATTTTGGGCAACATCGACCGCAGCGGCAAAATCTACAATGCCGACAAGAAGATTATTGGCTACGCACAGAGCGTGCGCTACGAGTGGATAGCCTGCTATTTCTTCTTCCACTTCTTCGACTAAAAAGCCGCACAGTAATATATAAGAGTATAAAAAGAGTCTAACAGTCAACACGAACGCGAACAGCGCAAGCAATCGCTACAGCACGCTCCGACTATTAGACTTTTTTCCATTTCCTACTAACTACCAACTACTTATGAAACGTAAACTTTTTCTTTCACTCGCCGCCGTGCTGATGGCGGCGTTTGCTATCAAGGCTCAAATTCCGAGCGATGAACAACTGCGCCGTTATGCCGCACAAATGCTGATGGTGGGCTTTAAGGGCAACACCGTGGATGCCGAAAGCGATGCGGCGCGCTATATCCGTGACCTGAAGGTGGGCAGCATCGTGCTGTTTGACATCGACTTGACGGGCACCGCGAAACTGGGCTCGCGCAATATCACTTCGCACCAGCAGCTCGCCAAACTCACTGCCGACCTGCAAGCCTTTGCCGACTATCCTTTGCTTATCGCCGCCGACCAGGAAGGTGGCCGTGTGCAGCGTCTGAAACCTGCCTACGGATATGAGAAACTGCCCGAAGCAGAATATTTGGGCAATCTCGACAATCGCGACACCACAAAGCATTACGCACGGCTGATGACCGAACAACTGGCTTCGAGCGGCGTGAATCTGAATCTCGCCCCGGTGCTCGACGTGCTCAATCCTGAGTGTCCGCCTATCGGCAAGCTCCACCGCAGTTTTGGCTCCGATGCCGATGTGATTGTGCGCCAGGCTGGCATTCAAATCGACGAGATGCACCGCCGCCACATTCTCAATGTGGTGAAGCATTTCCCCGGACACGGCAACGCATTGGGCGACTCGCACTGGGGATTCGTTGACGTGACCGACACTTGGACCCCTGCCGAACTCGAACCGTTCCGCAAACTGATCAAGAAGGGCAAGGTGGATATGGTGATGACGGCACATATCATCAACGCCAACATCGACCCCGAACACCCTGCCACGCTCTCACGCAAGACCATCGAAGGTGTGCTCCGCAAGCAGCTGGGCTACGATGGCGTGGTGGTGAGCGACGATATGTATATGGAGGGCATTATCAAGAAATACGACATCGAAAACGCCCTCGTGCTTGCCATCAACGCTGGCTGCGACCTGCTCTGCGTAGGCAACAACATCAACACCGGCTTTGAAGCCGACCGCCCTTTCCGACTCGTTGACCTGATTGTGAAAAACGTGAAAAACGGTCGCATCCCCTGGGGCCGCCTCGTGCAAAGCCACCGCCGCATCGAAAAACTCCTAAAAAAGCTGAAGTAAGAGATTAGAAATTAGAAATTAGAGGTTAGAAATTAGAGGTTAGAAATTAGATTTTTTAAGCCTCCGAGTGCTCCGAGTGCTCCTAATCGCCCTCTAAAATGATAAAAAAAGAAAGCCGATTCGCATTGTAATCGGCTTTCTTTTTTCTTAGACGCTTAATTGAAAATCGTGACCATCAATAGTTTTCGGCTTTGATTTGGAAGTAAGCTTGTGGGTGGTTGCATACTGGGCACACCTCTGGGGCTTGCTTGCCCACGTGGATATGGCCACAGTTGGCGCACTGCCAGATACATTCCTCATCGCGTGAGAACACCACCTTGTCTTCCATGTTCTTCAGCAGTTTGCGGTAGCGCTCTTCGTGCTCTTTTTCGATAGCAGCCACTCCTTCCATCATGTTGGCAATTTCTTCGAAGCCCTCTTCGCGAGCCTCCTTTGCCATACGTGGATACATGTCGGTCCACTCATCGTTTTCGCCTTGAGCGGCAGCCTTGAGGTTTTCAAGAGTTCCCTTTATAGCACCGCCTTCAAGGAGTTTGAACCACAGTTTAGCGTGTTCCTTTTCGTTGTTGGCAGTTTCTTCAAAGAGAGCTGCAATTTGCACATAGCCATCTTTTTTTGCCTTTGAGGCAAAGTAAGTGTACTTGTTACGAGCCTGTGATTCGCCAGCGAAGGCTTCCATCAGGTTTTTTTCGGTTTTTGTACCTTTAAGTTCTTTCATGATGATACTGATTTTGATAAGATATGATTATTTCTTGAAGTAACGGTTGAACAAGCCTTCAAAGCCCTTGCCGTGACGCGCTTCGTCCTTAGCCATTTCGTGTACGGTGTCGTGAATAGCGTCGAGGTTGAGTTGCTTAGCCTTCTTAGCGATAGCGAGTTTACCTTCGCAAGCGCCAGATTCTGCCATCATACGCTTTTCAACGTTGGTCTTGGTGTCCCAAACCACTTCGCCGAGCAATTCTGCAAACTTAGCAGCGTGCTCTGCTTCTTCCCAAGCGTAGCGCTTGAAAGCCTCAGCGATTTCAGGATAACCTTCGCGGTCGGCTTGGCGGCTCATAGCGATATACATACCCACTTCGGTGCATTCGCCCATGAAGTTGTCGTGCAAACCTTGGAGAATTTCTTCGTCAACGCCCTTAGCAGAGCCAAGTTCGTGTTCGCAAGCGAATTGAATACCTTCCTCGTTCAAGAGTTTAAACTTATCTGCTGGAACTCCACATTGTGGGCAACGTTCGGGAGCGGTTTCACCTTCATGCACATAACCGCAAACTGTGCAAATCCATTTTTTAGCCATAATTGTAGTGAATTAGTTGTAATTATTTATTTGTTTGTTATTTCTTTTTTACTGTAACTTTTTCTTTTCTTCGAGGCACTCCGGACACAGCCCGCTAAAGTTGAGTTCCACTTTCTCCACGGCATACTGGTCGCTGTCGTAGAGGTGCGCTCGCACATGCTCATTGATTTCCGCATCAAACACCCTTCCGCAGCCATTGCACATAAAGTGCGCGTGGGGCTTCACGCAGCCGTCGTAGCGAATGTTGCGGCGATCGATGGTGAGCGACATTGCCGCATTCTTTTCGCAAAACAGCTCAAGTGTGTTATATACTGTGGTACGCGAAAGCGTGGGGAGGATGGGTAGCAAGTCGGTGTAGATAGTGTCCACAGTGGGATGAGTGCAATGCTCCATGAGATACTTCATGATAGCGATGCGCTGCACCGAGGGATGCACGCCATGGTTCACGAGTTGTTGTTTTGCAGTGTTCACGAATAATTTAATTAGTTATATATTTGTAACGATTACAAAATTACAATCATTTTCAATAATACCAAAATTTTTCCAACTTTTTTTTCAAAAAAAATGTTAAGAGAGAGATTAGAGGTTAAGAAGTTAAGGAGTTGAAGAAGTTAAGAAGTTAAGACGATAGCCCAGATTATTCTGAGGGTTCAGAGTGCTCTGAGTGCTCCCGAAGCATCACCTTAAATAAAAAAGGGCGCGCCTGTGTGAGGCGTGCCCTTAATTTATTGTGGTAAAATCAAGCTGTTTCTTAGATTTCTGAGAAGTACTTGATAGTACGTACCATTTGAGAAGTGTAAGAGTTTTCGTTGTCGTACCAAGAAACTACTTGTACTTCATAGAGACCGTCAGCGATCTTAGCAACCATAGTTTGAGTTGCGTCGAAGAGTGAACCGAACTTCATACCGATGATGTCAGAAGAAACGATTTGGTCTTCATTGTAACCGAAGCTTTCGTTAGCAGCAGCCTTCATAGCAGCGTTGATACCTTCAACAGTTACATCTTCACCCTTAACAACAGCGATAAGGATAGTAGTAGAACCAGTTGGAGTTGGAACGCGTTGTGCAGAACCGATGAGCTTGCCGTTGAGTTCAGGAATTACGAGACCGATAGCCTTAGCAGCACCAGTTGAGTTAGGAACGATGTTGCAAGCACCAGCGCGTGAACGACGGAGGTCACCCTTACGTTGAGGACCATCGAGAATCATTTGGTCGCCAGTGTAAGCGTGGATAGTTGACATGATACCTGACTGAATTGGAGCGTATGCGTGGAGAGCAGCAGCCATTGGAGCCAAGCAGTTGGTAGTACAAGAAGCTGCAGAGATAACCTTATCGTCAGCAGTAAGAGTTTCGTGGTTCACGTTGTAAACGATGGTTGGGAGGTCGTTACCTGCAGGAGCAGAGATAACTACCTTCTTTGCACCAGCTTGGAGGTGAGCAGAAGCTTTTTCCTTAGAAGTGTAGAAACCAGTACATTCGAGAACTACGTCTACGTCGTTAGCAGCCCATGGGCAGTTTGCTGCGTTTGGTTCAGCAGAAATCTTGATTTCCTTGCCGTCAACGATGATTGAGTTTTCAGTTGCTTCTACAGTGTGCTTGCCTTCACCGAACTTGCCAGCGAAACCACCTTGAGCAGTGTCATATTTAAGAAGGTGAGCGAGCATTTTTGGATTGGTAAGGTCGTTGATAGCAACAACTTCATAACCTTCAGCTTCAAACATCTGACGGAAAGCCAGACGACCAATACGGCCAAAGCCGTTAATAGCTACTTTTGTCATAATACGTCTAAAAAATTAAATAAAATATGAATAATATTATCTCTTAAAATTTCCTTTTATGCGGTAAAATCACTAATTTTGGGAGCTGAGAAACAAGACGTTCTTATCGCTCCTGTTTTTTTCAACTGCAAAATTAATACATTTTTTTGGGGTTGAGGTCATTGTTATAGAAAAAATAATGGAAAAATTTCCCCAATTAAGAATGTTTAATATTTATAAGGTGTAAAAGTGGTGGAAAATCAGCCTTTTGCACCACTTTTTAAACTAATCATTAAAATAATAACCAAACTATGGGATTTGTAAAAGAATTCAAGGAATTTGCCGTTAAGGGCAATGTGATGGATATGGCTGTGGGTGTGATCATCGGCGGCGCATTCGGAAAAATCGTGACTTCGATGGTGGAAGACTTGTTGATGCCTTTGGTGGGAATGCTCACCGGCGGCGTCGACTTCACATCGTTGAGCCTGACCGTGGGCGATGCCAACGTGAAATACGGCAATCTGCTTCAAAATGTGATCGACTTCGTGATTGTGGCATTCTGCATCTTCCTGATGGTAAAGGGCATCAACAAATTCAAAAAGGCACCCGAACCAGCCCCAGAAGCCCCTGCCACCCCCTCTCCCGAAGAAAAACTCCTCACCGAAATCCGCGACCTCCTAAAAGAAAAAAAATAAAAGTCAGGATACGCAAAGGGTGCTCTTTGCCACCCAAAACATTTAAACATCCGTTCTAAAATAATATGACAGAAGTAAGGAACAAGAATGATTTCAATGAGTACATTGAATCACTACTCGTAAATTAAGAAAGCGACGACCTTGAGTTTAAAAGTGCCTCAGGGGGCTTTCCTGGCACATTTTGGGACACTTATTCCGCCTTCGCCAATAGCGAGGGCGGAATGATTGTGCTTGGGGTGGCGGAAAAGAAAGGCAAATTCTATATCGATGGGCTTTCTGAAGAACAGATACAAAAGTATCAAAAAGATTTTTGGAATAATGTAAACAACAAATCCACAATCAGCCACAACCTTCTCACATCAAACGATGTAGAAGTCGCAGAATACAAAGGAAACAAACTCATCATTTTCCATATCCCCAGAGCGAACAGAGAACAACGCCCAGTTTATAGGACAACCAGTCCATTAGGGAATACTTTCAAAAGAAATTTTGAAGGAGATTACAGGTGCACCGATGTTGAAGTTAGGAGAATGTTTGCTGATGCCGACGTGCTACATCCAGCAGACGGACGAATACTTAAAAATTACACAATGGAGGACATCGACATCGACTCCTTGAACAGATATAGACAATTATTCAAACTATCTTCTCCAGACCACCCTTGGTTGGCCCTGAATGACATAGATTTGTTGAAGATGCTGGGCGGCTATCGCAAAGACAGGCAAAGCGGCGAAGAGGGGTTTACTGTGGCAGGGCTATTGATGTTTGGCAAAACATTGTCTATTACCGACGAAGAGTGCTGTCCACATTTCTACCCTGATTACCAAGAGCGTCTCACAGAAGAAGACGACATTCGTTGGACCAACCGAATCTGCGCAGATGGAACATGGGAGGCAAATCTATTCAACTTCTATCAGCGCGTTCTGCCACGCTTGCAATCAGTGTTGCCAAAGCCATTCAAGCTGGAAAACAACACACGCATAGAAGAAACTCCTGCCCATGTTGCTGTTAGAGAAGCACTAATTAATCTATGCGTACACGCAGATTACAGCGTCAATGCAACCTTAGTAGTAAAACTCTAACTCGATGGTTTTGTGTTCTCCAACCCTGGCACCATGCTTGTGTCAAGGGAACAGTATTATATGGGCGGAGACAGTGTTTGTAGAAACAAGTATCTGCAAAAAATGTTCTCTATGATTGGGGTGGCGGAGAAAGCAGGAAGTGGAACTGATAAAATCATGAAAGGGTGGCGAAAAGCAAACTGGCGTTCTCCTAAAATTGAAGAAAAGCAACAACCCAACAAGGTGGTACTTGTAATGCCGATGGAGTCGCTCCTATCTAACAAAGCAAAAGCTATACTTACCGACAAGTTTGGAATAAGCGCCAACTCTTTTGACCACAACGTCATGTCGGTATTGGCATTGGTTTGCGACGAGGGTGGTGCCACCAACGAACGATTACGCTATGTGCAGAATATGCATAAAGCAGAAATTTCTGACCTGCTGAAATTGATGGTACAAAAAGGATTGCTTGAGACATACGGGCACGGTCGTGGTATGCATTATAAGTTACCATCAAAGAGCACGAATGTACTTGGGGCAAATAATGCGAACAATACATGCACTTTTGAGAGCCCAGAGGAAATGGTGGCTGGTAATGGTGCAAGTTATAGTGCAAGTTTGACTGCTAATAGTGCAAGTTCTGCCAAAAAGAGATTGTCAAGAGAGGAACTCAAGTCTCTGATTATTTCTATATGTAGCGATTGGGTCAGTATCGAAGATATTGTCAAAAAAAGCGGAAAGAGCACATCTTATATCAGAAACGTTGTGATTCCGCTATTGTTAGCGGAGAAGTCAATTGTTATGCTATTTCCGGGCACACCCCACAACCCTAATCAGAAATACAGAATAAAAGAATAGCGACGAAAGAGCTCCACTGAAATTTCGGTGGAGCTCATATTTTTTGTTATGGTTCTTCTTTCTGTTTAGCGGAGGATGCGTTGGGGGCGCTGTGGGGAGGATTTGCCGTCGGCTGATGGGGCGTAGTAGTAATAGCCGTAGTCGTAGTCATCCCAGCGTGGCGAGCTGGTGTGCACGAGGTCGAATGTGTAGTCGGTCCATTCGTTCCAGTAGATGCGTCCCTGGAAGCGGCTGTCGTTCAGGCGATAATTGTCGATGTAGATAGTGTAGTTGTCTTCCACAAAGTAGATTTCAATCACCTTGTCGCGCACACGCCATTCGATGTGGCTGGCGAGGTAGTCCCATGGGGCGTTGCTGAAATAGTCCACCCAGTGACCTCGGCCCGAAGTGTATCGGAATGGGTCGGTGGTAAAGTCCACATAGGAGTATGTGGAATTGTAGTAACGGCCGTCGTAGACTGCTTGCATATTGGTGTAGCCTTCCCAAGTGCCCTCAAGGCTTGAAGCGATATACTCATCTTCGCAAGATGTGAAAGTGAGGCTCATCAGTGCCACCATCGCCAAAGTGAATAGGTTGTATAATTTCTTCATCAGTTTCGAGTAGTAAAAGTTATAAACTTCACAAAGATAGCAAATTATTGCCAAGTCTTTGACAAATAGACAAATTTTAGTCGCAAAAGTTTAATGCTCGTGCCAAGTTGGCTGCCACAATGCTTTCGAGCCGTTCGCTTGGCATCTGGAGGGCGGTGGCGAGTTGGCTGATGATTTGTCCGATGGGCATTGTGCTTTCGTCGGTTTCGGCAAGGAGGCGGTCGAGCGGCACGGCGCGAAGTGCGTCGGCATTGAATCGCTCGCCAAACGAGATGTAGAACCCAGCCTTCACCAGTGGTGCCACCACGCGTGCGTTGCCCCGAAATCCGTGAATAGCCCACGCCACACTTTTTCGGCTCTCGCTCCACGCCTTCAGCACCTGCTGCGAGGTGCGCACGCAGTGTATCACCAGCGGTTTGCCCAAGGCTTCCGCCAAAGCGATATGCCGTTCAAACAGGCGCATCTGCACTTCAAGCGGCGCGCCCCTCAGGCTGTCGAGCCCCGTCTCCCCTATCGCCTTCACTTGCTCATTCTGCGCCGTTTCGGCAAGGGCTTGCATCTGCGCCTCCACATCGCCCTCGGTGTGCCAAGGGTGGATGCCCACAGCGTAGCATTTGCCCGGCATGGGCGCAAAATCGGTGGGCGACACGCTAATCAACGCATCGGTGGCAAGAAGATGGTGGGTATGGAAATCGAGCATCATGGCACTGGGTCGTAACCGCTTCCGCCCCAAGGGTGGCAACGGCAAATGCGTTTCACGGCAAGCCAAAAGCCTTTAAACGGGCCGTGCTTGCGAATGGCTTCCACCGCATATTGGCTGCATGTGGGCGTAAACCTGCACGCTGGCGGAGTGAGGGGCGAAATGCACCGCTGATAGAAGCGAATGGGCAGTATGAGCACCATTCCGAGCCATTTCAGCACCAGCCGCCACAGGCGCACCAGGATATTTGCTCCGTCATTCATCGGTGGCCGCCTTTTGAATTTTTTCGAGCACAACGCGCATTTTCTCCTCAATCACGGCATAATCGGCAGGAGATTTCGACAGATAGATAAACGCCACATCCACGCTCTTGCCAGCCTCGGCAAGGGCAGGAACGAGCAGCGCACGGTTCAATCGGTATGCCTCACGGGTGCGACGGCGCAAAAGCACACGCCCCACTGCCGTGCGGATTTTCTTCTTCGGAATGGTGATCATAAAGCGCGACGGAGCCTCTGGCCGTGCCTCGCCTATGCGATAAACAGCCCTGAGCGGATAGGCAATCACGCTCTTTCCGCTTGAAAACATCTGATTGATAGCCGTGTGGCTACACAACTTCTCACGCTTGTATAATCTAAAATTCTCCATTCAAACTACAAAGTTAATTGTTTTTTACCGTTCTTGATGCAATTCTCCCCATTTCATTCACTTTTTTCTCCTTACAACCCCTAACGCTATAGCGTATTGCTGTCACAAGTGGGTGTTTGAAAATTGGGGAAATAAGCGTATTTTTGTAGTTGGAATCCGTGTGCCTTTGCCGGTGGCATGGCTAAACTGACGACGATGATGAATATTGAGCAAGTTAGAGAATACGCGCTGAAGCTTTGCGGCGTGACCGAGGACCAGCCGTTTGGCGACGACATTGTCACCTTTCGGGTGGAGGGGAAAATTTTCCTGTGCCTTTGGCTGGGCGGCGGCAAATACGACAAATGGGACGGAACGACAAGGTTTGCATGCAAACTGGCTCCCGAACGCAACGAGGAACTGCGCGAGCATTACGGTGCCATCACGCCAGCCTTCCACTGGAACAAGAAGCACTGGAGCGATGTGTACTACACGCTGCTCTCCACCGAACTGGTGGAGGCGATAATCCGCGAGTCGCACCAGTTGATTATCAGCACTTTGCCAAAGGGCGTGAGAGCAAAATATCAAAACGCATAGACACAATTATCACTTTTGCAATATGAAAGCATTCACATACATCGAAAAGGGCAAATTTGCCTTAATAGAGAAGCAGAAACCTGAGTTGCAAGCATCTACCGACGCCATCGTGCGTGTGACGCTGGGCAGCATTTGCTCAAGCGACCTCCACATCAAGCACGGAAGCGTGCCAAGAGCCGTGCCGGGCATCACCGTGGGGCATGAAATGGTGGGCGTGGTGGAAGAAATCGGCTCCGACGTGAAGGGCGTGAAGGTGGGCGACCGTGTGACGGTGAACGTGGAGACCTTCTGCGGCGAATGTTTCTTCTGCAAGCACGGCTATGTGAACAACTGCACCTCGCCCCACGGCGGCTGGGCGCTGGGCTGTCGCATCGACGGCGGACAGACCGAATATGTGCGTGTGCCGCTGGCATCGCAAGGCCTGAACCGCATTCCCGACGCTGTGACCGACGAACAGGCGCTTTTCGTGGGCGATGTGCTCGCCACGGGATTCTGGGCGGCTCGAATCAGCGAAATTTCCACCGACGACACCGTGCTCATCATCGGCGCAGGCCCCACTGGCATCTGCACGCTGCTGTGCGCCATGCTGAAGCAGCCCAAGCGCATCATCGTGTGCGAGCAGTCGGAAGAGCGTCGCGCCTTTGTGAAAAATCACTACCCCGATGTGCTGCTCACCACGCCCGACGAATGTGTGGACTTCGTGATGCGCCACAGCGACCATGGCGGTGCCGACCGCGTGCTTGAAGTGGCTGGCGGAACCACCACTTTTGAGTTGGCATGGCAATGCGCACGCCCCAACGCCATCGTCACCATCGTAGCCCTCTACAACGAGCCACAGGTGCTCCCCTTGCCCAACATGTATGGCAAGAACCTCACCTTCAAGACAGGCGGCGTTGACGGTTGCGACTGCGAGGAAGTGCTTCGCCTCATCGAGCAGGGCAAAATCGACACCACCCCACTCATCACCCACCGCTTCCCCCTCAGCCGCATTGAGGAAGCCTACCGCATCTTCGAAAACAAAGAAGACGGCGTAATAAAAATCGCCATCTACAACGAATAATCCCCCACTCACAATAAATAATTTGTGAGAATTTGTGCTAATTCGTGTGTGACTATCTGCCACAAATTTCCACAAATTATTTTTTTTGTTGAATCTCGTTGAATCTGTGTGAGCCCTGTTATTTTTGGGTGGTGGTGGGGTTCCACACTTGCTTCACGAAGGCTTCGGCGTATTTGCACTGGTATTCGCCACCGTGGAAACGCTCCATCGGTATGTGCCATTCGAGGATAAAGTCGGGCTCTTGGCTGGCGTGAGCGCGACACGCCTTGTGTTTGGTTTCCACCACATCGGTAATGTCAACGTAGGTGTCGGGGTGGAAATTCTGCGTTTGCAGCCCCGTCATCGCCTCATGGTAGTAGAGGTCGAACGAATGGCCGAGTTGTCGCCAAGCGTCGTAGGTGAGAATGCCACAAATACGGTGGTCGCGATGCGAATCAATGGGCCAATGGGTGAACACCACATCTGGCTTTTCACGCTCAATCACCGCCTTCATTTCGGCATAGCGCTCCTTGGTGATTTCGCACGCGCCATCCACCTGCGTGAGTTGCACATGGCGCACACCCATAATGGCGCACGCATCGCTGATTTCCTTCTGGCGGATAGCCTTCGCCTCATCGCCGCTCTTGCCTGGAATGCCAACCTCGCCGCCAGTGAGATACACATTCACCACCTCACAGCCCGTGCGCTGAAGCATCAACGCCGTGCCACCGCAGCAATACTCCGGGTCATCGGGGTGCGCCCCGATAATCAACGCCTTCTTATACTTCCCCAAAATGGAACCACCATTTTGAGCCGCCAACGGCAACACCGCCACCATCAGCGCAAAAATCAAAACCACACGTTTCATGCTATAAATAATAATGTATTATATCCGTTAATCTAAGTTCCCACAAAGTTATAAAATCCCCCAAAAATCCCCCACAAAAACAAAACATTTCTTCCCCCAAGAAATCCCAAATAAAAAAGTCCCCCGAAAAAGTGTGTATATTCGCACAAAAGTCCCCCGAAAAAGTGTTTCAAACGCTGCGATTTCATCATAGCGTAGGGACATGCCTTCGGCATGTTTCAACCCCATTCAGCCACAAATTATCACAAATTATTTTTGTTGAATCTCGTTGAATCTGTGTGAGCCTTAGTAATCGGAGCAATCGGAGCAATCAGAGCACTCGGAGCACTCGGAGTAATCAGACACCCCCCCCACACACCCATTCTCCCAGCCTCCGTGAGATTTCCCACCCACAAAGCAATACTGTGAGATCCGTGGGATCTGTGTGAGCAAAAAAACAGCCGAGGAAGCGCACATAAAAAGGGCTGCTGGCGATGTTGCCAGCAGCCCTTGTATTTGGGTTATGCTCTACGCTCAGGCCCGGAAGCCACAGGCGATGGAGCAAATGATTTTCAGATTACCAACCTGGGTTTTGACCAATGTTCTCGTTAAGAGTTTTTTGTCCGCTTGGGATTGGGAACAAGTTGTACTTGCTGTCGTAAACACGTTCTTTACCGTTGTTCTTGCAGTCGATGTAACCATCAGCATCAACAGTAACTTGAGTCCAGTCGATACCACCTTTACCTACAAAGTTGCCTACGTAAGCGCCACGGCATTGGTTAGGATACTTTTGAGTGTCGAGGAGTTGGAGTTGGTTCCAACGTTGGAGTGAATAGTAACGGTCGTTGTTGCAGTACATCATTTCCACACGGCGTTCGCGGCGAACTTCGAAGATGATGTTGCTCACACCCATGTTGTTAGCTGGGTCAGCTTCTGGTGCTGTAGTGAGGTGAGGCATCTTAACGCGGTCGCGGAGCTTGTTGATAGAAATGTCGAGGTCGTTTTGGGTAATGTTGCCAAGTTCTGCACATGCTTCTGCATAGTTGAGGTAGATTTCAGCCAACCAGAAGATAGGAGCGTCGGTGGTGTTAGTACCGATTGATTGACGGTCCTTGTTAGGCATTGCGTTGGTGTCGAACAGGAGCACACCGTAACCAGTTGAAGAGGTAGATTGTGAGCCACCGAAGCGAGCGTAACCACAGCCAGGGAATTGGAGAATGCTGTCGACTTGAGCAGTCATACGTGGGTCGCGTTGCTTGAGCAAGTCAGCGATGTTGATGAAAGAAGCTTCACCGAAACCTGACTGATCATCAATCTTCACGAGTTTACCGTTTTCGCTCTTGTCGCAAGTGGTGGTTGCTTTTGGCTTACCATCGCGGAAGAGGTAGCTGTCGAACGCGTCTTTTGACATACCGTGCACCTGAGTAGAACCGCAAGTGTAGTCCACTGTACCATGGCCGAGCACGTTGTACACATAGTGCTTGTACATAATCATTTCAGGGTTGCCCTTGAGGTCGAGTTGGTCGAAGTTTGACTTAAAGTCAGCGTTGAGCTCATACTTGCCTGAAGTCATGATTTCCAAACTTGCGTTCTTACATTCATTGAGGTAAGTGTTGGCGCGAGCTTCGTCCTTCAACACATATTTGCTGTAAGTACCTTCAAACAAGCATACACGGCTCTTAATAGCAAGTGCCACATATTTGTTGTAGGCTACGCGGGAATTTTCCTCTTGGTTAATGTTGGCGCAAGCGTAGTTGAGGTCTTCAAGCACCTTGTCCATCACAGTGTTGCGGTTCTGACGTGCACCGTAAAGGATGTCGGTATCGTTGGTGTCGAGCACCTTGTCAACCCAGTAGCAGTCGCCGTAGCCACGTACCAACTTGAAGTGTTGCCATGCGCGATAGAGGCGTGCCAGGCCTTCGTAGTTAGCCTTTGTAGCAGGAGTCATTTCGCTGATGCCAGGAAGTGCGGCAAGAAGCGTGTTGGCACGGCGAATTTCAGCATAAGGGCTGTTCCAAGCACCAGCAGTAGCAGGAACGGCTGTAAATGTCCATTCAGTAATACCAGTGGTACCTTGGTCGTCGTTCAAGAAATTGAAATAAAAGTCACCATAGCCACCGCCATTGCCATAGCCAGAGAACTCATTGTATGTGTAGTTGATGAAAAGCTGAACATTCTTCTCACTGGTGAAGAAATTCGTTTTCGTGAATTGATCGTATGGATCGGTGTCGAGCAAGTCGGAGCAAGATGTGAACATCAATCCAGAAATCAATAATAAAGCTATTTTTTTCATATAACTATTATCCGTTTGAATGTTAGTAAATCAATGTATCTCTATTAATCATGCTTGATTACAAGTCGATTTGGATACCGAATGAGTAAGTGCGCATAATTGGGTCAGTACGTCCCCATACGCCATTACCATAAGAACCAACACCGGTGTTGATTTCAGGGTCGAGGCCTGTACCGTTGTTGTGGTTGATGATGTCGAATGCATTAGCGATAGAAGCGTAAACGCGAACTCTGCTGAGGGTCACCTTCTTCACGAGGTCGGTTGGAAGGGTGTAACCTACAGTGATGTTCTTCATACGCAAGTATGACATGTTCACCAAGTATTTGTCTTGTGGATAGAAGTTGTAGCGGCCACCATTCAAGATTGAGCCAGAAGCGTTGCCTTGACCAGCACCACCACCCCACATACGTGGGAAGTCTTTGCTTTGGTCGATAACACCAGCTGCAAATTCAGCTTCTGTTACGTAGCTTGTCTGGTTAGAGTAGATAGCGTCTTCACCACGCATCATAGGCATTACGAATGCTGATTGAGTCCACATGTCGCGCTTGCCAACGCCTTGCATAAAGAGGTCGATGTCGAAGCCTTTCCATTCTGCGCCGAGGCGGAGAGAGTATTGATAGCGAGGAGTGAAGTTACCAATCTTCACGAGGTCGCCGTGGTTGTCAGGAGTACCTTCGCCCCAGTCAATCTTACCATTGCCATCAACGTCAACAAACTTGATGTCGCCAGGACCATATACGAAGCCACCGTTTTGGAGCTTGGTTTGGTCAGCTACGCCTTCCTTGTAAATCCAGTTACCCTTGTCGTCCTTGCCAGAGAAATCGCTGAAATCGAAGTAGCGGTCGGTCTTGAAGCCCCAGATTTCGCCATATTCCTTACCAGTATAGTAACCGTTGATGAGGTTGTTGCTATCCCAGTCTGTCACCTTAGTCTTATAGTCGCTGATATTGAATGTGCCGTAGAAGTTCACATCACCGAATTTGTGACGATAGTCAATGGTGATTTCCCAACCACGAGAGCGGAGCGAACCTTCGTTGCCGTAAGCAGCAGAAGTACCAAGCACGCTTGGAAGTTCCTTACCAGGAGCAAGCATGTCCTTAGTGTCGCGTTGGAACCAGTCGAGGTTCACATTAAGTTCGCCTTGGAGGAAGCCGAGGTCGAGACCAATGTTGGTGGTGTTGATAGTTTCCCAAGTAAGAGTTGAAGGAACCATCTTTGGCATACCGAAGTAGTCGTACTTAGAATCGCCTGTGCCGAGCCAGTTCACACCATTGTTCACCTTGCTCATTGTTTCCAAGAACATATAGTTGCCTACCACTTGGTTACCGATTGAACCATAAGATGCACGGAGCTTACCATTTGACAACCAACTCTTGGTGCTTTCCATGAAAGCTTCTTCAGTGAAGCGCCAGCCAGCAGATGCTGATGGGAAGAATGCCCATTGGTCGTTCTCTGGGAATTGGCTTGAACCGTCGTAGCGGCCGTTAAGTTCGAGCAAGTAACGTCCCATAAAGTCGTAGTTGATACGAGCGAAGAAACCAGCAGAACCTGTGTGGGTGTGTTGGTGGCTGTAAGAGTACTCCTTATCGGTGAGTGAAAGCTCTGGGAGGTTGGTGTCAAGCATGTTCCAGCGCTCATAGTAGAGATACTCATAATCATCCTTATCCACGTTAGCACCAACGAGTACATTAAAGTTGTGAACATCGTTTAAGCTTTGAGCGAAGTTGAAGTAACCGTTAAACACCTGTTGAGTGTAGTCTGAACGGCTTGACTCAATGAATGTGGTGGTGTTAAGAGTTGCGATCTGTGGATTCACACCCCAAGTGTTGAGGATGGTGCTTGGCAGACCGATACCTTTATATTTAGTGTGCTTCTTAACGAAGGTATAGTCGGCATTGAAGGTCAAACCGTGCTTGAAGTCAATCTTAGCAAATGCACCAAGACGCATGTTGTTGGTCTTTTGGTAAGCGTCGCCAGCGGTTTTGCGGAAACCGATGAGTTGACGGCCATCATATTGCTTGCCATCTTCGTCGGTGATGTAGCCGTAAGGGCCAAAGAATGAACCCCAGCGCCATACATATTGGTAAGAACCCTGACCTTGAACGTATGGATAGTCAAACGAACGGTCGTCGTAGTTGGTGCGTACACCCACTTGCAACCAGTCGGTAGCTTGGGTAGATATGTTGGCAGCCACGTGATAGTTCTTAATCTTGTCAGGATTGAAGTTCATCAAGTTCTGGCGTTGGTTGTAGTTAGCACTGATGTAGAAGTTGGTCTTACCAGAAATACCTGAAATAGAGAGGTTGTGGTTCTGTGATGGAGCGGCGTTGTTGAAAATGATACCAGGAACGTCCCAGTTAGCATAGTAGCCATATTGGTCATAGTCGTCGCCGAATACCATTTCGCGGTAACCGCTCTTAGTGTCGCCATGCTTCTTGATCCAGTTGTTCATACCAGTCTGGAATTGTTCGCTGTCGAGATACATACCAAACAATTCACAAGCATTACCCTTGCGACGGTTAGCGTCGATGAGGGCTTGAACCTGAGTAGGAACGTTAGGATATTCTGGAGTGCAGGTTGCCTGGCTCCAAGCAAAGTTGTTCTTGTAAGAAATCTTCACATGGTCTTGTTGCTTACCAGTCTTGGTGGTAACCAAAATCACACCGAAAGCAGCGCGAGTACCATAGATAGAGCTTGATGCAGCATCCTTAAGCACTGAAATGCTTTCAATGTCGTCGCTGTTGATGAATGAGAGGTTGTCAACAGGCACACCGTCAACAATGTAGAGAGGAGATGATACACCACTGTTTGAGAGGGTACCAATACCACGAATCACAACGCTAGCGTCGTCGCTGATGCTACCGCTGGAGTTAAGAATAGTCAAACCTGGCACAGCACCTTGAAGGGCTTTTGCCACGTCGGTTTCACTCTTTGAACTGAGGTTTTTGCTCACGTCCACACTGGTTACAGCACCAGTAAGGTTGGCTTTGCGTTGTTGGCCATAACCAACCACTACCACTTCATCGAGCAGAGCCTTGTCTTCACCGAGGACCACGCGGCCAGCTTCTGAAGCTTTCAGTGTCACAGTCTTAAAGCCTACTGAGCTAATTTTCAACTTAGCATTTTTATCAGCTTTTACGCTGAACATACCGTTCAAGTCTGTAGCGGCACCACGCATAGTTCCAACTACCTGAACGCTTGCACCGATAATGGGTTCACCATTCTCGTCAACAACAGTACCTTTCACATGTCCGGACTCAGCCGTGACAGCTTGTGGTACAGGGGTTGCAAATGAGGGGGCCACATTTGCACACGCAAGGAAAAGAGTGCCAACGAGGGCAATCTGTTTTTTCATACGCTTGTAGTTTTTGTTAATGATTATAGTTTATTAAAAAAAATGAATATATCATCGTTTTGTGTTAAATGTTAAAAAAGCGGCAAGAAAAATAGCAGACCTACCCATTTTTTTTATGATTAACACACAAAGTTTGCAAAAATTTCTTAATGTAGCAACTTTTTCCACACTTTTTTTTCAAATCTTTCAAAACGCCCCCCAAATAACACAATTTTTTGTAATTTTGTCACCCGCCCCCACGGAGTCCACCGAGGCCTCACACAGATCCCAATCCCACGGAGGCCTCACACAGATTCCACAGATCTCACGGATTATTTTTAAAAATGTCCAATCCGTCCGATTTGTCCGATAGGTCTGATTTGTCCGAAGGGTCCAAAAGATAAGTCCGTGAGAGCGAGAGCAATGTGCCCCCATCGGAGCCCACACAAGTCCACACACGCAGAATCATCTGTGAGATTTCCCACCCACAAAGCGATACTGTGGGATCTGTGAGATCCGTGTGAGCCCAAAAAGTGAGATCCGTGTGAGCCCAAAAGCAAAGTGGAATCCGCGCGAGCCAGCCCACACACAGAAGCATCTGTGAGATTTCCCACCCACAAAGCAATAGAGTGAGATCCGTGTGAGCAAAAAAAAACGAGATCCGTGTGAGCCCTAAGAAGCCTGTGAGCTCAAGCATTAATTAAGTTATGAATCAAACAGTTTCACCCATATTATTGCTCCAGAAGCAGCGTGCGCTGCTGCAAATGGAGTATGACGCCGAAAAGGAAGAGTTTCGCCGACAGACCGAAACGCTGGGCGTGCGGCGCAAAGTGAAGCGTGGCGACTGCTGGTTGCCGCTCCGCATTGGCCGCTCCTACTACAATTCGCTCAACCAACTGGTGGTGGAGGTGTTTCGCACCGCCGACACCGATGTGGAACACAACTTCGAGTTTGGCCGACAGGTGATGTTTTTCCACATCGACGCGAACGACGAAATCCGCTACTTTTCGTTTTCTGCCACAGTGAGTTATGCCGAGGCAGAGCGCATGGTGGTGGCAATCCCCGACGCCGGGTGCGTGGCGCAACTGCAAGGCGCGAATCAGGTGGGCGTGCAACTGTCGTTCGACGAGACCACCTATCGCCTGATGATGGACGCGCTGGAGCGTGTGATACGTGCCAAGGGCAACCGTCTGGCGCATCTGCGCGACATCTTCTACAACCCTTCCACGACGGAGAAATTCACCTTCGCCCCGATGCGTTTCCCATGGCTCAACCCCACGCAGGAGCACGCCGTGAACGAGGTGCTGCTGGCTAAAGATGTGGCGATTGTGCATGGCCCGCCAGGCACCGGCAAAACCACCACCCTGGTGGAGGCTATTTTCGAGACGCTGCGCCGTGAAAATCAGGTGATGGTGTGCGCGCAGAGCAATATGGCTGTTGACTGGATTAGTGAGCGGCTGGTGGACCGTGGCGTGGAGGTGCTGCGCATCGGCAACCCCACGAAAGTGAACGACAAGATGCTCTCGTTCACCTACGAGCGCCGCTTTGAGTCGCACCCCGACTACCCCAGCCTGTGGGCGCTCCGCAAGGCCATACGTGAAATGCAAGGCAAAAGAAAGCGTGGCGACCACGGCTATCACGATAAACTCGACCGCCTGAAAAGCCGCGCCACCGAACTTGAGGTGCGCATCAATGCCGCGCTCTTTGGCAATGCGCGCGTGATTGCATGCACTCTGGCAGGAAGCGCCAGCCGTGTGCTGAGCGGCATGAAGTTTGCCACCCTATTTATCGACGAGGCGGCGCAGGCCCTGGAAGCGGCGTGCTGGATAGCCATCAGAAAGGCTAACCGTGTGATTCTCGCCGGCGACCACCAGCAACTTCCACCCACCGTCAAGAGCATCGAGGCGCTGAAGGGCGGACTCGACACCACGCTGATGGAGCGCATTGTGAAAAGCAATCCGCAAGTGGTGACGCTGCTGAAAATGCAATACCGCATGAACGACGAGATTATGCGTTTTTCAAGCGAGTGGTTCTATCACGGGCAAGTGCAGAGCGCGCCCGAAGTGAAGTACCGCAGCATTCTCGACTTCGACACCCCAATGGTGTGGATTGACACCTCCGACAAGGACTTCAAGGAGCAATTCGTGGGCGAGAGTTTCGGACGCATCAACAAAGACGAGGCGATTCTCACCCTGCAAACGCTTCAAGAATATTTCACCAAAATCGGGCGTGAACATGTGCTCAACGAGCGCATCGATGTGGGCATCATTTCGCCCTACCGCGCGCAGGTGCAGTTTTTGCGTAAAATGGTGAGATCAACCGAGTTTTTCAAGCCTTACCGACACCTGATTTCGGTCAACACCGTAGATGGATTTCAGGGGCAGGAGCGCGACGTGATTCTCATCAGCCTCGTGCGCGCCAACGACAACGGCGAAATCGGCTTCTTGCGCGACCTCCGACGCATGAACGTGGCTATCACGCGCGCCCGCATGAAACTCATCATTCTCGGCGACGCCTCCACCCTCACCAGCCACCCCTTCTACGCCCGCCTCCACTCCCACATCCAAGAAATCAGAAATTAGAAATTAGAAATTAGAGGAATTGGTGGGGGGATAAAAAAAGGTGGGGGATTTGTTGGTAAGTGGGGAAAAAGCATTACTTTCGTGGATAATTTAAAAATATGTGTTCAGGAATGGGGAAGGTGTTGGAAATATTGAGGAATTGGACGCTGCCGGTGGCTATTACAGGCGGCGCGGTGGTGTATTATCTGTTTGCGTTGATACCTGCGTTTGATGGATTTGCGCGGGCGGCGAGCCCTGTGTTCGACGAGGTGCTACCGTGGTTCCTTTTCGTGATTCTGTTCACTACTTTTCTGAAGATTGACTATAAAAAACTGCGCCTTGCCAAGTGGCACTTTTGGGTGAGCGCCACGCAACTGTTTGTGGTGCTGATGCTGGTGGGGTGTATTCTGTATTTTAAAATCGATGGCTTCGACCTTGTGCTGATGGAGTGTATTTTGGTGTGTGTGATCGGGCCGTGCGCGGCGGCTTCGAGCGTGGTGACTGCCAAACTGGGCGGCAGCCTTGAGTCGATGACCACCTACACTTTCGTGTCGAATGTGCTCACCGCCATCATGATTCCGCTGTTTTTCCCTCTCGTTGACCAACGAGTGGAAATGAGTTTCGGCGCAGCCTTTCTGATGATTATGTGGAAGGTGTGCGTGATTTTGGTGGTGCCGATGGGGCTGGCATACGTGGTGAAACACCTGCTCCCAAAAGTGCAGCAATGGCTCACTTCCATCACCGACCTCTCGTTCTACCTGTGGGGCTGCTCGCTGGCTATCGTTACGGGCATCACGTTCCGCAACATCAGCAACTCGCACGCTCCTTTGTCGCTGCTTGCCGCCATTGCCGTGGTGAGTTTTGTGATATGCGTGATTCAATTTTCGGTGGGGCGCAACATTGGCCGATTTTTCGGCAGCACCGTGGAGAGCGGACAGGCGTTAGGACAGAAAAACACAGCATTTGCCATCTGGGTGTCGAGTGCCTACATCAACCCCCTCGCCGCCGTAGGCCCCGGCTGCTACATCATCTGGCAAAACGCCATCAACAGCCTCGAACTCTACCACCACCGCAAAAATCCAAACAAATAAGGCAAACACCAGTATGTCAATGCTATAGCATTGACATTGAGGGGGAAAATTATGGGAGCATTTTTTGGAGGGTGTAGATGGATTCGCGGCCGGTGTTCATGAGCAGGTCGAGGATGCTGAGGCCCGGTTGGAAGCCGTGGCGCGATGCCCACACTTGGTAGTAAGGCACGTCGGTAATGGGTAGCGTGTCGGGCTTTTTCCCGCCAATGAGGCTGCGCAGGTCGGTGGCCTCCGCTGCTATTTCGGGGGTAATCGGCTTGGTTTCAATCTCGATAGGGAGGTCGAGAAAATCGATAATCAGATTTTGCAAAGCGGTATTAAATTCAAGCAGCGAAGTTTGTTCGCCGCCAATGATGCTGTGCAGGTCGTCGGCAATGTAGTCGAAATAGGGCGACTTTCCGTAAGCCGAATAGAGTGCGCCCCAATGCAAATGTCGCCAGTTGCCGTGCTCGGAAATGCGCACGTCGCGCATACGCACTAGCATAGCGTTGGTGGTGCGATCGAGGGCGATGGTGAGGCGTTGCGTGCCGTTGGGACCGTCCACCAAGTAGCGGTGGTGGCTGTGGCGCAGCGGCAAACGTCGCTCATCAGGGTCGATAATCACCTTGCCAGCCTGAAGCATAGCGGCATAGCAGCGCACACTTCCTGCCGCCATACTGCCCATTATGATTGTGGAACTTTGCATTATGATTGTGGGTACATTGCGCCGCCTCTTTGCCCCTTACCTCTTACCTCACACAGATCTCACGGATCTCGCAGAATTTTTTTCATCAGATGAATCAGACAATTTTATAAAAGACCAATCCGTGAGATCTGTGGGATCTGTGTGAGGTAAGAGGCAAAGAGGCGACGTGGAGATTTACTTCTTGTCGGGGTTTGCGGATTTGAAGATGCGGTCCCAGCGAATGCTTTGCAGCAATGGCTTATCGGGGTCGAACGAGATAATCACAAACATTGGAGTGCCGATGATGTGGTCTTCTGGCACGAAGCCCCAGTAGCGCGAGTCGCTTGAATTGTCGCGGTTGTCGCCCATCATCCAGTAGTAGTCCATCTTGAAGGTGTAGGTCTTCGTCTCCTTGCCGTTGATGTAGATTTTTCCGCCCTTCACGTCCACTTCGTTGCCCTCGTAATTCTTGATACAGCGAATATAATAAGGCAGTTTTTGCAACGTAAGGTTGAGTGTGGCGCCCTTCTTTGGAATCCACAGTGGGCCGTAGTCGTTGTGTGTCCACGACTTCTTCACGCCAATAGGATAGGTGAGCAGCGAATCCATCGGATTGCTCTCCTCCACATCAAGGAAACGCACTTTCTTCACATAAGGCTGCGCCTTAATCTCCTTCATGGCACTCTTGGTCAGCGGCATCGCATACCACAGTTCATTGCCATAAGGCGACTGTCCTGCGCCCAAAGAGCGAGCCTCGTTGCTGATTTTCAACTCATCGAGCAGTGCCTCGGAAATGGGCGTGCCGTCGGTTTCGATAATATAGTTGCGCTGCATATTCTCAGGTTCGGCAAGCGCCTTGCCATTGATATACACGGTGCCGTTTTTCATTGAGAGGGTTTCGCCTGGCAAACCGATGCAACGCTTCACATAAGCATCGCGGCGGTCCACTGGGCGATATTTCACCTTGCCATATTGCGATGGGTTAGCCCACACAGCCTCACGGCCGTAGGTGAAGCACAGAGTGTAGTAGTCGGGGTTAGGCATATTCACTGCCACGGTGTCGCCAGCAGGGAAGTTAAACACCACAATGTCGCCACGCTCCACGCTGCGCACGCCCTTCAAGCGGTGGTATTCCCATTGTGGCGACTCGATATAACTGTCGAAACCACCGGGAAGAGTGTTTTGCGCCAATGGGAAGTGGAGAGGGGTTTGTGGCACTCGTGGGCCATACACCATCTTGTTCACCCACAGGTAGTCGCCAGTGAGCAGCGTCTTTTCAAGCGACGACGATGGAATTTGATAGTTTTGTCCCACAAAAAGGAAAAGGAAATACACCAGCACAAGGGCATACATAATGGCATCGACCCATCCCATCACCATGCGCACAACGGGGTTTTCGGAGAATTTCCACCAGTTCCAAGGCACGAATTTAGTGATGTAGATGTCGAAAAGCAGGAACCAGAACACCAGTACCCACCAGCTGCCCAGCCAAGCCACCCAGCCAAAGAACAGGGCGGAAACAATGCCGAAGCGAATCCAGCGACTTTTGTTGATACGGTCAAGGCGTTCCTTCAGCGAACCAGTCTGCTTCACAGGCATTTCCTTAACTTCTTCTTTATCTTTGTCTTTACCGAAAAAACTCATACGAATAATAAACTTATGTGTTGATATGATTGATTAATTAAGATGCAAATTTAGCACAAAAAGTTCAGTATATCAGCAACACACCCAATAATTTTGTTTTAGAGTCAACAAGTCAACAAGCCTCACACAGGTTCAACGAGATTCAACAAAAAAGCAGATTCACGGAATCCGTAGCAATATAATACTGAATATATTGTGATTCGTGGTGGAAAAGGCGGTCACAAATTCGCACAAATTTTCACGAATTATTTTTGCTTCATTTGAGGCGTTAAAACCAAAAACGCTTAGCGTTAGGAACACACCCTTACTATTCCCTCGCCAATGCTTATGCACAAAGCATAAGCATTTCACACCTTCTGGTTGGTGTTTTTGCGGTAGAATGTTTTTTTTGTGGGGTAGGAGGAAATTAGTCGAAACAGTATTCTACGGAGCAGAGGGGGTAGTTTTGCATCCACGACTGCTCTACGTAGGGTTTCATTGAAAGTCGAACTCCTTTAATTCCTGGGTAGAGCGTGTTGCAGAAGGTGGACAGTGATTTTGAGTGAACGTTGTCCTCTGCCTTAACCTCTACCGGTATTACACGCACTCCGCTTTGTATCAGAAAATCAATCTCACATTTTGAATCACTTTTGCTCCAATAGTAGATGTGCAAATTTTGATTGCATTTCAATTGTTGTGCAACAAACGATTCGGTATAAGCCCCTTTATATTCTTTGAAAATATCATTACTCGTGAGCACAAGTGCCTGTGGTGCTTCTGCCAAGCACCCCAACAGTCCGCAATCACACAAAAATAGTTTAAACGCGCCGAAATCCTCATACACTTTCAACGGAATGGATGGTTTTGATGCCATGTGAATTTTCAGCACAATACCAGCATCGACAAGCCATTGGATAGCCATTTCAAACTCCTTTGCACGAGCTCCTTTCTTAAGGGAACCATACACAAATTTCTTGTTTTCCTTTGCTAATTGCGAGGGAATGGAGTCAAGCACCATGTTGATACGAGGAACATCGTTTTTTGGTGCGTGTTTACTCACGTCGTTGCGATATGCGGAGAGTATGTTTTGCTGGATTTGCCTTATTTTTTTCAAGTTTTTTTCTGCCACAAACGACGAAACCGCTTCAGGCATACCTCCCACAAAATAGTATTGGCGTAGCAATTCCTCAAAAGAGGGCAAAAGTATGTTCAACACATCCCATCGCTTCGATTCCAGCAAAGCCACTTTCTCTTTCTCGCCAAGAGCAAGCAAAAACTCGGAAAAACTCATAGGATAGAGTGTGAGCATATCCACTTTTCCCACAGGGAAAGAAACGCCTTCGTGAATTGCAATGCCTAACAGCGAGCCAGCCGCCATCACATGCAGCTGGGGCATATCCTCACAGAAGTATTTCAGCGACTCCAAACCTTTGGGTACTTCCTGTACTTCATCGAAGATAACGAGCGTTTGACCAACCTCAATTTTTACCTCGGAATGTGCCTGAAGGAAAAGTAATATGCGCTCCACATCATAGTCCATATCAAATAGTGATGAAGCCCATGCGTCTTTCTCAAAATTCACATACACGCACGACTTAAATTCACTTTTTCCAAAGAGCTTCATTAACCAAGTCTTGCCCACTTGTCGGGCACCTTGCAGAATCAATGGTTTGCGTGAATTGCTCGCTTTCCATTGGAGTAAATCGCTGTATAATTTTCGGTACATTTTGTTGGCGTTTTGTTTGTTTTTGCAAAAATACACATAATCAGGGTAATAGCAAAGTATTTTACACTTTTTGTGCTGAGTATTGGGGTAAAAGTCACATTTTTTCTGCCGAGTATTGGGGGTTTCTTTACACTTTTTCTGCCGAATATTGGGGTGGAGATTACACTTTTTCTGCCGAATGTGCGGGGGGGTGTGGGGGTGTGAGTTTTGATGAATGGGTGGGGGAAATGGGTGGGGTGAGTGGGGGAAATGGTTTTTTTCGGAGCTTTGTGGTGGTGAAAATTGGGTGTGAGTGACGGAAAATCACTAACTTTGCACCAAAATTCAAATTATAATTAGACAACGATGAGTGAAAATTTTGAAATGGTGGCCAAAACTTTCCAGGGATTGGAAGGTGTGTTGAGCGACGAGCTGCAGGCACTTGGGGCTCAGGAAGTGACTCAAGGTAAGCGTATGGTGTCGTTTAAGGGCAATCTCGAAACGATGTATAAGGCTAATTTCTGTTGCCGCACAGCATTACGCATTCTTAAACCAATCTACAAATTCCGTTCTACCGATGCCGACGACCTCTATGAGCAAGTTCGCAAATTTGAATGGGACACAGTTTTAAGCACCGACAAGACTTTCGCTATCGACACCACCGTGTTTAGCGATGTGTTCCGTCATTCTCGCTTTGTCACCTATCGCGTGAAAGATGCCATCGTTGACTATTTCCAAGAAAAGGTGGGCAAGCGTCCCTCTATCCGTGTGTCGGCCGCCGATTTCGTGCTGAATGTGCACATTTCTGCCGACGAGGTGACCATTTCTCTCGACTCGTCGGGCGCCCCTCTCTATAAGCGTGGCTGGCGTGTGGCTCAAACCGAAGCGCCTATCAATGAAGTGCTTGCCGCTGGCATCATTAAACTGAGCGGCTGGGACGGACAGTGCAACTTCGTGGACCCGATGTGTGGTTCTGGCACATTCCTGGTGGAGGCTGCTATGATTGCTGCCAACATCAACCCTGGCGTGTATCGCAAGGAGTTCGCTTTCCAAAACTGGAGCGACTACGATGCCGAACTTTTCGACTCTATCTATAACGACGACAGCCAAGAGCGTGAATTTAAATACAAAATCTACGGCTCCGATGTGGCTGTGCAGGCTATCGCCATTGCCGAATCCAATATCAAGAGCGCTGGCGTGAGCAAGATGATTGAACTGAAGCAACGCGCACTCGCCGACTGGGAAGAAGCACCTGAAAAGGGCGTGGTGGTGACCAACCCTCCTTATGGCGAACGCTTGAAATATCAAGACATCAACGAACTCTACGAAACTTTGGGCAAGAAACTCAAATTCGTGTTCAAGGGCTACGACGCATGGGTGATTTCGTATGGCGAACTCACCGACCTCATCGGTTTGCGCCCATCGGTCAACTACCCGCTGCTCAATGGCGACTTGGAATGCGAATTGCGTGAATACAAGATTTTCGACGGCTCTTACAAGGACATGAAGGCTGAAGGCGGCTCGATTCGCAACGAGGGCTTCCGTGCAGCCGACAAAGACCGCGGCCAGCGTCGCCCACGATTTGAGGAAACTTTCAAAAAGCGTGATGGCGAATCAGATGGTGCGCCAAGAGAACGCCGCTCACGCCGTGACGATGGCGACCGTCCACGCCGCAGTTTCGGAGCGCGCCGCGATGATGATCGCCCTCGCCGCGGTTTCGGCCCTCGCCGTGACGATGGCGACCGTCCACGCCGTGGCTTCGGTGCGCGCCGCGATGGTGACCGTCTACGCCGTGACGACGACAACCGCCCACGCCGCGACGACGACACTCGCATGGGTCGCAACGAATACTTCCACAGCACCAAGCACGCCGATATGGTGGTGCGCCACCAAGAGCCCACTTTGGGCAAGGAGAACGAGCGCCCTATCATTCATGGCCGCCGCAACGGCTGGAAGCGTCGTGAGGAATAATTTTTCATAGAGCAATCTACACAACACTATCATATTGATTTATCACAACATCATGAAGCAAAAAATCTTGCTGCTGGGCTCAGGTGGCCGCGAATGTGCCATCGCATGGAAATTGAGCCAGAGTGAACTTCTCGACAGTCTTTACATAGCTCCAGGCAATGCCGGCACTGCGCAGTATGGCACCAATGTGCCACTCTCTCCTATGGACTTCGACGCTGTGGGAAAGTTTGCCGCCGACAATGGCATCACCATGCTGGTGGTGGGCAATGAAGACCCACTGGTGGCTGGCATCACCGACTATTTCAAAGCCAACGAGGCGTTGAAGGGCGTGAAGGTGATTGGCCCATCGAAAGCTGGCGCACAACTCGAAGGCAGCAAAGACTTTGCCAAGGGATTCATGGCGCGCCACGCCATTCCCACCGCAGCCTATCTGAGCGTGACAGCCGACAACATTGAAGAGGGCTTCGCCTTCCTCGAAAGCCAAAAGGCACCCTATGTGCTGAAAGCCGACGGTTTGGCAGCCGGCAAGGGTGTGCTGATTATCGACTCGCTCGACGAGGCAAAGAGCGAACTCCGCCAGATGCTGGGTGGCATGTTTGGCGCATCAAGCGCTACCGTGGTGATTGAGCAGTTTCTTTCGGGCATTGAATGCTCGGTGTTTGCACTCACCGATGGCGAGCACTACCAGTTGCTCCCTGTGGCTAAAGACTACAAGCGCATCGGTGAAGGCGACAAGGGTCTCAACACTGGCGGTATGGGCTCGGTTTCGCCTGTAAGTTTTGCCGACGACGCTTTTATGGCAAAGGTGAAAACCCGCATCGTGGATCCTACCATCGCTGGACTGAAGCAAGAGAATCTACCTTACACTGGCTTTGTGTTCTTCGGTTTGATTAACGTGGACGGCGACCCATACGTGATTGAATACAACTGCCGCATGGGCGACCCCGAAACCGAAGTGGTGATGCCTCGCCTGAAATCCGACCTCGTGGCTCTGCTCGAAGCCGCTGCCGACGGCACACTCGACAAGGCGACAGTGGAAATCGACCCACGCTATGCCGTGACCGTGATGATGGTGAGCGGCGGCTATCCCGAAGCCTACGAAAAAGGCAAGGTGATTGAAGGGCTCGACGCTGTGGAAGGCAGTGTGGTGTTCCACGCTGGCACTGCACGCAACGCCGAGGGACAGATAATCACTTCTGGCGGCCGTGTGCTGTCAGTCACCAGTTATGGCGAGAGCAAAGACGCTGCCCTCGCTCAATCGTTTGCCAATATCAAAAACATCAAGTTCGACAAGAGTTACTTCCGTAGCGACATCGGTTTTGACCTCAAATAACAGCAATATGCACCGTTAATCCACACCCACCGACAAGACATGGCATACAGAGAGGAAAGGATAAACGAATTTTTCAATTCCCGTGGCTTGATGATAGTCATGGGACTTGTGTATGTGGTGGTGTCATATTTCGCATTCGTGTCGGGGCGATTCAATGCTTCGATTGCGAGTGGCAACGGTGTGTTTTTCAACGACATCGACCGCTTGCTTGGGCACCCTTTGGCTTCCTACGGCCTGAACACGGCTTGTGTGCTTGCCATTATCACCCTCACGGTGCTGCTCAACAAGACCTACACCTTCATTCGTGAAGTCACGTTTATCTTCGGATCCACATTCTTGGCGTTGCAGTTGGCGTGTCCGTATGCGTGCACGCAGTTCTGCACTGGCACAGGGCTTTGCTTGCTCACGCTGGTGGTGCAGCTCTACATGTTTTCCACCTATCAGCAGAAGCAAGTGGCGCAGCAGAAAATATTTCTCGTGTTTTTCCTGGTGGCATTGTGCAGCATGTTCCAATATGCGTTTTTAGCGCTTGTGGTGCCGTTTTTCATCGGATTTCTACAGATGCGCGCCATCAATTTCCGAGGTGTGTTGGCAGCCTTGTTCGGGCTTATCACCCCATTTTGGCTTGCTATCGGCTTGGGGCTTATCGACCCCACCACAGCCCTGCTGCCAGCCTACGGACAGGCGCTTGAGGTGCTCACCGAGCAGCAAATCCCAGCCATTCTTATCGGGCTTGCGCTTGTGGGCGTGTTCACGTTTGTGTTCATGACCATCAATGTGATGAAAATCATGTCGTATCGCCTGCAACTGCGCGTTTACAATTCGTTCTACTTGGTGCTTGCGCTGTTTTCGCTCATCATGATGGGTGTGGACTACCGCAACTTCTTCGTGTATCTGGCGCTGCTCAACTACTGCTTCTCCATTCAGGTGGCACAGGCCTACACCATACACTCAAAAATCTCGCGCCGCTACATATTTATGATTCTTTTCATGCTCACATGTGCTGCAAGCCATGTGGCGTATTACTTCCTATAGAAAAAATGAAAATCGTAGTTGAAAACCACATTCCCTACATTTCTGGACTGCTTGAGCCTTACGCCCAAGTGCTTTATCTCGAAACTTCCGACATCACCGCCTCTGCGCTCAAAGATGCCGATGTGCTGATTACACGCACACGCACGCGCTGCGATGAGGCACTGCTTTCGGGAAGCCGTGTGCGAATGATTGGCACAGCCACGATTGGCACCGACCACATCGATCTCGACTACTGCCACCGAGCCGGCATCAAGGTGGTGAACGCTCCGGGGTGCAACGCTCCTGCCGTGGCGCAATGGGTGCTCAGCACCGTGGGATATTGGTTGCAAAAGGAAGGCATCGCACAGCCTCGCGGCTTGGTGATGGGTGTGGTAGGCGTTGGGCATGTGGGCTCTATCGTGGCACGATGGGCAAAGCAAATGGGCTTTGAGGTGCTGCTCTGCGACCCACCACGCGCCCAAAAAGAGGGTGCGACAGCGTTCTCCACCATCGAGGAAGTGAAGGCGAAAAGCCATATCATCACATTTCACACGCCACTCTACCGCGAAGGCGAACTCTCCACTTACCACATTTGTGACGAGCAATTCTTGGCAGAAGCGCCTAATTTGCGCCTGCTGATGAACGCCGCTCGCGGTCCCATTTGCGACAACCAGGCATTGGCGCATTGGCACGGCGATGTGGCTATCGACTGTTGGGAACACGAACCCGAAATCAACCTCTCGCTCCTTGAAAAGGCATTTGTGGCCACCCCACACATTGCAGGATATTCAGCCGACGGCAAGCGCAGAGGTACCGCCATGGTGGTAGAGGCACTGAACGCAGAGTTTGGCTGGCACGCCAATCCTCTCGCTGCCGAAGCACCGTATGGAGGCGTGGAAACCGCCACCCTACAAGGTGTGATGAGCAGCTACAATCCCCTCACCCCCGACACCTCCGCCCTCAAATCCAACCCCACCCCCACCAACTTCGAACACCTCCGCAACCACTACCCCCTCCGCCCCGAAGTCCTCTAACCCCACGCCCCACAAGAAAAACGACACCATAACGTAGGGACATGCCTTCGGCATGTTTCGGTGCAATCAGCAATGTACCCCTTTTATTGATTCAGAGGAAAAATACTGGGGGACTGAAACAAAAACATAAAAAACAGCTCGCCTTCGGCGA
>ERZ827496.259-NODE-259-length-78148-cov-9.764383_pt1 | contig 78148 bp, 53 predicted proteins | sample MGYA00519769_ERZ827496 | MGnify/ENA primary metagenome ERZ827496 (study PRJEB31778, sample SAMEA3449327) | human gut metagenome | biome: human gut; feature: human-associated habitat; material: faeces | place: United Kingdom | collected 2010/2012 ...
CGAGTGCAAAAGTACTGACTTTTACAATAACTGCCAAATCCTAAACACACTTTTTTCAAAAGAAAAAGATAATGATATGGCAAGTATGGTGCATAACCTATTCAGTAACAGCATATTTAGAAGTATAAAAAAAATCGCGCAAGGAAGGGGCGAAAAAGGCTGCCAATGTCCGGGAAAGCCTGGAAAACCACAGGAGCAAGCGCGACGCAGCGATAAGAATTACCGCCCCGGCGACAGGAACGACCGCTCCTTTGGGAGAACTCGCCAATGCTCTCCGCTCTCTGGATTTCGAGCCGACAGCCAAATCCCCGGCTCGAACTATTCGAAAGATGTCGCAGACGAAGAAGCTCCCACGGGAGATGATAAATCTTCCTTCCGCATTGTTTATTTACGTTGACTCACATAGTTGTTGCCGGCTGTCTCGCTGGCGCGACCTGTGCTTAACCCGGCCAAACCATCGCCGTGGCATGGCCTGCCATTGGGAGCATAGGCGTAAAGTTCGCCGCCACACATGCTACAGCGTGGGTGAGGACACGGGGCGGCCTTATACTTATATATTTATATATGTCACCCGCAAAGTCCGCAACCGGACGGAGCAATGTTCCGGTGCGACGGTCACAAATGCGCTCCGCCGCAGGATGCCGGAATTCCGGCGTTCCTGCGGCGGAGGAAGTGACAGCGGGTTTCACCCCGTAGGCATAGCGCAATTACATGCGGGCCGGGGCCATCATAGGCATCATGCGCATGGCGGGTGCGCGGCCGGGTCCGCGGCGGCGGCCGTCACGCTCTTGGCTGTCTCCGCCCTTGATGCCGCTGAATATGTTCAGCCGATAGATGAAGTGGAGCATGCAATAAGAGTTGATAGCATTGGTCCACGTGTCTTGGCGCAGCTGGGCGTTGATGGTACGACTGATGTTGCTCTGCTTTTGCAGGATGTCGTAGAATTGGAGGCTGATGGTCGCAGTGTTGTCTTTGAGGAAGCTCTGCGCGATCTGCGCGTTCCAGATGAGCTCGTTCGTGTTCATGGAGTTGTCGGAGTAGCCCCGGCGCGAGTTCATGCGGATGTCAGTCGATATGCTCATGTTCCACGGCAGGTTGACGTTGCCGTTCAGGCCGTACGAGAAATTCCACGTGTCCTGGTTGGCGTTCGTTTGGAGGCTGTTGCGGGCGTGCTGATAATTGACGTTGCCGCGCAGGCCGACGTCGAACCACGACGTACGGTAGGCCAGGTTCAGGTTCTCTCCCACGTTGAGCGAGCGGGTTGTGCTCTTCTGATTAATGTTGTCGTTGGTGACGTAGCCGACATCGTTCTTGTAGCCAAGGTTGGTGAATGTGGAGAACGTCCATGTCTTGTCGGGGCCGAATCCGGTGTTGAACATGAAGTTGCCTCGGGCGTTCCAGTTTCCGTTGATGTTTTCGGGACGCACGGTGCGCACACCGGTCTCCTCGTCGTAGCTGACGGCATTACTGATGGAGTTAGACTCCTGCGTGACGAAGAGTCCGGCCATCATGCCCTGCTGCTTCTCGGTGATGTAATTGTTGAAGAACACACGGAGGCTGTTCTCCCACGACGGTTTCAGGCCCGGGTTACCACGGGTGATGTTGAGCGGGTCGCTGTCGTCGACGATGTCGAGCAGGTCGGTCATCGAGGGCTCGGAGGCGCTACCGCGGTAATGGATGTCGAGCTGCCCGGTGTCGGAGAAACGGTAGCGCAGGCGCACCTGGGGCGAGACGTTGAAGACGTGGCGCGTGACGGTGGTGTCGATCTGGCTCGGGCGGTTGTAGGCCAGCACGGTCTTCTGCGGCACAAAGTCGAGCCCGGCGTTGAAACGTATCATCTTGGTGTTATAGCGGATGCCCACGGTTGCGCGGTGCGTATAATACTTATACGTGGCATACTGGCTGTTGTCCGCGTCGCGCAGCAGCATAAGCAGGTCGGCATCTGTGGGCACGGTGCCCAAAGCGGCCGTCAGCACGTCCGACCAGAGAAGATTGTCGGCCTGGTAGGCCAGCTCCGGGTGGCTCTCCAACAGGGTTGAGTCGATCAGGCTGTTGAGATAGTAGAGCGAGCGATCGCTGTCGGAGTAGCGGTAGGAGAACTGGTAGTTGAACTGCAAGTGCCAGTTCTTGGCTATCGGCTCGCTGTAACCGGCACGCACCGAAGCGTTCCAGTTCTTCGAGGGATTGTCGCTAAACTGGTTGAGCCATTCATAGGGCGTATCCGCATTGTCCTGGAAGTAGTTGATACGTGAGTCGGTGAACGAGCGGCTTGTCGACTTGCTGTAACCCGCACTGGCACGCAACGAGACGTTGCGACCTTCGGAGTTGAGACGGCGCACGAGCATGAGGCTGGCGTCGAACGAGTTGGACTTCGACTCGCCCAGCGTGTTGCGGACGTTGCGGTTGACGGCGATGTCTTTGAGCGCCGCGGGGAGGGCATCGTCGTCCAGGAGCATGCTGTCGAGGGGGCTGTCGATACCGTCGATGGCATACGGGTCGTCGTTGAACGTGGCCGACTGGCTCGACCCGTCGCTGTGGCTGTTCGAGTGTGAGAACGAGGGACGGAACATGAGCATCGTCAGTGTGTCGGGATGCCACTCGACACGGAACGCACCGTTGACGTTCGTCGTCCCCGAGCCGCTGCGGTTGAACGAGTTGGCGAACGAGCTGCCCTGCCCGGCAGTGAGGAAGTTCTCGCTGTTCGACTTCGACTGCGAGTCGGTGCCGCTGTACGAATAGCGCACGTTTCCGCCCAGTTCGAGACGGCCGGCGTCGCGCTTCTCCTTGTCGTTTTCCCAATAGAAGTCGGCTCCCGCGCTCTTCGTGGCCGTCAGGCCGCCGCCCCATCCGCCGCGCCAACCGCCGAAGCCGCGGTCGCTGATGTTGTTGGCCGAGCCGTAGAGCGACACGCGCGAGCGCTCGGTGAAGCGGGTCGAGAAGAGACGTCCCGTGTAGCGGTCCTTCGTGCCGTAGCCGAGGTCGACGTTGTTCACCCACGAGGCGTCGAGCTTCTTCTTGGTGGTGATGTCGAGCACGGTGGTCTCCTCGCCATCGTCGATACCGGTCTGCTCGGTGTAGTCGCTCTTCTTGTCATAGGCTTTGAGCTTGCTGACAAGCTCGACGGGGAGGTTCTTCATCGCGATCTTGGTGTCGCCCTTGAAGAAGTCCTTTCCGTTGATAAGGAACTCCGAGACGGTCTTTCCGTTCCATGTGATGGTGCCGTCGTCCGACACTTCGACGCCGGGCAGCTGCTCGACGAGCGCTTCGAGTGTCGACCCCACCGGCGTGCGGTAAGCCGAGGCATTGTAGACCGTCGTATCCTCTTTCTGCTCGACGCGGGCCTGCGTGGCCGAGACGACGGCCTCGCCCAATGCCTGGGACGAGGGTTCGAGCTCGAGGGTGCCGAGGCGGACGGTGTCGTTTTTCTCGCTGAGCGTCACCTCGCGCGTGGCTGTCTTGTAGCTGACGTATGAAACCTTGACGGTGTACTTTCCGGCCGCCGTCGTTTTGAGCGTGAAGCCTCCGGCCTTGTCGGTGCTCATGCCGCTGGCCATTGTCTTGTTGGAGCGCAGGAGCTGCGCGGTGGCGAACTCGATGGGCTGACGCGTCGCGCGGTCAATCACTTTGCCGCTGATCACGTATGTCTTCTGCGCCCACGCCGAAGTGGCGAACAGGGCGAATACAATGAGCAGCAAGCCTCTTACTTCTTTCATAGGAGTGTATCAGTTGTTTTGTTTTATCCAGGCAAGGCGCCGCAGTGTCCGCGGCGTTGACAATAAGACGGACGGACAACGCCGGGGTTTAATCAGATTTGCTGGGAAAGGGCACAAAAAACGACAATCGTCCCTTTTCCGTCGACGAAACCAAGGACCGCGTCAATCAATCGTGACGTAGAGCGTGTCGCCCAGCGAAAGGCCCATGCCGTTGCTGGCATAGGCCACGACGTAGTAGCGCCCCGGCCCGAGGCGGCGCGTCGTGGCGGCGAAGCGGTCGGTCGTGTCGGCCGAGAGGGTGTCCACTTGCAGCGTGTCGTTGCCATAGCGGAAGCCCCGCTGCGTCACCCTGCTGTTTGGCGAAAGCACCACCTGCCCCTCCATGCGGCACGAATCGCCCACCGGCTCTGCGGCAATCGTCTTGACCGTCGGCGCAAACGGCTGTTCGCCCGACCGGTCCTCGGGGTTGCACGCCGTCAGGGCCGCCACGGCCACACACGCCATCGCCACGCAGCGTCCGGCGCTACGCCCAGCGCTCCCGTTGCGACGGAAGCAGCTCCCGATGCGACGGAAGCAGTCTTCGTTTTTCATCTCATTCTGATTCTGTTTCGCGGCGCAAATGTACAAAAAAAGCGGACAACGTCCGCCTCACACCACAGTGCAAAAAAAAGGGAGAGAGGGGAGCGATGATTACCGGGTTTAATTAAAAGTGGGCTATGAAAAATGATGAAACTATGAAGATAGCCACCCTCCCCTCTCTCTTTGTCCTCAATCTATTTTTACCCAAAAGGCTAATGTTTCATGAAGCACGGTCGCCGCCCGTTGGGCTGTCCCCTCAATTTCGGGAACCTTACCCGGAACCAGGACTCCTCCTTGCCTGCAAGATAGTGTTTTCAGAAGAATAAAGGTGAGCATTCCCGCACTTTTTTCCACAATTCCGAAAAACAGAACAATCCATACGAACAAACGGCGAACGCCGGCCGCAAATTCCAGCTCCTTACCGGCCCGTTCCGCGCCGCCGGGGCCGCCTCCCTACGTACGCCTGGCGTTTTCCGCCCGGTGCGGGCGACACCTTTGGCCGGAAATGCCTACTTTTGCCGGCAGCCATCAAACGAACGGACATGAAACAAGCCGTACACATCACCGTGACCAACTGCCAGACCACGCCCGAAGGCAGCCAGACCACATGCCACAGCTTCGAGGGGCACGCCTTGCGGCGGGCCGGCCGCCTGCTACTGACCTACCGCGAAGCGTCGCCCGCCTGCCAGACCCGCCTGCTGGCCGGCGCCGACAGCGTCGACCTCCGCCGCAGCGGTGAGGTCGAGAGCCGCATGGTGCTGGCCGAAGGACTGCGTCACGACTTCGCCTACCGCCACGTGCTGGGCACGTTCTGCCTGACCGTCGTAACACATTCGCTCCGCCTCGGCGAGGGCTGGTTCACGGCCGAATACGACCTCCTGTCCGGCGGATGCCGCGTGGCGAGCCACCGCCTCTCCGTCCGCTGGGAAGCGGCAGAATGACGCCTCCGCCGCCCCGCACGGGCAAAAAAGCGCCCGCCCGGCTTGCCCCGCTGACAAAAAAACGCGAACTTTGCGCGATTTACATTGCTAACAGCCTTCAAAAAAGCCAACGAACTTGATATCCGTCGAATCGCTTTCAGTAGAATTCAGCGCACGCCCCCTGTTCAGCGGGGCGAGCTTCGTGATCAACAAGAAAGACCGCATCGCCCTCGTGGGCAAGAACGGCGCGGGCAAATCGACCCTGCTGAAAATCCTGGCCGGCCTGCAACAGCCCACATCGGGCACCGTGGCCGTACAGAAGGACGTCAGCGTGGGCTACCTGCCCCAAGTCATGGTCATCAGCGACGACCGCACCGTCATCGAAGAGACCGAACGCGCCTTCGAACACATCAGCACGATGCAGGACGACATCGCCCGCCTCAACGCGGAACTGGCCGAGCGCACCGACTACGACAGCGCGGACTACATGGCCCTCGTCGAACGCTTCACCCACCTGAGCGAACGCTTCCAGATGATGGGCGGGATGAACTACCGCGCCGAGATGGAGCGCACCCTCGCCGGGCTGGGCTTCACGGCGGCCGACTTCGACCGCCCCACGAGCGAGTTCTCGGGTGGGTGGCGCATGCGCATCGAGCTGGCCAAGATCCTGCTGCGCCGGCCCGACGTCCTGCTGCTCGACGAGCCGACCAACCACCTCGACATCGAGTCCATCGGCTGGCTCGAACAGTTCCTGGCCCGCAGCCCCGGCGCCGTGGTGCTCGTCAGCCACGACCGCGCCTTCATCAACAATGCGACCAACCGCACCATCGAAATCTCGTGCGGACGCATCACGGACTACCGCGTCAAGTATGACGACTACGTGCGCCTCCGGGCCGAACGCCGCGAGCAGCAGCTCCGTGCCTATGAGAACCAGCAGAAAGAAATCGCCGACATCAAGGACTTCATCGAACGCTTCCGCTACAAGCCGACGAAAGCCGTACAGGTCCAGAGCCGCATCAAGCAGCTGGAGAAAATCGTACCCATAGAAGTCGACGAGGTCGACACTTCGTCGCTCCACCTGAAATTCCCGCCCTGCCTGCGCTCGGGCGACTTCCCGCTCATCTGCGACAGCGTCCGCAAGGACTACGGCGCCCACTGCGTCTTCCGCGACGTGACGTTCACCATCCGCCGCGGCGAGAAGGTGGCCTTTGTCGGCAAGAACGGCGAAGGAAAGTCCACCCTCGTGAAGTGCATCATGGGCGAAATCCCCTTCGAGGGCTCCCTGAAAATAGGGCACAACGTCCAGATCGGCTACTACGCCCAGAACCAGGCCCAGCTGCTCGACGGCGAGCTCACCGTCTTCGACACCATCGACCGCGTGGCCAAGGGCGATGTCCGCTTGAAGATACGCGACATCCTGGGAGCCTTCATGTTCGGCGGCGAAGCTTCGGAGAAGAAAGTGAAAGTGCTCTCCGGCGGCGAGCGCAGCCGCCTGGCCATGATCAAGCTCCTGCTCGAACCGGTCAACTTCCTCATCCTCGACGAGCCCACGAACCACCTCGACATGCGGACGAAAGACGTGCTGAAAGAGGCCATCCGCGCGTTCGACGGGACGGTCGTCCTCGTCAGCCACGACCGCGACTTCCTCGACGGCCTCGTCACGAAAGTCTATGAATTCGGAGGAGGCCGCGTGCGCGAACACCTCGGCGGCATCTACGACTACCTGCACACCCGGCAGATCGAGACCCTCGACCAGCTCAGCGCAGCGCCGGCCCGGACGGGAGCTGCTCCCGCAAAAACTGTCGCAGCGACAGAAACGGCCTCCTCAGCCGGCAAGCTCGACTATGAGCAGCGCAAGGAACTGCAACGCCAGCGCCGCAAACTCGAAAAAGCCGTGGCCGACGCCGAACGGCGCATCGGCGAACTCGAAAAGGACGTGGCCCACGTCGAGGCACAAATGGCCACGCCCGAGGGCGCCGCGGACACCACCCTCTATGAGCGCCACGCCGATCTGAAAAAACAGCTCGACGCCGCCATGGACGCCTGGGAGCAGGCCAGCGAAGCGCTCGACGCCGCCGGCGCCTGACCGCAAAGCCGCCCAGCCGCAACAAAACAGACAACCATACTCAATAATTACCACAATGACTATCAGACACATCCTGCCGCTGGCTGCCTTTGCCGCCGCCAGCGCCTTTGCCCAAACCGGGGTAAACAAGGCCAACATGGATCCCTCCGCCCGTCCGGGCACCGACTTCTTCGAGTATGCCAACGGAGGCTGGAACGCAGCCCACCCCCTGACCGCCGAATACTCACGCTACGGCGCCATGGACGACCTGGCCGAGAACAACCGCCGCCAGCTCCGCGAGCTCATCGAAGGCTTTGCCCACCAGACGAACGCCCCAGGCTCGCTCGGCCAGAAAATCGGCGACCTCTACAACCTCGCCATGGACAGCACCCGCCGCAACAGCGAGGGATGGCAGCCCGTGCGCGCCGACTTCGACGCCATAGCCGCCGCCAAGACCAAGGCCGAACTCTTCCAGACAGTAGCCCGTCTGGGCCGCTACGGCGTGCCGGCCATGGTGAACATCTGGGTCGACGCCGACCTCAAAGACAGCCGCATGAACCTCGTATACATCGCGCAGGGCGGCATCTCGCTCGGAGAGCGTGACTACTACGTCGACAGCGACTCCACAACGCTCAACATCCGCAAGGCATACACCGGCTACATCCAGAAGCTCTTCGAAATGACGGGCAGCCCGGCCGACGAAGCCGCCGCGAAAGCCGCCACCGTGCTCCGCATGGAGACTGCGCTGGCCCAGCCCTCATACAGCGCCACGCAGCAGCGCGACCCGGAGGCCAACTACCACAAGATGACCTACGACCAGCTCCTCGCAGACTACGCGGAGACCGACTGGAACACGCTCTTCCGCACCTTGGGCTTCCCCGAGTTCGCCGAAGTCAGCGTCTGCCAGCCCGAGCCCATCAAGGCCGCCGGCAAGCTCTGGCAGGACAGCCCGCTCGACGACTTGAAGACCTATGCTTCCTTCAAGCTCCTCGACGCAGCCGCCTCGGCGCTCGACGACGCCTTCCGCCACACCGCCTTCGACTTCTACGGGCGCACGCTGAGCGGCCGCCAGCAGGAAAGCCCCGCATGGAAACGCGCCGTGAGCAGCGTCGAGGGCGTCCTGGGCGAAGCCGTCGGCCGGATGTATGTCGAGAAGTACTTCCCCGCCTCGTCCAAGGAACGCATGGTCAAACTCGTGGCCAACCTGCAAAAAGCCCTCGGCCAGCGCATCGACGCGCAGACCTGGATGAGCGACGCCACCAAGCAGAAGGCGCACGAAAAGCTCAGCACCTTCATCGTCAAGGTCGGTTATCCCGACCAGTGGCGCGACTACTCGGCCCTGACCATCGACACGGCTTCCTATTGGGCCAACCTCTGCCGCGCCTCGGAGTTCGAGCTGGCCTACATCATCGGCAAGAAAGTGAACAAGCCCGTCGACCGCGCGGAATGGGGCATGACGCCGCAGACCGTCAACGCCTACTATAACCCCACGACCAACGAGATTTGCTTCCCGGCCGGCATCTTGCAGCCCCCCTTCTTCGACGCGGCTGCCGACGACGCCATGAACTACGGCGCCATCGGCGTGGTGATCGGCCATGAGATGACCCACGGTTTCGACGACCAAGGCCGTCAGTTCGACAAGGACGGGAACCTGCGCGACTGGTGGACCAAGGAAGACGGCGAACGCTTCAAGGCCAAAGCCCAGGTGATGGCCGACTTTTTCAGCCAGATCACGGTGCTCCCGGGACTGAAAGCCAACGGCGAGCTGACCCTCGGCGAGAACCTGGCTGACCACGGAGGCCTCAAAGTGGCCTACCAGGCCTTCAAGAACGCCACGGCCGGCACGACGGACGAGGTCAAAGACGGATTCACGGCAGACCAGCGCTTCTTCATCGCCTATGCCAACGTATGGGCCGGCAACATCCGCGACGAACAAATCCGCGTCTACACCAAGAGCGACCCCCACTCGCTGGGCCGCTGGCGCGTCAACGGCGCCCTGCCGCACATCGACGAGTGGTACACGGCCTTCGGCATCACCGAGAAAGACCCCCTCTTCGTGCCGAAAGCCGAACGCGTAGACATCTGGTAAAACACCCACGCACCATGCCCCTGATCCTGCCTCACGGACTGCCGGCGGCCGAAACGCTCCGCCGCGAGGGTGCCGTCCTGCCGCCGGCCGCGCCTGAGGGAGTGCGTCCGCTGCGCGTCCTGCTGCTCAACCTGATGCCGCAAAAGGCTGTCACGGAACTCGACTTCGCCCGCATGCTCTGCGGATGCAGCGAGTGGGTGGAGCTCATCCCCGTGAAAATCCGGGGACAACGCTACAAGACCACTCCGCAGGCCCACATGGACCGCTACTACACCGACATCGACGCCTTCGAGGCCGACGGTGCCGACGGCCTCATCGTCACGGGAGCCCCGGTGGAGCACCTGCCTTTCGAGCAGGTACGCTACTGGCCGCAGCTCTGCCGCATCATGGACTGGGCGCAGCGCCGCGTCCGCTCGACGCTCTACGTCTGCTGGGGGGCGCAGGCCGCGCTCTACCACCGGTACGGCATCGCCAAACACGGCCTGCCCGCGAAGATGTTCGGCATCTTCGCGCAAAACGTGCTCGCCCCCGAAGAGCCCCTCTTCGACGGCATCGGCTCGCCCTTCGCCATGCCCAACAGCCGCCACACCGAAGTGCGCGCCGCCGAGTTCCCGGCTGACGCCGGCCTCCGGCTGGTGGCGGCCAGCAGCGAGTCGGGCGCAGGCGTGGCCGTCGCCGACGGCGGGCGTGCCATCTTCGACGTGGGCCACTTGGAGTATGCCCCGCTCACGCTCGAAACCGAATGGCGCCGCGACCAAGCCAAGGGCCTCCCCATCGAGATGCCCCGCCACTACTATCACGCCGACAGCCCCGAAGCGGGCGTCGACTACTCGTGGCGCGAGGCCGCCCTGCGCTTCTACGCCAATTGGATCACCCACTACGTGGCGCCCGGACGGCGATGACAGCCCGCCCGACGGCCACACGACTCCACACAGCCGGAAAGACCCGCACGCAGCTTGGCCTTTCCGGCTTTTTCGTTACCTTTGCGACTGGAAAATATAAACCAAGGACAGTGACATGAAAACCGAATTCGAGAAAATGAGAAGCGGGGAATTCTATTCCTTTGCCGACCCGGAAGTGGCCGAGAGCCTGCGGCACGGAAAAGAACGCAGCGCCCGCCTGCGCACGATGACCATCTACTCGCCCGGCTACCGCGACGCCATCGAGGCCCTCATCCCCGGCCTGCCCGCCACGGCCACAGTCATGCCGCCCGTCTTCTGCGACCACGGCAACGGCCTGCACATCGGCGAGCATACGTTCATCAACAGCGGCTGCACCTTTCTTGACGGTGCCGACATCTTCATCGGCCGCCACGTGCTCATCGGGCCCAACTGCCAGTTCTACACACCCAACCACCCGATGGACTACCGCCTGCGCCGCGACGACGTGGAAACCTGCCACCCCATCCGCATCGGCGACGACAGCTGGCTGGGCGGCGGCGTGGTGGTCCTGCCGGGCGTGACGATAGGCGCACGCTGCGTCATCGGGGCCGGCAGTGTCGTGACACGCGACATCCCCGACGATTCCGTGGCCGTAGGCAACCCGGCCCGCGTTGTCCGCCGCCTTGCCACGCCCTCCGGCCCGGCATCCGAGGCATAAAAACACCGGGAAACTGCATTTTTTGCCCTACATCAAGCCCCCGAACCGCCGCAAATGCTTATCTTTGCCCCAAGAAGAACCATGCTGCCCCCACCAGGCGTGCCACGCACGCGTGCCGCTCACTGCGGGCGCAGCGACAGAAATTCTTGTCAGCCTCATAGAAAACACCGGCACTGCGACCGAAAAACAGACCACATAACACAAATCAACCATATCTCATCGCTTATGAAAAAAATCAACCGAATCTGGCTGGCGGCCGCCCTTTTCCTGCTCTCCGCCGCCGGGCTCAACGCCCAAGTCAACCCCAAGCCCTTCGTCATCCCCGAACTAAAAACATGGACGGGCGAGACGGGGCAGTTCGTCCCCACCACGTCGACGCGCATCGTCTATCCCAAAGGCTCGGCCGAACTTGAAAAAGTGGCCAAAGCCTTGCAGGCCGACTATGCCGACATGTTCGGCACACGCCTCGAAGTGGCCACCGGAAAAGGCAAGGCCGGCGACATCGTCCTCGCCCTGCGCAAGGACAAGAAGCTCGGCGCCGAAGGCTACCGCATGAGCGTCAGCGACCGCGCCGTCCTCGACGCCCCCACCCCGACGGGCGTCTACTGGGCCACCCGCACCCTGCTCCAAATCAGCGAGCAGAGCGACAACCACGCCCTCCCTTGCGGCGACGTCCGCGACTGGCCCGACTATGCCATGCGCGGCTTCATGATCGACTGCGCCCGCAAGTTCTTCCCCATCGACTACCTCCGCGACTACGTGAAAATCATGTCGTACTACAAGATGAACACGTTCCAAGTCCATCTCAACGACAACGGTTTCAAACAATACTTCAAGAACGACTGGGACCGCACCTACGCCGCTTTCCGCCTCGAAAGCGACTACTTCCCCGGCCTGACAGCACGCGACGGCCACTACACGAAGCAGGAGTTCCGCGACCTGCAGCTCATGGCCCAGGACCGCTGCGTCGAAATCATCCCCGAAATCGACGTGCCCGCCCACTCGCTGGCCTTTGCCCACTTCCGCCCCGAGGTGGGGAGTGAGAAATACGGCATGGACCACCTCGACCTCTTCAACCCGGCCACGTACAACCTCATCGACAGCGTGTTCGACGAATACCTCAAAGGCCCCGACCCCGTGTTCATCGGTCCGCGCGTACACGTCGGTACGGACGAATACTCAAACGCCGACACGGCCGTCGTCGAGAAGTTCCGCGCCTTCACCGACCACGACATCCGCAAGGTCGAGAGCTATGGCAAACAAGCCATGGTCTGGGGCGCGCTCACCCATGCCAAGGGCAAGACACCCGTCAAGTCCGAAAACGTCATCATGAACTGCTGGTCCAACGGCTATGCCGAACCCAAAGACATGGCCAAGCAGGGCTACAAGCTCATCAGCATCCCCGACGGCTACGTCTACATCGTCCCCGCCGCCGGCTACTACTATGACTACCTCAACTTGCAGATGCTCTACGACCAGTGGTCGCCCGCCGTCATCGGCAATGTCAAGTTCGACGAAGGCGACCCCGTGCTCATGGGCGGCATGTTCGCCGTGTGGAACGACCACGTAGGCAACGGCATCTCGACCAAGGACGTCCACGACCGCACCTTCCCCGGCGTACAGGTCATCGCCGCCAAGGCATGGAACGGTAACGGCAAGACGACTGTGCCCTTCGACACCTTCAACAAGCAGCGCCTCACCCTGAGCGAGGCCCCGGGCGTCAACCTCGCAGGACGCATCGGCAAGGGCAAGGGCCTCGTCTTCGAAAAAGCCACCGTCAGCGCCGGCGAAACCCTCCCCTACGAGGAAGTAGGCTACGGCTACCGCGTGGAGTTCGACCTCGACGGCACGGCCCAGAAACCCGGCACCGAGCTCTTCCGCTCGAAGACAGCCGTATTCTACCTCGCCGACCCCGTGCGCGGCATGCTCGGCTTCGCCCGCGACGGCTACCTCAACCAGTTCTCTTATCCCGTGCCCGAAGGACGGAATAGCCACATCGCCATCGAGGGCGACAACCGCGAGACACGCCTCTACATCGACGGCAAACTCGTTGAGACCCTCGACATCATGCCCATCTACTTCGGCAAGGGCGCCAAGGACGGCATGAGCTACGTCCGCACCCTCGTCTTCCCGCTCCGCACGGCCGGACAGTTCGCCGGCAGCGTGACGAACCTGAAAGTCTACAACAAATAAAAGACCCCCTCTGAGGGATACTGTTTTACCTTTAATCTGATTTATGAACAAGACACTCCTCTCAGCTCTCGCACTTGCTCCCGCCTGCGCCTACTCCGCAGACGGGAGCACTGCGGAGAGAGCCCCGAACATCGTGCTCATCATGTGCGACGACATGGGCTTCTCCGATCTCGGCTGCTACGGCGGCGAAGTGCAGACCCCCAACATTGACCGGCTGGCCGAACAGGGTTGCCGCTTCTCCCAGTTCAAGAACACCGGACGCAGCTGCCCGAGCCGTGCCTCGCTCATGACGGGCTACTATGCCCACGAGACCGGCCTCGGATGGATGACCGCAGTAGACGAACACCGCCCCGGCTACCGCGGCCAGATTGCCGCCAACATCCCCACCCTGGCCGAGGTGATGAAGCAGAACGGCTACGCCACCTATATGACGGGAAAATGGCACCTGACCGTAGACGGAGCCTTCGGCAAGCCGAACGGCAGCTACCCCGTGCAGCGCGGTTTCGACCGGCACTACGGTTCGCTGACCGGCGGCAGCAGCTACTACACACCGGTCTACGTGTACGACGGCCTCGAACCCGTCAACAAGTTCCCGGACGACTACTACTATACGACAGCCCTCACGGACTCAGCCGTAAGTTTCATCCGGCATCACGAAGCAGCGCGACCCATGTTCCTCTACGTGGCCCACTACGCGCCCCATATCCCTCTCCAAGCCCCGCAAGACCGTGTGAACAAATGCCTGCCCCGCTACCGGGTGGGCTACGACGTCCTGCGCCAACAGCGCTTCGAACGGCAAAAGGAACTCGGGCTTTTCCCTGACACACTCGAACTCCCGATCTACGACAAGGAGTTCAGCGGCAACCGCCCGGCATGGGAGGAACTCACCGCCGAGCAACGCACGAAGTGGACCAACGACATGGCCACCTACGCCGCCATGATCGAAATCGTCGACGACGGTATCGGGGAAATTGTCAACGCCCTCAGCGAGAAAGGGATGCTCGAAAATACGGTTTTCATCCTGCTTAGCGACAACGGAGCCACCGACGAGGCGGGCTTCATCGGACGCCTGATGGCCGACCTGAGCAACACGCCCTATCGGAACTACAAACAGAAATGCTTCAACGGCGGCACGAGCTCACCGCTCATCATCACCTACGGAGACCCGGCCAAGAACAAACTCGCCGGGAAGTGGACTGCGCAACAGGCACACATCATCGACATCCTGCCCACCTGTGTGGACCTCGCCGACGGCACCTATCCCACCACCTACAAGGAGGGGAAAGCCCTGCCCGGCGAGAGCCTCATTCCAGCCATTGAGGGCGCCGAGCCCCATGACCGCGAACTCTACTTCGAGCACCAAGGCTCGTGCGCCGTCATCGAGGGAGACTGGAAGCTGGTGCGCGGCACGAAGGACGAGGACTGGCAACTGGTCGACCTTGTCAACGACCCGTTCGAACAGGAACACGCCCTCTCGCGCACGACGGCCAAGCTCATGACGACGCTCAGGACCGACTGGCAGAAGTGGGCCAGCACCCACAACGTCATGCCGCTCGAAGACAAACCGTGGGGTACGCGCATCAATTACTACAAGAGCCTCTATCCCGACCAGGACGGCATCGACGACGTGCCCACAGGCATCAGCCAGATCGAGGACGGCACCGGAGCCCTGCCTCTGACGCGCGACGAACTGCGGAAGATGGCCCAAGAGCATGTGTCGGTCTACGACCTGCTCGGCAAACGGGTGAACGACATCTCGGCCACGCCCGACGGCATCTACATCGTCAAGACGGCGTCGTCAGCCGCCTACAAGGTGCACCTCAGCGATTGAGGCCCGCACCCTGACGCACGAAAAATCCCACTCGGAAACTGAGTGGGATTTTTCGTTTGTGTGCGCCCCTTTCCGCAAGGAGTCGGCGCCGCTCCGGCGCGGCAGCGTGTCAGTAGTCAAGCGTTGAGACATCACCCCAATCCAAAGGACCGGGTGCGGCGGCACGGTTCCAGAGGCATTCGCGCACGGTCAGGCGGCGCTCCCGGGTGTCGAGGACCACATAGATGAACGACAGGCGCCGCTCGTCTGCCGACGTTTCCTCACCTTTCATCGGCGAGTCGACACGGAACACCGGCAGGTCGATGCTGCCGTCCGGGCCATGCCATTCGTAAAACTCATTATAGTTCTTATCGCCGTGGAAATAGGCCTTGATGCAATCATGGCGCGCCACGAAAGCGGACAGCCGGGCCCAATTGGCGTGCGGATTCCCTTCCGGACTGCTGACGCTGCACGTGTCGGCCAGCAAGTTCTGGAAACCGTCGCGGGCGTTGATACCGTGCGGCGGGATGGGATTTGTGAAATGCTTGGCCTCGGCGTCGGGCGGGTCGTGCGTAAAGAGGAGCACGGGCGTCACGCTGTCGCGCGCCGCCACCTCACGTTCAAACCAGCCGCGCGCCAGTGTGTCCGGCCACATCCCTATCATCACAAGGCGGACGCCGTCGAGCGGGACGACGTAGCGGACGCGATCGCGGGCATAATCGAAATCCGCCTCACCGACCGCCGTCGCGGGCCGCATCGTCCGATTGAAGATGCCGGCGGCCGACGTGGCGTCGCGCGGAGGGGTGAGCGGTTTGGTGTAGCCGATGGCATTCGAGACGTCGTGGTTGCCCGGCACGAGGTAGAGCGGCACGTCGAGAGCGCCGTTCCAGTCGCGGCAGAACTGCGCCCACGACTGCGCGGCAGGCTGCACGCCCTTCTCCATACGGTTGGCGATGTCGCCCGTACAGACCACGAAGTCCGGCTTCCCCGCCAACGTGCCAGCCCCCACACCGCCGTCGTCGGGCAGGAACGTCGCAGGCAACTGGCCGATAGCCGCCAGCATGGCCCGGCTCACCTCTGAGGCCGTCACCCCGCTACGCCCGCGGAATTCGCGCGTCAGGCCATAATGCAGGTCGGAACAATAGACAAAACGATACGTGCGGCCCCCGGCCGGCACCGCCACGAGGGACACGAAAGACACGGCGAGCAGCCACAGCGGCCACCAGCCCCGCGAAAGGAAATCTCTGCGTTTCATGCCTGCAAAAGTAGTAAAACAGGCCGAACCTCCTGCGGAAAGACACAGGATTGTCACAAACTCGCCCCGGCAGGCCCCTGCCGCACTGAATTCCTTGCCGGAACAGGGCAGAGGCAACGCGCCGCCCGTCAGCGGGTACGCTTCTTGGGCGCGATGTTGAGTTTGTAGGCCACGTGGAAGAGGACGTAACGCGGAAGGACGTTGCGGAACGTCTCTATGCGGCCCTGCTCGTTGACGTAGTTGTCCACCATGTTGTCGTCGGCCAAGAGGTTGGAGCCCTCGACGGCCAGGTTGAGCCGCCCCTTGATGAAGCTCTTGTCAAGGCGCAGGTTGAGGTCCCACGAGTGGCGGTCCATCCGGCTGTCGCCGTAACCATAGTAGCTGGTCAGGCCGAAGTTGCCGCTCAGGGTGAAGTCGAGGGGCAGGTTGGCCTGCCCTTCGAGGCCATACTCCATGTCGGTGGTGCGGACAGGCGTGAAGTCGGCACGGTCGCCGTTGGCGCGGGTGTGGGTGGCATTGACGCTGGCGCTGAGGCTGCCCCACTTGCCGGGCCGCCAGGCGATCGAGAAGCCGCCGGTCGTGTTGATGTTGTCGACCGAACTGATGGCCGAGGCGTCCATGCCTGCGGTGTAGTTCAGGTCGCGGCTGTGGGCATAGCACGCGTATCCGTAAAGGTTGAGGGTGAACTTCTGTGCGCGGTCGAGGGGCAGGCTGAGGTCGAGCGAGCCGTCCGTGAGGTAGTTGCCGTCGACATTGACGGGCTGCGAGGTGATGGCGCCCGTCCGGCGGTCGTAGGTCTGGCTCATGGCGACGGCGTTCTTCGTCCGTTCGTAGCCCAGGCGGGCCGAGAGGGAGACGGCCGTTTTCTTCCACGTGCGGCGCGCCTCGGCCGAGACTTTGTGCGTCAGGGTGTTGTCGAGCCCGGAGTTGCCCAACGAGATGTGGAGCGGGTCGGAGGCGTCGCGCACGTCGATGAGATAGAAAGCCGAGGGCTGCGCGCCGCGGAGCGAATAGTCGGCGCTGACGGCGAGCTCGCTGCCGTTCTTGTCGGCGCGCCGCGGATACCAGGCCACCGAGGCCGAAGGCTCGACGAAGAGCGCCCGGCGGCTGACGGCATAGGGCGTCCGGTTGCGGTTGTAGTCGAGGTGGACATACTCATGGCGCAAGGGCAGTTCGGCGCGCAGCGTGATCCAGCCGTGGCGGCGCAAGGGCTGTTTGTGATAGAACTTGATGCCGGCGCGGTGCGCGAAGGTCTTTATCGTGCTGAAATAGGAGTTCTCGGCGTCGATGCACTGTTGCAGCGAGTCGCGCAGCGAGGGCAGGGCGCCCAGCGTGCGACCCGAGCCCTCGTCCCATCCCGGCAGGCTGTCGAGGCGGTAGAGGGGGTTCTGCGCCTCGTCGCGCGTCCACGTGAACTGGTACGAGGGTTCGATGCGTCCCGAGACGCTGTCGTTCTCGACGTAGCTCAGCGCGTATTTGGCGTTCGCCGTGAAGCGGAAGTTGTCGGCGGGACGGTCGTAGTAGCGCCGGCGGAAGTCGGTGTCCAACCCGCCTGCGGGATAGTCGAGGCGGTAGCGGTCGAAGTCCTCATCGTGCTTGTGGGTCTGGCTGAACGCGGCATCCACGTCGAGCAAGTCGGGCGCAAAGGCAAAGTGAGCCTCGGCCCGGGCCTCGTGGCGCACCTCGTAGCCCGTCAGGAGGCGTTCGGACAGGGTGCGGCTCGTCACGGCGCGGCGCCAGGCCGCGCTGAGCGGGTCGGCCATGGCGCTGTCGAGCGCCTCACCGGGCAGGCCGTCAGGGTCGGTCTCGAAGTTGGCCACACGGCCGGCCTCGGTGTCGTGGTGGCGGTTATAACCCATTTTGTAGTTCAGGTCGACGTATCGCCCTTTCTGCGGGCGCAGGCTCAGCCCGAGGCCGGCGTTCACGCGGTCCGAACTCAGGCGCGAACCTGTTTCGGTGCGGCGGAAGGCGTCGCCCGCCGTGAGATAGGTCACCTCGTTTGTCCGCACATTGACGTCCTGCCCCATGTGCGTGTAGTCCGCCGAGGCGGTGAAGCGCACGGCGTCGCCGGGCTCGAAGTGGTAGTTGGCCGTGGCGCTCTTGCCCGCCATGAGCCCGCCGAGAATCCTGTAAGTCGACTCTCCGTTGGCCCACTTCCTTTGCCGGATAAGGTTGAGGTTGTTCATGTCGGCCGAGAGCACGAGGCCCTGCCGGCGGTCGACGTAGAGGCCGAAAAACGTGCCCGAGTAGCGCCGCTCGGTGCCGTAGGCCAGGTCGGCGTCGAACGTCCACGAGCCTTGGTAGTCGGGTTTCAGGTGGACGTCCATCACGTAGCTCTTGTCGCCCATGTCGCGACCCATGGTCTTGCTGCGCTCGCCCTCGCGCTCGTAGACCTTGACCTTGCCCACGACGTAGGCCGGCAGGTTCTGCAAGGCCATCTGGGCGTTGCCGTTGAAGAAGTCCTTTCCGCTGAGCAGGATGTTCTCGATGTAGCGGCCGTTGACGTAGACCCGCCCGTCGCGCAGCTGGGCGCCGGGGAGCTGTTCGATGAGGTCGTCGAGCATCGAGCCGTCGGGCAGGTCGAAGGCGTCGGCGTTATATATTAGGGTGTCGCCGCGGTAGACCATCTTGATTTTCGTGGCCTTCACGGCGGCCTCGCCGAGTTCGCGCGCCTTGGGCGTGAGGGCGATGTAGCCGAGGTCGACGTAGCGGTTGCGGCGGCTGAACCGCGCCTCGACGCGGCGTTCATAGGGTTCGTAGCCCGCCTTCTTGATGCGCAGCACGTAGGTGCCCGCCGCCGGGACGGCGAGCGTGAAGCGGGCAGGATAGAAAAAGTCGGTGCCGGGTTTCATCATGGCGTGCGAGAGCGTGTCGGACACGGCGGAGCCGTCGGTCCGCACCACGGCCACGCGGGCATCGACGACGCCGTCGCCCGTGAAAGCGTCGACGACGTGGCCGCGCACATAACCGCCCTGCGCCCGGGCGGAAAGCGTGAAAAGCAAGCCGGCCAAAGCCAGCAGGACGGGGAACAGGCGCCGCAGCGGGACACCGGGTGCGTGTGTATTCATAAGCTGTACAATTTGTATCAGATTGTGGCACTTCCGCCGTGCGCGACGCAGGCAGGCTCACGCCAGACGGAGCACAATGCATTTTCCGCAAAATTACAAAATTTTTTCATATAGCCAACGTTTTACCCTCCCAATAGCTAAAAAACCTAAAAAAAGCAGCCGGAGCGTTCCCGGGCTCCGCGCTTCCGGTCCCGGCCGGCACGGCAAGACGCGTTGAAGCGCGCCACCGCGCGAAGCAGCGCACCATGAAATCCTGCCGCCCAGACCGTCGCGACGGGAGCAGTGCCTGTCGCGACGGGAGCCCTGACCGTTTCGGCGCTCAGGAGAGGGGAAGTGGGCGCAACGCCCTCCCGCGTTTCGCGAAAAAAGCGTAACTTTGCCTGTCCGAACGCAAACGAACGATGAACAACACCATGCTCCATTTCCGCCCGGCCACCGAGACCGACCCCGAGGCTGTGCGCAGCTTGCTGCGCGACACGTGTTACCAAGGTTGCGACCTCAACGTCATGAACCTGGCCGGATGGAGCTTCCATTTCGGCACGGAAATCTCGCTGGACGCCGGACGGATGGTGGGACGCTTCCGGTTCGACGGGCGCACGGCCTACATGGCTGCCGTCGCCGACGGCTCGTGGCGCGAGACGCTCGACCTCATCGCGGCCGACGCCGACCGGCTGGGCGCCCCCTTGCTGCTGACGGGGGTGTGCCGCCATGTCGTGCCCCACATCGAGGCGGCCCATCCCGGACGCTTCCGCTTCACGCCGGTGCGCAACCTGTTTGACTACGTCTACCGCCGCGAGGACCTCGCCACGCTGGCCGGCAAGAAACTCCAACCCAAGCGTAACCACGCCAACCGCTTTGCCCGCCTCTATCCCGGCTATGTCTTCGCCCCGATGACGGCCGCCGACGCGCCCGACTGCCTCGCGCTGGCCGAGCAATGGGCGGCGCGCCACGGCGCGGAGGCCGACGGGGCCTCGGCCGGGGGCGAGCGCGACGCCATCCGCTATGTCCTCGGCCATTGGGACCGCCTCGGCGCACTCGGCGGCACGCTGCGCGTCGACGGCCGCCTTGTGGCCTTCACCTATGGCGGCGCTGTCAACGGCACGACGTTCGACGTCTGCGTCGAAAAGGCCGACACAGACTACGACGGAGCCTATGCCGTCATCAACCGCGACTTCGTGCGCAGCCTGCCGGAGCAGTTCGCCTACGTCAACCGCGAAGAAGACCTTGGCATCGAAGGCTTGCGCCGCGCCAAACTTTCGTATCAACCCCATGTCCTGCTCGAAAAGTGTGCAGTGACCGAACTCACATCACCCGAACCATGCCTTACTTGAACAACGACGAGGTGCGCAACCAGACGCGGGAGCTCTGGCGCACCTGCTTCGGCGACCCCGAGCCTTTCCTCGACCTCTACTTCACCCGTAAATATACGCCCGCGTCGAATGTCTGCATCATCCACGAGCGCCAGGTGGTCGCTGCCTTGCAGGCCTTCCTCTACCCGATGAGTTTCTACGGCACTGTGGTGCGCGTGGGCTACCTCTCGGGCGTGGCCACGCACCCCGACCACCGCGGCAAGGGGCTGGCCAGCCGCATCATCGACGAAGCCCACCGCCGCCTGGCCAAGGCCGGAGCGCTGATGAGCTTTGTCATCCCGGCGGGCGAGGAGCTCTTCGGCTTCTATGAGCGCCACGGGGGCTACCAGACGGCCGTCTACCGCGCCGAGGTCGACGTGACGGACAGCCTCGACGACGTGCCGTCGCAGTTCGAGGTGGAAGAGCCTGAGGAGGAGGCACAAGAGATCTACACCTGCTACCGCAACATCCGCCGGCGCACCGACCTGGCCCTCTGTCACGACCGGGCGTCGTTCTTCACGGCCTTGGCGGCCTGGCGCCAAGAGGGCCACATATTCTGCACCGTACGCCGCGGCGGCCAGCTGGCCGGCCTCTGCTTCGCACGCCGCCGCGACAAGGAACAATGTGAGGTGGCCGAAGCGCTGGCACGCACTGACGAAGCCCTCGACGCCATGATTCACCACGTCCGACGCCGTCTGGGCGTCAAGCGTGCGACAATGCGGGTCGGTGCAAGCGGCAACATGCCCGACGCCCGCCCCTATGCCATGGCCCGCGTGCTCGACGCGCCGCGCTTCCTGCGCCTCGTGCAGCAAGCCCAACCCGGCCTGACCCTTGACGTCGGCATCGGAGGCGACTGGGTGCTCCCGGCGAACAACGCTTTCTACCACCTCGAGGGCGGACGCCTCACCCTGACGGGCCAGATGCCCTCCACGCTGACCACCTCGGGCGGCCTGGCCCGCATGTTCCTGGCCGGACAACCCGTCCAGCTCAAACTGATGATGGACGAGTGAGCGCGGCGCCCCGCCGCCAAGGGACGTCCTTGCCAAACGACGGACAGACAGCCGGTTCAGTCCGCCCACGCGCCGGGATGACCGTTTGCGTGGCGACAGGCGGTCTGCCGCGCACCGTAAACGGCACCGCCACGTTCCGCGGCGGTGCGCTTCTGAGAGAATCCCCGGCTTTTCTTGCCCTTTCCGCCCGGATGCGCCACCCTGCGCCGCCAAGACAGGCGGCACCGGGCAAGGACTGAGAAAAACCTGCGGCTTTTCATGCCCTTTCCACTCGTTTGCAGTATCTTTGCCCATACGTAGACAAAGAGAGGCTCCGCCGCAGCCACTCCCATCATCCCCTTATGAAAAAGAAGAAAACCCTCCGCAAGATATTCCTGACCCTCGGCCTCGTCGTGGCAACCCCCATCGTGCTGTTCCTCATCCTGGCCGTGTTGGTCTACATACCGCCCGTGCAGCGCTTCATTGTCCGCGAGGCTACGTCCGTCCTCTCTGACGCCACGGGGATGCGTGTACACATCGGGCGCGTCCGCCTGGCCTTCCCCCTCGACCTGGCCCTTGGCGACATGCAGGCCATACGCGGCCGCGACACCCTTGTCGACGCCCGCGCCCTGCGGGTCGGCGTGCGGCTCTGGCCGTTGGTCCACGGGCGAGCCGAGGTGAACATAGTCAGCCTTATCGACGCACGTCTCAACACGCTCGACCTCATCCCCGACGTACAGGTCAGCGGGCGTGTCGGCCTGCTGAGCGCCGCGCTGCCGGGAGGCGTCGACCTGGGAGAAGAGCGCGTGCTCGTCGACCGCGTCATGCTCAAAAACACCGCGCTTCTCGTAGCCCTGAGCGACACGGCCCGCGAGGACACCACCCCCGCGGCCCCCAGCCGGTGGGACATCCACCTGCGCCGTGCCGACATCGTGAACACCAGCCTTGCCCTGCGGATGCCGGGCGACTCCATGCGCGTCGGAGCACGCCTCGGACGCGCCACGATACGCCACGGCCGTTTCGACACGGGGCGCTCGCACTATGCCGTCGGCCTCCTGGCCCTCGACCGCTCGGCGGCCACCTACGACGTGCCGCAGGCCATGCGGCTCGCCTCTGGGATCGACCCGAACCACATCGCCGTCGAGCGGCTCACGTTGCGCGTCGACTCCATCGACTACGACTCTGCCGGACGGCTCAACCTGAACCTGCGGCGCCTTGCCTTCGACGAGCGCAGCGGCCTGAGCGTGGCCCAGCTCTACGGGCGTGTGCGCCTCGACACGGCATCCATCGCCCTACCCGCGCTGACGCTGCGGACAGCCCACTCGCGGCTGACGGCCCACGTGGCCCTTGACTGGGCCGCGCTCACCGCCGGACGGGGCGGCGAGCTCAAAGCTCTTGTCGACGCGCGCCTGGGACGCGGCGACGTCCTCATTCTGGCGGGCGAGGCGCTCCCGGCCGATTTGCGCCCGCTCATCCCCGACGAAGCCGCACGCCTCACCCTCTCGGCCGCCGGCAACATGGACAGCCTCCGCCTCAATCGGCTCGAAGCCCGCATCGGCGGGCTCCTGACCCTCCACGCCACCGGACACGCCGAACATCTCGCCTCTGCCCGACGCAGCGGCCACGCCGACTGGCGCCTGACAACGGCCGACCTCTCGCCGCTCCGCCGCCTCGTCCCCTCGCCGGTGGCCATCCCCAACGGCATGAGCGCCCGGGGCGAAGCCGGATTCCGCGGCGACGACTACACGACCCGCCTCCGCCTCTCCATCCCCGGCGGCAGCCTCGCCGCCTCAGGCCGGGCCAACCTCGCCACCGAACATTACGCCCTCAGCGCCACGGCGCAGACCCTGCCGCTCAGTGCCTTCCTGCCCGGCATGGGGCTGAGCGATTTCAGCGGCAGCCTCGCCGCCTCGGGCCGCGGCTTCGACCCGCTTGCCCTCCGCTCATCGCTGCACGCCCGCGCCACCGTCGGCGCGTTCAGCTACTCGGGCTATCCCCTCGACAGCCTGACCCTCAACGCCGACATGGCGGGAGGCATGGCCCATGCGACCTTCACAGCACAGAACCGCCTTGTCCAAGGCAACGGGACAATCGACGCCCGCCTCGCACCCGACAGCCTGACAGCCACACTCCGGGCCGACGTGCCCCTCATCAGCCTGCGCCAACTCACCGGCGGGAAAGACAGCACCGACATCGGCGCCAGCATCGGGCTCAACGTGGCAGCGCGGCGCGACTTCACAGCTTTCGACATCGACGGCAGCCTCAGCGACATCCGCTTCATGACGGCCATGAAGAGCGTCACCATGCGCGACATCACCTTTGCCCTCGGCACAGCACCCGACACAACCTATGCCCTCATGCGCTCGGGCGACCTCGACCTGCGCCTCCTGGGACGCGACGACGCCGGCAGGCTCGCGACACAGGCGGGCCGCTTTGCCAGCCTGCTGAGCCAGCAGGTCGAAGCCCGCCGCCTCGACCAGAATGCCCTGCGCACCCAGCTGCCCGCCCTCGCACTCTATGTGAACGCCGGCCGGCAGAATCCCATCAGCAAGTTCATGGCGCTAAGAGGCATCGACGTCGACAGCATGTTCGTCAACCTCAACGCCGACACCCTGCGTGGCCTCAACGGACGCACCGACCTCTTCACCCTGCGCTCCGGACAGCTGCAACTCGACAGCGTGCGCCTGCTCGTCATGCAAGACAGCGGCGGAGTCAAGATGCAGGGCAGCGTCATCAACTCCGCAGCCAACAACCCGAACCACTTCCGCGTCTACGCCAACGCCTTTGTGCGCTCGCGCAGCGCCGGGGCCGACTTCCAGTTCATCGACAGCGAGGGAGCAAAAGGCGTCGATGTCGGGGTCGAAGCCTTCGTGGGCGACAGCGGCGTGGCCGTCCGCCTCTTCCCCGACCGGCCCGTCATCGCCTACCGCGACTTCCGCATCAACCACGACAACTACCTCTACGTCAGCAACGCCCGGATGCTCTACGCCAACGTCGACCTGCTGGCCGACGACGGCACTTCGCTTCAAATCCACGGCCAACCTAAGGACTCGACCAACGACATCACGCTGAACGTAGCGCGGCTCAACCTAGGCGAACTCTCGAACGTGCTACCCTACATGCCCCGCCTGACAGGCCTCCTGGCCGGCGACATCCACGTGACGCAAGACCGCGACACCCTCACGGCCAAGGCCGCCATCGACATCGACCAGCTGGCCTTCGAAGGCACACCCCTCGGCAACATCGGGCTCCGCGCCTCCTACCTGCCCGAAGAGAGGCACCACCTCTTCGACGCCACTGTCAAGCGCAACGGCAACGACGTGCTCCGCTGTTCCGGTGTCTACGCCGACCGCGACGGGGGCCAGTTCGCGGGCAAGGCCGAGCTGCTCAACTTCCCCTTGGCCATGACCAACGGCTTCATGGCCGGCACCGACGTCAGCCTAGAAGGCGGCTGCAACGGCATCCTTACCCTACACGGCCCGACCGACAAGCTCATGGCCAACGGCAGCGTGCGCTTCGACTCGGCCCGCGTCTTCTCCGACGTCTACGGCATCTCGCTGCGCATGGACACCACGCCCATCGTCATCGACGACAACCGGCTCACCATGAAAGACTTCGCGCTCTACTCGACCAGCGCGGCGCCGCTTCGCCTCAACGGTGCCATCGACTTTTCGGACGCCGAGGCCGTCAGAATGAACCTTGACGTCAACGCCACGAACTACGAGCTCATCAATGCCAAGAGAAAGCGCGAGTCGATGGTCTTCGGGAAAGTCTATACGAACATTCACGCCTCGATGCGCGGCACGATGGAGCACATCTACGTCAACGGACGGCTCGACCTGCTCGGCAACACCGACATGACCTATATCCTGAAAGACTCGCCCCTCACGGTCGAAGACCAGCTCGAAGGGCTTGTCCACTTCGTCAATTTCGCCGACAGCACGGCCGCGGCTCCGCCCACGCCGGCCGTCATGGGCATGGACCTCTCGATGGCCCTGAACATCAGCGAGGCGGCACACTTCCGCTGCGAACTCAGCGACGACAAGTCGAGCTACGTCGACATCGAAGGCGGCGGCACGCTCAACTTCCGCCTCAACCAGCAGGGCGACATGCGCCTCACGGGACGCTTCACGGCGGGCAGCGGCGAAATGAAGTATGCCCTGCCGGTCATCCCGCTCAAAACGTTCCAGCTCGTCGAGGGAAGCTATATCGACTTCCTCGGCGATATGATGAACCCCACGCTCAACATCGCCGCCAAAGAGCGGGTGAAGGCTACCGTGACGGAAAACGACGCGCCCCGCTCGGTCAACTTCGACGTCGGCATCGCCATTACGAAGCCCCTCGACCAGATGGGTCTGGAATTCACTATCGAAGCGCCCGAAGACCTCAGCGTACAGAACCAGCTGGCCGCCATGACGCCCGAACAGCGCGGAAAGACGGCCGTCACGATGCTCGCCACCGGCATGTTCATCACCGACGAGGGCGGCACCTCGGGCAGTGGCTTCAAGGCCAACGACGCCCTCAACGCCTTCCTGCAAAGCGAAATCCAGAACATCGCCGGCAGCGCCTTGCGCACCATCGACATCAACCTCGGTGTCGAAAGCGGCACCTCGGCCACCGGAACGGAACAGACGGACTACTCCTTCCAGTTCGCCAAACGCTTCTGGGGCAACCGCATCAGCATCATCATCGGCGGAAAAGTCAGCACCGGCGCCGACGCCGAGAACTCGGCCGAGAGCTTCATCGACAACGTCTCGATCGAATACCGCCTCGACAAGAGCTCGACACGCCACGTCAAGGTCTTCTACGACCGCAACACCAACGACCCCCTCGAAGGGCAGCTGACCAAGACGGGAGCCGGCCTCGTGCTCCGGCGGAAGAGCAACCGCCTCGGCGAGCTCTTCATCTTCCGCACGCCCAAACCCAAGAAGGCCCCCGAAGCCACGACCACAAAATAAAGCCCGATGAAAACACTCCGCTCCCTCCTATATATAGTAACGTGCAGCTGGCTGACCGCCGCATGCTCCCTGACCGACAAAATCCCCGAGGACGAAACCTTCTACCTCGGCACGGCCGGCATCACCTACGCCGACCAGGAAGCCCTGAAAAAAGGGAAGAAAGACACGGCCGGCGTCATCACATCAATCGCCGAAGCCGCCCGTGCCGTCGACCGCCTCGTCAACAGCGCCCTCACGTCGGGCCGCATCGCGCCCGCCACCTCCGACTCGCTGCGCAAGGCACTCAGCGACGCCGCCCGCGACAGCCTGGCCGAAGAAGCCCGCGTCAGCAAGGCCGCCTTCGAGACCGTCAAGCCCGAAGTCGACGCCGTGCTGGGCTATCCCCCCAACGGGTCGCTCTTCGGCTCGTCGAGCCTGCGCTGGCCCATACAGCCGGGACTCTGGTTCTACTCCGCATTCTCCGACAGCCGGGGCAAGTTCGGCCGCTGGCTCTTCCGCAACTTCGCCTCGACACCGGTCTACATCTCGACCGTCAACCCCGAAGTGCGCGTCAAGGTGGCCACCAACACGCTCCGCAACTACGGTTTCTTCGGCAGCCGCGTGACCTACGACGTCCTCCCGGCCAAGAACCCCCGCAAGGCCCGCCTGGCCTACACGGTGCACACCGGCCCCGTCTACCGCCTCGACTCCATCTTCTATGTCGGTTTCCCGCCCGTGGCCGACAGCCTCATCCGAGCCCGCCGGCGCCGCACCTACCTGCACAAGGGCGACCCCTTCAACGCCTCCAACCTCAGCCAGGAGCGCAGCCGCCTCGAACGCCTCTTCCGCCAGAACGGCTACTTTTACTACTCCGCCCCCTACGCCACCTACTACGCCGACACCTTCCAAGTCAAGCACCGCGTGCAGCTCCAGCTGCGCCCCGCCGAGAACATGCCGGCGCGCGTCCGCCGTCGCTGGTATATCGGCAACACCCATGTCCGCGTCCGCAACACAGCCGGCGACTCGCTCACCGAGCATGCCGCCTTCGGACACTACACGTTCGACTTCCCGAAAGGAAAGATCCCCCTCCGCTATATCCTCTGGCACCAAGGCGTGGCCCATCGCCACGGCGAGCTCTACCGCCTGCGCCATCAGGAAAACACCCTCGAAAAGCTGAACGGCTACGGCGTTTTCTCGTCGCTCGACGTCAACTACCTGCCACGCGACACGTCGGGCACGTGCGACACGCTCGACATCTACATCAACGCCGTCATGGACAAGCTCTACGACAGCAACTTCGAAGTCAACGCGACGTTCAAGAGCAACCAGCAGGTAGGCCCGGGCATCTCATTCGGACTGGCCAAGCGCAACGCCTTCCGCGGCGCCGAGAAAGTCTCGTTCGACATCTACGGCTCCTACGAGTGGCAGACGGGCGCCGGCCGCCGGGGGAGCAACTCGCTGCTCAACTCCTTCGAACTGGGCACCAAACTCTCGTTCGACCTGCCCCGCTTCGTCTTCCCCGGCGTCAGCCGCCGCCACGTGCGCTTCCCGGCCTCGACCGTCTTCGCCATCGACGCCGACTGGACCAACCGCGCCGGCTTCTTCAACATGATCAACGCCGGCGTGAGCGCCACCTACAAGTGGCACCTCAACGCCAACTCGCGCCACGAGCTCGCCCTGCTCGACATCGATTACGACCACATGCTCAGCACCACGGCCGACTTCGACTCCATCATGAACGAGAACCCCGCCCTCGCCGTCAGCATGCGCAACCAATTCGTGCCCTCGCTCTCGTACACCTACACCTACACCTCGCCCCGCCGGCAACGCCATCCCGTCTGGTTCCAAGCCACTGTAAAGGAAGCCGGCAACCTGACCTCCGCCATCTATGCCATGGCGGGCAAAGGCTTCAACCAGCGCGACAAGGAACTGCTCGGCAACCCCTTCGCCCAGTTCGTGAAAGCCACGGCCGAAGTGCACAAGACCTGGCGCCTGGCGCCGAAAATCGACCTGGCCACACGCTTCTTCGGCGGTGTCATTTACAGCTACGGCAACAGCGAGCGCGCCCCCTACTCCGACCAGTTCTACGTCGGCGGCGCCAACAGCGTGCGCGCCTTCACCGTGCGCACCGTCGGGCCAGGCAGCTTCCGCACCGACCGCAGCAAGTATTCTTACATGGACCAGACCGGCGATGTCAAGCTCGAAGCCAACGCCGAGCTGCGCTTTCCCATCTTCGGCTCGCTCTACGGCGCCGCATTCCTCGACGCCGGCAACGTCTGGCTCCTGCGCGCCGACCCGCAGCGCCCCGGCGGCGAGCTCAACGCCCGCAACCTGAGCCACATCGCCGTCGGCACCGGCGTCGGCCTGCGCTACGACCTCGACTTCATCGTCATCCGACTCGACTACGGCATCGCCCTACACGCGCCCTACGAGACGTCGCGACGCGGGTGGTACAACATTGAGCGTTTCTCCGACGGCAACGCCATCCACTTCGCCATCGGCTACCCATTCTGACCAAACGGCCTGCACGGAAAACCTGTCACTGCGACACCTGCGACGGAAACCGCTTCCGTCGCAGGTGTCGCAGTGACAGGTTTTGGACCGTAAGGAAGTGACGGCTATGATTGGCCGGGAGGGGCTGTCTCGGTCTGCGCGGGGGGCCAGTTGACAAGATAGAGGCGGTCAGACGTGCGGGTGAAGGCCGTGTAGAGCCAGCGCAGGTAGGCGTCGTCGGCCGGAGCGTCGCCAAGGTAGCCCTGGTCGACAAAGACGCGGCTCCACTGTCCGCCCTGCGCCTTATGGCAGGTGACGGCATAGGCATACTTGATTTGCAGGGCGTTGTAATAAGGATCGAGCCGGAGCTGCTTCATCCGCTCGCGGCGGTTGCGGATGTGCGCGTAGTCGGCGGCGACAGCCTCGAAAAGGCGGTCGCGTTCGTCGGCTGTCAGGGCGGGCGCCTCGCTCTGCAACGTGTCGAGCACCACACGGAGCGTCAGCTCATAGTCGTCGTAGTCGGGAAAACGCAGCGTAGCGTCGGCAAAGCGGAAGCCGTGCATTTCGTGGATGTTGCGCAGCCGCCTCACCTCAGCCACATCGCCGTTGGCCACGAAGTCGAAAGGCAGGCGTTCGCCCTCGGGCAGGGCGGCGGCAGCCTGTTCCGTCCAATAGTAGTTGTTCTTCACAGCCATCACCCAGTCGCCGCGCGTCAGTTCGCCCTCGCGGTCGAAGATGCGGGCGCGGATGCCGTTGTTGTAGATGACAGCCCGGCGGTTCGAGCGTGTGACGACGATGGTCTCGTCGGTTCCGCCATAGCCGTAAGCGCCGACAAGCTCTTCGATGAGTTCGCCGCCCGGCACGAGGCGCACGTCGTCGAACCCCTCGGCGCGGATGCTGGGATAGTCCGCCGCCCCGCTGCCCACAAGGCGGCGCAGCCGGGTGGCGTTCCAAAGGACGCCCGATGTCTCGGCCTGCCGGACTACTTCCGAAAGCTCCACGCCCGTGGCCCTCAGCCCGAAACGGGCCAAGGCCTCGGCGTCGAGGGCCGGGCTCACGTCCTCGCCCACCGGCGGGAGCTGCGCCGTGTCGCCCACGAAGATGAGGCGGCATCCGTCGCCCTCGCCCACGTAGCGCACGAGGTCGTCGAGCAGGCAGCCCGACCCGAAGACGGAGCCCGGCGCCGGACGGCCGGAGATCATCGAGGCCTCGTCGACGATGAAGACGGCCCCGCGCAGCTTGTTGAAACCAAGGGCAAAGCGCGTGTGCTCGCCCTCGAAGGCCTCCTGCCTGTAAATGGCCTTGTGGATGGTGAAGGCCGCCATGCCGGCGTAGCGCGAGAACACCTTGGCCGCGCGGCCCGTCGGGGCAAGCAGCACCGTGGGGCACCCGGTGCGTTTCAGGGCGCGGACAAGGGCGGCGACGAGCGACGTCTTGCCCGTGCCGGCATAACCGCGCAGGACAAATGCGCCGCCCCGCCGCGTGGAGGTGACGAAGCGCGCCAGGGCCAGCATGGCGGCGGCCTGCTGGTCGGTGGGCTCAAAGGGGAACTCGGCGTTGATAAGCCGGAAAAGGGCGTCGTGAATCATGGCCAGGTTGCAAAGTTACACAAAGATAGGCTTCGCCGCCCCATAGCGGGCGGAAAAGACGCCACGGGGCATGGCAAGAAAAAAGCGGCCACCCACTGGTGGCCGCACGAGGGAAAGACTGTTAAAAACCGGAGATATGGCCTTTCCCAAAAGGGATGTTCATGTGTCAGAGCGTATTGAGCAGCTCGTGCAGGCGGCTGACCATCTGTCCGGCCGTTTGCTTGCTGGCCTCCATGCCTGCGGGTGTGAACTGGCCGACGGCGTGGTTCAGGCGGTCGAGCTTGCGGCGCTCGCCCCGTGCGGCGAGGTCCTCGCGCAGCAGGCGCACCTTTTCGGCGGCTTGCAGCCCCTCGACGAGGCGCTCGAAGCGGATGCTGCTGCGCGGACCGGGATAGATGTTATAGGTGTCGCCGGCGGCAAAGCGCGTGAAGCGCGAGTCGCGCAGGGGGTCGGCCGTCCACGAATTGACGGCCCAGCGCAGGTAGCCGTCGTAGTCGCCGGCCACAGCATGGATGGCCGTCCATGCCGCCTCGGCCGGAGCGGAGAACGTGAAGATGTTCGGGAAAGCCTCGGTGCAGCAAGTATAGACACAACTCAGCTGCCCGCGGCTCCGGCGCCCTGCCTTGACGCTGTCGGGGAACTGCACCCCATAGGGGACGGACAGGTAGTAGAGGTCGTCGATGATTTCCGGATGGTAGCCCCCTGCCAGCGAGATCTTGAACGCCGGATCGGCGGCCTTGATGACCTTGATGGCCTCGCGCATGGCCTCCATAGGGCGCTCGTCCATGGCGATGGCGGTGCGCTCGAACCAGCCCTTCCGGCGCAGGTGGGCGGCGAAATCCTTCAAGAAGGGCACCCAGTAGTCGGCATAAGCCTTGTCGCCGGGGCGGGCGGTGATGAACTCGACGCGGTTCGTTGCCTGGTCGAAATAGTCGAAGCTCAACGACCAGGGAATCAGGCTGTAACAGTTGATGAGTCCGCCGATGCCCACGTCGTCCGTCATAAACTCGACCCAGCGGTCGAAGACGGCGTAATCGTAGGCCCACGTCCCGTCTAGGCGGCGGGTGCGGGTGATCATGCTGAGGTAGAAGTCCTCGGTCTGCCCGCCCCAAGGCTCGTACATGAGCGTAGTGGTGATGGCGCGCTGTCCGGCGTCGGCCAGCATCTTCATAATCGGGCGCATGGCGTCGAAGTGGGCCTGGCTCCACAGGGGCACGCCGTGATAGCGCGCCACGGCGTAGGGGTTCTGCCAGAGGTCGAGGTTGAGTTTCCACTCACTGGGCGGGGTGAGCGTGCGGCTGCTCACTTCGACTTCAAAGGGCAGGCTGAGGCGCTCGCCACGGGCAGCGGTGACGTCGAGCGTACCGCTGTAACGCCCCGGACGGGCATCGCGCGGCACGCGTACGGTGAGCCACAGCGGCTGTGCCGACCGGGCGCCGACCGGACGCACACGGGCGATGTCGATCACGTCGGCCACGAGCGACGAGTCCCACTCGGACTTCACCGGGCGCAGGCCGCATCCGCTGCCGTCGGGGTTGGGCTCGTCGGTCATGACGTAGCGCACGAAACTGGCGCTCACCGCCGAATCGGGGATGACGGCACGACCGGCGCGGAGGCTGCCCACGCTGAGGCGGACACTGTCGAGGCCACTGCGGGTCCAGAGCACGGCCTGGGCATGGACGCGCTCGCCGCGCCAGGCCCGGAGGCGGAGCGTGCGGGTGCTGGTGCCCTCGGGCAGGTCGAACTTCTTATAGCGTACGTCGGTCGTGCCCCACGCCAGGGCGGCGGGGCGGGACATGCGGTCCCAGACCTCCGGGCCGTCGTGCGGCTTGGTGTCGGCCAGCTCGTCGTAGTCGGCGGCGACATCGCGGGGAGCTGACTGGCCGAAGGCTGTCAGGGCCAGCATCATCAGGCTGGCAAGAAGGAGGGGACGTCTCATAGGCCGTAGTGTGGTTTCGCGCGGTTACTGGTGGGCGACGATTTCGAAGATTTCGACTGGCCCTTCGAGGCTCACCCGGGCGGCGCCGTCGGCCAGTTCGAGCCGGACATAGGGCGTGGTGAGCGTGGTCTCGGCCAGCAGGCCGCCATCGGCGTCATATTGCTTGCAGGACAGGGTTCCGGCGGGCTTGCGCATCAGCAGGGTGCAGGCTTTCGTGTCTCCGGCGACGCCGAAGGTGAGCGTGCCCGTCCCCTTGTAAGACGTGGCCAGGTTGCGGTCGAAAGCGAAGAGCGCCGCATCGCGGTCGGGCGCTTCGAGGGCAAAGCCGAGGCTGTCGGCATGGAGGGGATTGACGTCGAAGGAGCGGACGGCCGCCCAGTTGGTCCGCTTGGAGTCGAGGCGGCGCAAGCGGACGTAGCGGGCGCGGACGGCCGGGCCGGTCCAGTGAATGACATACTGCCCGGTCATCTCGCCGATGAGGGGCTGCCACGTTTTCCCGTCCTCGGAGGCTTCGAGCGTGGCGTGGTCGAAGTAGTCCACATCGTCGACGGAGTTGCGGCCTTGGAGGATGGAAACCTCGGCCACATCGCGCACCGTGTGCAGGTCTACTCCGATCCAGTCGCCCTCCCGTTGGGCCACGCCTGTGGTGTAGAACGTGGTGGAGTCGTGGTCGAGCATGAGTTTCGACGAAACGGTCGTGATGTTGCGTGCCGACCCGACGGCCTTGTAGTCGTTGGGCGTGGTGCCGAGCAGGCGGGTGAGGAATCCGTGGCCCGTATCGTCCATGATGTGCTCGTAGAAGGGTTGCAGGCGCAGTGAACCCGACTTGTGGGCCTCGTAAGCCTGGCGGTCGGCGGGCGTCATGAGGTTGTCGACATAGTGTGCCCAGAACGCGGCGTCATCGTTCCCCTGCCGGTAGAGGCGGCCCAGCTCGACAGCGCGGCGGCCGCGTGTGCCCAGCTTGCCGAACTCATTGAGCCAGGGGCGCAATTCGCCCAGCAGGGGGGCGGGGCATCCGGCTTCGAGGGCTGCGGGCACGGCCTCAATCCGCCGGAACTCGGCTTCGAGGCTGTCGGCTGCGGCGTCCTGCCAGTCGGCAAGGCGGAAAGTGGGTGTCTCCCACGACTCGTCGCGCCGGTAGCCCGTCTCGGTGTCGCCCGAATGGATGGCAAAGGTGCGGTAGGCCGCCGTAGCGTCGGGGACGAGCTCGTGGAGGCCGCGTTCCCAGTTGTCGATGGGGTTATAGCCTGTCGTGTTCCAGGCATAGTCGGCCACACCGTAGAGGGCGAGCTTCGAGGCTTCGGCATGCTCCATCGGGTTGCTGACGATGCCGCTGACGTCGTCGGACGTGAGGCCGGTGGTGAGGCCGTAGGTAGGCCCTTGGAGGAGGAACTGGCGGGCGTAGTCCGTCACGGGGAAGTTCCACCAGTAGTAGGCCGGACGCTGGATGCGGGGATTGACGAACCCGAGGGTCTCGCGCGTGAGGTCGCTGCACACGGCGTCGCCCGTCCAGAGCACTTTGATTTCGGGATAGAGCGTCTTGCCGTAGGTGATGAGGCTGCCGCGCGGCCCGGGATTGGCCCACAGGCGGGTGTACTCCGTCGGGCAGACGGTCAGGGGCGAGACGTCGCCCTTGGCCCGCACGAAGTCGTCGGTCAGGCGGTTGAGCAGCGCGGTCTGCCGCTCGGGATTGGTGCCCTCGCCGGAGATGTCGTCGAAGAAGAGGGCGAAATGGCGCACGCCGAGGTCATACATCAGGTTGAACTTGCGCACGAGGTTGCCGTAGTCCTCCTCGTTCCACTTGATGTCCTTGCCCGGATGGATGGCCCAGACGAAATCGACACGCGCCCGGCGGCAGGCGTCGATGAGCTCACGGATCTGAGCCGCCTCTTCGGCGGGATAGGGCTCGCGCCAGTTAGGGCTGCTGTGGTAGGGGTCGTCCTTGGGGCCATAGAGGTAGGCGTTCAGCTTGAAACGGCCGTAGAAGTCGATGAGCGAGAGGCGCGCCTGGTGCGACCAGGGCGTGCCGTAGAACCCTTCGACAACGCCGCGGTTGGGCAGGCTGGGCCAGTCGTTGACAACGCCGCAGGGCAGGCTCCCCCCCTGGCTGCCCGGGCTCGCGAGGAGCTGGCGCAGGGTTTGCAGGCCGTAGAAGGCGCCCCGCTCGTCGTAGCCCGTGATGGTGATGCCCTTCTCATTGATGCGCAGGACGTAGGCGCCCGAGACTCCGCGCACGCCGGCCTTGCGGGCTGCCTTCTCGCCAAAATCGACGGTCAGGCGGACGCGGCCGTCGCCTGCGGGCAGAAAGCCTGTGTCGGCACCAAAGAGGCCTTTCTTGTCTTTGACGCGCACGCCGCCGCTGATGTCGAGGCGCTGCGAAGGCGTGAGGGCCATGCGTTGGGGCGTGGGGTTGACGACGAAGCCGCCGTGGTCCACACGCTCGCCGGGAATGGTCTTGACGATTTGTATTTCAGAACGTTGCGCCGCCAGGTCGACGCCCGCATCCTGCGCATGGAGCGGGGCGGCCGCCCATGCGGACATCATGCCGGCCACTGTGGCCACAATGAGTTTGCTGTGAGGGGTGTTCATAGTCAGGTTTGCCAGATATTTCGTACTTACGAGGGCAAAGCTATCACTTTTTTGCGGAAACTACGGGCTCCCGGCCGAAAAAGTGCAGCACTGCGACGGATTTCTGTCGCAGCGACAGCCTCGCGCGCCAGTGCATCCGTCACGGCACGAATTCCGGCATACCCCGTGGTGTGGCGTCCGGGTTCTTCTGCCGGCCCGCCTCCCGGCGGAAGGCTCCACGCCCTCCGTCCGGGGTCAGGCTTTGCCGGAAGGCGTGGCCGTGGCTTTCAAGGCCTTGTATTGCGCAATGAGGCGGCGCCGCGAGGCGATGATCTGGGCGCGGTAGAAAACGCATGTGGTCAGGAAGTAGAACACGGCCTGTGCCCACAGGCCGTACCACTCGAAGCTGACCTGCGGCAGGGTGGCCCCCATGCTGTTGATGCGGATGTAGCCGTTGATGCCGAACGTCGAGGGGAAGAAGTAGGAAACGGCCTGCCAGAACGTGGGCACGGCCGAACGCGGCCACGAGACGCCGGAGATGAAGAGCAGCGGCACCGAGGTGAAGACAATGAGCAGGATGCACGTCTCGCGCCGGCGCATGGCCACAGAGACAGTCATGGCGAAAAAGATGGTGGCCAGCAGGAAGGGGACGGCGAAGGCGCCCAGCGAGGCGGGCGCGCCGAGGTGGTTGAGCCGGAACAGCCGCGGGACCACACCCAACACGTAGACGGCCACCGGCACGTAGACGAGCAGATAGGCCAGCCCCTTGCCCAGGACGATACGGAGCAGGCCGTTGAAGTGGCGGTTGACGGGCACGAGCTCGGCGTAGCTGTTACGCTCGCGCGCCGTGCCGGCCGAAAGGCCGATACCCAGAAGGAGGGTCTGGTGGATGACGAGTACGAGGACGGCCGGGATGAGGAATGCCGCAAAACCGTTCTGCGGGTTGTAGAGGCTCACCTCTTCGTAAGCGATGGGCTGCGTGAGGATTTTCTCCTGTTCCTTGGTCAGGCCGGGCTGGTAGTGCATCTTGATGTCGGCGTTCATGTCGAGCGACACGTAGGTGTTGGCGGACAACAGGGCCTTGTAGTAGAGCAGGCCGCTCATGTCGCAGAACACCTTGACACAGGTCTGGCGGCCACGCACGAGCTCGTCGTTGAAATTCGCGGGCAGGTAGACAATGCCGTAGGCCTCGCGGCGGCGCAGCATCCGGCGCGCCTCGTCCATGTCGGCACAGAACGAAACGACTCTCACGTCGGGCGAGGCGTCGAGGTGGCGCACATAGAGGCGGCTCCGGCTCGTCCGGCTGTCGTCGACGACGGCCACGGGGACGTCGCGCACCACTTCGTTCGTGTAGATAAAGGCATAGACGAGGGGATAGGCCAGCGGGACGACCAGGAAGAAGATGAGCACGCCTTGGTCGCGCACGGTCTGCCGCAGCTCGCGCCAGCAAATCCAGCCCAGGTCGTGTGCGGCCTGGCGGAGATAGGCGAAGTATCGTTTCACGACATTCATCAGGGTATGTATTTGACGGTCAGCAGGGTTCGTTTCAGGTGCCACCCCACCACAAGGGGCAGCAGGGCAAAGGCGGCCAGCCCGACGAGGTTCGGCCAGATGTCGGCGGCGTCATAGCCATTAAGGGCGAAGTTCACGTAGAGCAGGAAATAGTGGCGCAGGGGGAAGAGGTTGCACAGCCCTTGGAGCACGGGGTGCATGGCCATGACGGGGAACGACATGCCGGAGATGCTGAACGAGATCACCCCCCAGAGCGAGGCGAAACTCAGCCCGAGCCGCAGCGTGGGCAGGGCAGCGAACATGAACACGCCCAGCCCCTGCGCCGACACGACACCCAGCGCCGACACGCCCAGCATCACGGGCAGCCCGCACAGGCAGGGGAAACGCAGCCAGGCGTAGAGCACTACGTCGACCAGCCCCCAAAGCAGGACGAAAGCCACGGTCTGCGGCAGGAGCTTGCCCGCCAGGGACTGCGTGAGCGAGAAGCCACCCTCGGCGAGCCACTCGCGCGCCGTCCCGTCCTTGACCTCAATGCCGATGGAATAGACCGTAACCATCGTGATGAAGAGCATGAGCACGCCGGGCAGGAGTGTGTTGCTCAGATAGACGGAATAGTTCAGCCAGGGATTGCTGATGGGATGCGTGTCGACCACGATGGGCTGCAAGAGGGCCATGGCCTGCGCCTCGGTGGCGCCGCGGGCCAGCATCACCTGCTGCACGGCGGCTCCCGAAGCCAGCTCGGACATCGTCTTCATGTCGCGGAAGACGAGCGAACCGGCGATGAGGTACGAGTAGTTCATGTAGAACGACACCGTGGCCTGCTCCTGGCGCAGGGCCTTGCGCGAAGTGCCCTCGGGAATGTAGTAGAAACCATAGATCTCGCCGCGCTGCATGGCCTTCCGCGCCTCGCTGACCGTGGGGAACCGGGCCACGATGTCCGACTGCTGGAAGGCGTCGAGGTTGCGGGCGAGCTGGCGCGACGTGGCCGAGCCGTCGTCGTCGACAAGGCCGAGGGGCAGGTTCGTGGGCAGCCCCGAGCCCATGAGCGTCAGGAAGAAAACCAGGCACAGCACGGGCGCGGCGAGCATGCAGAACCAATAGATGGGTTGGCTGGCCAGGCGCCTCACCTCGCGCCGGGCCACGTGGAACAGGCGGACCATGGCTCAGGGATTGAAAAGGACACTCATGCCCGGGCGCAGGCCGGCCACCGGCGCGACGGGGGCGGCTTTGACCTCAAAGGTCTTCATGTCGAACTGGCCCGTCGTCTTGGTGGCTTTCCAGGCGGCATAGCTGCCCAAGTCTTTCATGGCATAGACTTTCAGGCGCACGGCGCGGCCGCCGAGGGCGGGGACGGTGGCGTCGATGACCTTGCCCACGGAGAAGAGGCCGAGGCGGTCCTCACGCACGTTGAAGCTGACCCAGATGTCGCTCATCATGGCCACGTTCATGATGGGGGCGCCCGTGCCGACCAGCTCGCCCACCTGTGGGAATATCTCCGTCACTTCGCCGTCGGCCAGGGCGGTGAGCACCGTCTCGTCGACGTAAGACTTCACCTCGCTCACGGCGCCGCGGGCGCGGGCCACGAGTGCGGCGGCGGCTTCCTTGTCCTCGCGTTCGGCCCCATTGCGCGCCATGTCATACTGGGCACGGGCGGCGCGCTCCGTGGCGCGGGCGGCATCGCGCTGGGCGGTCACCTCGTCGAGCTTCTGGGCGGTCATGACGCCCTGGTCGTAGAGGTTCTTGACACGCTGGTAGGATTTCTCGGCGATGTCAAGCCCGGCCTTGGCTTTCTGCCACATCTCGAAAGCGGCTTGCTTCTGTTCGTCACGGGCGCCCTTGTCGGCTTTCTCGCGCTGGGCCTGGGCGGCGGCCTCGGCGGCGCGTGCCTGGTCATACTTGGCCGTGACGTCGGGCGCCTCGAGCAGGGCGAGCGTGTCGCCGGTCTTGACGTGGTCGCCCTCGCGGACGTAGTAGCGGAGGATACGCCCCGGCACCTTGCTCGACACGCGGTATTCCGTCACGTCGGCTTGGCCTTGGATGGTGTCGGTGTCGGGCTTGAAAGCGAACAGGCTGCCCACGATGACGACGGCTATGACGCCGATGATGACCAAGAGGGCGGGCAACACGTTAACGGTATTTCCTTTGTGGGTTGTCATGGTTGATGCGTTTTGATGTTACGTGTGAATGGAGTTCCTCAACGGAGTGTGCCGAGGGCCTTGCGCAGGCAGGTGTCGGTCAGGCGGACATCGATGCGGGCGTCGATGACTTCGGTCCGGGCCTGGAGCCACGCCGTGGTGGCGGCCAGGACGTCGCTCGTCGTGATGGTGCCTTCCTTAAAGCCCAGCTGGGCGGTGCGGAGGTTCTCGTCGGCCTTCTCGTTGTTTTTCAAGCTGAGCGCGAGGCGCTTGCGGGCTTCTTCGACCTGCGACGAGGCCTGCGAGACCTGGAGCTCGATTTTCTCGCGGGCGTCGTCAAGGCGCAGGCGGGCCACCTCGGCGTCGGCCTTGGCCGAACGGACCTTGTAGCGGTTCTCGCCCCAGTTCCAGAGGGGGACGCTGAGGGCCACGCCGACCGACCACGTCCCACGGAAACGGCGTTCGAAACCGTTGAAGAGGCTGGGGTTCGTCAGAAGGTAGCCCCCGGTGAGGGCGAGGTTGGGAAGGGCGGCCGAACGTTCGACCTTGACTTTCTCGTCGTAGATGCCGACAGCGGTTTCGAGCTGGCGGAGTTCGGGACGGTTGCCGAAGGCGACCTGCACGTCGGCCTCGGCCGGACCGGCACCGGCCTCCAGGCCCTGCTCCGAGAGTTCGGGCTTGCTGTCAAGGGGCAGGCCGCACAGCTGGCAGAGGAGCATCTGCGCGAGGTTGAGCCCGTTGTCCACGCGAGTGAGGAGCATCTCGGCCTCGTTCACCTTCACGCTGACGGTGAGCCCATTGGCCTTCGTGGCCACGCCTTGGGCGATCATCTTCTGCATGTCGGCGTCGATGTGCCGGAGCAGTTCGAGGTTCTGGCGGGCCAGTTCCTGCTTGGCACGGAGCGAGACGACCTGCCAATAGGCCTGGTCGACGCTGAGGATGACTTCCTGCTCGTCGGCGCGCAACTGCTCGCCGGCCACGTCCTCGGCGTAGCGCGTGATTTGGTTATAGGCTCGGATCTTCCCGCCCATGTAGAGGGGTTGGGTCAGCATGACGCTGCCGGCGAAGAGGTTGCGCGTGTCGGTGTTCAGGGCGTCGACGAACTTCTGCCCCACTCCGTTGAGGGCGGGGACGAGGCTCGTGCCGAGCGATTCGACGAGGGGGCCGAGTTCCGGCATCTGCTGCACGATCTCTCCGGCGGCAGCCTGGAAGCCTGCGGCGGCGTTCGTCCCCAGGGCGCTGAGCTGGCTTTTCTGGTCCTTGCTGAGCAGTGAGATTTCGTCCCCCGTGCGCAGATAACCGGCGGCCAGCGCCACCTTGGGCAGGTAGTTGGTGTGTGCGGCCCGGCGGTCGTTGTAGGCCTTGTCAATCTGCGCCTTGCTGATGAGTATCTCCTTATTGTTGCGCAGCGCCATGGCGCGGCAGCTGTCCAAGGTGAGGACGTCCTGCGCCGCGGCGGGGAAAGCGATGGCGCAGAAGAGTAAGGTGAGGATGGTTTTCATCGTCTTTGTCGTTAGTCGGCTTGTGCTTGGCAGAGCTTGGGCTCCACGGCACAAAGTTAAAAGGCTTTTGCCGCCTACGCAACGGTTTACAGCTGTTTGGGCGAATTTCGCCGCCATTAACACCCATATCTCGTGCCGCTCAGAACGGAATTCCCAAGTTGATGTAGAGGGCCACCTTGTTCGACTTGTTGAAATAGCCCAGGGAGGCTTCGAGCGGCCCGATGAAGCTGTCGTACCCGTAGGTCAGCCCGATGCCGGCCAGCTGGCGGCTGTTGAAGATCTTGATGAGCTCGTTGCTGCTCATGCCGTAGCTGCCGGCCACGCTGACGTAGTGGCGGCGCCCGATGCGCTGCTGCAATCTGAGCCGGATTGTGCCGAAGTAGCGTTCGGCCAGTTCTGTGGCATAAAGCCCGCAGAAGGCCTGCTGCTGGTCGAGGTAGCGCCCGCCCGTGGGGTAGCCGAAGGTGTTGGAGTAGAAGAAAGGCAGCACCTCGCCCAGCAGGGCACGCCCCGTCACAGCCGGCACGAGGGTGAGCCGCGAATTCAGCGGGATGGCTACCTCGACGCTTCCGTGGACAGCGACGGCGGGGGTCTCGCTGCGGAAGTTGATGAAGTTGTCCGTATAAGCCGTCAGGCCCAGCTCGGCGTGGCCGCCGCGCGTGGGATAGTAGTCGCGGTCGAACGAATCGTAGTCGAAACGCGCGTAATAGTTGATGAAATAGGGGTCGCGGCCGTCGAGCGTGTAGGCCGCCGATTCGGAGAGGAAGTCCTTGAAGTGGAAATACTCGAACCGGGCGCCGACGGCATAGCGCACGTTGCGGAACCAGGCGTCCGAGATTTCGAGCCCCAGGCGGTGACTGTCATAAGAGGTGTTGAACATGCGGCGCCCGTTGCGGTTGGCGTTCAGTTCGTTGTGCAGGTAGTCGTAGCTGAGCGAGATGCGGCGCATAGGCGTCGGCTCGGCGGTGAGGCTGACGCGCCCGCCGTAGCGCCGGGCCAGCCTGACGGAGGCTTCGAACAGGGTCGGGACGCGGGTGTCGAAATGAAGGCGTCCGCCCACGAGCAGGGTGGCTATTTCGTCGGCATCGAACCAGGCGCCGACGTTCACGGTCTTCTCGTAGTGTTCTTCGGCCTGATAACGGAGCACGTAGCCCCCGCTGTCGGGAACGAGCCGGAAGCTGACGTTGGTGTAGATGCTGGCCGTGCGCAGCAGGGTGCGGGCCTGCTCAATCTGGGCCAGGCTGATGTCGCTGCTGTCGCGCAGGCCACACTTTCGCCGCGCCATGCGGGCGTCGCCTTTCTTGATGTCGGCGAAAACGACACGCGTAACGTGTATCTTCTCCTCCGGGCTGATCGGGTCGACATGGCGGCGGGCTGGTCCCGTCCCGCACGTGTCCAGCCCCGCCCGCCGCCTCAGCGCAAGGAGCGAGTCGGTCTGGGCAATGGCGGCCCGCTCGCCGCGCGCGATGAGCGAATCGATATCCGTCGGATTGAAGCTGGCGGAGCCGTAGCCATCCACGGGGACGCGGATGAGCACGTCTGTCTGCGCCACGTTCTCGTCATATTTCACGCGCGTGGCCACATTGACGGCCTGGTTGAGGATTTCGGGAAGGGTCACAAGCTCCTCGGGCGACTTGGGCACGGCGTCCTGCACGGTGACGCCGATGACAACGTCGGCCCCCATGGCGCGGGCCACGTCGACGGGGAAGTTGTTGCGCAGCCCGCCGTCGACGAGCACCATGCTGTCGAGCCGCACCGGGGTGAACACGCCGGGGATGGCCATGCTGGCCCGCATGGCGGTATAGAGGTGGCCGCTGCGGAAGACGACCTCGCGGCTTGTGCGGATGTCGGCCGCCACACAGGCAAAACGCGTCGGCAGGCTGTCGAAGCTGATCGAATCGTTGTAACCGGGCAGGAGGGTCGAGAAGAGCTCGGCCAGGTTGTCGCCCCGGATCATGCCGCCGAGCACGCTCTCTTTCAGCCGCTTGCGGAGCGGCACGGAGACGAGGTAGCGCGCCGAGCGTTCGCGGGCGTCTATCGACTGCACGCGGCGGTCGGGCCTGTCGGAGAGCAGCACGTTCCAGTCTTGACAACGCACCATGCTGTCAAGCTGCCAGGGCGTATAGCCGATGGAGTAAAGCCCGCCGATGAGGGCGCCCATGCTCGTACCCACCACGATGTCGACGGGCAGGCCGGCGCTCTCGATGACTTTCAGGGCGCCGATGTGGGCCATGCCCTTGGCGCCGCCGCCACTCAGCACGACGGCCACGCGCTTGCGCCCTGCGGCGGGAAGGAGCAGCAGGCAGGCAAGGAACAGGGCGGAGAGGCGGCGGAGCATGGCGGCGGTATGGAAAAGTCAAAAGCGGGCGGCACTCAGAACCCCCGCATCGTGAGGCTGATGCGCTGCCGCTGGCGGTCGACGTCGAGCACGCGCACCCTGACGCGGGCATGGAGCCGGACGACGGCCGTCGGGTCGGGCACATAATGGTCGGCCAGCTGGGAGACATGGACAAGGCCCTTCACCTTGATGCCCAAGTCGACAAAGCAGCCGAAGTCGGTGACGTTCGTGACGATGCCTTCGAGCTCCATGCCGGGCCGCACGTCGTCGAGGGTGCGCAGCGCGGGGTCGAAGGCGAAGGCTGCGGCCGTCCCGCGGGGGTCGCGGCCGGGCTTGTCGAGCTCCGCCATGATGTCGGTCAGGGTGGGCAGGCCCACGTCGGGCGTGACGTAGCGGCTGAGGTCGACGCCCTGACGGCGCTCACGGCTGCCGATGAGTTCGTCCACCGTGCAGCCCGCATCGGCAGCCATGCGCTCGACGAGGCCGTAGCGCTCGGGGTGGACCGCGGTGCTGTCGAGCGGATTCTTCGCATCCCGGATACGCAGGAAACCGGCACACTGCTCATAGGCCTTGGGGCCGAGGCGCGGCACGGCGAGCAACTCGCGACGCGAGGTGAAGGGGCCATGCTGGGCGCGGTGGTCGACAATGTTCCGGGCCAGCGCGGGGGTGAGGCCGGAAACGTAGGTGAGCAGATGGCGGCTGGCCGTGTTGAGGTCGACGCCGACAGCGTTCACGCACCGCTCGACGGTGCGGTCGAGCGAGGCCTTGAGCAGCCGCTGGTCCACGTCGTGCTGGTATTGCCCCACCCCGATGGCTTTCGGGTCTATCTTGACGAGTTCGGCCAGGGGGTCCATCAGGCGGCGGGCAATGCTGACGGCGCCACGCACCGTGACGTCGCAGTCGGGGAACTCCTCGCGCGCCACGGCCGAGGCGGAGTAGACCGAGGCGCCGTCTTCGCTGACCATGAAGATGTCCGCCGCCCCAAGGGCGGGCAGGCTGCGCAAGAATTCTTCGGTCTCGCGCCCGGCTGTCCCGCTGCCCACAGCGATGGCCTCGACGCCGTAGCGCTCCACCAGTCCGGCGAGCCGGCGCCCGGCTTCGTCGCGGCGCGACTGCGGGGGATGGGGAAAGACGGTCTCATGGTGCAGGAGGCCGCCTTGCTCGTCAAGACAGACCACCTTGCATCCCGTCCGGAATCCCGGGTCGATGCCCATCACGCGGCGTCCGCCGAGCGGTGCGGCCAGCAGGAGCTGGCTGAGGTTTTCGCTGAACACGCGGATGGCCTCGGCGTCGGCGCGCTGCTTGCTCTCAGCCGCAAGTTCCGCTTCGAGCGACGGGCGCAACAGGCGCTTGTAGGCGTCGTCGGCGGCCATGGCCACCTGTGCGGCAGCACGGCCGTGCCCCCGGACGAACTGCCGCCGGAGCCCGTCGACGATGGCGGCGGAGTCGGCCGGCGCGATGCTGACGCGCAACAGCCCCTCGGTTTCGCCGCGCCGCATGGCCAGCAGGCGGTGGGAAGAGCAGCGGCGCAGGGGCTCGCCGAAATCGAAATAGTCCTTATACTTGGCCGCTTGCTCTTCCTTCCCCTTGACCACGTGCGAGGTGACGACGGCCCCGCGCCCGAAACGGCTGCGGGCCGCGCTTCGGGCGCGGGGGTCGGTGTTGATGCGCTCGGCCACGATGTCGCGGGCACCTTGCAGGGCAGCCTCGGCGTCAGTCACCTCGCCCCGGACAAAGCGGCGGGGATCGGCGTCGTCACACCCGGCCAGGAGCAGGTCAGCCAGGGGTTCGAGGCCCCGGCTGCGGGCTATGTCGGCCCGGGTGCGGCGGTGCGGCTTGTAGGGAAGGTAGAGGTCTTCAAGTTCAGCGGCGTCGAAACAGGCGGCGATGCGGCCGCGCAATCCGACGGTCAGCGCGCCTTGTCCCTCGATGGCCGTGAGGATGGTGCGCTTGCGCTCTTCGAGCTCGCCAAGGCGGTGGCGCTCAGCTTCTATGGCGCCGACGGCCACCTCGTCGAGCCCGCCTGTGGCTTCCTTGCGGTAGCGGCTGATGAAAGGGATGGTGGCTCCCTCGACAAGGAGCTTCACTGTGGCGGCCACCCGCCCCTCGGGCAGGTCAAGGCGCCGGGCTATGACTGAAACGATAGGATCCATGGCGATTTGTTCGGACGCCGCCGGGCGGCTTTGCAGGAGCAAAGATAGTGCAAACAAGCGGAAAGAGGGGCGGAAAGCCTAAGGATTTTCGCACGGCTCCGCCGGGTGAGGCTGCGTGGGCGGAAGTCCGCAGCGCGGCAGGGGCTGTGGCGGATACGGACGGGCGGGGCGGTGGAGGCTCTCCTCATGCAGCGGCCGGGCGGCGCGGGGAGCACGGAAAAAGCGCCAGCCGCCCCACGGGAGGGAGCGGCTGGCGCTGTGATGACGGCGGACGGCCCACAGAGGGGCGCGACGGCCGGAGGAGGGAATCAGAACACTTGCTGGTCCTTCTTGGCCTGCACGATGGCGTCGACGACGGCCACGGCCGTGATGTTGACCACGTCGCGGACGGAGCAGCCGAAGTCCGTGAAGTGGATGGGCTTGTTCAGTCCCATCTGTATCGGGCCGAGCACCTCGGCGTCGTCGGTGACGGCCTTGATCATCTTGTAGGAAGCATTGGCCGACGTGAGGTTGGGGAAGACGAGCGTGTTGACGTCGAGTCCTTTCAGACGGGTGAAAGGATAGCTCTCGTCGCGCATTTCCTTGTTGAGGGCGAAGTTGACCTGCATCTCGCCGTCGATGGCGAGGTCGGGATACTGCTCCTGCATGCGGGCGACGACCTCGTGGGTCGAGGCGGGGCTTCCCGTCTTGTCGGTGCCGAAGTTGGAGTAGGAGATCATGGCCATGACGGGGGTGCGGTTGAAGAAGCGGACCGTGGCGGCGCTCAAGCGGGCGATGTCGAGCAGGGTGGACGTGTCGGGATGCCGGTTGATGAGCGTGTCGGCGATGAAGTAGGTCCCCTTCTTCGAGTTGATCAGGTGCATCGTGCCGAAATGGTCGTACCCCTCACGCACGCCGATGACCTCGCGGGCCACCTTGATGGTGTTGGAGTACTTGGTGTAGAGGCCGGTGATGAAGGCGTCGGCGTCGCCCGTCTCGACCATCATCATGCCGAAGTAGTTGCGCTCGTACATCTTGTCGATGGCCTCTTGCAGGGTGTAGCCCTCGCGCTGCTTGCGGTTGGCCAGGATTTCGGCGTAGTGGCGCCGGCGCTCGCTTTGGGCGTCGTCGCGGAGGTTGAGGATCTGGATGCCGTCGAGGCTGAGTTTGAGCTCGTCGGCCATGTGGCGTATCTGGACGTCGTTGCCCAGAAGGATGGGGTGGCAGATGCCCTCGGCGCGGGCGCGCACGGCGGCTTCGAGCATGGTGGGGTGCGTGCCTTCGGCAAAGACGACGCGCTTGGGGTCGAGGCGGGCGGTGTCGTAGAGGTTCTGCGTGAACTTGCTCTCCTGCCCCATGAGCTCGCGCAGGTGGGTGCGGTAGGCTTTCCAGTCGGTGATGGGCTTGCGGGCCACGCCGCTTTCCATGGCGGCTTTGGCCACGGCCATCGAGACCTCGGTGATGAGGCGCAGGTCGACGGGCTTGGGGATGAAGTAGTCGGGCCCGAAGGTGAAGTTGCGCACGTGGTAGGTGCGGTTGACGATGTCGGGCACGGGCCGCTTGGCCAGGTCGGCGATGGCGTGGGCGGCGGCCAGCTTCATCTCCTCGTTGATGGCGGTGGCGGCGGTGTCGAGGGCGCCGCGGAAGATGTAGGGGAAGCCGATGACGTTGTTGATCTGGTTGGGATAGTCGGTGCGTCCGGTGCTCATGAGGACATCCGGGCGGGCGGCCTTGGCCTCTTCATACGAGATCTCGGGCACGGGGTTGGCCAGGGCGAAGATGATGGGTTGAGCGGCCATGGTGCGGACCATGTCGGCCGTCAGGACATTGCCCTTCGAGAGGCCTACGAAGACGTCGGCGCCCACGACGGCCTCGGCCAGCGTGTGGACGTCGCGGCGTTCGGTGGCGAACTCGCGTTTCTGCTCCGTCAGGTTGGGGCGGTCGGTGGTGATGACGCCTTTCGAGTCGAGCATGACGATGTTCTCCTTCCGTGCGCCGAGCGAGCAGTAGAGGCGGGTGCACGAGATGGCGGCGGCGCCGGCGCCGTTGACTACGATTTTGACCTCGGCGATGTCCTTGCCGGCCACTTCGAGGGCATTGATCAGGCCGGCGGCCGAGATGATGGCCGTCCCGTGCTGGTCGTCGTGCATGACGGGGATGTCAAGCTCTTCTTTCAGACGGCGTTCGATTTCGAAGCACTCGGGGGCCTTGATGTCTTCAAGGTTGATGCCGCCGAAGGTGGGAGCGATAGCCTTGACGGCCTCGATGAACTTGTCGGGGTCTTTCTCGCCCACTTCGATGTCGAAGGCGTCGACACCCGCATATATCTTGAACAGGAGGCTCTTGCCCTCCATGACGGGCTTGCCGGCCATGGCTCCGATGTCGCCCAGCCCCAGGACAGCCGTGCCGTTCGAGATGACGGCCACGAGGTTGCCCTTGTTGGTGTAGCGGTAGGCGTCGTGCGGGTTTTTCTGGATTTCGAGGCACGGCTCGGCCACACCGGGCGAATAGGCCAGCGACAGGTCGGTCTCGGTGCGGTAAGGTTTTGTGGGGACGATTTCAATCTTGCCCGGCCGCCCCTCTTCGTGGTAGCGCAAGGCGGCCTCTTTCGTTATCTTTACCATATATTACTAATTACCTATTTTTCCGCGCAAAATTACGCAATAGTTGGCGAACACGCACAAGCTGGCCGCGGCCTTTTCGGCCGTACCCCGTTAAATAAGATAAAACGGCGGGCGTGCCGCCCGGGGGGTCAGAAGCGGTAGGTCAGCGTGAGGCCGAAGTTCCAGAATCCCTGCGTGACCACGCCCGAGTTGCCGCCCACGACGAAGGCCACAATGGGGCGATAGTCGACACCGAGGGTCACAGGCGCGCCCTTGAACGTGATGCCAAAGCCCAGGTCGGCCGCCGGGCCGAAAAGGAAGCCGTCGTAGTCCGGGCACGAGAGGCCACCCACGGCGCCGCCCACACCGCCCCAGAGCTTCCACGTGCCGCCGCGCGGCGTCCAGTTGCTCCACTCGCGGATGTTCCAGTTGTAGAGTGCCGAGGCCGAGAAACCGTCGTCGAGGTTGAAGACGCCCGCGGTGACGTCAAGGAAGTTCTTCTGGCTGAAATGGTACTGATACTCCAAGTCGATCGTCGCCGCACCGAAATGCAGGCCCAGAGCATGAGGCGTCCGCTGCGCCCAACCCGCCAAGGCGGCCATGCCCAGGAGCAGGGTGAGGATTTTTTTCTTCATAGTCCTTTTATTTAATAGGTGGGTGATATGCTTTGGCGGCAAAGATAAGCAGGAAAAACGAAGTTTACGCCTTTCTGCATGTTAACGTCCGTCAAACCGCAGCTTTTTGTGTCACGCCGCCACGCCGGGGCGGACACGGCGGAATCCGTGGCGCCCGACCGGGACACGGCGGCGCGGCCGGCGTGAAGGACAGGGCGCGAAACAAGCAGAAAAGACGAATTTTCCGTCAAAAACTACGACCCGTTTTATAGTTTTCTTCGTATCTTTGCCCCGTACGACGGAAAAGACTGACAACATGGACGCAACCCCCACTCCCAGCCCGCACGAGGCCCAACGCGGCCGCATCCTCGACACGGCGCTCGCACTCTTCCGCCAACACGGCGTGAAGGCAGTGACGATGGACGACGTGGCGCACGCACTGACCATGTCGAAACGCACGCTCTACCAGACGTTCCGCGACAAGGAAGACCTCCTGCTCGAAGCGGTCAAGAAGTCGCGCCGGACCGAGCTTGAAGAGATGGAGAGCATCGCGCAGGAGAAGGACAACGTGCTCGAAATCCTGCTCACCGCCATGGACCGGCGCATGAAGGAGCTTGAAACAATCGCCCCCGCCTTCTTTGCCGACATCGTGAAGTATGGCCGCGTGATCGACTACCTCGACGCCTACGAGCGCGACGACACGGAAAAAGTCGTCGGCTTCCTGCGGCGCGGCGTGGCGCAGGGATACTTCCGCGACGACGTCGACCTCTACCTCTTCTACGACATGCTCGGCACGCTGTCCAAGCGCGTCGTGGGCTGGCACATCGACGGCGGCCGCGACCTCCGCCACCTCTTCCTCAACACCATCCCCGTCAGCCTGCGCGGCCTCTCGACGCCCAAGGGGCAGGAGCTCGTCGACGCCTTCGTCGCGAAATACGGCACGCCCGGCGAAACGCCGGCCACACCCCAGGCGCGCTGACCCGCCACCCCGCGGAGCGGCGTGAGGGACGGGCGTCCGCACCCCGTCCTTGCCGCGAAGAGGGCGGACTCCGCCCGCCATCGCCCCACCTCACCCCGGCCTTCGCCCCGCACAATCAGGATGCGGCCGGCCGGGCCGGCGGAAAAGCGTGTCCGCACGGGCTTTTCCCTCACCTTTGCATACAATTTGCCTTACGAACATAAGGTCCGGCCCGGCCAGGCCGCGAAGAAAACAGTTTTTTTCTTGTCCCGTCGACAGCCTTTTACTATATTTGTCGGACAAACGCAACGCCTGCTCCTGAACATGTGGCTGACAATCATCCTCTGGGCCGTAGCGACCATCTACCTCTGCATCGTGCTGAGCACGGTGATGGTCGTTGTGCTCGAAAACCGCCAGCCCGTCAAGACGATAGCCTGGACCCTCGTGCTGGTCACCCTGCCCGTCCTGGGGCTCGTTTTCTTCTATTTCTTCGGCCAGAACATCCGCAAAGACCGCATCATCAACCGCAACGCGCCCGGATACCACCGCCGCCGCCAGCTGGCCGCCGCCATCCACCGCAGCGCCACCGGCATCCCCGCGCACTACGCCCCGGTGGTCCACCTCTTCGAGCGGCTCAACATGGCCCTCCCCTTCGGCGGCAACCACATCGACCTCTACACCGACGGCGCCACCTTCACCCTCGCCCTGCTCAAAGCCATCGGCTCGGCCCGCCACCACATCCACCTCCAAAGCTACATCATCGACGACGACTGCGTGGGACGCCTCGTGGCCGACGCCCTCATCGACAAGGCCCGCGAGGGCGTCGAGGTGCGCCTCATCTACGACGACGTGGGCTGCTGGAACGTGCCCGGCCGCTTCTTCGAGCGCCTGGCGCAGGGCGGTGTCGAGGCCCGGAGCTTCCTGCCGGTGCGCTTCCCGAGCCTCACGCACAAGGTGAACTACCGCAACCACCGCAAGGTCTGCGTCGTCGACGGCCGCGTGGGCTTCGTAGGCGGCATGAACTTGGCGCGGCGCTATGTGCGCGGCGTCGGCGGGGCGGAGTGGCGCGACCTACACCTGCGCCTCACCGGGCCGGCCGTCTCGGGCTTGCAGCATACGTTCCTGACCGACTGGTTCTTCGTCGCCCACAGCCTCCTGGCCGACAGCGCCTACTATCCCCTGGCCGAACAGCCGCCTGCCGGCGAGGGCGACGTCGTCCAGATTGTCACCACCGACCCCGGCGACCGCTGGCCCGACATCATGTACGGCCTGACCTGGATCATACAGAACGCCCGCCGCTACCTCTACATCCAGACCCCCTACTTCATGCCCACGGAACCCGTCCTGCAAGCCTTGCAGACAGCCGCCCTCGCCGGGGTCGACGTCCGCCTGATGGTGCCCTTGAAGCCCGACGGGTTCTGGCTCCGCTGGGCCAACGACTCCTACTTCACCGACGTCCTCTCGGCCGGCATACGCGTCTTCACCTACACCCCGGGCTTCCTCCACTCCAAGGCGCTCGTGGTCGACGACAGCTGGTCGACCGTAGGCTCCACCAACATGGACTTCCGGAGCTTCGAAAACAACTTCGAGGCCAACGCCTTCATCTACGGCCGCGCCTCCGCGCTCAGGGTCAAGGCCGTCTTCGAAGAGGACCTCGCGCACTGCACCGAAGTGTTCCTCGACGAGTGGCGCCGACGGCCTATCCGCCGCCGCCTGCTCGAATCGTTCACCCGCATCTTCTCGCCCCTGCTCTGAGGGATACGGCCGCGAACCGGCCGAGGGCCGGCGCCCGTCGATGTCGCGGCAGAGCTCCCTGAAAGCCTGACGGCCGTGAAACGTGCGGTAACAGGCCGGCGCCGCCTCGACGCGCAGCCACCGCGCGAAATGGAGCCGCGCGTCATGGAAGGTCTTCCAGCGGACACCCTCACACTCAAGCTTGCGGACGAAACGCCTTGCCCACTCCGCCATCTCGCCGGCCGCAATGGGGCGGACAGCCGTCCGGTTGGCCCGCATCCTGACCCTTTCGAGCCAGCGCCCGTCGGCCAAGAGCGCGGGCGCCACCTCCGCCAGGCGCAGCCAGCGCCCGGCCTCCGGCTTCGCGACCGTACGCTCCCGTAGAGGGCGTAAAAACTCGCAATCCGACTCCGCATGCTCCCACCACGTACTCTTTTGCTCCCAGTCCGGCTGCTGTCCGGCCGCAACGGGCTCCGCGGCGCATGGCCTCGCCCCGCCGCCCACACGCGGCCCGCAAGCCGCCTGCCTCCGGGCGGACCCCGAAAGCCGGAAAGACGGCTCCGCGCCGCATGCACCGCCATCGCCGGAACCCATATCCTCCTCTATCAGGACTCCCTCTCCGATACGGGAGAGAGGGGGCGAAAGCCTTTCTTTTCCTCCCGTAAGGGAGGTTTCTTTCTTTTCTTCTCTTCCTTTCTTCTTCTTTGTGCCGCCGGCCGTACCGGAAGTGTCCCCCGCCGTGTGCCGCCGCGAGGCCGGAAGGGCGCACTGCCGGACACTTCCGGGCACACCTTCCGCGGCCTCAACCTGCTGACTGCAAGCCGCATCCACCTTCCCGCCGACGATGTCGGGCACAGTGATGCGAAGTATACCGTCGGCTGTGTCCACCGCAATCCACCCCTCGTCCCGCAACAGGGCGACGAAGCGCCTCACACGGCCGACGCTCCACCGCCACCGCCGGGCCAGATAGCGCAGCGACGCCACCACCTGTCCATGCTCCACCCTGACGCGACGGCGCGCCACGACAACCTCCGCCGGTTCGGCGGCAAAACGGGCCATCACGTGCAGGTCGATCAGCGCGGCCGACTGACTGTACGCCTTCTTTTCCTGCCAGATGGAACCATCCAAGAATTTACGCGGAATGAAAATAAATCCGTTCTCCATATACATAGCTTTTGAAATGAAACCACCCCCGACGCACGGCCTGCGCGGACCGCTTTTATTTTTTCGCCCCCGGAAGAGGACTTATCTCGCAATAAAGTGCTATCTTTGCGTCAAGGTTTGACGGGACAAAGATAATACCATTTTGTATAATATCAAAATAAATTGGTATGATTCTTATCCTAAAATCACTTGTTGATACCACTAAAAGGATTTACGCAGTGATGAAATCCCCCGTCAGTACGACTGAAAAATCCAAACAAGCAACCCAAATACGCATGACAGACCTTGAAATCGCTCACGCCACAAAGCTCGACGACATCGGGCGTGTGGCAGCCTCAATGGGCATCGCCGAGGAAGACCTCGAACGCTATGGCCACCACATTGCCAAACTCCCCCTGCGCCTCATCGACGAAGCGCGCGCCCGGCGGAGCAAGCTCATCCTCGTGACGGCCATCACGGCCACCAAGGCCGGCATCGGCAAGACCACGGTCAGCATCGGCCTCGCCCTCGGCCTGAACCGCATCGGGCGGCGCGCCGTCGTAGCCCTGCGCGAACCCTCGCTCGGCCCCTGCTTCGGCATGAAGGGCGGCGCAGCCGGCGGCGGCCACGCCCAGGTGCTGCCGATGGAGCGCATCAACCTGCACTTCACAGGCGACTTCCACGCCATCACCTCGGCCCACAACATGATCTCGGCCCTGCTGGACAACTACATCTACCAGCACCAGGCCGACGGCTTCGCCCTGAAAGAGGTGTGCTGGCGCCGCGTGCTCGACGTGAACGACCGCTCGCTCCGCTCCATCGTCACAGGGCTCGGCCCCCGCACCAACGGCGTCCCTGCCGAGAGCGGATTTGACATCACGCCAGCCTCCGAGCTGATGGCCATCCTCTGCCTGGCCGCCGACGAGGACGACCTGCGGCGCCGCGTGGAAAGCATCATCCTCGGCTTCACCTACGACGACCGCCCCTTCACCGTCAAGGACCTCGGCGTGGCGGGCGCCATCGTCGTCCTGCTGCGCGACGCGCTCCAACCCAACCTCGTGCAGACCACCGAGCGCACGCCGGCACTGGTCCACGGCGGCCCCTTCGCCAACATCGCCCACGGCTGCAACTCCCTCCTGGCCACGCGCATGGCCCTGAGCCACAGCGAGTACACCGTCACCGAAGCCGGCTTCGGCGCCGACCTCGGCGCGGAGAAGTTCTACGACATCCTCTGCCGCAAGAGCGGCCTCGCCCCCGCCCTGACCGTCATCGTCGCCACCGCGCAGGGGCTGAAAATGCACGGCGGAGTGCCCCTCGACGACATCGCCAAGCCCGACCTCGAAGGCCTGCGCCGCGGCCTGGCCAACCTGGACCGGCACGTCAGCAACCTGCGCTCGTTCGGGCAGACGGTGCTCGTGGCCTTCAACCGCTTCGCCGCCGACACCGACGACGAGATGGAACTCCTGCGCCGCCACTGCGAGGAAGAGCTCCACGCCCCCTACGTAGTGAACGACGCCTATGCCCGCGGCGGCGAGGGCGCGGAAGAGATGGCCCGCCTCGTGGTCGACACCATCGAGCGCCAGCCCTCGGCCCCGCTGCGCCTGGCCTACGACGACACCGACCCGCTCGCCACGAAGATAGAGAAAGTGGCGCGCCAGATCTACGGCGCCGGCAGCGTCAGCTTCGCCCCCGCCGCACGCCGGCGGCTCCAGCAGGCCGAGGCCCTCGGACTGGGCACACTGCCCGTCTGCATCGCCAAGACGCAGTTCTCCTTCTCGGCCGACGCCAAGCGCTACGGCGCCGTCGAGGGATTCGACTTCGCCATCCGTGACGCAGTCATCAACGCCGGCGCCGGCATGATCGTAGCCATCGCGGGCGACATCCTCCGCATGCCCGGCCTGCCGAAGTCGCCCCAGGCCCTGCGCATCGATTACGCAGACGGACACATCACCGGCCTGAGCTGACCCGGAGCCACCGCCGGGGCCACGACCGGGCGACCCGGACGCGCCCCGCGGACCCGCGGACTTCCGCCAGGACAGGCAGCCCCCGGAAAAGCGCGGGGCGAAAATCCACAGACTCTCCGCCCCGCGCTCCACTCGTTTGCACTATCTTTGCATCCAGGAACAATAATCACAAAACGCCATGGGCATCATCAACAACCTCTTCGGCAACGCCACAAGCATCGACCTCGACACCATCCGCAAGGAATACGACGCCATCCTCTACGACGGCGAACAGCTCGAAACAGCCTTCCGCATCTTCCGCGACAAATGGGTGTTCACCAACCGCCGGCTTATCATCCAGGATACGCAGGGCCTGACGGGCAAGAAGCGGGAATACCTCTCCCTGCCCTACCGCTCGATCTCGTTCTTCTCCATCGAAACGGCCGGAACGCTCGACGACGACTGCGAGCTCAAGCTCTGGTTGGCCGGGCGCAACGAGCCTTTCACCCAAGAGTTCAGCCGCGACACCGACATCCGCAACCTGCAAAAGACCTTGGCGCGCCACATCCTCGAAGAGGACTGACCGCAGGCCCACAGCCCTCAGGCCACGCTCCAATGACAGCCCGAGCCATCGAACTCCTTGCCCCCGCCCGCGACGCCGACACCGGCATCGAGGCCGTCCGCCACGGCGCCGACGCCGTCTATATCGGCGGACCGGGATTCGGCGCCCGCGCCGCTGCGGGCAACCCGGTCGGCGACATCGCCCGCCTGGCCGACTACGCCCACACGTTCGGGGCGCGCGTCTACGTGACGCTCAACACCATCCTCTACGACGACGAGCTCCCCGCTGTGGAACGCCTCGTCCACCAACTGCACCGCGCGGGCGCCGACGCGCTCATCGTGCAGGACATGGGCCTGCTGCGGCTCGACCTGCCGCCCATCGCCCTGCACGCCTCGACGCAGATGGACAACCGCACGCCCGAGAAGGTGGCCTTCCTGGCCCGTGCGGGCTTCGAGCAGGTGGTGCTGGCACGCGAACTCTCGCTGGCCGACATCCGCGCCATCCATGCCGCCACGCCCGTTGCGCTCGAAGCCTTCGTGCACGGGGCGCTCTGCGTCAGCCTCAGCGGCCGGTGCTACGCCTCGCAGTATTGCTTCCACCGCTCGGCCAACCGCGGCGAGTGCGCCCAGTTCTGCCGCCTGGCCTTCGACCTGGTCGACGCCGACGGCAAGACCATCGTCCGCGACAAGCACCTGCTCTCGCTGCGCGACATGAACCGCACGCCCGACATCGAGGCCATGATGGACGCCGGAGTCAGCTCCTTCAAAATCGAAGGCCGGCTCAAAGACACCGCCTACGTCAAGAACATCACGGCCCACTACCGCCGTGCCATCGACGACGTCATCCGACGCCGCCCCGGCGACTACTGCCGCGCCTCGTTCGGCACCTCGACCTGCTCCTTCACCCCCAACCCGGCAAAGAGCTTCAACCGCGGTTTCACAGACTATTTCCTGCACGGACGGACGCGCGCCGGCGTGGCCTCGTTCGACACACCCAAGGCCATGGGCGAAGCGGTCGGCCGGGTCGCGGCCGTCGGCGCACGCTCGTTCACGGTCGACGGCGGCGCGCGTTTCGCCAACGGCGACGGCCTCTGCTTTGTCGACGCGTCGGGACGCCTGCGCGGCTTCCGCGTGAACCGCGCCGAGGGCGGCCGCCTCTTCCCGGCCACGATGCCGCAGGGCCTCGCGCCGGGCACACCGCTCTTCCGCAACGCCGACCACGCCTTCGACCAGCTCCTCGGCCGCCCGTCGGCCGAGCGGCGCCTGACCCTCGACATCCGCCTCAGCGAGACAGAGGGCGGCTACCGCCTCAGCCTCGACGACGAGGCCGGACGCCACACAACCCTCGACGTCTGCGCGCCGCACGACGACGCCCGCACGCCACAAGCCGACAACCTGCGCCGCCAACTCACCCGCCTGGGCGACACGCCCTATGCCGCCGGCCGCGTGGAACTCGACCTGCGGGGCGAACGCTTCATCCCCGCCTCGCAGCTGGCCGAATGGCGCCGCCAGGCCGTCGGCGCCCTGCTCAGCCAGCCCGCCCGCCAAACGCGCACGCGTATCCTCTACGACAAGGCGGCCGACCACGCCGACGCCTCCACTGCCTACACCACCCGCGAGCTCGACTACACGGCCAACGTGGCCAACCGCCTTGCACGCGACTACTACACCAGCCACGGCATCAGCCGCACGGCACCCGCCTACGAGCTCCGCCCGCCACACGAGGCCGTCCTGATGACCTGCCGCCACTGCCTGCGCGCCGAGCTCGGCCACTGCGCCCGGCGCCACGACGCCCCCGCCCCCTGGCGCGAACCCCTCGCGCTCCGCCTGCCCGACGGACGGCGCTTCCCCCTGAGTTTCGATTGCCGCCACTGCCAGATGCTCGTCCATGCGCCACGTTAAGACCCTCCTCGCCCTCATGCTCACGGCGCTCATGGCCGCCGCCTGCTACTACCCCACGCCGCCGCCCGACGACGGCTGGACCGTAGGCGACGGCAGCCTCGACACGGCCGCCTTCGTCCGACACCACCACTACGGGCCCAACTTCAACTTCAAGGTCACCGCCGACACCCTGGCCCTCATGCCCTGCCGGCCGGGCACATCGCGCCTCGACACGTGGGCCGACACGGCCGTCGTGAGGCGTGGCGACAAGGTCGTCGTGGCCGACATAGCTCTCGTGCCGAAAGACACGACGGACAGCGTCTGGCTCAAACTGGCACGCGACCAGACCACGATGGGCTGGACCAGCGAGCGCCGCCTGGCCGAGGCCGCCGTGCCCGACGACCCCATCTCGCAGTTCATCCACACGTTCAGCGGCAGCCGCACGCGCCTGACCCTCTGCATCGTGGTGCTCATGATGGCCTTTTTCCTCATCCAAGCCGCCCGCCGGCGCCACCTGCACATCGTCCACTTCAACGACATCGGCAGCTTCTATCCCACCCTGCTCTGCCTGACCGTCTCGGGAGCCGCCACGCTCTACGGCAGCCTGCAACACTTCGTGCCCGAAACGTGGGTGGAATTCTACTATCACCCCACGCTCAACCCCTTCGGCCTCCCGCTCGTCCTGTCGGTCTTCGTGGCGAGCGTGTGGCTCATGGGCATCACGGCCCTGGCCGTGCTCGACGACGTGAGGCGGCGCCTCGACTGGGCCGACATCCCCGCCTACGTGGCCGGGCTGGCTGGCGTGTGCATGGTGCTCTACCTCTTCTTCTCGCTGTCGGCGCCCTACTACGTCGGCTACCCCTGCCTCGTGGCCTACTGGGCCTTCGCCATCCGCAGCTACACCCGCCACCGCACACCGCGCTACGTCTGCGGACGCTGCGGCGCCGCACTGCCCCGGCTGGGACGGTGCCCGCACTGCGGAGCGATGAACGAATAAAACGGAAAGAAAAACCGCCGCGGCTTGCTCCTTTCACATTTTTTCCATTACTTTGCCACACCTTACAAACAGACGAAACCTCAAAACGAATCACTATGGAAACATCCAGAATAGACCAGTTCCTCCTGATGAACGGCTCGAAGTTCCCGCCCGAATGCATCGTCGAAATCAGCGAAGCCCTCAAGCTGACCGCTGATGACCACGCGCAAGTGGCCGTGAGCTATCCTTATAAAGACCCGACCATCGCCATCATCCTGTCCGTCATCCTCGGCTCTTTGGGCGTCGACCGTTTCTACGTGGGCGACATCCTGCTCGGCATACTCAAACTGATCACGGCAGGAGGTTGCGGCATCTGGTGGTTTGTCGACCTTTTCCTCATCATGGGCGCCACACGCCGTAAAAACTACGAGACCATCCTACACCTCATCTAACGCCCCAGACAGACAGCCCTGCCACAGCACCACACACGCCGCACTTTTCAAAAAACGGAAAAAAGTCGGCAAAAAATTTGGAGGATATCTCCAAAAGCCTTACTTTTGCACTCGAATTAAGGAACACATCGCGGAGTGGAGCAGTTGGTAGCTCGCCAGGCTCATAACCTGGAGGTCGTTCGTTCGAGTCGAGCCTCCGCAACCACAAGAAGCCAGACAGACACAACAACGTCAGTCCGGCTTCTTTTTTTCATACCCATCCCCTTTCCCCGACAGCCCCTCGTTACGCCGCCAACAACCACCCGCAAACGTAGGGGCGCCACTTGTGACGCCCGGATGACCGCCGCGAAACAGCATTCAACCACTCGCAAACGTAGGGGCGCCACCCGTGACGCCCGGATGACCGCCGCGAAACAGCATTCAACCGCCGCAAACGTAGGGGCGCCACTTGTGACGCCCGGATGACCGACGCGGTGCCGCAAACCAACCGCCGCCCCGCCCGCATCCGCCGACACGCAACGCGGCCGACCACATGTGCCGTTCCGGCACCGGGCGTCATGAATGGCGCCCCCACGGGCTACGCCACAAACCAACCGACGCGAAACAACAATCAACCGACGCAAACGTAGGGGCGCCACTTGTGACGCCCGGATAACCGACGCAGTGCCGCAAACCGGCCGACGAAAAAACCACAAAACAACCACCGCGAAACAACAATCAACCGTCGCCCCGCCCGCATCCACCGACACGCAACGCGGCCGACCACATGTGCCGTTCCGGCACCGGGCGTCATGAATGGCGCCCCTACGGGCTACGCCACAAAACAACCACCGCGAAACAACGTTCAACCGCCACAAACGTAGGGGCGCCACTTGTGACGCCCGGATGACCGACGAAATGCCGCGAACCGGCTGCCATACACGACGGGCGGGGCGACGGCACGCATACAGTTTGCCCGGTCCACGGGGCGATGTGTTCCCTGCGGACCGGGCAAGTGGCGTGTCGGTGCGGACGCCGTGGCGGTCAGAGGTCGGCCGCCATCAGCTCAGCCTTTGCCAGTTCAGCGTCGCGCGCCATCTGCAAGCTGCGCAGCGCCATGTCGTAATATCGGTCCATCTCCTGCAAGTAGTCCACCTGCGAGATCTGCCCGCCCGCCAGCGACTTGGCCAGCAGTTCCGTATTGCCGCACCGGCCGACGGCACGGCGCATGGCCTCGGCAGCCTGTCCGAGTGCACGGGCCTGGGCGAACCGGGCTTCGAGCGTGGCGCGGAGTTGCACACCGGCGTCGCGACGGCGCGCTTCGGCGGCAGCCAGTTCGGCCTCGGCCTGCCGCCGCTTGCCGCGGTTGGCCCAGAGCGGGATGCTCAGCCCGAACGACAGTCCGCGCCACGCCTCGCCGGGCGTGGTCTCCTGCATGTAGCCCACGCTGAGTGAGGGCAGGTTCTCCTGCCGCGTGAGGCGGCGGGTGTGGCGGGCAGCGGCCACTTCGGCCTCAGCCGTGCGGAGGGCAGGCCAGCGGGCAGCCACAGCGTCGAACCACGCGGCGAAGTCAGCCGGCAGGGGGGCTGTGCCATAGACCGTGTCGGCAAGGCTGACGGCCCGTCCGCCGTTCATGCGCGCCAGCTCGGACAGGGCGGCCGTGCGGGCGGCGCGGCTCTCGGCCATGTCGACGTCGAGGGTCGCAAGGGTCAGGCGGGCATTGTTCTCGTCGAGGGCCGTGGCCTCACCACGGGCGGCGCTGGCCGCAATGAGGTCCGACAGGCGGCCGACGTCGCGCCGCCGCCGTTCGAGCAGGGCGAGACGCTGGTTCTCATAGACTACGGCGATGCACTGCCGCTTGGCTTCGAGCAGCAAGGCGGTGCGCCCCTCGTCACGCTGCGAGGCGGCCACGCTGTCGCGACTGACGGCCAGGCGCCGCTTGACGCCGCTCAGCGTAGGCACGTCGACCGACTGCGAGACAGAATAGTCCTGACGGCGTCCCATGCCGGCCTCCGAACCGAACAGGTAGTTGAACCCGACTTCGGGAGCAGGCAGGGTGAGCCCCGTGTGGGCGGCGGCCTGCTGGGCGGCGGCAGTCTTGTCGAGCACGTCAAGGGCAGTGCTGCCCGCGGCAATCTCGGCCAAGACGCGGTCAATGCCACCCTGCGCGGCGGCTGCGCCGGGCAACAGGACCACAAACGCCAGCGCGATAATTTTATTTCTTCTCATCTTTCTCAATATAAGTATAAACAATCGGGATGACAAAAGCGTTGAGCAGGGTCGAGGTGAGCAGTCCGCCGAGGATAACCTTGGCCATGGGGCTCTGTATCTCGTTGCCGGGCAGGTCGCCGGCCACGGCCAGCGGCACGAGCGCCATGGCCGAGCAGAGAGCCGTCATGAGGATGGGGTTGAGACGGTCGAGCGAGCCGGAACGGACACAGGCGGCCACGGGCAACCCCTCGCGCCGCAGGGCGTTGTAACGGTCGACAAGGAGCATACCGTTACGCGTGGCGATGCCGAAGAGCGAGATGAAGCCGATGATGGCCGGCAGGCTCAGCGTGCCTCCCGTCAGCGCCACGGCAAAGACGCCGCCGATGAGGGCTAGCGGCAGGTTGAGCAGGACGGCTATGGCGAGGCTCACCTGGCGGAACTCGCGGAACAGGAGGATGAAAATCAGCGCCACCGACAGCACCGAGGCCAGGGCGATGGTGCGCGAGGCAGCCTGTTCGCTCTCGAACTGCCCGCCGTAGCTGATGTGGTAGCCCTCGGGCAGGTGGACGCGCTCGCCGACGCGGCGCTGCATCTCGCTGACCGCGCCGCGCAGGTCGCCGCCGGCCACGTTGGCCGACACGACGATTTTGCGCTGCACGTCCTCGCGGCTGATGGTGTTCGGGCCGGCCGTCGAGCTGATTTCGGCCACGGCACCGAGGGGCACGGCGCGGCCGCCGGCGTCGAGCGTGAGGTCGGCGATGGCGTCGAGGTCGGCCCGCAGGGCGGTGTCGGCTTTGAGGGTGAGGTCGAACGTGCGGTTGCCCTCGTAGACCTGGGAGACCACCTCGCCGCCCAGCAGGACGCTGACAGCCGAAGCAAAGTCGGGCAGGCTGATGCCATACTGCGCAAGCACCTCGCGGCGGGGCGTGATGCGCAGCTGGGGACGCTCCACCTGCTGCTCGACATTGAGGTCGGCGATGCCGTCGATGTCTTTTACGGCATCCCTGACGCTCTGTCCGAGCGCAAAGAGGCGGTTAAGGTCCGGGCCGAAAATCTTGACGGCAATGTTGGCCTGCGTGCCCGAGAGCATGGCGTCGATGCGGTGGCTTATCGGCGAGCCTATCTCGACGTTGACGCCGGGCAGCGTGGCCAGCTTGCGGCGCACCTCGGCCACCATCTCCTCGCGCGGACGGCCGCCGAGTTCGAAGGGACACTCCATCTCGCTCGTGTTGACGCCGAGGGCGTGTTCGTCGAGCTCGGCACGCCCCGTCTTGCGCCCGACACATTTGATCTCAGGCACCGAGAGCAGGAGCCTTTCGGCCTGCCGCCCGATGCGGTCGCTCTCGGCGAGCGAGACGCCAGGCAGGGTGCTCACGTTGATGGTGAGCGAGCCCTCGTTGAAAGGCGGGAGAAAGCCGCGGCCGAAGGTGAACATCAGCACCAAGGCTGCCACGAAAGCCACGCCCGTCGCCGAGAGCACCACGCGGCGGTGGCGCAAGGCAAGGGCCAGCAGCCGCTCGTAGCGCAGATGGAGCCAGCGTGTCACGCCGGGCTCGCGGCGGCGTCCGCGGCGCTCGCCCGTATGGCGCAGCATCAGGCTGCAAAGCGCCGGGGTCAGCGTCAGGGCCACAAGGGTCGACGCAAAGAGCGCCACGACGAAGGTCAGGCCCAGCGGAGCCAGCATGCGCCCCTCCATGCCAGAGAGGAAGAAGAGCGGGATAAAGCTCGCCACAATGATGAGCGTAGAGTTGAGGATGGGCATACGGACCTCGCGCGAGGCGTCGTAGACCACGTCCTGCACGCGGCGCCGACGGTCCGGCGGGAGGGCGGCATTGGCCCGCAGGCGGCGGTAGACGTTCTCGACGTCGACGATGGCGTCGTCCACGAGCGACCCCACCGCGATGGCCAGGCCGCCGAGGCTCATGGTGTTCACGGTTTGCCCCATCATCCGCAGCACAAGCAGCGCCATGAGCACCGAGACCGGGATGGTGAGCAGCGAGATGACCGTGGTGCGCGCATTCATCAGGAAGATGACCAGTACCACCACGACGAAGAGTCCGCCTTCGTAGAGCGACTTCTCGACATTGCCGATGGCACTCTCGATGAAGTTGGACTGGCGGAAGATGTCCGACGTGACCCTGACGTCGGACGGGAGCTGCGTCCTCAGGTCGTCCAAGGCGCGGTCAAGGGTTTCCGTGAGGTCGAGCGTCGAGGTCGAGGGCTGCTTCGTGACGGTGACGAGCACGGCCGGCGCGCCGTTGAACGACGCAGTGCCGAGGCGGGGCTCCTTGGCGCCGGTGACGATGTCGGCCACGTGCTCGAGCAGGACGCTGCGCCCCGTCGAGTCTTTCTTGACAAAGGCCTTCCCCAACGCCTCGGGCTGGCGCGTCGAAAGGTCGCCGCGCACGACATACTCGTTGCCGTAGTCGTAAATGACGCCACCCGAGGCGTTGCGGTTCATGCCTGTGACGGCAGCCCGCACGTCCTGCAAGCTCACGCCGTAGCGGCGCATGCGGTCGGCGTCGAGCCGGATCTGGTATTCTTTCACGTCGCCGCCGAGCACGGCCACCTGGGCCACGCCGCCCGTGGCCAGCAGGCGCGGGCGCACCACCCAGTCGGCCAGTGTGCGGAGTTCTTCGAGCGAAGTGCTATCGGCGGTGAGCCCGATAATCATCACCTCACCGAGGATCGACGACTGCGGGCCGAGCGTGGGCTGGCCGACGCCGGCGGGCAGTTCGCCCGTCACGGTAGCCAGTTTCTCAGACACGGTCTGCCGGGCGCGGTAGACGTCGGTGCCCCAGTCGAATTCGACCCACACGACGGAGAATCCCGTGGTCGACGAGGAGCGCACGCGGCGCACATCGGCGGCCCCGTTGACAGCGGTCTCGACGGGGAAAGTGACAAGACGTTCGACCTCTTCGGCGGCCATGCCCGGCGCCTCGGTCATGACGACGACCGTCGGGGCGTTCAGGTCGGGAAAGACGTCGACGTCCATGCGGAGCGTCACGTAAAGGCCGGCCACGACGAGCAGCAGCGTGGCGCCCAGGACAGCCAGCCGGTTGCGGAGCGAGAAACGGATGATACGGTTCAGCATAACGGTGTTCCTCCCTCCGGTTAGTGTTGATGGTTATGTCCTTCGGGCACGGCACCCGAGAGGGCGGCCAGCTTGACGGCCACGGCACCCTCGGCGACGACCTCCTCGCCGCCATGAAGGCCGCTGGCGATGGCCACGCGGTGGCCGTTGTCGGCCGCAGGCGTCACCTCCTGCTTGCGGTAGGTGTGGTCCGACGTCTTGATGTAGACGTAGTAGAGGCCCTGTTCTTCGGTCAGGGCGGTGCGCGGCACGGAGAGGACGTCCGGGCGCGCGGCTCCTACGAGCCACACCTCGACCGCCGTTCCCGCCACGAAGCTGCCCCTGTTGTCGAACTCGAACGTCACCGGGACGTAGGGCGACCCGCCCGTGGCGCGGCCCCGCGCGGCAAGGCGGCCGCCGAGGCTGTCGAGGGCATAGGTGCGGCCGTCGTAGGGCGTCAGGAAACGCGCCGTACGCACCGACGCCAGCCGGTGGAGGTGGCGTTCGGGCACCTCGGCGCGCAGCCTGAGGCGCCGCGTCGAGGTCAGCACGACGAGGGGCTGCCCCACAGCCACGTAATCGCCCGGACGGACAAGGAGCTGCTTCACATAGCCTGCCGCGGGCGCCTTCACGGCGACACCGCCCGCCGAGTGGTCGGCAGCCTGCGCCTCATAAGCCAGGCGGGCCTGTTCATACTGCCCGCGCAGGGCCTCGAACTGGCTCTGCGAGATGATGCGCTCGCCGACGAGGCGCGCCCCACGTTCGTAGGCTTCACGCGCCGTCTCGTAGGCCACGCGGGCGCGGTCGACGGGGTCGCCGTCGGGCAAGCCCTGCGCCGAGATGCGGGCCACCGTGGCACCGCTCCCGACGTGCATCCCCTCGGCCCGGACGGCGGGCGCAAGAGAGACGAGGCCGGCCGCCGTGGCGGCCACGGTGGTCTCGCTTCCGGCCGGAGCTTCGAGCGTGCCGCCCACCTTGACGGCGTCGGCAAAGGGGGCAGGCTGGATGGTTTCGGTCACGACGCCGGCGGCTTTGGCCTGCTCGGGCGTAAAGATGATTTCGCCCTCGGCATGGGCGTGGCCGTCGGTGGCCTCGGCCTCGGGGGCGGCGGGGTGATCGGTATGGCTACACCCCGCGAGGAGCGCTGTGAGAAGCGCTGCGTAAAGGATTCTCTGCATAAGGAAAATGTTGTTTGTTGGGTGCAAAATTAAGACTGGACCCGCGCAAACAGGTTGCAAAACCACGCCACGGCAGGGCGCGGCACGGGTCTGGACACACGGCATCAACAAACAACGGGCGGGGCCCGCCGGCCGCCCGACACGCACACGCCCCGGGGCAGCGGGACCACGAAACGCGACGTCCCACGCAGGCGGCGCCCCGTCTGGAAGCGGGAGAACAAGGCCGCACACACGGCCCACAGCGCCAGCCACATGGGGGCGGCAGCCCCGAAGCCCGCATCGAGCACGCGCAGCGCCGACGGACGGACAAAAGGCATGTGGGCGCCGCAAAGCGCAAGGCCCGACGCACTGTGGTGGGCGCAGTGAGGGGAGTGGAGGCCACCCGCCGCGCGCCCCGCGCCACATGAAGCCTCGACCACGCACGGCACACGGCCATGGTGGTGATGGGGCAGGCTGCCGGCAAGGAGCATCGACAGCAAGCCGAACAAAAGGGCGGCATGGCGCACGAACTGCGCCGGTCGGAGACTGTTCATCGTTTCGTTCCGACGGCAAAGATAGTGCAAATGGGCGGAACAGGCAGGGACTTGACGGAGGAAACTCGCCGTCACGTGCCCGAATGCGGCCTTTCCGCATGGACATGAGGCGAAAAGCGAGAGGCCAAGAAAGGGAGCAGCCGCCCCCACACAGGCTTGACCGGGCTGCGGACGGCCCCTCCGGAACTGCCCGGCACACGGCGCACTTCCGCCGCAGCGACTGGAAAAAGCGTCACGGCCCGCGGTCTTACGGACGCAGCGACTGAAAAAAGCAGGGACAGACTTGCTTTTCTCCCTGATTTTGGTTTTCTTTGCAGTCGGAGAAGGAAAGCTCCACGGTCGGAAACCAAACTGAACCTAAATAAGCTATGATGACCATTGCCATTGTGGCCGTATTCATTGTCGGATACGCCTGCATCGCCCTCGAGTCCGGGCTGAAAATCAACAAAGCCGCCACAGCGCTCCTCATGTGCGTGGCGTGCTGGGTGCTCTACATGACGAATTGCATCCCCTACGTCACACAGTTCCACGGCATCGACTTCGCGCCCTACGCGGCGGCCGCCGCCGACGGCAGCCTCCTGGCCCAAGCCCAGCAGTTCGTCAGCGAGCACGTCCTGCTCGAACATCTTGGCGACACGTGCGAGATCATCGTCTTCCTGCTCGGAGCGATGACCATTGTCGAAGTCGTCGACCAGAACGGAGGCTTCGAATTCGTGCGCACCCGGCTGCGCACCACGAGCAAACGCGCCCTGCTCTGGCGCATCGCGTTCATGACATTCTTCCTCTCGGCCATCCTCGACAACATGACGACGAGCATCGTCATGGTGATGGTGCTGCGCAAGCTCGTGGCCGACCACAAGGACCGCATGCTCTACGCTTCACTCGTCATCCTGGCGGCCAACGCCGGCGGAGCCTTCTCGCCCATCGGCGACGTGACGACCATCATGCTCTGGATCGCCGGGAACATCTCGACCGTCGGCGTGATGAAGGAACTCATCATACCTTCGCTCGTGTCGATGATTGTCCCCGCCCTCCTCTTCCAGACCAAGCTGCACGGCACGCTGTCCGCCGTCGAGGCGGGCGGCGCCGAAACGCACTACGACCTCAGCCAGCGGCAGCGCACGGCCGTCTTCTGGATCGGTGTGGGCGGCCTCGTGTTCGTCCCCATCTTCCGTTTCCTCACCGGGCTGCCCCCATTCATGGGCATCCTGCTCGTGCTGGCGCTGCTGTGGACGACGACCGAAATCTTCTACCGCTCGTTCTCTGAAACAGAAACGACTACCGGCCAGCGCGTCAGCCAGCTGCTCGCGCGCGTCGACCTTTCGACCATCCTCTTCTTCCTCGGCATCCTGATGACCGTAGCCACGTTGCAGGAGATCGGCGTCCTCTCGTCGTTCGGCGTCTGGGTGGACGAAGCCTCGGGCCACAACGCCTACCTCGTCACGGGCCTCATCGGCGTGCTCTCGTCGGTGGTGGACAACGTGCCCCTCGTGGCCGGCTGCATGGGCATGTATGACATCGCGCCCGCCGCGGCCGCCCTGGCCGACCCGTCGCTGGCCAACTTCGTGCAGGACGGCATCTTCTGGCAACTGCTGGCCTACTGCGCCGGCGTCGGAGGCAGCATGCTCATCATCGGCTCGGCCGCGGGCGTCGTCGTGATGGGACTCGAAAAGATATCCTTCGGCTGGTACTTGCGCCACATCACGTGGATCGCCTTCATCGGCTACGTGGCCGGCATCGCCGCCTACTGGCTCATCCGCACTTTCCTGTGGTAGCCACGCAACAAGAAAAATTCTATTCACCAAACTCAAAACACGTATGAAACTGAAAAAAATCTTCCTGGCCCTGACGCTGCTCCTTGGCTTCGCATGGGCCACCCCGGCCTCGGCCGAACTGAAATTCGGCGTCGTAGGCGGTCTGAACCTCAGTAAGATGTCGTTCTCAGGCGGCGACAAGAGCCTGTGGAGTTCCGACAACCGCTGCGGCTGGTACATCGGTCCGAAAGCGCAGTTCACCCTTCCCATCATCGGCCTCGGCCTCGACGCCTCCATCCAGTACTCCCAGCGCCGCCTGAACGTCGACGCGCAGGACAACGGCGAAAGCCAGACCTACAAGAGCATCGAGGTGCCCATCAACGTGCGCTACGACCTCGGCCTGGGCTCCATGGCCTCCGTCTACATCGCCACCGGGCCGCAGTTCGGCTTCAACTGTGACAAGAGCATCTTCCGCGACGCGGACATCTCGGTGAAAGACGCCAACGTGACGTGGAACGTGGGTGTGGGCGTCACCCTGCTGAGCCACCTGCAAGTCGGGGCCGGATACAACTTCGCCGTCGGCAAATGGGCCGAAAGCAAAGACCCGGACTACGACCTCAACGTCAAAGCCAACACGTGGCAGGTCCAGGTGGCCTACCTGTTCTGACTTGCGGCACGAAACAGCTGATCAACCCATCTTACACCTATAATAATATGATACGTCTCAACGTTTTCATCCAGGTCGACGCCGCACATCGCGACGCCGTCCTCGAAGCGGCCAAAGCCCTCACCGCCTGCTCGCTGAAAGACGCCGGCTGCGTGGCCTACGACATCTTTGAAAGCTCCACACGCCCCGACGTGCTCCTCATCTGCGAGACATGGGCCGACGCCCAGTCGCTCGCCGCCCACTCGGCCTCCGACCATTTCAAGAAATACGTCGGCCAGATCGAGCAGCTCGGCACGATGAAGCTCGAGCAGTTCGACTTCTGACCCCGTCCGGCGGCCTGTCCGCCCCCAAAGTCACACGGGCACAGCCGTGCCGGCCTTCCTGCGCCGGCATAGTTGTGTCCGCTTTTCCTTCCACCCCGCCCCAGGCACCGCGCACCCGGCGCGCATCTCTTCTCCCCACACGCGACCCATGGACGACCCAACCGCATTTCCGGGCGGCACGCCCCGCCTCCCGCAAAGCTACAAAGAGAGTTTCGAATACATCCGCAGCGACTACTACCGCCACGAACGCCGCCCGAAAGCCTCCCTGCTGCGCATCTGGCTCTACGGCGTGATTCATCCCTACATGGGATTCTGCTTCTGGCTGCGGCTGGCCGCACACCGCCGGGGCTGGTTCTACCCCGTGGCCCGGCTGATGCACGCGCGCTATGCCCGGCGCTACGGGCTGCATATCCTGCCCGCCACACGCATCGGCTACGGACTCTATCTGGCACACGGGTTCGGCACGTTCGTCAACGTGTCCGCCCTCATCGGCAACAACGTAAACCTGAGCCAGCTGACGACCATCGGCTCCATCTCGGGCCACGCGGCCACCGTGGGCGACAACGTGTACATCGGCCCCGGCGTATGCGTCGTCGAGAACGTGCACATCGGCCACGACACCACCATCGGGGCCGGCAGCGTCGTGCTGAAAGACATCCCGCCCCACACCACGGCAGCCGGCGTCCCCGCCCGCGTAGTGCGCGAGGCCGACCATCCCGATTACGTCTGCAACCGCTGGCCGCCCTCCTGACGGCCTCCGCGCCGCCCCCCCGCGGAAGCCCGCCTGCCGCAGCGACCGTCCCTCCCGGCGCAGCGACAGGAAAAACGCCCACTGCGACAGCCACACACGACCGCCCGCCCCTCACGAGAGAAAGGCCGAAACGCAAACTTATGGCCGCACGGCTTGCTCCTTCGGGTGAAAAACAATAACTTTGCAGGGCTGCACAAAAAGCAGCACAGCGTGCAGGAAGCACCCAACCTCACACACGACAAGCCATGTCGATAACCAAAACACGCCAGACACTGGTGGAAACCGCCCGACGCCTCTTCGCCCAAAAAGGGTTCGAGGCCACCACGATGAACGACATCTCGCAAGAGTCGGGCAAAGGACGGCGTACGCTCTACACCTACTTCAAGAACAAGGAGGACATCTACTACGCCGTCATCGAAAGCGAGCTCGAACGCCTCTCGGAGCGCCTCGACGAAGTGGCGCACATGGACATCTCGCCCGAACAGAAGGTGCTGCGCCTGATCTACACCCACCTGCGCCTCATCAAGGAAACCGTCACGCGCAACGGCACACTCCGCGCCGAGTTCTTCCGTAACATCTGGAAAGTGGAGCAGGTCCGCAAGACCTTCGACAACGACGAGCGGGAGCTCTTCCGCCAAGTGCTCGTCGAAGGCTGCCGCAGCGCCAAGTTCCGCATCGACAACGTCGAGCTCATGGCCGACATCCTGCACTATGCCGTCAAGGGGCTCGAAGTGCCCTACATCTACGGCCGCCTGGCGCCCGGCCTGAACGAGGCCGACAGCCGCCCCATCGTCGCGTCGCTCGTCTGCCGCACGCTGGGAATGAAACCGAACTACTGAACAAACTCATCTATAAACTGTAAGACTACAATCATGGGACTTTTAACTGGAAAGACAGCCTTGGTCACCGGCGCCGCCCGCGGCATCGGCAAGGCCATCGCCCTCAAATTCGCCGAAGAAGGCGCTAACATCGCGTTCACCGACCTCGTCATCGACGAGAACGGCAAGGCCACCGAAGCCGAAATCGCCGCCAAAGGCGTCAAGTGCATCGGCTACGCCTCGAACGCCGCCGACTTCGCCCAGACCGCCGAAGTGGTCGACAAGGTGAAAGCCGACTTCGGCTCGATCGACATCCTCGTCAACAACGCCGGCATCACCAAAGACGGCCTGATGATGCGCATGACCGAGCAGCAATGGGACGCCGTCATCGCCGTCAACCTGAAGTCGGCCTTCAACTTCATCCATGCCTGCACACCCATCATGATGCGCCAGCGCAGCGGCTCGATCATCAACATGGCCAGCGTCGTCGGCGTACACGGCAACGCCGGACAGTGCAACTACGCCGCGTCGAAAGCCGGCCTCATCGCCCTGGCCAAGAGCATCGCACAGGAGATGGGCTCCCGCGGCGTCCGCGCCAACGCCATCGCCCCGGGCTTCATCGAGACAGCCATGACGGCCGCCCTGCCCGACGACGTGCGCAAGGAGTGGACCAGCAAAATCCCCCTGCGCCGTGGCGGCCACGTCGAGGACATCGCCAACACTGCCCTCTTCCTGGCCTCCGACCTGTCGAGCTACATCACCGGCCAAGTCATCCAAGTCGACGGCGGCATGAACATGTAAGCCCCGGCGGCTTCCAGCGAACACCGGCCGGTGCGGCCCGGCGACGTGCGCAGGCACGGACGCCCGGGCGCATCGGCCGATTTTTCCACCCAACGCGAACGGAAAGATGAACGTCGTTTACGAAGACAACCACCTCATCATCGTCAACAAGCAGCCCGGCGAGATCGTACAGGGCGACAAGACCGGCGACGCCACCCTCGCCGACAGCGTGAAAGCCTACATCAAGGAAAAGTACGCCAAGCCCGGCGCCGTCTTTCTCGGCGTTGTCCACCGGCTCGACCGCCCCGTGAGCGGGCTCGTGGTCTTCGCCCGGACCAGCAAGGCGCTCAGCCGGCTGAACACCCTCTTCCGCGAGGGCCGCGTGCGCAAGTCCTACCTGGCCATCGTCGGCCGCGCGCCCTCCCCCGAGAGCGCCACGCTCACCCACTGGCTCACGCGTAACGAGCGGCTCAACAAGTCGTTTGCCCACCCCGCCGAGGTGCGCGGCAGCAAGCAGGCCGTGCTCGACTACCGCCTCGTCGGACGTTCCGACCGCTACGCCCTGCTGGCCGTCCGCCTCCACACGGGACGCCACCACCAGATCCGCTGCCAGCTGGCCGCCATCGGCTGCCCCATCAAGGGCGACCTGAAATACGGCGCGCCACGCTCCAACCCCGACGGGAGCATCTGTCTACATGCCCGCAGCGTCGAGTTCGAGCACCCTGTCACGCACGCCCTCGTGCGCGCCGTGGCCCCCCTGCCCCAAGCCGCGCCGTGGCCAGCGTTCGCCGAAGCCGTCGGGTCCGACGCCGAACTCAGCTGAGCCCCGCAGCGGCCCCGGAAACAGCCAGTGCGCCCGCAAAAGCCGTCACGGCTCCCGCCGCCGGCAGTCCGCCGACCGTTCACCCAACCCCTCCACCATGTCACGCATCCTGCCTTTCATCAAACGCTATCCACTCTCGCTGCTCTGCATCGTCGTCATCTGGTACCTGTGCCTGCTCTTCGGCGCCCCCGAGACGCGGCTCAACGACGTGCCCTTCATCGACAAGTGGGTCCACACGGCCATGTACTTCGGCACATGCGGCATCATCTGGCTCGAATACCTGCGGGCGCACCGCCGCGCCGACGGCCGCAAGCTCCTCATCTGGGCCGTCGCGGCGCCAATCGCCATGAGCGGCCTCGTCGAACTGGCCCAGGCCTACGCCACCACGACGCGCCACGGCGACTGGCTGGACTTCGCCGCCAACAGCGTCGGAGTGCTCCTTGCCGCCGTGCTGGGCCGCTTCGTCATGCCCCGCCTCGTCGGCCGCAGCGGGGCGTTCCGAACCCACCATCCTGCCCCATGACCTCCAATGAACCCCACAGCGGGCAGCCGCGCCTGCGCCGCCTTTTCATCCGCCTGGGCGAGGACATCAGCTTCGCCCACTACGACCCGCGCCAGCCTGAGAGTTTCTCCTTCTTCCCCTATGAGTCCACGCCGGCCGCCTCACGCGTGGTCAACCTCAGGGGGGCGCTCGACACGCTGCCTCCCGAAGGCACACAGACAACCGACGCGCAAGTGCTCGTCGGCACGGGCGCCACGACGCTCGTGCCGCTGGCCCACTTCCGCGAGGAGGACTGCGCCACGCTCTACGCCTACTGCTGCCCCGAACCGGCCGATACCGACGTCTTCTACGACACCCTGCCGGCCGCCAACGCCGTCCTGCTCTTCGGCTTGCAGCGGCAGGTGGTACGGATGCTGAAAGAAACGTTCGCCTCCGTCCACTACGTCTCGGCCCTCACGCCGCTGCTGCGTCACTTCGCCGAACGCAGCACGGCCGGCGGCCGACGGCTCTACGCCTACATCGACGGCGCGTCGGCCCACCTCTCGGCCTTCGACGGCGGACGCCTGCTCACGGCCAACAGCTACCCCGCCCGCCACACGACGGACGTCGCCTACTTTGCGCTCAACATGGCCCGGCGCCTCGCCTTCGACCTCGAAACCGACACCTGCTACGTCGCCGGAGCCCGCGAGCCGCGCGAACGCGTTGCCCAGGAACTCCGCAACTACCTCCGCCACGTCAACCCCATCAACCCCTCGGCCGAGTTCAACCGCCACCCCGCCACGCGCTCCGGCCAAGTACCCTATGACCTCACCTGCTTCTTGCTGGGCATGGTCTGACTACGACAGAAAGAAAATGAGAGTTATCACCGGAAAATACAAAGGCCGCCACTTCAACGTGCCGCGCACGTTCAAAGCGCGCCCGACGACCGACTTCGCCAAGGAAAACCTCTTCAACGTGCTGCGCGCCTACGTCGACTTTGAGGAGACAACGGCGCTCGACCTCTTCGCCGGGACGGGCAGCATCACCTTGGAGCTCCTCTCGCGGGGCTGCCCCCGCGTGGTGGCTGTCGAGCTGGACAGCGCGCACCACGCTTTCATCGCCTCGACGCTCCGCCAGCTGGGAGACCGTGCCGCCACCGTGCTGCGCGCCGACGCCCTGCGCTTCATCGGCCGCTGCCGCGAGCGTTTCGGCCTCGTCTTCGCCGACCCGCCCTACGCCCTTGCCGAACTGCCCTCGCTGCCCGACCGCGTGATGCAGGCCGGCCTTGTCAAGGACGGGGGCCTCTTCGTGCTCGAACACGGCAAGACCCACGATTTCAGCCAGCACCCCCGCTTTGTCGAACACCGGGCCTACGGCAGCGTGAACTTCTCCTTCTTCCGCCAGCCCGAAGCCCAAGAAACCACGAATCCATGAACGAATTGCCCAAAGACCCGATGATGCTGTTCAGCGTCGTCAACATGAAACTGCGCGACGCCTACCCCTCGCTCGACGCCCTGTGCGACGACCTCCACGTCGACGAAGACCGTCTCAAAGCCCAACTGGCCGAGGCGGGCTTTGCCTACGACGAGGCACAGAACCGCTTCTGGTGAACACGGCGCACAGGACGAAAGAACGACCACCAAGGCGAAATTTCCGCCACTTTTGACTCCTTTTACAGCCACTTCCTGTGACCGGCTTTTCCGTATCTTTGCCGCCGAACACCACGCCTATGGAAAATTCCATTTCTACCAAAACCCTCGACAACGCCCCGCCCATACCGGGCGTAAACTACAACGACGGCATGATTGCCCTCGTCGAAGATCCGGCCAACCTCTATCCACAGCAGGCCGTACGGATCGAAGCCATCGTCATGACGCTCTGCACGAGCGGCACGGCCACCTTGCGACTCAACGGGAAGCCCTATGAGATCAAGGCGGGCGACCTCATCGTCTGCACGCCCAACACCATCATCGAAAACGTCAAGCAAGGCGAGCAATACGGCACACGCAGCATCGCCGTCGCCCGGGCCTATGCCGAGCAGCTGTCCATGATGTCCGGGAACAACTGGAACGCGCGCCTCTTCATAGAGCGCAACCCCGTGTTCAGCCTGACCGAGGAGGAGACCAGCCTCTTCTGCCAATACTACAACCTGCTCCACACCAAGCTCACCCGCCCCCGGCGCAAGCACCACCGCGAGCTGGCCCACGCCCTGCTCACGGCGTTCCTCTACGACTTCTACGACACGACCGAGCGCTTCGCCCAGTTCCAGCCGCCGCTCTACACGTCGGGCGAACGCCTGTTCAAGGCCTTCGCCGACCTCGTGACGAACACCTATCCCCGTCCGCGCAACGTCAGCTGGTATGCCGACCGCCTCAACGTGACGCCCAAATACCTCTCGACCGTCGTCAAGGAGCATTCCGGAGAGCCCGCGTCGACCTTCATACAGCGATACATCGTCTCAGACATCACCTACCAGCTCCGCCGCACGACAAAGAGCATCAAGGAGATAGCCATCGAACTCGACTTTCCCAACCTCTCGTTCTTCGGCAAGTATGTCCGCCACCACTTCGGCTGCTCGCCCAAGCAGTTCCGCCGCGACGCACAAGAGAAATAGGCGCGGCGCACAAGAGAGGGATGGCCGTAAAAAACGGGAACTGCGACAGATCTCACTGTCGCAGTTCCCGTTTTTCTCATCGCCCCGGCTCCAACGGCTCGACGTGGATGACGATGTGCGTCCGCTCGCCATAGGCCTCGCGGAGCAGCTCTTCGATGTGCGAGGCGGTCCGGTGTGCTTCGGTCAGGGAGAGGTTGCCGTCCATGCAGATGTGAAACTCGATGGCCACGTTGTTCCCGATGCGGCGTGTGCAGAGGTTGTGCAGGTGTGCCACACCGCCGGTCGAAAGCACCAGCCGGGTGATGTCGCGCTCCATGTCTTCGGGCAGGGATTTCTCCAAAAGCTCGTCGACGCAGGGACGGACAAGGTCGACCGAAACTTTCAGGATGAACACGCTCACGACGACAGCCGCCAGCGGGTCGAGCACACGCCAGTCCTCCCCCAGGAGGATGGCGCCGCCCACGCCGACCATCGTCCCGACCGACGACAATGCGTCGCTGCGGTGATGCCACGCGTTAGCCACGACGGCTTTCGAGTTCGCCCGCCGGCCGACGGCGCGCGTGTAGCGGTAGAGCCACTCCTTCGTCACGACCGACACGACGGCCGCCCAAAGGGCCACCATGCCCGGCTGCCCGAGCGTCTCGCCCCGCAAGTAGGCCAGGATCGACGAGCAGCCGCCCGCCAGCACACCGACGCCCACCACGAAGAGCAACACGCCGATCAGGGCCGTCGCCAAGGTCTCATACTTGCCGTGGCCGTAGTCATGGTCCACGTCGCGCGGCTTGTTCGAGATGCGCACAAACACCAGGACGATCACGTCGGTCACGAAGTCCGAGAGCGAATGGATGGCGTCGGCCACCATCGCCCCGCTGCGCCCGAGGATGCCGGCGAGCATCTTGAAGATGATAAGGACGAGATTCAGCACCGCGCCGACTATCGTCACGCGGTAGATGGCATGCTGCCGCCCGGCGGCACACGCCATTTCGTCTTGCTTCACAGTTGTCATGCCCATACTGTCATCGGCTGCGGAAATGGCCGTAGCCTGTGCAAAGGTACGAAAAGCGAAGCCACGAAGGCACGACGGCCGCTTTTTTTTCACGCGCCGGGAAGTCCGACCGCCGCGGCCAGCGCCGGAGGAAGCCCGATGTCGGCCTCCTTGACGGCAGCAAGGGCTTCGCGCCCGGCTTGCGTCAGGTGGAAGTGCATGCAACGATGGTCCGACTGCCCGACACAGCGGGCCACCAGACCACGCCCTTCGACAGCTGCTATGACCTTCGACGTTTTCGACGGCAGCAGGCCCAGGGCCGCAGCAAGCTCGCCCGAGGTCTGCCCGCCGCGACGGTCAAGCGTGCAGAGGAGCATCCCCTCGTCGAGCGTCAGGCCGAAGCGGGCGGCGAACCGGTCGGCAAACTCGCCGATGGCGCGATAGAGGTCGCGCACGCGGCAAAGCGTGGCGACCTTCTCAGACTGATTTCCGTCCATCCCCGATCATATAAAAAGGTTCACGTTGGCCTTGTCAGCGCGCTCCATGTAGGTGGCCACGCCGCCAAGCGTCACTTCGTCAAGCAGTTCCTCGCGCCCGACGCCCATCACGTCCATCGACATCTGGCAGGCGATAAACTCCACCCCTTGGCGGAGCGCCTCGCTGCGCATGGCTTCGAGCGAGTCGACACGCTTGTCCTTCATGCGCTGACGCATCATGCGCCAGCCCAGGCCCAGCATGTTCATCTTCGACAGGGGGAGCGTCCGCGACGACGAGGGCATCATCCAACCGAACATCCGGCCCATCAGGTCCTTGGCCACGCGGGGCTTACGCTCCTTCTTGATGACGTTCAGGCCCCAGAAAGTGAAGAAAATGGTCACATGCTGCCCTGTGGCGGCGGCTCCGTTGGCCATGACGAAGGTGGCGAGGGCACGGTCGAGGTCGTCGCTGAACATGACGAAGGTCTTGCCTTTCGGCGCGGCCGGCACAGTGGCAGGTTCGGGACGTCCGGCGTTTCCCCGTTCGAGCACGACGGTGTGGCGGCCGCCTTCCTCGCTACGGCCGACGAATGTGTTTCCCGTCGAGGCGCACCAGGCTTCCACGTCGCGGGCGAAAGCCGGATCAGTGGCCGTCACTTCGATCCGTTCGCCCTCGCCCAGGCCGTCCATCGCCGTCTTGACGCACAGGATAGGGCCGGGACATTGCAGGCCGCAGGCGTCTATTTTCTGCGCCACGGGTTTCCCGTCCGACGGCCGCCGCGGCGCGTCGCCCTGCCGCGAGGGCTGTCCGGGCCGGCAGGCTGAGGGCACGGGTTCGGGCAGGGGGGCCACGGCAGCCGAGTAGGTGCGGTAGCCGCCGAGCAGGTTGCGCACGTTCCTATAACCGCGGCCCATGAGCAGGCGGGCGGCCACGTAACCACGCAGGCCGACGGCGCAGAACACCACAACGGGACGGTCGGCCGGCACCTCGCCGAGACGGCTGCGGAGGTCATCGAGCGGGATGTTCACAGCCCCTTCGATGGTGCCGAGGGCAAACTCCTCCGGCGTGCGGACGTCGATGAGCACGACCTCCTCGCGCTCCGCCCGCAGCTCGCGCCAGCTCAGGGCCGGCATGGCGCCCGAGAGCACGTTCGACGCCACATAGCCCGCAATGGCCACCGGATCCTTGGCCGACGAGAAGGGCGGCGCATAGGCGTGCTCCGTGGCCGCAAGGTCGTAGACCGTCCCGCCGTGTTTCATGAGCTGCGCCAGCTCGTCGATGCGCTTGTCCACACCGTCGCAGCCCACCACCTGCGCGCCCAACAGGCGCCCCGAATCGGGCGCATAGGTGAGCTTGATAGTCAGGGGGAGCGCTCCGGGATAGTAGCCGGCGTGCGACGAGGAGTGGGTCACCGACGAACGGTAGGCGATGCCCTCACGCTGCAACCGCTTGGCGGCCATGCCGGTCGAAGCCACCGTGAGGTCGAACACCTTGGCAATCGACGTGCCCAGCGAACCCTCATAGCGTTCACCGGCGCCGAGGGCCATGTTGTCGGCGGCGATGCGCGCCTGGCGGTTGGCCGGCCCGGCCAGGTAGTTGAGCCACGGGCGGCCCGTCAGGGGATGCGGAAACTCGATGGCGTCGCCCACGGCATAGACATCGGGAGCGGAGGTGGCCAGCGTCTCGTCGACCCAGATGCCGCCCGCCTCGCCGATGCGCAGCCCCGCCTCGCGGGCCAGCGTGGTGGCAGGCCGCACACCGATGGAAAGCAGGACGAGGTCGGCCTCGACCACCTCGCCGCCGCGCAACACGACACCGAGCCGCCCTTCATCGCGACGGAAAGCCTCGACCGCCGACTCCAACCGCAGGGCCACGCCCTTGGCGACAAGATGCTGCGCCACGGGGGCTGCCATCGAGTAGTCGAGCGGGGCCATCACCTGATTGCCCATCTCGACCAGCGTGACGGCCGCACCGGCATGCACAAGGTTTTCGGCCATCTCCAAGCCGATGAAACCGCCTCCGACAACCACCGCGCTGCGCACGTCGCGGCTCGCCATGTAGGCCTTGATACGGTCGGTGTCGGCCACGTTACGCAGCGTGAAGACGCCTTCCTCGTCGATGCCTTCCAAGGGCGGGCGCACAGGGTCGGCACCGGGCGAAAGCAGCAGGCGGTCGTAAGTCTCGGCATACGTGCGCCCGTCGGCTGTCCGCACACTGAGGGAATGGGCCTCCGTGTCGAGGCCGACGGCCTCGTGCCCGACGCGGACATCGACGCCATAGCGCCGGCCGAACGACTCGGGCGTTTGAAGAAGCAGGCGCTCGCGCTCGGCGATGACGCCGCCGATATAATACGGTAGGCCACAATTGGCATACGAGATGTAGCCGCCACGTTCGAGCAGCACAATGTCGGCCGTTTCATCCAGCCTTCTCAGTCGGGCTGCCGCTGTGGCACCTCCGGCCACGCCGCCCACAATCACATACTTCATACGGTTCAGGGTATTTAGGGGTTACGGCGGCAAAGATAAAGACAACTTTTCAATCGACAAAGTTTCTAATGGAAATTATTTTCAAAGCGACAATTTTTCCAGACTGCCACACAGAAACAGCCGCCACACCGCATCCACGGACAGGCACACCGCCAGGAGAAACAGTCAAAGCGACAGGAACGACAGCCAGGGCGACAGGAATTCCCATCCCGCTCGCAAAAAACGTAGGGGCGCCATTTATGACGCCCGAACACCGGAACGGCGCAAACGCAATAAAGACACCACCGCACCCCCATCCCGCCGCAAAAACGTAGGGGCGCCATTTATGACGCCCGAACACCCGAACGGCGCAACAACACCGGAACAACGCAAACGCAATGAAGACACCACCGCACCCCATCCCGCCGCAAAAAACGTAGGGGCGTCATAAATGGCGCCCCCACGGCACGCGGAATCCACAACGCCGGACCTTGCGCACGACAATCCGCCACCGTGAACGCGGACGGGCGTCATAAATGGCGCCCCACGGCATGCGGAATCCACAACGCCGGACCTTGCGCACGACAATCCGCCACC